>WNGB01006257.1_pt1 | contig 38489 bp, 41 predicted proteins | sample 5400681 | NCBI WGS metagenome assembly WNGB01 (sample SAMN13153367, study PRJNA577476) | soil metagenome | isolation source: 115 cm soil or saprolite under grassland replicate 2 | place: USA:California | collected 2016-06-15 | reverse complement strand
GCGCGGTTTCCAGCCGATGCTTGCGGAGGAAGCGGAGGAACTGATAGCCCTCGGTGAGGCGCCGGCGCAGCACGGCACCGTCGCGCAGCATCTCGGCGCCCAGCGAGATCATCTTGCGCGGGCGGAAGTAGAAGCGCCGGTACACTTCCTCGACGGAGCGATAGATCTCCGTCCGGGAGAGATGCGGGTAGCCGATGGCGCTCGCCTGCACGCCCGCGTCGTCCACCAGGCGCTCCGCCTCGAGCCATCCCTGGCCGCGCGCCTCCTCGTAGAGGGCGGTGCCCGGATAGGGCGCGGCCAGGGAGACCTGTAGCGTGTCGGGATCGATCTCGCAGGCGAAGCGAATCGTCTCCTGAATGGTCTCGCGCGTCTCCCCGGGCAGCCCCAGGATGAACGTGCCGTGTACGGCGATGCCGAGCGCCTTGCAGTCCCGCGTGAATCGCCGCGCGACATCGAGTCTCACGCCCTTCTTGATGTTGTTGAGGATCCGCTGATTGCCCGATTCGTAGCCGACGAGGAGGAGGCGAAGCCCATTGTCTTTAAGGACCTTCAGCGTCGCGTACGGCACATTGGCCTTGGCATTGACCGACCACACCATGCCGAGGCGGCCGAGCGCTCTCGCGATGGCCTCGGCCCTCGGCAGGTCGTCGGTGAAGGTGTCGTCGTCGAAGAAAAACTCCTTCACCTGGGGGAAAAGGCGCTGGGCGAGCGCCATCTCCTCCGTCACGTGCCCGACGCTCCGCGTACGATAGCGCTGGCCGCCCACCGTCTGGGGCCAGAGGCAGAAGGTACATTTCGAGCGGCAGCCGCGTCCCGTGTACAGCGATACGTACGGGTGGCGGAGATATCCGATGGCGTAGTGCTCCACCGTCAGGTCGCGCTTGTACACCGGCGTGACGAACGGCAGCAGGTCCATGTTCTCGAGGACGGGCCGATCGAGGTTGCGCACCACGCGCCCATCCGTACGGTACGAGAGCCCGGCAATGCGCTCGAGGGGTCGTCCCTGCGCCACTTCCTGGACGGTGAAATCGAACTCACTGCCCGCCGCGAAGTCGACGGCGCCCCTCGCCCCGAGAGCCGCTTGGGGCGTCACGGCCACCGCGGCGCCCACCATGCCGATCAGGAGCCGCGGATTCTCGGCCTTGAGCGCCTCCGCCACCTTGAGGTCGCCCACGAGGGAGGGTGTGCTCGTGTGCATGACGCAGAGATCGTAGGCGCGCGCGCGAGGACGAATGTCACCCAGGGTGAGTCCATCGGGGGGCGCGTCGATGAGGCGGGAGCCCGGAACGAGCGCGGCGGGCTGAGCCAGCCACGTCGGATACCAGAAGGAGCGAACCTCGCGCCTGGCCTGATAGCGCGAGCCGGCGCCCCCGTCGAAGCCATCGGCGGACGGCGGATGCAGGAACAGGGTGCGGAGGTAGTCGGCGGCCATCGGGCTCAGGATAGCAAACCGCCGGCTACCGAGGGGGCATGGTGACGGAGGCGAAGAGCCGTCGGCCGTTCTCCATTCTGAGCAGCTTCACGCGATCGGGAGGCAGGGTGGCAACCACGGAGTGGAGCGGATCGCGCGGGGTGACGAGCAGGATCTGACGCCCGGACCGCCAGGAGGCGCGGAGCTCGTCCGCCGTCCAGAAGACACCGGCGCTGTCGGGAAACGTCGAGCCCATCCCGAGCACGCTGCGGCGCGCGTCGAGGAGGATCGGGCGGCGGCCCGAGTAGAGCTCGAGGGCGCCCGAGTTCTCGATCGGGCCTTCGTGAACGAGCAGGGTCTCGGGCGACGCGAATCGTCGCACGTCGGAGGCCATGCCCGCCACGGCGCGCCCCGTGCCCACGAGATCGAGCGCGCGGAGGGCCGACGGCATCACGGCCAGCATGGAGGCGGCGACCACCGCTCCCGTCCACCACCCGGCGCGCCGCCACGCGCAGATCGCGAGGGCAACCGCCCCCGCCGCGAAGACGAACGCGGTGCGGGCCACGAGCGGCTGGAGCGCGGACCATGGGGGCAGGGGCGAGGTCTGCGCGCCGGCCAGCTCCTTTCGCGTGTAGACATCCGTGGCGGAGAAGACCGTGCCCACGAAAGCCCCGCCGTCGCCGGCCGCGATCACCCCGAGAGCGACCGCGAGGGAAGCGAAGAGCACGAGATGCACGAGGGCGGGCCGGCGACCGGACGTTTCGTCGTCCATCCACCAGCGCGCGGCGAGGAGGGCGATGGCCGGATACGCGGGCAGCGCGTAGTGCGGAAGCTTGAACGCCGAGACGGCGACGAGCGCCCACAGCCCCACGCTCCAGATCGCGAGGGCGGTCCAGGGCGCCTCGCCCGGGTCGCGCCAGGCCCGGCGGCGGAGGAGCGATGCGAGAGCGCCGGCGGCGGCCGCGATCCACGGAAAGGCGCCGAGGGCCGACACGGTGAGAAACTCCACGGCCCCCAGCGGCACGTCCTCGTCGGGGAAGCGACGGACCCCTGCCGCATTGAGGAGATGATTGTCCACCACCGTGTACCAGAGGAATCCTTGGTGGCGGAGCCCCGCCCACGCGTACCATCCGAGACCCAGCAGCACCATGAGCGCCACTCCCGTCCTCGGGAGCCAGCGGCGAAGGGGCCTGAGCTGCCCGCACAACACCAGGGCCGCGCCGACGGCGAGGGGCGGCGCCATGAGGCCGAGCGGGTCCTTGGCGAGCGCGGCCAGTCCGAGGGAAGCGCAGCCGAAGATCGACCAGCGCATGGAGGTCGACCGGCCCCCCTCGCGAAACCCGAGCAGGAGCCCGGTGAGGCCGAGCTGTATGGTGGCCACGAAGAGCGTCTCGGGGCGGACGTAGCGGCCGAAGACGAGGAAGAGGGCGCACGAGCCGAGGGCCGCCCCCGCGAGCAATCCGCCCGCGGGACTCAGGAGCCGGGCACCCAGGAGCGCGGTGGCGGCCGCCGCGAGGGCGGCGCCGAGCACGGACGGGAGACGGGCCGCCCATTCGGACACGCCCCACGCGCGGAAGTCGAGGGCGATCAGCCAGTAGAGAAGCGGCGGCTTGTCGAAATACCGGACGCCGTTCAGGCGAAGATCGAAGAGATCACCCGAAGCCCAGGCCTCGCGCGCGATCTCCGCGTGCTGCCCCTCCCCCGGATCGTCGAAGGGCGCGCGGCCAAGCCCGGGGAGAAGCAGCAGCAGCAGCAGGAGAGCCGCGAAGGCCGCGGAAGCCCACGAGGCCGCGGGGCGCGTCACGCGACGGAAGCGGGGGGGCGTGACGCGAGCCGGCCACCGCTCAGATAGAGCACCCGGTCGGTACCCGCCTGCCCTTCCGTCCGGTGGGTGACGAGGAGCACCGCCGTGTTTCCTCCCGCGGCGAGAGCCCGCAGCTCGCTCAGGATGGCCCGGGCGTGAAGATCGTCGAGATTCCCCGTCGGCTCGTCGGCCAGAACGAGCGGCGGCCGGTTGAGCACGGCGCGGCAATAGGCCACGCGCTGCTGCTCTCCGCCGGACAGCTGCGTCGGGTAGTGGTCCTTGCGATGCGCGACCTCCATGCGCTCGAGGAGAGCCAAGGCATCGCGCCGCGCCTCGGGGCGGTCCTTTCCCACGTAGCGGGCGGCGAGCAAGACGTTTTCGAGCGCGGTCAACCCCGAGAGCAGGAGGAAGGACTGGAAGACATAGCCGATGGAGGCGCCACGCGCGCGCGCCTGGGCGCGGCGTCCGAGATGACTCACGCGCTCGGAGCCGAGCCAGACCTCGCCACTATCGGGCGGCTCGAGCAGCCCCAGGAGATTGAGCAGGGTGGACTTGCCGGAGCCCGACGGGCCGGCGACGGCCACGAACTCGCCGCTCTCCAGCTCGAGATCGACCCTGTCCAGGACGGGCACGGGAGCGCCGCCCGGCCCCGCATAGGTCTTGGTGAGTCCAACGGCGCGGAGGATGGTCAGGTGCCTCGCCGAATCGCTTCGGCGGGCGACAGCCGCGCGATACGCCAGGTCGCGTAGCCTGCCGCCAGCGCGCCCAGGGCCACGGAGAAGGCGAGAGCGAAGACCAGGAGCCTCGACGAGAAGAGAAAGAGCTGCTGACCGTCACGAAGGACGCGAGCGTCGACGGCGGTGCCGAGGACGAGGGCCAGAGCGACGCCCGAGACTCCGCCCCAGAGACTCACCCGTAGCCCTTCGCCCAGGACTTCGCCGAGGAGATCGAGGTCGGTGGCGCCCAGCGCGCGCTTGATGCCGAAATCGCGTATGCGCTCGAAGACGGCCGCCGTCACCGTGTTCGCGAGAGACAGACCTCCGATGAGCAGTCCCAGGGCGCCGATGCCCAGGAGCAGGGCGGAGAAGAAGGCGGTGGACTGTCGCAGGAGCTGGCTCAGCTCGCCGGGGATGGTGACGTTGAGTCCCTTCACCGTGGTCTGTATGCGGCGGGCCAGGGCGTCGGGATCCTCGCCGTCCCGCCAGCCCACCGCCGCGCCGGTATTGAGGTCTCCCCGGCGGAGACTACCCGCGCCGAATGCCTGGACGAGGAGGGGGTCACGGCGCAGCCAGAGCTCGCGCGCGTCCTCGATGGGCACGAGGGCGAAGCGATCGGGAGCGGTGAAGGTCTTCTCGAGGATGCCGACGATCGAGAAATCCTGCCCGGCCAGCGTCACCGTGCCGCCGGCGGCGAGATGGCGCGCGGCGGCGAAGTCGACGCCCAGCACGGTGACTCGACGATCGCCGGAGCGAAGCGGCCGCCCCGATCTCACCGGCAGCTCGCGATAATGCCGGTTGGGCATGGGCACGGACAGGTCCATGCCCATGATCAGCTCCTGGGTCAGGGTCAGGAAACTGGAGGTGCTCGTATTGAACGGAAGCATGACCTGCGCCTGGGCCCCCGAGACACCCGGCACGGCGGCGATCTCGGCGATCCTGGAAGCGGGAAGAAGTCCCCCCGCCGTGAAGCCGGTGCCCATGCCCATCCCCTCGCCGGCCACCGAAATCTGGCCGAGGACGAAGCGGTCGCCCCCCTCGATGAAGCGGGTGATCCGCTCGGCCATGGCCCCCAGCGAGACGAGCCCGGCCACCCCCACGGTGATGCCGATGACGGTGAACGCGTATCCACGAGGCAGCACATCGCGGAGCTTCACCCTCGCCACCTCAGCTCGCTCGGCCGCCCTCTCGACTCCAACCGCCCCCCCTCACCCTGCCCTCTCCCCCGGTGGGGAGAGGGGACAGGGCTACCACTCGAGTCTCGACTCCACGGCCTGGCCGCGCCACCGGCGCACCCAGCGGTTGGCGCGCACGATGGCGAAGAAGACGGTGAGCGAGCCCCACATCTTGAGGCGCATGCGCAGGAAGGCCCCCCCGGCGAGGACGCCCGTGACGCTGTCGAGCATGCCCAGTCGCTCGCGCGGGCGGAGGAAGATCTCGATGAAGGCGGGCTCGTACCAGCGACGGATGAAGCGCACGAAGGGGCTGACGCCGCGCCGGGCCCGCCGCGCATAGCCCTCGAAGCGCCGGGCCTCGAAGCGGCCGTCCGCGAAGGCGGCGAGGATCGCTGCCGCCGCCATCTCCCCCGTCTGCATGGCCACGTAGACGCCCGAGGAGAAGATGGGATCCACGAAGGCGAGCGAGTCGCCGACGCAGAGGAAGCGATCTCCCGCCACCACGCTGGTGCCGTAGGAGAAGTTCGCCGCGCTCCGCACCGGCGTGACACGCCGGGCATTCCGCAGGCCCTCCGCGACCCGACGGCACCGCCCGATCATGTCCTCGTAGAGCGCTTCCAGCGAGCCCTCACGCCCCCGTACCGTCTTCGAATGAAGGACGCACCCGATGCTCGTGAGATCGCCGGAGAACGGTATCCACCAGAACCAGCCGTCCTCGAAGACGAAGAGACGGATCAATCCCTCGTCGCGGCCCTCCCAGCGCGAAGCGCCTTCGAAGTGGGCGAAGAGGGAGACCTTGCCCAGGCCCGGTATGGGCTCGCGACGGCCCACATGGCGAGAGGCGAGGAAGCCGTCGCGCCCGCTGGCATCGACCACGAAGCGGGCGCGCAGGGCTCGCGTCTCGCCACCTTCACGGATCTCCAGGGTGGCGCCCCGTTCGTCGAACTCGACCCGGTCCACTAGGGCGGGCTGGAGCAGGCTCACCCCGGCGTGCTTGGCCGCGTGCTCGAGCAGGATCTGGTCGAACTCCGAGCGCTGCACTTCATAGCTGTAGGACGGCCACGCCTTGCCCTCGCGGAAATAGAAGCGGTATTCGAGATCGGACTCCTGGTCGTGGAACGCCGCTCCGAACTTGATGAGAAATCCATGACGCTCGACGCGCTCCCGAACGCCCAGGCGATCGAGCACCGGCATCATGGCGGGGAGCAGCGATTCACCCACGTGAAAACGCGGGAAGACCTCGCGCTCTGCCACCGCGACCCGCAACCCACCGCGCGCGAGAAAGGTCGCGACGGTGGAGCCCCCCGGTCCGCCGCCGATGACGAGGACGTCGTAGTCCGCCGGCGGGCCAGGGTCCCGCGCCACGGCGGGAAGCGCGGCGGCCAGCCGGTGGCGCGAGAAGGCACGGCTCACGAGAGCGGAGACAAGATCGGGGCCACCGCGCTTTCCCGACCCCAGCACCCACTGAATCGTCGCCGCCGCCGCGAGCGCAGGCAATGCGGCGGTGCCGAGGGCGGCCACACGCATGACCCGCACGCGCGAGTCCCCCCACCACCCTTCCCAGGTCCGCGCGATGCGGTCGAGGATGAAGGCGCCGAGGGCCGTCGCATACGCCCCGTGGTTGTAACGGTACGGCGTGGCAAAGTGGTGCATCTCGCGGTGCCGTTGCCTGAACCGCGCGGGAGTGAACGGCCTCGCGAGGGCGGCCAGCACGCTGCCGGCATCCCGCCCCCAGCGCCCGAGGCCGCGGAAGGTGAGATAGGCCGTGACCGCGGTACCGTCGCGCAGGGGGCGGAAACGGCTCGGTCTCGGCGCGTCCCGGCCGGGCGAGAGCGACACCTCGTGGATCGCGTAGCCCGCGGCGGCGGCCCGCACGAGCATCTCGGTCTCGAGGACGAAACCGCCGCGCCGAGGGACCACGGTCTCGAGGACCGCGCGCGGATAGACTCTGAATCCGGATTGCGTGTCGCCGACGTCCCATCCGGTCTGCCAGTTGATGAAGAAGGTCGCCACGCGCAAGGCGTTGAGTCGCGCGCGCTCCATGCCGGCCCCGCCGTCGGCGAGCCGGCTCCCGATGACGAGGGCCCGCGGGTCGGCGTCGGAGGCCGAGAGGAGACGAGGAATGTCGTCGGGGTCGTGCTGCCCGTCACCGTCGAGGGTGACGACGCGCTGGGCGCCGCGCGACAGCGCCTCGGCGAATCCCAAGGCCAGCGCGGCGCCCTTTCCGCGCCGACCCGCCGTACGCAGCACGTCGGCTCCCGCCGCCGCCGCCGCCGTGGCGCTGCCGTCCCCGGAGCCGTCATCCACCACGATGACGGAGCCGTGAGTGGCGGCCCGCGCCACGAGGTCGGCGATGGTCGCCGCCTCGTCGAAGACCGGAATGACCGTCACGTGATCGCTCACGCCGCCCGCCCGATCACCATGGCCGCCCGGCAGCCGCCACGGGCAATGCCATGCACCAGCGTGGGCGTGCCATCGACACGCGCGGCAAGCGAGCCGGCGGCGGCGCGCAGCGCCCCCAGTCCGCCGTGCTGGCCGAAGAGGGGGGCGAGGGACACCGGATCTCGTATGCCGTCGGCCTCGAGGAGGCGGAGTTCCCAGTCGTCGAGGGCCGGGTCGCCATTGCCGGAGCCGTAGCAGCGTCCGAGCTCGCCCGGCTCGACGCCCGCTTGATCGAGCGCTTTCCCCACCGTCCGATAGGCGTCGCGCCGTGACACGGGCGCGGTGTGCGGGGCGACGGGAATGCTTCCCCAGGCGCTACCCAGAATTTCGGCAAGAATGGTCGCGCCCCTGGCCCGCGCCGCTTCGAATTCCTCGAGCACGAGGAAGGTCGCGCCCTCGCCCAGCACGGGCCCGTTGTGATCGGATGCGTAGGGCCGGCAGCCTTCCGGGATGCCGCCCGCCATGGGAGACAGCGCACCGAGCGCGGACAGTCCGCCGTAGACGTCGAGGAAAATCTCGTCCACGCCGCCCGCGAGCACGGCGTCGGCTCGACCACCCGCGATCAGCGCCACCGCTCGCGCCACCGCGAGGTCGCCGGCGATCGTCGCCTGATTGAGGGTGACCGACGGCGCCTTGGCTCCGGTGGCGATGGCCACCACCGCGGCCATGCTGTTCATGACCGTGTTCGGAAAAATCATCGGCGACAGGCCCGCGGGGCCGCGCCGGAGAAAGCCGTTGAAGAATTCCGCCCCGGACCGGAAGTCGCCGTACTCGCTTCCCACGGCGAGACCGAGTCGCGCCCCACCCTCGATCCCGGCGTCCGCGGCGGCAAGCCGGCAGGCGGCCACGGCCATGCGGCAGATGCGGGAGAGCCGGCGCACGGCGTCGGCGTCGAGCAGGGTCATGAGCTCTCCGTCGTCGACCTCGGCGGCGAGACGGCTCGAGCCTGCGGGAAGGGCAAAGGCCTTGAGGGGCGCGATCGTCTCCGCGGATCTCGCGAGGGCGGCCGCGACCGCGGACGAGCCGCCGCACCCCGCGGCGCTCACCGAGCCCATGCCCGTGACCACGACCCGGCGGCGAACCCTCATCGTCCGAACACCAGGCTCACGTTCTGCCCACCGAAGCCGAAGGAGTTGGACACGGCCGCCCCGAGCTCCACCGGGCGCGCCGTGCCCGGGATGCAATCGAAGGGCACATCCGGGTCGGGGTCGTGCAGGTTCGCCGTGGGCGGAATGAGGCCGTGCTGCAGGGCGAGCAGCGTCGCCGCCGCCTCCAGGCTGCCCGCGGCCGCCATGGTGTGGCCCACCAGCGACTTGGTCGAGCTCACGAGGACGCGCCCTTCCCCGAAGACGCGGACGAGGGCGAGCGCCTCGACACGGTCATTCTGCGGCGTACCGGTGCCGTGGGCGTTGACGTAGCCGATGTCGGCGGGTGCGCGTCCAGACGCGGCGAGCGCGTCTGCCATGGCGCGGACCATCCCCTCGCCCTCCGGATGCGGCGCCGTGACATGGTGGGCGTCCGTCGTCATTCCCGCTCCGAGAAGCTCGCCGAGGGCGCGGGCGCCGCGGGCGCGGCAGTGATCGGCGTCTTCCAGCACCAAAAAGGCCGCGCCCTCTCCGATGGACATGCCGCGCCTTCCCCGATCGAAGGGACGGCAGGGCCCGGGGTCGAGCAGCTTGAGCGCATTGAAGCCCATGAAGCAGATGCGCGTGATCGCGTCGACGCCACCCGCGAGGACCAGCGGCGTCGCCCCCGAACGTATGACATCGGCGCCGAGCGCGATGGAGGCCGCCCCGGAGGCACAGGCCATGACCACGGTTTCCCTCGGCCCGCCCAACCGCAGCCGCCAGGCGAGCGTCTCGGCATGGCTCACGGGCAGGATCGAGCGGAGCGCGCGGAGTCGCGGCGAGGGCCGGCCGCGCCTCGCCTCGCCGTACCACGCCTCGCCCTCGAGCATGCCCCCGCCCACGGCGCCGACGAAGAGCCCCATCTCCGCCCGGTCTCGCGGAGCGAGGTCGGCCTCGGCCAGCGCCTCCCGCGCGGCGGCCAATGCCAGGCGGTCGGCGCGCGAGCGCCGGTACGAGGCGCCGAGAGCGGGCAGGACATCGGCGGGCACCTCGGCGGCGATGCGCGAGCGGAAACCTTCGGTGTCGATGACGGTGAGGGGACGGATCGCGCACTCGCCGGTGGCGAGGCCCGCCCAGAACGTCTTCGTCCCCGCGCCATAAGGGCTGACCACGCCCAGCCCGCTGACGACGACGCGGGTCATTGCACCTTTGAGAGGACGAAGCGGGAGAGCGAGTCGAGCGAGAGGAACTCGTCGGTCAGGCTCTCCGCCTCGTCGATGACGATGCCGAAGCGCTCTTCCATGGCGACGGACAACTCGATGAAGTCGAGCGAGTCGAGACCGAGCGAGCCCTCGAGGCCTTTGGGGAGCGTCGTCTCCGCCGTCATCTCGGCCGCCCGGCGGGGATCGAACTTGAGGCGCTCCACGATCAGCGCCTTGAGCTCGTCCAGGACTTCCTTCTGCGTCATCCGTCCCGCCTCCGGTCAGGCCGCGCGAGGGCGCGTCCGGTATGGGGCGCTGCTCCACTCGAGGCGGGCGGTCTCGCCCCGCCACGATCCCTCCACCTGCATCGCCTCGTGACCCACGCTCTGCCCGGCCAGGGCGAGGGCGGCCAGCGGCTCACAGGCCAGCATCTCGCCCACCCGACGGCGGACGCTTCCTCCGTTGCTCAGTCCGCGCCCGCGCTCGAAGGTCAATGTCCCCTCGCCCGGCTCGAGCCAAAGGCATGCCGCGCCCTCCACCAGCGGCCCGTCGACGCGCGGGCGGAGACTCTCGAAGAGATCCGCGCATTCATCGAAGACCTCGACCGCGAGGACCAGGGCGCGATCGCAGGCGTCCATCTCGAGCAAGGCCGCGGCACGGGCGATGGCACGCATCGTGGCCGGCGCGCCGCCGACCAGGACCTCGTCACCGCCGTGTAGGGAAAGTACATGCTCCCGCCCCGCGCCTCGATGAAGTCGCGGTTGGAGGGGGCATAGGCCGCGGCGGTGGCGAAGAGAAGCGCGGTCCGCTCTCCCGCTATTGCCTCGGGCCCCGTGCCCGCATCTTCCAGCATGGCGCCCACCGCCGCAACCCCCATGAGACATTCCCGGCGGGAGCGCCGGAACCGATCGGGATCGAGAGACGGCCGCTCGACGACCAGCACCCGGCGTCCCCCCGCGGCCCTCGAGGCATCGAGAGGCAGCGCGGCGGCACCCTTACCCCATCCCGACAGGAGGCCGATGGCTCTGATCTGCGGGGCACGCATCAGGCACTCTCGATCACAAGGGCGGCGTTGCAGCCGCCGAAGCCGAGCGAGGTCGAGAGGCTGATCCGTGGACGGAGGGCGCGGGGCATGCCCTGGACGCAGTCGATGTCGCAGGCGCCGTCACGCTCCTCGAGACCGAGAGTGGCGGGGATCTGACCGTGGCGACCGGCGAGGAGACAGACGATCGCCTCCATCGCCGCCGCCGCTCCCATGGCGTGTCCGAACGCGCCCTTGATCGAATTCACGGGCACGCCCGCCCCCCGCGCGCCCAGCACCCGCCTGAGGGCGGCCGCCTCGATCGGATCGTTGAGGGGCGTGGCCGTACCATGCGCGCTGACGAAATCGACGTCGGCGCCGTCGATGCGCGCCTCGGCCAGGGCCGCCCGCATGGCCCGCTCGATACCACGCCCTCGCGGGTCCGGCGCCGCGATATGGGTGGCATCGCTGGCGCTACCGTAACCGAGCAACGTGCCCAATCGCCGCGGGCCGGCCTCCCGCTCGCGCCGGAGCAGAAGCAGCGCCGCTCCTTCACCCAGCAGAAGGCCGCTCCGCCGCCGGTCGAACGGCCGCACACGATCGCGCGTGAGCGAGCGAAGGCCGTCGAAGCCACGCATGACGAAGCGGCAGAGGATGTCGTAGCCGCCCGCAACCACGGCGTCGGCTTCTCCCCGGCGCAGCATCTCCGCACCGATGCCGAGGGCGGTGGTGCCCGACGCGCAGGCCGTGGAAACGGTCACCACGGGGCCGTGGGCGCCGAGCCAGCGGGCCAGCCCGTGGCCGGGCGCGTCGTAGAGCGCGCGGCCGAGGCGCCGCCGCGAGCCGCGAAGGGCGCGCTCCCCTTCTTCCACGCCGCCCAGCGCCGTCCCCACCACGACGGCCAGTCGCTCCGGCTCGACGTCGAGTGGCCGCGCCCCGGCCTGGACGCAGAGGTCGTCGGCGGCCGAGACGAGAAGCCGCGTGGCGCGGCAATCGGGCACGCGCCGCCAATCGACGGCGCGCGTGAGCTTCTTGATCTCTCCCCCCTGCCCCACGCGCAGGTCGGCCACGGGGAAGCGCTCGATAGGCGAGATACCCTCGACGCCGGTGAGAAGTCCGGACCAGAAGGTATCGAGATCCTGGCCGATCGGCGTTACCACGCCGGCGGCGGACACGGCGATGCGCTCAGGCTCGTGCAATGGGGGGCGCCCAGACATCGAAGAAGTTGAACCACTGCGTGGGATGCGCCCGCACCGCGCCCTCGAGGGCCGCCACCATGCTCTCGAGGCGATTGAGCCCGTGGGAGTACCACCGCGGCTTGACCACCCTCCCACCCGGAGCCTCCTGTCCCCGCATGCCTGTCGTTACAGGAGAGGAGAGTAGTACATACGGAAAGCCCGGATGAGACCCGGCTCCGTGTCGTAGACGCCCGAGGCGAAGAAGCGGCGGTCGGCGCGATCGAAGGCGACCCAGCCCGGGGTCTCCGGCTCATTGGGATCGTAGACGATGAACTCGAGGAACCGGCCCTCGTAGATCCGGTAGTCATACGCGATCACGGTGTGGTTCAGCTCGACCTTGGGCAGATTGGTGACGAGGAGCTGCACCGGCTTCCCCTGGTCGAGCTCGGCGAGCGTCTCCTCGGCGACGCGCTCCTGCTGCGCGCGCGTCCACGGGAGGAAGACACGCCAGTTGGTCCAGTGCACCATGCTCCAGAAGCGCCCGCCCAACCCCGCCTTCACCGCGTCTTCCTGGGCGGCGGAGAGCTCATGGAGTGAGGCATAGCCAGGAATGACGATCCGCCGCTCGACGGGGGGCACGTCCTCCCAGGGCGCGCGCGCGACGACCTGGCTCACCAGCTCCGCATACGCCGCGGGCTCGACGCGGGGCTGGTCGGGAGCGAACCGAGCGAAGCGGTGAAACTGGGTCACGGCGCGGGCCATGACGAAGCAGTAGTTGGCGTAGAGCCCGGTCTTGTCGGGATTCTTCCAGCGAATCTCGTTGGCGAAGGCGAAGGTGTCGACGCCGAAGCGAATGGCCGCGCCCGGGGCGGGTCGGGAAGCATGACGGTCGATGGCGGGTGCCGACGCGCAGCCCATCAACAGGAACGCAAGCAGGAGCGGAAGCCGAACCGTGCGCGTCATCGCTCGAATCGATTCTACCTCGCCCTCAGCCCTGGATGGAATAGCCCCCGTCGACCGGGATGGCCGCGCCCGTGACGAAGTCGGAGGCCGGGCTCGCGAGGAATACCGCGACGCCGGCCATGTCCTGCTCGACGCCCCAGCGCTTCGCCGGGGTGCGACGGAGCACGTTGTCGTGGAGCCCCGCCACCTGCTCGCGCGCATTGCGGGTGAGCTCGGTGTCGATCCAGCCCGGCAGCACCGCGTTGACCTGGATATTGTCGCCGGCCCAGCCCGCGGCCATCGCCCGCGTCAGCTGCACGATGCCGCCCTTGGAGGCGGCGTAGGCGGGGGCGAACGAGGCGCCGAAGATGGACATCATGGACCCGATGTTGATGATCTTGCCCCGACCCTGCTTCTTCATGATCGGATGGCAGGCGCGGCTCGCGAGGAACGCACTGGTGAGGTTCGTGGCGAGCACCTGTTGCCATTCGGCGAGGGCCAGGCTCTCCACGGGCTTGCGGATGTTCATGCCGGCATTGTTGACGAGCACGTCGAGCCGGCCGAAGCGCGCCATGGTGGCCTTGACGAGCGCCTCCACGGACGTCTCCTCGTCCACGTTCACCTCGATGGCCTCCGCCTCCGCGCCCAGGCCGCGCAGCTCGGCCACCGCGCGCGCGCTCTTCTCGCGGTTGCGCCCCGCCACCACCACCGCCGCCCCCGCCTCGGCCAGCCCGCGTCCCATGCCGAGCCCGATGCCGCCATTGCCCCCGGTGACCACCGCCACCCGCCCCTTGAGATCGAATGCTCCCACGCGCAGGATCCTCCTCTGGATGTGACGGCTGTGCTCCGCGTGAGAGGGAGTGTATAACGGGCCGCCGAGAAGGGCCCAGCTGCTTCGTTGGCGCCCTCGGTCTCGCGCTCAACGTATGTGGAAGTTCGAGCTGAGGGGCGGAGCCACGAGGCGAGGGCTGAGACAGACTACGCCTCGCGCGGGCCTTCGGGCGCCGCCTCGCATCTGGACCCTTCTCGACGCCCCTTACCGTGGAGTGGTAGGACGTGGAAGAGGGATGGCTAGGGCTTCTTGTCCTTTTCGGAGTAGCTCACGGCGAGGCCGGCGCTGGCGTCGCCCTGGATGCCGTAGGGGGGCACGGGATAGCGGAGGCCGTTCTTCGACAACGCGGCGAGACCGTCGATCATCTTCGGCAGATACCGCGGGGGCAGGGCCATGAGCAGCTCGTCGTCGGCCACGCCCCCGTAGCGCCGCTCCGCATAGCAGGGAATGGTCAGGGCCGGCTCGCCCGTCTTGAGCGCCTTGCCCCAGGAGTCGGCGCAGGCCGACTCGCCCACCGAGGTGAAGGCCAGCTTCTTGTAGCCGGCCCACTGCAGGCCGTTGATCATGAAGATCACTTGTCCCGGCGTGCCGTAGAGCAGACAGATATCCGGCGGGTTGAGCCGGCCGGAGGCGAGAGGCGCGACGGCCATGGCATGGTAGCGACCGAAGGGGACGCAATCCATGGCGTGCTGGTGAAGACTCGCGTCTTCCTGCGTCTCGAACCACACTCCGGCCATCCGTTTTCCAGACAGCCACTCGTCATCCTGGGGATGGAGGCCGATGACCGCGCCACACTGCGCACCGACCAGGTCCCGCACGGTGATGCCGACCGTCCAGCCGAGCTGGCGCGCCTGGGCCACGATCTGATCGGTGGTGTGCTTGGCCTTGGGGCGCCGGATCTTGGGGATGGCCTCCATCTCCGCCACGCTCTCGAAGAGCTTCATCCCGATGGGAATGCTGCGCAGCCGCAGGTACTGGTTGAGACCGCTGATGATCGCGTCCCAGTCGTAGCTCTCGGTGGTCACGCTCGTCTCCTCCGGTCAGGGTGCGCCGCGCGGCGAGCGTACCATGTCGCGCCCTTCCCGGGACCCCGTTCCGGGGGCCGCATCACAGGGGAGCGTGCAAGAACTCGCGCCAGGCCATACGGTGGCCGCGCAGGAAGCAGCCGAGCATGATCACCGAGGCGAGCAGGTTGCCCGCGAGAATCGTCCACCACGCGATCGTCTCCAGCAGCCAGTAGGCGAGCACGGAGATCATGACGAAGGTGAACACCTCGAAGCAGCAGAACAACATGATGAAGGCGAAGAGGAGGCGGGGCTCCCGGTCGGCGAGGGCGAGCATCCCCGCCGCTATCCAGCCGAAGGCGACGAAGGCGGCGCCGTGGAAGAGCGTGTACTCGAGGACGAGGGGCCAGCCGATGACGAGGGCCGAAGGGTCGCGCAGACCGTGGAAGAGCGCCGCCCCGAGGAGGGCCGGGGTTCTGAGAGGCAGGCCCGCCGCCGTGTCATAGAGGAGGAACCAGAGGGCCACCGCCGCGGCCCCGAGGAGGCCCGCGGCAAGCCCCTCGCGCACGATGCGCGTCCACGGACCGAAGAGCATCCCGCCGAGCGAGCGGTAGCCCACGAAGAGATACACGAGCATCCCCCCCGCGGCCAGCGCATTGGCGATGAGGATGGCCCACCAACCGAGCGCCGTCACCACGGGGTGCGCCCACCATGTCATCACGGCGAGGAAGGCGACTTCGAAGCACATGAGCGCGATGAACATGACGAGGAGCCGGCTCGGCTGGCGCTGGGCGGTGGCGATGAGGAAGGCGATGAGCACGCCTACCATCGCGAAGATCGCGCCGTGGAGGACGGTGTACTGGGCGACGAGGCCGGGGGTCACGATGACCGCGCCCGGATCGCGCATGCCCTGCACCGCCGCCCCCAGGAGGGCCGGCGTGCGGAACGGCTGGCCGCGCGCGGCATCGTAGATGAGGAACCACACGGCGACGATGGCCGCCGCGATCAGCCCCGCGATGATGCCCTCGCGAAGATACCGGGATCGGGAGTCCATGAGAGACCTCCTCTCCAGTACGTGGGACCCCATCCATGCGAGTCCCTGGCAGAGATGTGTACCACCAGCCGGAGCCGAGAGCAAACTACCCGTGCGCAGGTGCGCTAGGGCGTGACAAAGAGGCTAGGGGGCGTCGGGAGCGAGCCGGACGACCATCTTGCCGACATTGTCGCCGGCGAAGAGGCCGAGAAAGGCCGTGGCCGCGTTCTCGATGCCTTCGACCACGGTCTCCTCGCGCTTGATACGGCCGGACTTGAGCCAGCCGCCCACCTCGGCGAGGAACTCCGGATAGAGGCTCTGGTGGTCGGAGATGATGAAGCCCTGCATGCGCACGCGATTGCCGATCATCGAGAAGAGATAGCGAGGGCCCGGATCGGGCGGATCGAGGTTGTATTGCGAGATCATGCCGCAGAGCGGAATGCGCGCGAAGGGATTGACCTGGCGCAACACCATGTCGAGGAGCGGGCCGCCCACGTTCTCGAAGTAGATGTCGATGCCTTTGGGGCAGGCTTCGCGGAGGGCTTCGAAGAGGTTCCCGGCCGTCTTGTAGTTGATGGCGGCGTCCGCCCCCAGCACCTGCGTGACGTGAGCGCACTTGCCGTCAGTGCCGGCGGTGCCGACCACGCGGCAGCCGAGGATCTTGCCCATCTGGACGACGAGGGAGCCGGTGGCGCCGGCCGCTCCGGAGACCACGAGCGTCTCGCCCGACTTGGGCCTGCCGATCTGTTTGAGCCCGTACCAGCCCGTGAAGCCTGGAATACCGAGGACGCCCAGATAAGCGGACAGGGGGAACGAGGGATCGACCATGCTCAGCCCCTCGCCCGCCGAGACGAAATACTCACGCCACCCCAGCATGCTGCTGACGATCGCGCCCTCTTTGATCCTGGGATGGCTCGACTGCACCACTTGGCCGATGGCGCGCCCCTCCATCGGCTTGCCGACCTCGAAGGAGGGCGCGTACGACTTGCGATCGCTCATGCGTCCGCGCATGTACGGATCCACCGACATCCACAGATTGCGCACGAGCACTTGACCCGCCGCCGGCTCGGGCACGGGAACGACCTCGACCTTGAAGTCACTCGCGGTCGGCATGCCCACCGGCCGGGAGGCCAGGATGACGTGCCGGTTCATGGTTGCGGTCATGCGAGCCTCCCCATGAGCTCGGTGCCGAAAAGCTCCGCGCGCCAGCGTCCCACGCCTTCCATCTGGGCAAGGGCATCGATGTCGCGCGGCGGGTCCTGGGCCAGCCGGTCGATCAGGCGCTGCGGGAAGATGACACCGGCGTCGAGCTCGACGCGCTTGGCCGCCTCCACCCGCCAGGCGCGCAGCGCTTCGCTCCGGCGCTGCACGGCGCCCGAGAGGCGAGGCCGCGGGTTCGGCCGCCTCACGGGAAGCTCCTCGTCCGGCACGGCCATGCCGCGCTCGATGGCGGCCAGGATAGCCTCGCCCGCCCGCCGCACGACATGGCCGGTGCAGCCCTTGACGGTGAGGATGGTGGCGGCGTCCCGCGGCTTGAGGGCGGCCAGCGCCACGAGCACCTCGTTTCCCAGGATCATGAAGGGCGGCCGATCCGCCTTCACCGCGAGCGTCTCCCGCATGGTGGCCAGCTCGCGCAGGACGGCCAGACCACGGCCGTCCAGATCCCTGGCGCCCTTGAGCTTCATGTAGGCGTCGGGATCGGTCACGCGTTCGGGCGCCGGCATGGCCGCCACCACGGCGCACTCCTCCTCGACCCAGAGATCGCGCCCCTTGGCCCGCAGCGCCTCCAACAGCTTCTCGCGCAGCGGGATCAGGTGTAGCACGTCGTTGAGGGCATAGGTCTCCTGCGCGGCCGACAGGGGACGCCGGGACCAGTCGTCCTTTTGCCGCGAGGGACCGGGATCCACCCCGAGAAACTCGCGCAGGAGCCCGTCGAGCGAGAGCGAGGTGACGCCGAGGAAGCGCGCGGCGATGGCCGTGTCGAAGAGATTCGACACCGTGAAGCCGTAGAGCCGCTTGAGATAACCCAGATCATTGTCGGCGGCGTGCAGCACCTTGACCACGCCCGGGTCGGCGAAGAACGGCGCGAGGGGAGCCAGGGTGGGCAGGGCGAGCGGGTCCGCGAGGTGGCCCCGCCCCCGATCATCCGCCACCTGGACGAGGCAGAGCTTGACGGGATAATGGTGGAGGCCATCGGCTTCCGTGTCGATGCTGAGCGCCCTGGCCCCCCTGAGGGAAACCACCAGCGCGTCTATCTCGGCGGGGGTCTTGATCCAAAGCGGTGCGGTCATGGGCCTCGGTTATACTACCGCGTCAGGCCGACCCATCGTCGGGCCAATAGCGTGGCCTTTAGCGGGAGGTACGATCGATGAAGATTGCCGGATCCGCCGCGGTGATCACCGGCGGTGCCTCAGGATTGGGCCGCGCCACGGCCGAGCGTTTCCTCGCGGGCGGAGGCAAGGTCGCGCTCCTCGACCTGCCCACCTCCGCGGGCACCGAGATCGCCAGGACCATGGGCGGCAGCGCCCACTTCGCTCCGTGCGACGTCACCAATGCCGAGCAGGTCACGGAGGCCATGGAGGCCGCCGCGGCGAGGCTGGGGGCCCTTCACGTGCTCGTCAACTGCGCGGGCATCGGCAAGGCGGACAAGACCTTCGGCAAGCGCGGCCCCGCGGATCTCGCCGGCTTCACGCGCGTGATCCAGGTCAATCTGATCGGCACCTTCAACTGCATCAGGCTCGCCGCCGCGCACATGGCCAAGAATCAGCCCAACGATGAGGGCGAGCGCGGAGTCGTGGTCAATACCGCGTCGGTGGCGGCCTTCGACGGGCAAATCGGCCAGGCCGCCTACTCCGCGTCGAAAGGCGGCATCGTGGGCATGACCCTGCCCATCGCGCGCGATCTGGCCGAGCTGGGGATTCGCGTCTGCACCATCGCCCCCGGGCTTTTCGACACCCCGCTCCTCGCGGGGCTCCCCGAGCCCGCGCGGATGTCGCTGGGCAAGCAGGTGCCCTTCCCGCCGCGGCTCGGCCGCCCCGCGGAGTATGGCGCGCTCGCCGCCCACATCGTGGAGAACGCCATGCTCAACGGCGAGATCATCCGTCTCGACGGCGCCATCCGGATGCAGCCGCGGTAGCGGAGGGGCTCGCCCTCCGGCTGGTGGAGTTGGTGGATCGGCTCGAGCGCATCGCCGCCCGCGGCGTGTCCATCCTGCTCGTGGAGCAGAAGCCCACCATCGCGCTCCGCATCAGCCGCCGGCTCTACGTCATGGGCCACGGCCGCATCGTCTTCGAGGGCACTCCGGAGTGCCTGCGCGGCAATGCGGCCGCGCGCGAGGAATGGCTCCAAGTCCGACGCCTGGACGCGGCCCCGCCCCAGGTCGGAGCCGCCGGCGCCCGCTCCGATGACGACGAAGTCGGCCGGGGGCGGGAGCGGGCTCACGCCTCGATCACCCGCGTGACCGGATGGGCTCCGATCTCGCCGCCCATCCAGCCCGGCACGACGGCCGAGAAACGCCCGGCAGTGCCCCCCGCCACCACGATCATGATTTCCTCCGCCGAGGGAAACTTGGGGACGAGCGCATCGGGATCCGACGCCCCGGGATTCTTGAGGCGCCCGCTCTCCGCGCCGTCGGGCCCGGGCTCGAGCTCCCCCGCGCGGCGGCGCACCGTCTCGAAGAGGTGGCGCTTCACGTCCTGCTTGGTCCATCCCGCGCTGCCGATGGTCCTGGCATGCTCGGGCCCGATGACCCAGAGGGTGTGGCCGTAGAGAGGAAAGCTCTTGTGATTCCACACGCCCGCCGCCGACCAGCCCAGCGAGGCGACGAGCTGTGGTGCCTCGCGGCTCAGATGGTCGTTGATGATGAAGGGCCCTTCGCCCGGGAACACCGTCACCGTGCTCTCCCCCGGCGCTTGTCCCCGCTCCACGTGGAGCGGCTCCCAGGGCGACACCTCCTCGTGCTCACCAATGCAGTACGTGTAGCGGCCGGGATGACCGAGGGTCGACATGGAGATCTCTCCCGCCCGGGTGCCCCCGAGGTTGATCATGACGAGCCGCAGCGCGCGTCCGATGGTGGCATTGGCCCGGAAGCCGGGGCCGAAGACTCCGGCGGCGCAGTTGATGCCCAGTCGCTGTCTGATGGGGCCGTTCACGATGATCAGGGGCGACGTGGCATTCGTCGTGCCCGATTGCCCGTGCAGGTTGAAAGCCGGATCGCCGGCCGCCTCGACCACGGCGAGGACCACGGGAAAGTAGTCCGGGCGGCATCCGGCCATGACGGCATTGACGGCGAGCTTCTCTACGGTGGCCCGGCCGAAATTGGGCGGCACCTCCGCGATCAGAGACTCGCGCGGCCGCCGTGTCCCCTGGATCATGCGCTCCACGCGCTCGCGCGTGGGCGGCACCACGGGGAGGCCGTCGGTGACGCCGCGCTCGAACCAGATCTCCATCTCGTCGGCCATGGCGGCGCCTAGTATACGGACGCCTCGCGGCGAGCCAGCGTGCCATTATCCCGGCCTCTCACCCGTCCAGGAGGCCACACCATGAAGACGTCGCACGCCATCAATACCTACGTGGGCGTCCAGAATGTGGACGGCGACCTCGTCAACTCCGTCAAGACCATGGGCGCCACGCCGCGCTTCATCACGAGGCGCGTGGTGCTGCCCTCGTGCATTCCCTGGATCTTCTCGGGGCTGCGCATCTCCATGGCGCTGGCGTTGACGGCGTCGGTGGTGGGCGAGATGCTGGCCGCGCAGTACGGCCTGGGCTTCCTCCTCGCCCGCGCCTCCGGCACTTTCGACACCACCGGCATCTTCATGGTGCTCATCATCCTGGCCCTCCTCGCCATCGGCACCTACAACCTCATGGCCCGTCTCGAGAAGCGCCTGCTCCACTGGCAGGGCGAGACCGCGTCGATCTGAGCAGAGGGTGCCGCCCCTCATGCCGCGCCAGATCGAGGCCCTCGACGTCTTCGACTCACTCCTCGAAGATCGCTCCCTCAATCACTTCTTGGGCCTCTGGCTCGCCCATCCGACGGGCACCGTGGAGATCGGTCGTCGCGGCGGCGGGCACCACCCTCACCGTCCCGCTTGAGCCGGCTAGCCCAGATCGGGCTGGATGCGCAGGCCGTTGTTGAAGCGGTTGGTGAAGTTGGCCATGCAGGTGACGAGGGCGAGCTCGACGATCTGATCCTCGGTGAAGTGGCGCTTGAGCTCGCCCACCGCCATGTCGCGCAAGCCCGCCCCCGCCGCCCGTGTCATCCGCTCGGCATAGAGGAGCACGGCCTTGTCCTTCTCGTCGAAGTGCGGGCTCCGCTCGTAGAAGGTGAGGGCCCCGATCTGCTCTTCGGTGACGCCCGCCCGCTTCGCGCCCGGGGTGTGGGCGCGCATGCAGTACTCGCAGCCGTTCAGGTGCGAGGTCTTGAGGTACGCCAGCTCCTTGTAGCGGCGCTCGAGGGTCCCCTCGTTCATCACCGAGGCATAGAGGGGAAGGAAGTTCTTGAGGGCGGTCGGATGATGCGCCATGACGCCGTAAAAGTCCGGCACGCGGCCCGCCCGCTTCGACAGGCTGTCGTAGGCTGCCCGGAGATCTTCGGACGCCTTCTCGGGGGGGATCGGATCGATGACCGGCATGCGGGGTCTCCTCGATCAGTACAGCGTGTCGCGAACGCGCTTCTGCAGTTCGCTCGCGTAGTCCTCCACCGAGGCGGCACGCCCGTGGGCGCTCGGGACCTGGTCCCAGAGCATCTGGGCGAAGGACGGCAGCTTCTGAGGATCCGACCACGTCGAGGGATCCCACAGGCTCGACCGGATGAAGGCCTTCGGACAGTGGAGATACGCCTCTTCCACCTCTACTCCGAGGGCGATCTTGGGGTCCTTCCCCTTCATGGCGAGGCGGCTCAGCACTTCCTGATCGCGGATGATGGCGGCACGCCCATTGACACGCAGGGTGTCCCCCCGCCCCGGCACGAGAAAGATCATGCCGACGTGCGGGTTCTCGATGACGTTGCTCATGCCGTCGATGCGATTGTTGCCGGGCCGGTCGGGCACGACCAAATGCGTGTCGTCCAGCACGAGAACGAAGCCCGGGGCATCGCCCTTGGGCGAGACGTCGCACTGCCCGGCGGCATTCGAGGTCGCGAGGAGCAGGAACGGCGAAGCGCCGATGAATTTCCGCGCATGCTCGTCGAGAGACGACTGGCACTTCAGCACCGCGCGCTCGCTGGGCTGGCCGAAGATGGCCCGGAGCTCCTGCTGGGACTTCACGATGTCCTTGAACATGTCTCCCACCTCCCGCCGGGAGCATAGCATGCCGCCCTCTCTCTTTTCTTGGTGGGGGCGTGGGGCGGGCGCTATCCTGAAATCCTCTACTCGTTCGAGGGGAGATTCCCATGGCGCTACGGCCCGGTTTCGGCATTTTCCCGAAGCTTCTCCTGACCATGCTGGTAGTGACGCTGACCCCACTCGGGGCGATCTGGTATCTCGACTACCGAACCGAATCAGGGAACCTGTCGAACCAGATCGAGCAGCGGCTGAGCAGCCAGGCCGACACCATGGCCGGCTACGTCGACGCCTGGGTGGACATGCACCTGCGCATGTTGCGGCAGAACGCGGCCCTCGACGACATGGCGGCCATGGACGGAAAGAAACAGAAGCCGCTCCTTCGCGCCATCGCCGCCGAGTACAAGTGGGTGTACCTCGCCTTCACCATTGCCCCCGACGGCAACAATGTCGGCCGCAACGACGAGGAACCGCCCCGCTTCTATGGCGATCGCGGCTATTTCAAGCAGGCCATCGAAGGGCGACAGATGGGCCAGGAGGTCGTCATCAGCCGGACGACGGGCCAGCCCGCCGTCATCCTCTCCGTGCCCATCTGGCAGCTCGACAAGGTCCTCGGCGTGCTCGCGGTGGGCACGAGCATCAGCGACGTTACCACGACCATCGCCAACGCCAAGATCGGCCAGACGGGCTTCGTCTTCCTCGTGGACGAGCAAGGCAAAGTCATCGCCCACCCGAATGCGCGGGAGAGTTTGAAGGCGCATCCGGCCGTGGTCGGGCTGGGCGGCGAGCCGAGGAAGCAGCTCGCCTACACCGACGCCCAGGGCAAGCGGGTCATCGCCTTCGCCGAGAAGACGAAGTACGGCTGGACGCTGGTGGCCCAGCAGGACTACGAGGAGGCGTTCCAGCCGCTCGCCGAAGCCAATCGGAACGCCCTGATCCTCCTCGGGGTGACCGTGCTCTTCGTCATCCTCGCCTCCTATGCGCTGGCCAGCGGACTGACGCGCCCGATCCGGAGACTGACCCAGATCTCCGACGGCATCAGTCGAGGCAACCTCGCGGCCGCGATTGCCGAGACCAGGCGTTCCGACGAAATCGGCAGCCTCGCGCGCGCCATCGAGCGGCTGCGGGCCAGCGTGAAGCTCGCCGTGGATCGACTCGGCGCGCGGTAGCCCGCCGGGGGCGCGTTGAGCCCAGAGCCGGCGACACTGTCCTACGGCCAGCTGCTCACGGAGCTGGGCGCGCTCTGCTCGGCGAAGCGCACGGGCACCATGTTCATCGCCACCACGGACAATCAATCGGCGCGCATCGGGCTCAGGCAGGGAGACATCGTCTCCCTGGTCTTTCGCACCCAGCGCGGGCTCGAGGCAATCGATCACATCCGCAAGATCACGGCGGGACGCTTCACCTTCTCGGACGCGGTCGTCGATCGTGTCTCGTCCGCCGACCTTCCCGAGACGTCCATTCTCCTCGGCCTGCTCGCGGGCAATGACCCAGCTCCAGCTGCCCCGGCTCCTCCGGTGGCGCAGCTTCACACCGCGCCACGAACCGTCGCGCCCGCCCGGACTCAACCTGCCGGTACTCAGCTCGCCAAAGTGCAGGCGGTCATCGAGGCCGAGCTGACCGAGTTCGTCGGCCCCATCGCTCCCCTCCTCTGCCGCGACCACATGGCGAGGGCAGCCGCCGCGGGACCGCCGTGGGACCTGCCCGCGCTGGTGGAAGCGATCTCCCTCGAGATCGGCGACCGCGCCAAGGAAGACCGCTTCAAGCAGCAAGCGCTGGCCCGTCTCCGCGATCGCTAACATTCTGCTGTCAGTCCGGGGCGGGGCTGGGGGAGGTGCCCTCCCGGGACCACGCTGAGTCGCATTCCGCTATTCCACTCGAGCCCGCCACGAGAGGATGGTCGCAGGCTTCGAGAACCTCCGCAGAAGATACGGGTCCCGGGAGGGCACCTCCCCCAGCCCCGCCCCTCTACGCTGCGACGACGGACCTGAGTGCAATCTCAGCCTGCCGAAGCATTGCCGTGTGATCTGCCACGCGGGAAGCCGGACGGGGGCGGGGGCAGCCTCCGCGGACCCCTATCTTCTGCGTGGAGTCGAAGCCGCCAACCACAATCTCGTGGCGGGCCAGAGAGGAGCCAACGGATTGCGAGTCAGGGTGGTCCGCGGAGGCTGCCCCCGCCCCCATCCGGCGTGACCTAAGAAAGCCTACCCGCGCGTGAGTGGCTTGTAACGCAGCCGGTGGGGCTGGTCGGCGGCGGCGCCCAGGCGCTTCTTGCGGTCCGCCTCGTAGTCCTGGTAGTTGCCCTCGAACCACTCCACGTGGCTATCGCCCTCGAAGGCAAGCATGTGAGTGGCGATGCGGTCGAGGAACCAGCGATCGTGGCTGATCACCACCGCGCAGCCCGCAAAGGACAGCAGCGCGTCTTCGAGCGCCCGCAGCGTGTCCACGTCGAGGTCGTTGGTCGGCTCGTCGAGCAGAAGCAGATTGCCCCCCGACTGGAGCAGCTTGGCCATGTGGACGCGGTTGCGCTCGCCTCCTGACAGGTCGCCGACCTTCTTTTGCTGGTCGGAGCCCTTGAAGTTGAACGAGGCGACGTACGCCCGCGAGGCCATCTGGCGGCTGCCCAGGGTGAGCTGCTCGGCGCCACCCGAGATCTCCTCCCACACGTTCTTCTTCGCGTCGAGGGAGTCACGGCTCTGATCCACGTAGGCGAGCTGTACCGTGTCCCCGACGCGCAGCGCACCCTGGTCCGGCTTCTCCTGCCCCGTGATCATCCGGAACAGCGTGGTCTTGCCCGCGCCGTTGGCGCCGATCACACCGACGATGCCGCCCCGGGGAAGGCTGAAGTTGAGATCTTCGATCAGCAGCCGGTCGCCATAGCCCTTGGAGAGATGCTCGGCCTGGACGACGATGTCGCCGAGCCGCGGACCCTGCGGAATGATGATCTCCGCCGCGCCGTCCCGTTCCTTGCCTCCCTCCGCGAGGAGGGTCTCGTATGCCTGCAGGCGCGCCTTGGACTTGGCCTGGCGCGCGCGGGGAGACATGCGCACCCACTCGAGCTCGTGCTCGAGCGTGCGCTGGCGCGCCGATTCCTGCTTCTCCTCCTGGGCGAGGCGCTCCCGCTTCTGCTCGAGCCACGAGGAGTAGTTGCCCTCCCACGGGATGCCCGCGCCGCGATCGAGCTCGAGGATCCAGCCCGCGACATTGTCGAGGAAGTAGCGATCGTGGGTGATGGCCACCACGGTGCCCGGATATTCCTTGAGGTATCGCTCGAGCCAGGCCACGCTCTCGGCATCCAGGTGGTTGGTCGGCTCGTCCAGGAGCAGCATGTCCGGCTTCTGGAGGAGGAGTCGGCAGAGGGCCACGCGCCGAACCTCGCCGCCCGAGAGGGTCGAGATGTCGGCATCGCCGGGTGGGCAGCGCAGCGCGTCCATGGCGATCTCGACGGTGCGGTCGAGATCCCAGCCGTTGGCGGCCTCGATGGCGTCCTGCACGCGCGCCTGCTCGCTCAAGAGCTTGTCCATGTCGTCGGCGTCCATGGGCTCGCCCAGCTTGGCGTTGATCTCCTCGAAGCGGGACAAGAGCCCGCGCACCTCGCCCACCCCGTCGTCCACGTTGCCGCGCACGTTCTTGGTCGGATCGAGGTGAGGCTCCTGGGGCAGATACCCGATGCGCACGCCATCGGCGGGATGAGCCTCGCCGAGGAAGTCCGTGTCCTCGCCCGCCATGATGCGGAGCAGGGTGCTTTTGCCGGCGCCGTTGGCGCCGAGGAAGCCGATCTTGGCTCCCGGGTAGAACGACAGCCAGATGCCCTTCAAGATCTCCCGCTTGGGCGGGACGATCTTGCGGAGGTCCTTCATGAAGTAGATGAATTGATGTGCCATAGGGTCTGGATTATACCGGGCGTTGGGCGGTTTTCATTGACAAACCACCCCCGCCCCACTATAAACAGGCCCCATCCATGTGCCTCCTGGGGCGATGATGCCACCTCCCGATTCCTCCCTCCTGTCCGTGCGGGACGTGACGATGCGCTTTGGCGGCATCGTGGCCCTCGATGGTGTGTCCTTCGACATGACCGCCGGTCAGATCGTGGGGCTGATCGGGCCCAACGGTGCCGGGAAGACCACGCTCTTCAATTGCGTCGGCCGGCTCTACACGCCGCAGCAGGGTGACATCCTCTTCGAAGGGCAGTCCATCATCGCGTCCCCCACCCACCACATCGCCGAGCTCGGAATCGGCCGCACGTTCCAGAACCTGGCGCTCTTCCCCACCATGACGGTGCTCGACAACGTGCTGGTCGGCGTCCACAGCCAGACGCGCGGCGACTTCGCGAGCAATGCGCTCAAGCTGCCCTGGGTCGGACGTGAGGAAGGTCGCGCGCGCGCGACCGCCCGGGAGCTCCTCGCCTTCCTCGATCTCGACGATGTGGCCCACCTCCCGGCCGCGGGGCTGCCGTTCGGCACGCTCAAGCGCGTGGAGCTGGCGCGGGCCCTGGCGAGCAGGCCCAAGCTCCTGCTCCTCGACGAGCCCGCGGGCGGGCTGAATCACGAAGAGGTGGCCCTGCTGGGCGCGTTGGTGCGCGCCATACGCGATGCGCGCCGCGTGACGGTGCTGCTCGTCGAGCACCACATGAGCCTCGTGATGCAAGTGTCGGACAAAGTCGTCGTCCTCGACTTCGGCCGGAAGATTGCCGAGGGCACGCCCGCCCAGATCCAGCGCAACGAGGGCGTGATCAAGGCCTACCTCGGGAGTCCGAACTGATGGCGTGCCCCTGATGCCCGCCCTCCTGGAGGCCCAGAACCTGGAGGCGCAGTACGGATGGACCAAGGTCCTCCACGGCCTGGGCTTCGCCGTGGAGGCGGGCGGGATCACCGCCATCCTCGGCGCCAACGGCGCGGGCAAGACCACCACCCTGCGCGCGGTGTGCGGCATGGTGAAAACGGCCGGGACGGTGAGCTTCCAAGGGCAGCGTATCGACGGCAAGGCGACCGAGGACATCGTCAGGCTGGGTATCGCCCATGCCCCTGAGGGGCGCGGCACATTCATGCACCTGTCGGTAGAGGAGAACCTGAGACTGGGCGCCTACATTCAGGGTGACCGGGCGGTCATTGCCGCCGACTTCGAGCGCGTCTACCAGTATTTCCCGGTCCTTGACCAGCGACAGCGGCAGCAGGCGGGCACGCTCTCGGGCGGGGAGCAGCAGATGCTGGCGGTGGCGCGCGCCCTCATGTCGCGCCCGCGCCTCCTGCTGCTGGACGAGCCGTCGCTCGGACTCGCGCCCCTGGTCACCCGCGAGATCTTCCGCATCGTGCGCACCATCAACAAGGAGCAGGGCGTGAGCGTGCTGCTGGTCGAGCAGAACGCCTCGATGGCGCTCGAGCTCGCTGACCACGCCTACCTCCTCGAAACCGGGCGCGTCGTGATGTCCGGCCCCTCGGCCGATCTGCAGCGGGACGACTCGATTCGCCGCTCCTACCTCGGCTACTGAACATGTGCCAAGGAACGCCTTCAAATCGGTGGGGGGGTCTGGGGGAGGAGCGGCGGTCGCTCCCCCCCAGAACGTTCCCACATCGGTGGGGGGGTCTGGGGGAGGAGCGGCGGTCGCTTCCCCCCAGAACGTAATGGATATCCTCATACAGCAGGTGGTGTCGGGACTGGCGACGGGCGGCATCTACGCGAGCCTCGCCCTGGCGCTGGTGATGATCTATCAGGCGACGGACGTGGTGAATTTCGCGCAGGGCGAGATGGCGATGTTCAGCACCTATATCTGCTGGACGCTCTTGCAGGCGGGGCTGCCCTATTGGGTCGCCTTCGTGGCGACCCTCGTCATCGCCTTCGTGGGTGGCCTTCTCATCGAGCGAGTCGTGATCCGGCCGGTGGAGAACGCGCCGATCCTGACCATCGTGATCGTCACCCTCGGGCTCGTCTTCATCCTCAACAGCGTGGCGGGCTGGGTCTACTCCTATATCCAGAAACCCTTCCCGAGCCCGTTCCCGAGCAAGCCCATCAAGATCGGCCAGATCGTCCTGGGCGCCCACGACGTGGGCGCGATCGGCATCACGCTCGTCGTCCTCCTGCTCCTCTTCCTCTTCTTCCGCTACACGACGCTGGGGCTCGCCATGCGGGCGGCGGCCCAGAATCCGGCGTCGAGCCGACTCTGCGGCATTCGCGTCGGCTGGATGCTCGCGCTCGGCTGGGGGCTGGCCGCCACTTTCGGAGCGGTGGCCGGGGTCATGATCGCCCCCAATATCTTCCTCGACCCGAACATGATGACGGGCATCCAGATCTACGCCTTTGCCGCGGCGACGGTGGGCGGCTTCACCAGCCCGGTCGGCGCGGTGGTGGGCGGCTTCATCGTGGGCGTGACGGAGAACCTGGTCGGAACCTACGTCTCCTTCATCGGCACTGAGCTCAAGCTGACGGTGGCCCTGGCCATGATCATCATCGTGCTTCTCGTCAAGCCCAGCGGACTCTTCGGCCGCTCCATCGTGCGGAGGGTCTAGGCGTGACTTCCGCGGGAGGCGTGACCATGAAGAGGGCGGGCCTGGTGCTGGTGCTCGCGGCGGCCTGCGCGCTGCCTTTCTTCATGAGCGGATTTCGCGCTTTCCAGTTCACCCAGGTCTACATCTACGCCATCGCGCTCCTCGGCCTCAACATGCTCACCGGCTACAACGGCCAGTTTTCGCTCGGCCACGGCGCCTTCTACGCCATCGGCGCCTACACCACCGCCATCATGATCGACAAGTGGAACATCGGCTACGGCTGGACCATCCCGACCGCCGGCGTCTTCTGCCTGGTGGTCGGCTTCCTCTTCGGCTGGCCGGCGCTCAGGCTCGAAGGACTCTACCTGGCGCTGGCTACGCTGTCTCTCGCCCTGGCCATTCCGCAAATCCTCAAGTACTTCGAGCACTGGACGGGCGGCTCGCAGGGCATCGTGCTGTCCAAGCCGAAGGCGCCGCTTGGTCTGCCTCTCAGCGAGGACCAGTGGCTCTACTTCCTGACCCTCGCCATCCTGATCGTCCTCTTCGTCATCGCGGCGAACCTCCTCAGCGGACGCACGGGCCGGGCCATCGTGGCCATCCGCGACAACCACATCGCCGCCGAGACCATGGGCATCAACAGCGCACTCTACAAGTCGGTTGTCTTCGGGATCAGCGCCGCCTATACGGGCGTGGCGGGGGCGCTCAGCGCCGTCGCCATCGCCTTCGTCGCGCCCGACTCCTTCAGCGCATTCCTGTCCATCACCCTCCTGACGGGGATCGTCATCGGCGGGCTGGCCACCATCTCGGGTGCGATCTTCGGCGCCATCTTCATCCAATTCGTGCCAAACTGGGCCCTGGACATCTCCAAGGCGGCCCCGTGGGCCATCTTCGGCATCTTCCTCATCGTCTTCATGTACGTGATGCCGCGCGGGATTGCCGGTTCCTTGCGACTCCTCTGGATCCGGATGACCCGGCCGGCGGTTGTGAATAGGCAGGCGGAGGGAGACGTCTCTCCACGGAGTACCCCACATTCAACTTGAACTCTGAACGGGAGGGAAGCATGAGTCTATCCAAGCGGTTCGTAGCGCTTCTGGTCGCGCTCGCGGTGGCAGGCCTCACCGCCCCCGGCCTGGCCGCGGCCCAGACGGTGGTGGGGGTCACGGCCACCGAGATCAAGGTCGGCAATACCAACCCCTACAGCGGGCCCGCCTCGGCCTACGGCACCATCGGCAAGGCTATCGGCGCCTATTTCAAGAAGGTCAATGACGAGGGCGGGATCAACGGACGGAAGATCAACTACATCAGCTACGACGACCAGTACACTCCGCCCAAGACGGTGGAGATGGTCCGCAAGCTCGTCGAGCAGGACCAGGTCGCGCTCCTGTTCCAGACCCTGGGGACGCCGCCCAACAGCGCCATCCACAAGTACATGAACGAGAAGAAAGTGCCGCACCTCTTCGTGGCCACGGGCGCCACCAAGTGGAACGACCCCAAGAACTTCCCCTGGACCATGGGCTTCCAGCCCAACTACCAGACCGAGGGCAAGATCTACTCGGCGTACATCCTGAAGAACGTGCCCGACGCCAAGGTCGGCATCCTCTATCAGAACGACGACTACGGCAAGGACTACCTCAAGGGGTTCGAGGACGGTCTGGGCGACGCGGCGAAAAAGCTCATCGTGATGAAGCAGAGCTACGAGGTAACGGATCCCACCATCGACTCACAGATCGTCAACCTCAAGAACAGCGGCGCCAATGTCTTCTTCAACATCACCATCCCGAAGTTCGCGGTGCAGGCCATCAAGAAGTCGAACGACATCGGCTGGAAGCCGCTGCACTTCCTCAACAACGTGTCGAGCTCGCTCGGCACGGTGCTCAAGCCGGCCGGACTCGATGCCTCCAAGGGCCTGATCACGGCGCTCTACATGAAGGAGATCACGGATCCGCAGTGGAAGAACGACAAGGGCTTCCAGGACTGGGTCGCGTGGATGAAGAAGTACTATCCGGAAGGCGCGCTGGACGACCAGGCCAACGCCTACGGCTACAACGTCGCCATCCTGATGACGCAGGTGCTCAAGCAATGCGGCAACGACCTCTCGCGCGAGAACATCATGAAGCAGGCGGCCAACGTCAAGAACTTCGAGCTGCCGCTGCTCCTCCCCGGCATCAAGATCAACACGAGCCCAACCGACTTCGCGCCCATCGAACAGGAGCAGCTCGCCAAGTTCGATGGCGAGCGGTGGGCGATCTTCGGAGAGATGGTCGAGGCGGTCAGGAAGTAAGGTCACCCCGGCACAAAGCGCGACGGCCGGCGGGTTCTCCCGCCGGCCGTTGTTATGTTCGCGACAGGAAGCGCTACTGGCCTTGACTCGGCCCGTTGGTCACCGGTTCGAGAGGCTTGAGCTCCAGCTCCATAGTCGGGACGGGCGGGGGCGCCAGCTTGGGCGCGGTAAACGGCTTGTATCCCGTGGGAAGGTCGGGTGAGCCCTCGAAGCCGCCGTTGTGGGGCGCCCAGCAGATCTGGGGCACTCCATCTTCCAGACCGCACGGCGTGCCGTTCGGCATGGCCACACCCTGCTGCTTGCCATCTTGACCCATGCCCAGGGTGATCGCCGCGGCCATTCCGGAGAGGAGCTGGACGCCTCCCATGATCAGGCTCAGGGTGATGGGATCGAACTGTGCGCGGGCGGGGGTAGCGAAGGATACGATGAGCGCCGTCCCAACGAGCAGGCCCACCGAGCGACGAATCACACCCGGGCGCTTCATGACCACCACTATACTCCGCGGAGTCCCGGAAAATCCACAATGGCGAATTGCAGGTCCCGGGGACCGGCCCCCGCCTCCCTCGGCTCCGGCGTGTGGTGTATGGTGGGCGGACATGCTGGCCCGCAGCCCATGGACAAGACCGGATGGAGGCCCGGCCCGGTGAAGGCAGTCCCCCGGCGGAAACACCTGATGTTGTTGGCGGTACTGGTGCTCGCGCAGCTGGGGCAGCCGCTGCTCGAACACCGCAGCGCCACCACCAGGGTGGCCTCCGACACGATCTTCGTCGCTATCTGCCTCTTCGTGTTCTTCATCGTGTGCGCCGAGCGATGGCAGAGGGTCGTCGGCTTGGTGCTGTTTCTTCCCGTCCTGGGAGGAAACCTCGCCCTCTACACTCAGGACCCACACTTCCACCGGATCGTGGGCATCGTGTTCCACGCTGCCCTCATCGCCTTCCTCGGCTTCGCGGTGGTGGTCATTCTCCGTGACCTGTTCGGCAAGAGCGTGATCAGTGGTGACGACGTGGTGGGGGCGGTGTGCGGCTACATGCTGGGGGCCATGGTCTGGGGAAACCTCTATGCGTTGACCTACATCTTCGTCCCTTCGGCGTTCAGCGTGAACCCGGCCATAGCGCTGCAGCTCGAGGACTGGCAGCTCAAGCGCTCGCTCTTCGACTATCTGAGCTTCACCACGCTGACCAGCCTGGGCTATGGCGACATCACTCCCGTGGGCCAACCCGCCTACTCGCTGACATGGCTCGAGGTCCTGTTCGGGCAGTTCTACATGGCCGTGGTCGTCGCGCAGATGGTGGGCCTCAAGCTGGCCCAGGCGATCAGAGGGCGCGGTCAGGGCTCGACGTAAGGTCGCCCCCGGCCCGCGCGGCCTCCTTGGCGGCCATCTTGCGCTTGAGCTCGTCGGGGGTGAGCCGGACGATATCCTCGTTCTGATGCGCGTAGACCTGGTGGGCGGAGGTATCGCTCTGCTCCAGCGCGATGCGCCCCTCCAGCACCCCTGACTTCCACCGCTGATGCTCGGCTTCGCGCGCGTGGAATTCCGGCATGACCTCGCGCGCGAAAAGGTCGAGGCTCGAGCAGATGTCCTCGTGCGGCGTCCGGCCCGTCTGGTTGAGCAGGATCACCTGGTCCACGTGGGCGGCCTCGAACTCGCGGAGCCGACGCCTGATCGTCTCGGGCGAGCCGATGAGTCCCGCGCGCAGCGTCTCCTGCGCTTTCGGGGTGTTCCGCCATTCCTGGTAGAGCGCCCACATATTGCCTCGCCCCGGCTCCGCCATGCCGTTCCGGCCATAGTGCGAGAGGCAAAAGACAAAGAACGTCCAGCCCGCGGCTTTGGCCTGAGCCTCTTCGTCGGTGGGTGCGCACATGAACGCGCTCACCATGGCGACGTTGGGATTCGCCGGGTAGTCGGCGAGCTTGGCCGGGCGCTGAGTGAGGTTGATGTAGTACTCCGTGACCCACGCCCGCGCCGCTTCGGGCGTCACGAACTGAAAGCCGAGGGCGCCCATGCCCCACTGCCCGGCGCTTCCAATGGTGCTGATGTTGGAACACGCGACCCAGAGCGGAGGATGCGGCTTCTGAAACGGCTTGGGGATCACGTTGCGGGCGGGAAAGTCGAAGAAGCGGCCGTGGAACTCGACCGCGTCCTGCGTGAAGCACTGCACCATCACCCGCACGGCCTCTTCCCACACGTCCCGCTTGTCGCGCACCCGTCGCCCAAAGGGATGCAGCTCGATAGGCCCCTGCCCTTCTCCCAAACCGAGCTCGACGCGCCCGCCCGAGAGGAGATCGAGGGTGGCCACCCGCTCCGCGACGCGGATGGGGTGATTGGTGGGGAGCTGGATGATGCCGTGACCCAGGCGGATCCGCTTCGTGCGCTGGCTGGCCGCCCCGAGAAAGACTTCGGGGGCCGAGGAATGCGAGTACTCCTCGAGGAAGTGATGCTCCACTTCCCAGGCGTAGTCGTAGCCCAGCCGGTCGGCGAGCTCGATCTGCGTCAGCGATTCCTGGAGGAGCCGGTGCTCGCTATCGGCGCTCCACGGTCGCGGCAGCTGGTGCTCGTAGAAGATTCCGAACTTCATGCCTCCGAGAGCCTAAGCTCTCGAACGCTTCCGGTCAAGGGCGGGCCGCTTGCGGCGCGTTCAGCGGCGGCCTATCCTCGGCCCGCCATGAGAGCCATCCCGGGGACGCCATGGTCAAAGTGATCACGTTCCTCAAGCGAAAGGCCGGTATGCCCGTGGAGGAGTTTCAACGCTACTGGCGGGATCGGCACCCGGAGGCCGTGATGCGACTACCCGGGATACGACGCTATGTCCAGTCCCACACCCTCGCGTCCACGTATGGAGCGGGCGAGCCGTTCTACGATGGGATCGCCGAGGTGTGGGCCGACGACACGGGGGTCCTTCGGGCGATGACCCAGAGTCCCCATCATCCCGCCCTGCGGGAGGACGAAGCGCGCTTCATCGATCGCGCGAGCATGGGCGTGGTGATCACCGAGGATCACGTGGTCAAGGACGACCCCGTTCCACCCGATGCGGTGAAAAGCGTGGCCTTCCTCAACCGCAAGCCCGGCCTGTCCGTCGAGGAATTCCAGCGCCACTGGCGCGACGTGCACGGTCCCATCGCGTCGCTCCTCCCCGGCCTCCGGCGTTACGTGCAGAGCCAGACCCGCCGCTCCGCCTACGAGGCCGGTCGCGTTCCCGCCTACGACGGGGTGGCGCTCACGTGGTTCGATTCGATGGAGGCGATAGGCAACACCTCGGCCACCGGCGAGTACGCACGTGTCGTCTCCGACGACGCGGTATTGCTCGCGCCGGGAGCCATACCCTCCATCCTCACCCGGGAGCACGTGATCGTCGCCTAGTTCCAGCGTTCCTCGTGTCATGCGTGGCGTGGGCGCACCGTTCCACGACGACCAAAGACACGTCCCGCGCGGCGCAGCATCAGCCTCACCGCGTCCCACACCCCGGGCTGCCCCCGCATCACGGACGCCAGCGTGGCTCTGCGCACCGCTTCGGCGCGGAGCTCGTTCAGCCGTGCCGTGGTGATTCGCTCGAGAATGTACGGGTCGAAGCACATGGATCTTTCCTCCCTGCTCAGGCCGCGAGCGGCCTGTCGGTTGGGAGCTGCCGGGACGTCTCGGAGCGCACGGCCACAGACCGGAGATTCCAGGTGGCCGGCTTGAGCACGATCTCGAGGCGCTCCGCGGTCGGGTCCGCGCCGAACTGCTTCGCGACCAGGCCCACGAGCGCCGCCACCTCCACCGACCGGTCGAGCGGCACCGCCATGGACACGCGCCACCCGCCGCCACGGCGGCGACGCACCACCGGCGCGGCAACGGGCCCGAGCTCCCAGTGGATGGCGTCGGTCAGCTCGATCTGCCGGTCGCGCTCGAGCTCCCGCCGATCCTGGAGACGCTCGGAGAGCTTGAGGAGCGCGCTCACGGCAAGAAACGGAATCGCTACGATCACGAGTGCCACGAGCAATACGGTCATGGTGTCCCTCCCTTTGCCCGTAAGACACCGGAGGGACGCGCGCGTGAAACGCGCAGGCGGATTGCTAGGCGGGCAGAGGGTGCAGGTCCGGCCGGCAGCTCGAGCACGGGCTGAGGCCCATGGCCTCCGCGTGTCGGCGCGAGCCGAACAGCGTCAGGTGGGCGAGGGGCGTCGCCGATAGCGCCCCGCAGCTCGGTACGCAGTACTCCTTGTCGGGGGCAATCCACACGTACATGTTGTTGCGGTCGATCCGGTGGGCCTCCCCGCTCAGCCGCACACCCTCGAGCGTCAACAGCTGCTCCTTGAGACCGATACGGGTGCCCGCATAGCCGGTGAGATCGCCGGTGCTGCCGATCACGCGGTGGCACGGAACGACAATGGGCAGCGGATTGTGCCGGAGGGCCTGGGCGACGGCGCGCACCGATTCCGGAGCACCCATGCGCTTCGCGATGCCGCCGTACGAGGCAACCGCCCCGTACGGAAGCTCGCTCGTGACGGCGAGCACGCGCCGCTGGAATTCGCTCTTCGCCCAGCGAAGGTCCAGGGGCCAGTTGAGCCGGGTCCCGCGGGCGTTCAGATAGTCGAGCAGCTCGCGATACACGGGCTCGATGGCAGCGGCGTCCTCCACCACTTCGTCCCCGGCCAAGCGAGCGATATGCGCTCTCGCCGAAGCATCCGAGTCTACATACCGCACCATCGAGACCCCGAGCTCCGAGCGCGCAATGAGGATCCTCCCCAGCGGCGACGGGTAGATGCCGTACGTCACCATGCGGGAGCGGATGTCGGTCAGCCTCGATTCGAGCTCGGCGCGCGCCAGCGTGGGATCGGCCCCGGGCATCGGCGCCCCCCGAAGGTCCGACACCATGCCTTCGAGCACGCGATAGCGGCCCAGCTCGTCGCGGCAGGGTGGGCAGATCGCTACGTGCCGCTCCACTCCTTGCGCCGCGCCTGGCTCGGCTTCGCCGGCGGCCACGGCCACAAGATCGTGCGCAACTTCACGGCAGGTCGGGATCTTGTTCATGGCTATTGCTCCGTATGGACGACGTCGAGGTCGTCCAGTCCCTGGCGGATCTTCCGCAGGGCTTGAAATACATGGGCTCGGGCGCTCTCGGCCGAGCAGTCGAGACTCTGGCCGATGGCGTCGTAGTCGAGCTCGTGAACCTTTCGCATGGTAAAGGCAACCCGCTGCTTGAACGGAAGCGTCGCCACGAGCCGGTCGATACGCGCACTGGCCTGGTTGGCGATGGCTTCTCCTTCGGGCCAGGACGGGCTATGGTCCGAGGCATTCACCGCCACCACGGCCATGGCCTGACGGCGCCTCCCCTCCGCGCGGAAGTGATTCCGTGACAGATTCGTGGCGATGGTGAAGAGCCACGCCCGGACATTGGCGTCCGGCGGCAGCGCTCTGTAGGCCTTGTACGCTCTCACAAAGGTCTCCTGGGACAGGTCGTCGGCATCGCCCGGGCGCGAGGTCGCCCTCACGAGATAGCGATGTATCTCGGCATGATGCGCCGCCACGATGGCCTCGAACGAATCGCCGGTCATGTCCCTGACCATGAGACACCGTAGCGCCCCCGCTGTGAAATGACCAGAGCCCCTTCACCAGGCCGGCGAGAGGGGGATAATGAGGGACCATGGCGTATCTCCTTGATAAGACGCGTTCTCCCGAGGCGGCGTCCGAAGGGGGCGCGAGCGCCAGAATTGCCTGGAAGCTCCATCGGGAGGTCGTCCTGCTCGCGGGCTGGGGCCGGGCCATTCTGCTTCAGCTCGCCCATCCGTTGGTGGCCCAGGGCGTGGCCGACCACAGCGGCTTCTCGGCAGAGGGTTGGGGTCGGGTGAGGCGGCTCAGACGCACCCTCGCGGCGATGCTCGCATTGACGTTCGGCACTCCCGAGGAATCGGCGGGCGCGGCCGCGGCAATCAACCGCATCCACGACCGCGTGCACGGTCGGCTGGCCGGGGCGGCCGGCACCTTCGCCACGAGCGCCCGATACAGCGCCCACGATCCGGCCCTCCTGGCCTGGGTCCACGCGACACTCGTGGACACCTTCCTCATCACCTACGAGCGCTTCGTGGCCCCCCTGACCCAGGCCGAGCGGGACGGCTACTGCCGCGAAGCAGGAGCGGCGGCGCCGCTGCTCGGGATACCCGCTCAGATGCTGCCCGGCACGACCGCCGAGCTGACCGACTACATGGATCGGACCCTCGCGAGCGGGGACATCGTGGTCACCGACACGGCGCGGACGGTCGCGGACGAGGTCCTCTCCCTCGGTCTCCCCTGGCCCGGGCGTCCTCTCGCCACACTGGCTCGACTGCCCGTGGTGGGGCTTCTTCCCGTGCCGATTCGTGATGCCTACGGATTCGTATGGACGCGGGGGCAGGAGCGGACGCTGAACGCGCTGGCCGCCGCGACACGGCATGGACTGCCCCTGCTCCCGCCTCTCCTTCGCTGCTGGCCCGCCGCGCGCCGCGCGGCGCGGCGCGACCGCCGGGACAGCGAGGGCTAGGCGCCCGGCGCTTCGGGCGCCGTGGCGTCCGCGGGGGAAAAGTCCGCGCCCGCCGCAAGTGACTCGGCCGTCGGCCAGCCTCCGAGAATCGAGGCGAGCTGACGCTCATCCTGGATGGGGCCGTGCTCGCTCCGGAAATTCACGATGGCCTCTGCCTCTCGGGGCCCCACGCCGGGGAGCTCCTGCAGCTCGAGACGGTTCGCCAGATTGACGCGCACTTTGGTGGCCATGTGACCTCCTTGATGAGCGGATCCTGAGCAAGTCTAGGCCCGGGTCCACTGCTGTCAAGCGGCCGCCCCCTCGAGGCGAGCGGGACAATCTCGACGGCGATAGCGGAGTGCTCTATCATCGGACGGCAGAGCATACCGGCCCTCAATTCCACCTTCGAAGAGCGGGAGATCGTGATGCTGAACCGCATGCTGGCCGTGATCATCGGACTCGGTCTGGTCGCGTCACCGGCTTCGGCGCAGGTTCAGCAGCTCCTCAAGGGCCTGACCGGGAGCGGCGTCACCGACAGCAAGGCGAGCGCCGGACTGAAGGAAGCCCTCCAGGTCGCCACGGAGAAGGCGGTGGCTCTCACCGGCAGGCCCAATGGCTACTTCGGCGACGCGGCCATCAAGATCCTCATGCCGCAGAAGCTCCAGACCATGCAGCAGGGTCTTCGCGCCGTGGGGTATGGCCCGCAGATCGACGAGTTCGTCCTGAGCATGAACCGGGCGGCGGAGCAGGCGGCGCCCGCGGCCAAGCAGATCTTCGGGGAAGCCATCACGAGCATGACCTTCGACGACGCCAAGAAGATCCTGAGCGGCGGCAATACCTCCGCCACCGATTACTTCAAGGCCAAGACCACGGACAAGCTCACGGCCGCCTTCAAGCCCGTGATCGACAAGAGCATGGGCGAAGTGGGGGTGACGCGGCAGTACCAGGCCCTCGTGGGAAAGTTCGAGACGATTCCCTTCGCCAAGACGCAGAGCCTCGACCTCGACAACTACGTCACGGGCAAGGCCCTCGACGGTCTCTTTCACGTGGTGGGCGAGCAGGAGAAGGCGATTCGCACGAACCCGGCGGCGCGGACCACCGAGCTCCTCAAGGAAGTCTTCGCCAAAAAGTGAGCGCCCCCATGCG
>WNGB01003730.1_pt1 | contig 38512 bp, 33 predicted proteins | sample 5400681 | NCBI WGS metagenome assembly WNGB01 (sample SAMN13153367, study PRJNA577476) | soil metagenome | isolation source: 115 cm soil or saprolite under grassland replicate 2 | place: USA:California | collected 2016-06-15 | reverse complement strand
TGCGCGAATCCGAGCTTCGCGATGGTGTCGATCGCCTCCGCCTCGGCGACGCCGTCCATGAGCGCATACGCGGCCTCGTTGATGAACGGCATCAAGACCCGGTTGGAGACGCAACCGGGGAAGTCGCGCGCTTCGGCCGGCTCCTTCCCGAGCTCTCGGGCGAGATCGACGATCCCGTCGGTCGTCTCGGCGGACGTCGCGTCAGTACGGATCACCTCGACCAGGCGCAGGACGGGAACGGGGTTGAAGAAGTGCATCCCGATGACCTTCTCAGGACGGGATGTGACAGCAGCGAGGCTGGCGATCGGGATCGAGGAGGTGTTCGAGGCGAGCACGGCCTCCGAGAGCAGCATCGCGTCCGCGGTGCGGAAGATGTCCTGCTTCACATCGGCGTCCTCGATCACCGCCTCGACCATGAGATCGGCGGGAACGAGCTCGTCGACCAGGTGAACGCGAGGCAGGACGTCGGTCGGATCCGGGCCGCCTTTCTCCGCGAGCTTGGCCAGGCTTCGCCCCATCCCCTCGAGCCCCCGCTCGCCGGCCCCAGGCACGGCGTCGTGGAGCGAGACGCGCCGGCCCGAAGCGGCCATGACCTGAGCGATGCCACCGCCCATCTGCCCCGCGCCGACGACCAGCACGTGAGGGAATCTCACGCAGCGGAGTATGAGCTGGTTACGGCTGCGGAGCGCCGGGAAGCTCCGGCCGGGTCCCGCGCCGGAGGCGTCGGAGCGCCCAGAGCACGACGAGCCCGAGGATGACGAAGCCGACCACGACCTTGATCATGCCGCCACCTCGGCTCGCCCCCGGCAGCAAGGAGCGGCGTTGCGGCGACGACGCTCGAGGCGGTCGCGAGCAGCGTGCCGTCGGGCGCCTTCGTCAAGAGGAAACCACGCGTCTTCCCGACGGCCAGCGTGACGTCGCAGTCCGTGTGGAGCGGGCTCCGAACGACGATCGGGTCGCCGAGACCACGTCCCTTGACGCGCTGCTCCACGTCCAACGTGAGTAAGACCACCGGGGCGCCTCGAACTTCGGTCTCGCGCCGAGACGTGATGTGTCCGACAACCGCGGCGTCGGAGTCGTCGAGCCGTTGACTCATCGACTCGCGGACGCGAACGCACCCGAAGGCGTCTCCGGCCAGTGCCAGCGCGACGGCGACGGCGGAGAGGAACGCGAGCGCTCTCATGCCAAGTGACAAATTGTCACTTGGAGATCAGACCTCGATCAAGAGCGCATCGCCCTGGCCGCCGCCGGAGCAGATCGCTGCGAGACCCAGGCCGCCACCGTTCCGTCGCAACTCGTGGACCATCGTCGCGACGATCCCACCGCCCGAGGCACCGATCGGATGGCCGAGCGCGACGTCGCCTCCGTTGACGTTGACGATGTCCTCCTCCGGCACTCATCGCGATCGTAAACGGCAGCCAGCGCACGCGGCGGCCCAGCTCCAAACGACCAGCCCTCGCCGAACCCCTCACGCCGGCGCAGGCGGTCGTTGCTTCTCACATATTCCCGGCGTCGCCCGATCATCACCGCAATCGCGAGCGACAAAGCCTTATCCCGCTCAGATCCAGTGGCGACGCTTGAACACGATGTAGAGGCCGACCGAGATGAGCACCATCAGCGCGAGCGCAGACGGGTAACCCAGTGTCCAGTGCAGCTCCGGCATGTGGTCGAAGTTCATTCCGTAGATCGTTCCGACCACAGTCGGTGCGAAGAGAATCGCCGCCCACGCGGAGATGCGCTTGACTTGCTCGTTCTGCGCATGCGACGCCTCGGTGAGGGCCTTCGTCTCGAGCGTCAGGTTGACGCTGAGGATGTTCTGAAGGAGCGCGCGGAACGCGTCCGCGTGCTCCTCGGCCCGGATGGCGTGGTCCTGGACGTCGCGCAGATACCGCCCCTCCTCTTCGTCGATCCCCGGCTCGTCGATCAGGCGCGCAAGGATCTCGTCAAGAGGACCGGTCGCGCGCTGAAACTCGATCACTTCTCGGATCAGCTGATATATGCGGCGGGAGACCGTCTGGCTGCCGCCGAAGACCTCATCCTCGATCTCGTCGATGTCGTTCTCGAGCCCCGCGACCACCGGCTCATAGCGGTCGACGACGTGGTCGACGATCGCATACATGATCGCCATCGGACCCCGCCGCAGCAGGTCCGGGCGGGTCTCGAGGCGCCGGCGCACCGGCCCCAACTCCGGCGCATCGCCGTGGCGGACGGTGATGACGAACTGCGAGCCGACGAAGATCTCGACCTCGCCAAACACGACCGTCTCCGTCTCGTCCACGTAGCGGGCCGGCCGCAGGACGATGAAGAGGGTGTCCCCATAGCGCTCGAGCTTCGGGCGCTGATGCGCCTTGACGGCGTCTTCGACCGCGAGGTCGTGCAGGTCGAACTCGCGCGCCACGGCAGCGAACTCCTCCCTGCTCGGCTCGTAGAGACCCAGCCAGGCAACCGCGTCGCGGGTCGTGCAGGCGGCGCGGAGTTCGGCGAAGTCGTCGGGCTCGGCCGTGCGGCGGCCGTCGCGGTAGACGGCGCGGTCGACGATCATGCGAGGGACGGTATCTCCTCCGCGGGCCGCACTCCCCGGCTGCCCGAGCGATCCGATCTACCGCGGACGGCGCGGGTACGAATGGAAGTTGGGCGCCGCGCCTGCCGGCGTTCCCCTTCAAACGAACGGTCGTGGGCTCACCGCTAGGCTCATCTGCCGAGCACGCACGAATGAGGAAGGACGTCCGACAGTTCATCCGCCGGCTGGAAGCCGTGGGCCTTACCGTCGAGCCGACACCCGGCCACTACCGCGTTCTGCGCGACGGCAAGCCGCTCCGGAAAGCGAACGGCATGCCCTTCATGCTGCCTTTTTCCCCGGACACGATCCGGTGGCGGAGAGCGGCGATCGTCGAGCTACGCAAGCTCGGCATCGACGTCTAGCCTGCCGCTCCCTCATGGTTGTGCTGTAAAGGCTTTACCCCGGCGCTGATAGGACGGCGGCGACGGCGGCTGGACGAGTTCGGCCAGAACGTCTTGCCGGCCACCGCGCACGCTTCCGGAGAGCCGACGCCCGGACTCGAACCGGGGACCCCTAGCTTTGCACACACTGTTGAACGAGAGAAGCGGCCCGCGTAGGGTGGTGCTGCGGCGGAGCGATCCGAAAAGGCGGGCGAAATGACCGAGGAGGCGACGCAGGAACGGCTCGGCCTGTGCCTCTCGGGTGGCGGCTTCCGCGCGTCGTTCTACGCGCTCGGAGCCCTGCGCTACCTGGCGGAGAGTGAGCATCTGCTACGCGTGGGCGCGATCTCCGCCGTCTCGGGGGCTCGATCGCGGCGGCCGCGGTCGCCGACGGGTGGAGGCGCTTCGAGGCAGGGGGCGCCGACCTCGCGGCGTTCTTGCGCGAGATCGATGCACCGTTCCGGAGGCCCGTGACGACCAAGAACCTCCGCAACCGCTGGGTGCGTCGGTCGCTCGTCGGCATCCTCCCGCGGTCTGGCGGCCGCGGAGCGGCGCTCGGCCGCACGCTGGAGAAGGATCTCTACCGGTCCAGGCGGGTATGCGAGCTCTCCCGGAAGGCCCGGCCGACGCCGAGGTCGGTCGAGGTGAAGATGACCTGCGGACGCCGGATCGCGCGCGACTTCGTCGGCAGCTACGACCACGGCTACGTCGAGCCGGCGCCGGACTCGCTCGATCTCGGGCTTGCGGTCGCGTCCTCCGCGGCGTTCCCGACCTCGACCGCTTCCTGCCCGAGGAGGCCGACCTGCTCTCCTACCACGGCTATGGGTCGCTGCACGCCCGCCTGAAGACAGTCGCGCCAAAGTCGCGGTCGACGCGCCGAAGTGGAACGACTACGCGAACCTGGCCCCGGACCGACAGCGGGAGCTGCTCGCGCTGCTCGAGCGGGGGGCGAAGCGCAAGCTCTGGCGGCGCAAGGGCGCACGCTCTGGCGGTGGACGATCTGAGGGCTGAGACCGTGGTGGACCTACTACGCTACTAGGTGCAGACTCCGGCCCCGGCCACCTCTTGGAGCAAGAACTACCGCGGATCGTCCGAATCCAGACCGAACGACGCAAAGCGCCCGTCGAGCTCGCGCTTACCTCTTCACAACCGGCTCGCTTCGCGAAGGATGGAAGAGCGCTGACGCTCACCCGGCTCGGCGTCGGCGGCAACCTCAAGCGCCCGCTCGAGTCGACCAACCCGTGCGAGTCGATGCTCGAGATCGTCCGCCGCACCCAACGCAACGTGAAGCGCTGGTCGTCGGGCGAGATGGTACTGCGCTGGACCGCCGCCGGCATGCTCGAAGCCGAACGGCAGTTTCGTAAGATCATCGGCTACCGCGACCTCGCCACCCTCGTCGTAGCGATCGAACCAGCCGGCGACGTCAGGTCGACGCCGCTCGCACTCCGACCAAGGAGGCCGCTATCGGCCTCACCGCCTGACCATCACACCGGGACCGCCGCCCCAAAATTCCACGGCGCGCGGATCATCCTCCCTCGCGCGGTTGACCGCCCTGGGGGATCAGCTGTATTGTTGGCACGGGCAAGGCTGGTGAGGATCGCGTCTCGCGAGAACGCGCTGTTCACAGTTGCGAAAGGCTTTCGAGTGCTCTCGTAACGGCGCCTCCGCCTTCGGGCGGTGTCGTTGTTCCTGGCGGCGGAAGTCGTTCTCCTTTGTCGGTGCACCGAAAAGAACAGAACGCCAAGCCAGCCGAGCCCTCCCCCCGCAGTTTCCGGAGTCGAGAGGATGGCAGACAGGCACGCAGGCTTCGCCGCCGCGGTCGCGATCAGCCGGCACGCGCTCGAGAGCCTTGCGAGGGCCATCTACTTCGCCGGCTCGTTCGACCACCGGCTGAGCGGAACCGCGCCCGGCATCTTCACCGACTACAGCGTCACCCTGGACAGCATCTTTCTCGACGTTCCGACGCTCGAGCTCGTACAGGCGAACCAAGGGAAGGTGGGGCTCGAGCTGCGCGGCTGGGGGCCGGTGACCGTGACGCCGAACAACCGGCAGCTGCCGATGGAGAGGCACGACTGCGAACTCCAGCTGCTCGTCCGGCTCACGCCGAGGGCCGTTCTGGTCAGGGGACGGCTGGCGATCGTCTTCGACCCCCTCTCTGGGACTCTCGACCAACTCGCTCTTCGCCCGTTCCCGGGCTCGTCGTTCTCGGCGGACGCGCAGGCGTACCTCGACTCCGCCGCCTTCCGATACCTGGTCGAACTCGCAGTCCGGGTCGAGCTCTCGAGGCGCGGCCCGCTGCTGCCGCCGTTCGACGTCAGCTTCCTGGGTGCCGTCGCGACCGATCCCAACACGTCCGCCACGCTCGCGGTGGTGGACGACGCGATCGTCCTCGGGTTGGACGTCAACTCCGGCGGCATCACGACAGCCGGCGACAAGATGCTGCTTACCAACTTCCTCGGCGATCGCGACATCGCGATGTGGACGAATCCCGTCGCTGTGCCGGTCACGTTCCGTTCAGTACGAGACGGCCTCTCTGCGATGGTCAGCGCCGAGGGCGCGACCCTCCAGAGCTTCTCGCTCGCCGTCGAGGAAGGTGGCTTCCGTGTCCGCGGATCGGCAGGGCGCGACGAGGGAGGCGTGACCTTCTCGCTGCTCGCGTCCCCGAAGCTCGACAAGAACGGCGACCCGGCGCGCGACCAGCTGCGGTTCCCACTGAGCGAGGTGCAGGTCGACGTCCAACCGTCCTGGTGGGTTGTCGTGCTGGAGGTCTTCGCGTTACCGATTATCGCGGCTTTCGTCGAGGTGCTCACCACGATGGTGCGGAGCAACATCATCAACGGCATCCAGGTCACTCCGCCCGACGGCGTTGCGCCGCTGACCACGCGGTTCACGCTTCCCGGCGTGAGCGACCCGGTCTTCAACCTTCGCATCGTCGCGTTCGAATGCCACACCGAAGGTGTCTTCGCCGGGTTGAAGCTGGAAGCCGACTTCCGCGCCGCGAGGCTGGTCGGCCCTGACGTCGTTGCGGCCGAGGAGGTGCCGAGCCTCAGCATGCAGCCGCTGCTCTACCATGCAGACCTCGGCTTCGACGCCCTCTCCGACGATCCGACCCTGCGCGCGCGCTGGACGGTGCGCGTGCTGGGAAGTGGTACTTCGCTCCTCGTGCAGGACCGGCTCGTCGCCGATGGTGGAGGGTTCCTGTTCGTGACCCCCGCCAGCGTCCCGCTGCTGACGGCGCCCAACTTCCGGATCGAATGCAGGCTCTACAGAGTGTTCGGCTCACGCGTCGACGAAGTGCTCGACGACGCGATCACCCTCGCTGTTCGAGACCGGCTCGACCGGTCGCGGCCGTACGTTCGGTGGACGCATCAGGCGCTCATCCCCGTTGTCCGTCGCGAAGCCGACGGATCGAAGACGATCCTCGGAGAGGTGGTCAAGACGAGAAAGTCGAAGATCCACCGGACGGCGATCCCGGGGCGATGCCGCATGGCCTCCCACTACTCACAATCCTGGATCCTCTCGACGCCTACCAGGCCAGGGCCCGTGCTCGAATACCTGCCCGACCTCCCCTTCGCCCGCGCTGACCTGATCGCCAACCGCGCGCGGGTCTGCGACTACTGCTTCTTCGGCGGCCCAACCAAGGACGTGCCGCTCATTCCTTGAGGCCAGCGGCTCCTGGGCCCGCGGAGCACGGCGTCTTCGAGGCCTCTGGCCCGCGTCGCGTCAGCCGCCTGGGCGCGCGAACGGTGTCTCGGCGACGGAACCCCAACAGAGGTACTCGGTCAGAGCTCGCCCCGTCGCCTGCTCCTCCGCCGGGGTCGCCGGTAGCGGCCAGCGCACCGCCTCGTAGCGTGCGCGGCGGTAGAGGTCGAACGTCGACTCGACGAGTTCGCCGAACGTCTCGGCGCTGCCGAGGATCCAGCGATGGGCGCCGACTACCCCGCCGACCATGGTCAGCAACCCTTTGACCACCGCTCCTATCAGGTCGGTGACCGACGCCACGACGTTCCCGACCCAGTGGAAGAAGCCGCCGAGAATCGGCCCTAGCACGGGAATACCACTCAGGGCATCGCCAATGGCATCGGCCCCGTCGCTGATGGCGTTGCCGACCGCTTCTACCGCATCGGAAACGGCGTCGCCGACGGCATTGGCCGCCGTATTGACAGCGTCGCCTACAGCATCGGCGGCTTCTGAGACGGATGGTGAGTTCTTAGGGAACGACGCCGAAGCCGCTCATCCCGAAGCCGAACGCACACGTGGTGAACGCGTTGACCCGGAACCACGGCATGAACTCGGTCCACGGCCAGCAGATGGGTGGGCCGAAGGAGACGCTGTCGATCGAGCCCGGCCCGAGCATGCTGAAGGCGATCGTCGGCGTGAACGGTCCGTTCGCGGTGAGGAAGAGGTCGGGATCTCCGCTGGCGGGCACGACGAACCCGAAGCAGTTGCAGATCGGCGGAAGGACGAAGAACAGATTGGCGCCGGCTGGGAGAGCCAGCAGGGGCCACCACGCACCCCACCACGTTCCTTCCCCTTCCGTGCGCCGGACAGAGACGACGATCGAGTTTTTCGACGTCGGTGCAGCCGGCACGGACTTCTCGAGCGCCCCGATCGTCTCGAGCTCCCTCGCTCCAGCGTCCTTGCCCGCGTACGTCGTCCACAGTTTCCGACTCCGGGAAGGCCAATCCTTCTCCGTCGCCTTCGGCTCGATCCAGTGCTCGAAATCGGACTCGGCGAGGACCTTCTGGATCAGCCTCGCCGGTCCGGAGATGCCGAGCTCGTAGTGCGTTTCGCCGGCGGAGTCGGTAAGCGTACCGACGTAGCGGCTGCCACCGCGGGCTCGCGAGCGCTTGAGGTCCCCGAGGCGCACTGAGAGCTGAGTCTTCCAAATCGCGGTCGATCGCGCAAATCGACGCTGGACTAACCGGCAGCTGCGCGCATAGGTCCAGGCTCGGGCGTGGTGGGGCTTGGCGTTGTCGGTCAAGGCCCGCGCAACCTCGATCCCGTGGTCGGCGAACCAGCGAACTGAGCGCTCGAGGAAGCGAGAGCAGCTCTCGGCGCCCCGACCGGCAAGGAGCTCAGCGTGTGCGATCCGCGAGTGGTCGTCGATCGCGACGTGGAGCTGCTGCCAGCCGATGCGCCGGTTGCGGTGCGGCCGACGGGCATCGGGGCCGAGCACGCGTTTGCCCGGCTCCCAGATCCGGCCGAGCTGCTTGGTGTCGATGTGGAGCAGCTCGGCCGTTCGCGCCCGTAAGCGGCGCGCGCAGCACCCTGCCTGTTCACTGAGGCGGGACCCCGCGGTGCGACACAGCAGTAGCACTGACGGAGCTGGGCGACGAAACCGCGCAAACAGCCCAAATCCGTTGCCGTGGGGTTGCGACCGGTTGTGCCGATCGAGCGCATCGTACGGAGGGGGCTGGACGCGGCTCGTTGAGGGCCAAACTTGAACGGCGTCGGCAACACCATCTCGGTGGCCCGCAGGAATGGCCACGAGCGTCCTCGTCGGCTTAAGGCACGAGCACGAGCTTTCCCTTCGCCGCCGAAACTCTCGAGCAGCTCATGAGCGCGACGAGCGTCGGACAGCGGCAGGCGCTCGGCCACGACCGGGTGGATCTCGCCGCGACGAAGCAGCTTCGAGCACCACGAGGAAGTCCTCACGGACCAATCCGGGTCGCGGGGACCTCCACGCTCAGGGGCTCCTAGCCTGCGGGGGGGCTGGGGCCCCCGGGTGGGGGGTCGATGTCTGCGTCGCGGAAGCGATAGATAGGGCCGGGCTTTGTGCGTACCTACCTCTACTTGTTGCCTACATTAGGCACGCCCATGGCGCCTTGTCTGGCTTGCGGCATTTGACACGAGAGCACGAGTTACGAGGAGCACGAGTTGTTATTGTCAGGCTGCCGTCGATCGAAAGGAGCATCATGGAGGCTCGCCAACGACTGGCAGAGCTCGGTTACTCCGAGAAGTACGGCAAGCTCGAGCTCGTCTTGCCCTACGGGACGAAGTCCGCCGACTTCGCGAAGATCAGCGACCGGCTGTTTAGCGACCTTGTTGGGCGTCTCCCTCGCGGATGCCAGGCATGCCTTTCCGGCGAGTCGCTCTTCGTGCGTGAGCGACTCGAGCACGTACTGCAAATCGATCTCGAGTCGATGGAGATCGTCGCCGGAGGCTGACGACGCGGAAACGCGAACGCTGAAGTCCGCGTAGCGCGGCGATAGAAGGCCTATGACCGAGCCGGTCATAGCGTTGGGCCCGCCCGGCTCTTCGTTTGCTGTACTGCCGAAGCTCGGCGTCGGCTTGCTCTACAACCCGGCTCTGCCCGAGTACTTGCGGGACCATCCCGGGTCGTACGACTACGTCGAGGTCATCCCGGAGATGTTCTGGACCGACCGCGGCCCAGGTTCCGAGCCGCGTTTCGTAGAGCTCGAAGAGTGGGTGGCGATGCTCGAGTGGATCTGCGAGCGCTGTCCGGTGATCGCGCACAACATCGGCCTCTCGCTTGGAAGCGCCGACTACTTCGACTCGAGCTACGCGGAGCACATCGCGCACTGGCAGGCACGCTTCGGCTTCCCCTGGCACAGCGACCACCTGTCGTTCGTGCGCATCACGAGCACCGAGGGCCACGATCACAACGCCGGGCTGGCGATCCCGGTCCCGTACGACTTCGACGTGCTCGACATGATCGCCGAGCGGGTCCTGGTCGTGCAGGAAACCGTGCCGATTCCGTTCCTCATCGAGAACAACGTGTACTTCATCGACGTCCCCGGTCAGGACATGTCCGAGCCGGAGTTCCTGAACGCCCTGACACATCGCACAGGGTCTGGTCTCCTCCTGGACATCCACAACGTCTACGCGAACGCACGAAATCACGGATTCGATGCGCGCGAGTTCATCTCCAAGCTCGATCACTCGCGCATCGTCGAGATCCACATCGCAGGCGGGAGCGAGCTGGCAGGCATGTACACCGACTCGCACGCAGGGCCGTGCCCCGCGCCGGTCTGGGAGCTGCTGGAGTTGGTCGTGCCGGCCGCCCCAAACCTGGCCGGGATCACGTTCGAGTTCCACGACTCCTACTACCCGCTCCTCAAAGCCGAGGGAATCGAGGCGGAGCTCGCTCGGGCACGGGACGTGTGGAACAGGGGCTCCGGCCGGCGATGACGCTGCTGGCATACCAGCAGGCCCTCTGCGACCTAGTCGCGTCTCCCGAGCTCTGCCTTCGGGTCCGTGAGGATGCGCAAAGCGCGCTCGCTCAGTACGCCCTCACGGCAAGAGAGCGGAAGCGGCTGGCGGCGGTCGTCCGGCAACCGGGGATGTCGACGAGCTGCACGCTCCATCGTGTCAACCGGATGACCCCAATCTTCACCTACCTGCCACTCACCTGCTTCCTTCTCGGGGATTCGCTCATCGGCGAAGCCCAGCGGTTCTGGGCCGAAGGTGCTCCGCCGGATCTCCAGTTCGGACCGGAGACCGAGCGGTTCGGCCGATTCCTGCGGCAGCGGCTCGAGCGGCGTCTGCTCGACGACCCTTATCTCGGCGAAGTGCTTGCGTTCGAGCTTGCTGTCAACCGCCTTCGCGTTGCCTCGAGTCGAGTGGCCGAAGACCCCCCGGCCCCTGCGGCCGATGCAGGCCAGACCAGGATCCGAGGACTTCATCCACTGGCCGCGCTCGTTCGCTTCGACCACGATCCGCTCCCGATTCTCGACGCTCTCGGCGATCGATGCCTTCCCGAGCCCGAGCCCGAGCGCGGCGAGTTCTTCCTGCTGCTCGACGCGCGTGGCGGGGGCATCGCGCTCAGCGAGATCGCCCGTGATCGCGTCGAGGCGCTCGTCGCGAGTCCCTGAGTCGCGAGAGCGGTCTCGATGGCTCGACTGCTCGATCGGCAAATGTTTCTCAAGCGGGCGCTGGGCGCGTCGTTGGGCCGAGCCGATGCTCACGTTCCCCCAGGGCTGTGGGGAAACCCGGCCTCTGTGCCGAGGTAGACGCGACCACGCCGCACCGGCTGGTCGACGCGCTGGTCGACGTCGCGACGAGCTCGAGCTCCGATCACGACGGAAACAGAAGCTGCCGGAGGCTGAAGCTACCGGAGTCTGCGCTCGAGCAGCCTAGTTAGTCCACGATCCGCACAAAGTAGGACATTGTGACACCGGGCGGCGGCCCCGAGTAGATCGCACGACGCCGGCGCCGAGCAATCCCCCTGCCCCCCTGCCCCCTCGAAGTCGCGCCCGTCACCTCGACGTCGGCGTCGGCACCGGCTACTTTCTCGACTGCTGCCGCTTCCCAGCCGAGCGGCCGCAGATCACCCTGCTCGACCCGAGCGAGCCCTGCCTCAGGAAGGCGTCGAAGCGTCTCGCGCGCTACTCGCCCCGGATCGTCAAAGCAAGTGTGCTCGAATCGCTCGACATTTCTCACGCCCGCTTCCACTCCGTGGCGCTCAACGGCGTCCTCCACTGCCTTCCCGGGACACTCGAACAAAAGGCGGCCGCCTTCCGCAACCTCAGGCCCTTCGTCGACGAGGGCGGCGTCGTGTTCGGAAGCACCATCCTCGGGAGCGGCGTCGAGCACGGCTTGGTCGCACGCAAGGCACTGGCGCTCTACAACCGCGAGCGCATCTTCGGCAACCTCGCCGACGACCTCGACACGCTCGAGCGCGTCCTGGCGCGCGAGTTCTCCGAACACCGGCTCGAGACAAGAGGCTCCTTCGCTCTCTTCACCGCCTGGGTCTGAGCCGCATGCCTCTAGTTCGCGGCTGCCAGCGACGCCTAGGCGCCCACCCGAATCAGGGTGACGAACGCGGCGGCGTAAATCAAAGCTTGGGGATCATCGCCCGCTGCAGCCGTTCGGAATAGGCGGCCTTGCACCGCCATCGCTCGATGAGCTCAGTCCCATGCAGCGGAGGACCTTCGAAGAGGCCGGTCATGATCTTCGGGAGCTCCTCGTTGAGCTCGAGGTCGACGACCAGCCGGTTGATCTCGCGCTCGAAGCTCTCGACCGTCTGGTGACCGACCTGGCACTTGGATGCCGCCGAGGTAGTAGTTCTCCACGTACCCGTTTCCCTCGGGGGAATCCTTGACCGTGTAACGCTCAGCTGCGAGTTCCCGCCGCGCGGCGCCCAGGGCTTTCCTCGGAAGGCGGTTCGCTGTAGTAGAGGATCAGATCGAGATCGGAGTACGCGTCGGTCCGTCCGCCAGTCCCGACAGCTTCTTCAGAGGAAGCCGAGCATTCGAGACCGCGGCATGGAGCAGTCTCGAGGTTTTCTTCGTGAAGTCGATAGCGGCGGGCCGACAAGGATCGGCCGATCTCTCGAGCGTTGGGAGAAAGAGCCCCCCAGGCCGTGCTCTAGTCCGCGACTCGATAGCTCGGAACCGGCGGGCCTGCCCCGTCGTTGGTAAGGTCGCAGTGACGCACTGGGGGGAGTTGGTCAGATGGCGAGGATTGGGGTTGCGCTCTCTGGTGGGGGTCATCGGGCGGCCCTGTTCGGCCTCGGCGCCCTCCTTTACCTTGTAGACGCAGGCAAGAACCGCGAAGTCAGCTCGATTGCCTCCGTTTCGGGTGGGTCGCTAACGACTGGAGTTGTCGCCCAGTCGTGCAACTTCGCGAAAACGACGCCCGACGAGTTCTCAGCCGTCGCGCGCAGACTCGCGAGCCAGATCGTGAGCAAGGGGACCCTCTGGGCCGCTCCGCTGACCTGGATCTATCTCGCGACCCTCCTGCTGGGAGCGGCGGCCGCCTTTGTCGAAGTCTGGTTCCTACCAGTGGCCCTTTGGCTGCGAATCATTGTCTTCGTCGCTGCTCTCTTCGGCTTGGGACTCTTGCCCTCGGCCTTCTTGCGCGCAAGGTATGCACGGGCGGGTGGGTAGTGGCGCCCCTAAATGGCCGCGATGCCGTGGAGGAAGACCGACCGCCGACCCCGATCCCGGCGCCAGAGAACCGCTACGACGCGTTTCTCTGCTACGCCCGCGAGGATGGCGACTTCGCGGTCGGCCAGATGCGCGCGAGCCTGACGGCGAGCGGCAAGAGCGTCTGGGTCGACGTCGAGGACATCGTCGCGGGCGCCCAATGGCGGAAACGCGTGAGACGCGGCATCGCCGCCTGTCGGGCGTTCATCATCGTCGTCACCGATCACTCGCTCGCGTCACCGCAGTGCCGCGGTGAATTGGAGGAGGCCGCAACCCTTAACAAGCTGATCGTCCCCGTCATCCGCGGCGACGTGGACGAGGACGCGATGCCCCGGGTCATCAGCGACGCCGAGTGGGTCTACCTGCGCGATCGCGACGACTTCGAGCGGGGTCTCAGGCGACTCGTGGAGGCGATCGAGACCGACGTGGAGTGGCGCGACCAGCACGCTCGGCTGGCCGCCCGCAGCCGCGAATGGCTCGACGCCGAGCGCAACCGGAGCTTCCTGCTGCGCGGCACCGACCTGAACGACGCGGAGACCTGGCTGTCGCACCAGGGCGGCCATCGCGAGCAGGCCACCGCCGACCAGGCCGCGTACATCGTCGAGAGCCGCCGCGCCGCGACGCGTCGGCAGCGCGCGCTCACCGGCGGGGTCGTCGGCGCGCTGGTGGTCGCGCTCAGCCTGGCCGCCTTCGCGCTTATCCAGCGCGGGCGTGCGATCGCGCAGACCCATGTCGCCCAATCCCAGCTCGTGGCGGCGAGCGCCGTCGAAGCCGGCGACTCGCGGCTCTCCGGCGTGCTGAGCCTCGGTGCCTATCGCCTGTCGCCGACGTTCGAGGCGCGCAACGCAATCCTGACTGCGACGACGAACCACGCGCTCGGCGTGCTCGCGGGCCACACCGCGCAGGTGACGAGCGTGGCCTTCAGCCCCGACGGCAAGACCATCGCCTCGGCGGGCGGCGACAGCACGATCCGCCTCTGGAACCGGGTGACGCAGACGCAGATCGGCGCGCCGCTCGCCGGGCACGAGGAGCCGGTCAACGATGTCGCGTTCAGCCCCGACGGCAAGCTGCTCGCGTCCGCGAGCGACGACCACACCGTCCGGCTGTGGGACACCGCCACGCACCGCCAGGTCGGCGCTCCGCTGACCGGCCATTTCGGCTCGGTAACCTCGGTGGCGTTCAGCCGCGACGGCACGCTGCTCGCCTCGGGAGGGGAGGACCAGTCTGTGCGCCTGTGGAACGTCAGGACACATCGGCAGCTCGGCACGGGCGTCCCTGGGCAGGAAGGCAACGTCAACGACGTCGCCTTCAGCCACGAGGGTCTGCTGCTCGCCTCCGCAGGAAACGATGGAACGATCCGGATGTGGGACCTGAAGGCGGGCCGCCAGCTGCCCTCGCTGTCCAGCGGCGACGAACCGGTGAACAGCATCGCGTTCCGTCCCGACGGCAAGCTGCTCGTCTCCGCGGACGACGTCAACGTGCGCCTGTGGGACGTCGCGCGCCACCGCCCTCTGGACGATCCGCTCGAGGGCCACACCCAGATGGTGAAGGGCGTCGCCTTCAGCCCTGACGGCCGGACCGTTGCCTCAGCCCAGACGGCAAGACGCTCGCTTCGACCGGTCTGGACAAGACGGTGCGCCTGTGGGCGGTCGAGACACGCCAACTCGGCACGCCGCTGTTCAGCGACGCCGGCGCCGTGGAGGGGGTGGCCTTCAGCCCGGACCGCAAGACGCTTGCGACGGCGGCGTTCGATGGTACCGTCGCCCTGTGGGACGTAGTGCGCCATCGCCAGCTCGGGGGGCCCGCGATGGTGCACCCCGAGGGCGCGAATGGTGTCGTGTTCAGCCCCGACGGCAGGACGCTCGCGTCCTCCGGCTATGACAACACCGTGCGTCTCTGGGACGTCGCCCGGCGGCGCCAGCTCGGCCGGCCGCTGATGCACCCCGACGTCGTCTACGACGTCGACTTCAGCCCGGACGGCAAGGTGCTCGCCTCCGCCGGCTTGGACAAGACGGTGCGGCTGTGGGACGTGGCCCGGCACCGGCAGATTGGAGCCCCGCTCACGGGGCATACCGACCGAGTGTACGCACTCGCGTTCAGCCACAACGGCAGGATGATCGCGTCCGGGGACGGCGATGGGACGGTGCGTCTCTGGGACGTCGCCCGCCAGCGGCAGCTCGGCGCACCGCTGCGCGGCCACACCGATGCGGTGTATGGGATCGCCTTCGGTCCCGACGACAAGACGGTCACCTCCTCGAGCGGCGACAAGACAGTGCGTCTGTGGGACGTTCAAAGCCACCGCCCCGTCGGCGCTGCGCTGGTCCATGCCGATGTCGTCTACGACGTCGACTTCAGCCCGGATGGCAAGACGATCGCATCGGCTGGGGGCGACGGCGCGCTTCGCTTGTGGGACGTCGAGACGCATCGCCCGATCGGGCCGCCGCTCACCGGCCACGAGAAATGGATCGACGCCGTCGCCTTCAGCCCCGATGGCAAGACGGTGGCCACGGGCGGCGAGGATTGGACGACACGCCTGTGGAGCACCTACCCTCTCAGTGACTACATCCGGCAGCTCTGCGCCGGTGTTCACGAGCCGCAGGCGAAAGAGCTCTGGCAACGAGCCGTGCCGGAGATCGGCTACCGCGAGCCCTGTCCGGCCTGACTATCGCTCGTCGGAGCGTTCCGTGAACGGATGGCTGGAGACGGCCGTTCGGTACTCGTTTTTTGGACGAGGAGTTCTGGCCCGCGTGGCTGAAGTGGCGTGGGGCGAAGTTTGCTTGGGTGGCCATGCGCGCCCCTGAAGCGGGCACCCCTGAAGGGCGACGTGATGGCGCAGTGGATCTACATGGTTCGTCGACGGAGGCGTGCTCGACAACAAGCTATGTCACATTTTGTTACGTATTTCGACCCGAGGTGTTGTCATTGTTGCCAACAGAACGGTCGGGAACCGTCTGTTCATCCGGAATTCGTCCCTTGTTTTCTTTTTTGGCGAGCAGCGGAGGGGGTGACATTGCGCCGCCCGCCTGATCGCCAATGTGCTCGCCCCTGTGAAGCACCCGTAGAGAGATCGGACAGCGCCCTCGCCTCAAGCGCATCCCGCACACGGTCGTGTGAGTCTCGGACTCTGCAGCCGGAGGTCGATCATTGGAGGGCCGCCTGGGATTTCCCTGCAAATGCTTGCTTTTTAGCTATCGAATCAACGTGACGAGACGGGCCTCACTTGCGTCGTTTGGAAACGACTTGGAAACGTGAGGGCTCGTAGGTTCAGAGGAGATGACTGGCACAGGCCGGAGAGCAGCCGGTGCTACTCGAACTGAACCAAGTAGCCTCGCCCGGCCAGATAAGCACACGGCCAAAGTGCAGTGCTGCAAGCCGAATGGCTTGGTGGGCGAGAGGCCGAATTTGGAGCAATCCTCGTTACCCGTGATACCTTCTTCCCGCATGGAAGCCGACCTTCAAGACCAGGCGGCTCAAGTAGCCACTCCGGAACCCCACATGCCGTCAATCGGCAAGATCGAGAGGTCCCCCTTCGCGAGGTTTGGAAGCACGAGGCGTACAACCTCACGACCTGGCTCGAAGAGAACATCGATGTGCTGAACGATGTTCTCGATATCAGCCTCACGAATGTGGGCCGCGAGCAGACGGCAGGAGCATTCAGCGTCGACCTCGTTGGCGAGGACGAATCGGGCGGAACCGTGATCATCGAGAATCAGCTCGAACGGTCAGACCACGATCACCTTGGGAAGCTGATCACGTATAGCGCCTTCTTGGAAGCGCGCGCTGCGATCTGGATCGTCGCCGAGCCGCGGCCGGAGCACGTCCGGGCGCTCTCCTGGCTCAATGAGTCCACGCCCTCGGACTTCTATTTGCTGAAGATCGAGGGCATCCGTATCGGCGATTCCCCTCCCGCACCGCTCCTCACACGAATCGTTGGCCCCAGCGAGGAGAGCCGCGAGGCGGGAGACATCAAGAAGGAGCGAGCTGAGCGTCACTTCATCCGCAGACGGTTTTGGACGGGTCTGCTCGACCGCGCTAGACCGCAGACGCCACTGCACTCGGCGATAAGTCCCTCTGAGCAGGGCTGGATCAGCACTGGAGCTGGAAAGAAAGGCCTGGGTCTCAACTACTCGACTACCCAGCACGGATCGATGGTCGAGCTCTACATCGACACTGGTGACGCTGACGAGAACGAACGACTCTTCGATGAGCTGCTCAAGAACAAGGAGCACATCGAGTCGATGTATGGTGCCCCCCTTAGCTGGGAGCGGCTGGAGAGGAGGCGGAGCTGCCGGATCGCTGAGCGGATGTCGTCGGGAGGATGGCGGGACGACGAAGAAACCGATTGGCCCCGAATTCAGGATCAGATGATCGACGCAATGATTCGCCTTGAGGAGGCACTTCGCCCTTACCTAGACCGGCTGTAACCGAGACCCCCGCTATCAACACCTACAGGGTTGGTCGGTGCCACGATCCGGACGCTGAGCCAAGGGAAGCCGAACCGAGTCCTCAGGATTGGGCCGGAAGTCCTCGTGGCTACGGAGAGCAACTCCCAAGGAGAGCCGGTTTCCGTCGACGACGTGCAGGCGGGGTTGGATCGGTTGGCGAGCGGCGAGGAAGTCGAAGTAAGCGCCGAGTCGCTTGGATACCGGAGCGCTTTCGTTGCAGCGGTTCTCGCAAGCGTGCCGGGCGCAGTCGTACTGGATAGCAGGCCCAAGCACCTCGTCCAGTTCGCGAGGCGCGTTCGATGAGGCCGAGCGTGCAGATGTAGAGCTCCCAGGAGCCCTACTTTGACTAATCGTGTCCAATTTATGCTCAGTTGCGTCTGACCCCGACTAATGGAGACACGGTGGACGTAAGAGGCAGGACTGAGGTACTCAAGCGAGAGCGCGCTACTCGCGGGCTCACGGTGCGCGCGGCCGCGTCGCAGGCGGCCATTTCCCCTGAGACCCTACGCCGGATCGAGCAGGGGAAGAACGCACGCCTGCCGGCGGCGATGGCGATCGCCGCGCTCTACGAGCGTGAGCTTGAGGACCTTTTCGAGCTCGGGGAGCCGACCGTGGAAGAGCAGGTGATTTCGGCACTGATGGCGACAGCGGAGCCCGAGCAGCTACGTTCGGCCGCGCTCACGCTCGTGTATCAGGGAACGCGCGGCGTTCCGCATGACGAGCGGGAAGATCACCCGCTGTTCAAGATCGCCGAGCAACTAGAAAAGGTCGGGCAGGCGAAGCCGAGACGGACCGGCCTGAGATGGGAACTGACGATCAGCGAGGCTGACACGTTGCTCGAGGCCGCGGCGTTCGCCGCCAAACACGCCGACGACGACCTCGCGCAGCGCGCCCGGCAGCTCGTCCGTGAGTTCAGACCGAGTCAAAACATCGATCGACGGGAACTGTGACGGACAAGGAGCCAGAGACCAAGCAGATGGTTGCCTACGCAGCCGTTTACATCAACCAGGGAGAGAGACTCGCGTTCGGCAAGGGGTCGATTCCTGAGCAGCTTGCGACCATCCGCAAGACCGTTGCCGAGCAGGGGCAGACAATTGGCGTCGTCGGTATCGACGTGATCGTCGGCGAGCGCGACCTCGCCGAGATGGAGGCGCTCGTCACAGAAGCCGAGCGCCTCGCGCATGAGGCGTTCGCCGATGAGCCATCGGAAGTGACGTTCTACGTCGTCGGGTTGCTTGCCGACACGACGGACGAGGACCCCAAGGACTCGCCGCAGTCTGCGAGGTCAATCTTTACGAAGGGCAAGACGGGTCTCCCGGAAGGTGGCGAGGTCGTCGAGACCGAACATGGATATGCCGTCCGCTTTCCGGAGTCTTAGACGATCGAGCAGACTGCATCTTGACGCCGTGTGAGTGGCTAAACGGCGCCTGGGGTCGCGCAAAAACGGCGGCGCGTTATCCTTGGGCTCTGCTTAGTTGGAGGGAGGTCGCCGATGGACGCTTACCTTGTGAGGCTTGCCCAAGCTGCCGAAGCGGGCGAGCAATGCCCCCACCTAAAGCTTTTGATAGGGATCCAGCTCGCCTCTGGAATCCCCAAGCCGTCGCGCCATGTTTACGAAACGATGCAAGCTGAGGTCTCTTGGCAGAAGCGGCCGTTGGCTCAGCCGCAGGTTCCGAGCGATGCCAAGCTCGGAGAGAAGATGGCGTTTGGATTCAACAAGGCGTTTCGCCCCGCTGTCGTCCCGCGGAAGGCGGACCCCGCTCAGGTGGAGGCCGCAGAGGCGGCCGTCGAAGAGGAGCTGAAGCCACTGTGGGATGCACTTCGTCGAGAAGACCCTGAGGGAACACCCACGGCGCTGACACTGGTGCCAGGTGAGCTGATCTTTGCGGACGGGAGCGGAGCACGGATACCGGCGCTACGCGTCCCAATCGAGGCTGTCGATGCCTGGTGGATCGCAGCAGCCACCAGGACGACCGAGGCCCCGACCTCGTTCTTCGTTGGCGGTCTGCTGCCGATCGGGAACTAGGCGCAATCGCTGCGGAGAGCAGCCCCTTTAGACCTACCGGAGGAGCCGCACCCTTTCATTCGCTTCGGCGCGGTCTAGCGCCACAGCAAGCGCGATAGGCGTCTTGGCGTGTACGCCCATCTGTTCGATGCAGCACGCCATCATGAGCAGACCCGTGATCGACTTGAAGCGGCGTATGGGACTCTTGGAGACTCATGACCGAGGTCAGGGGCGGGAGGAGCCGGGAGCCGAGTTGATGTCGTTCAGCCACCGCCGCTGACCGGCAAGGCCACCGGTCCGGAGGGGCCCTGAACGGGTCTGCCTAGCCATCGAGACGGATCCCGCACAGAGCTATCGTCCTCGAGATGCCGGGTTCCAAAGGCCTGGCCAATCCCTTTGTCGCCTATCTTCTGGCCATTGCCAATCAGCAGCTGGTGGGACGCGGTGAGGGTGGGGGTCCCAGCGCCAAGTGGTAGTGGCTCGCCAGTGTCCTCAGTTTGGCACGGTAGAGATTCATGTCCGTGCGCGTCCAGTCGCCGTGGGTCTGGCAACGCCACGCTGAGTAGAGCTCGTGGTGGTAGGGACTACTAAGGCTCTCGTTGTGGCCGATGATGTTGGCCAGCCGGATATGGAAGTGCTGCGCCAGCCAGAGGGTTAGATGCAGTGAGGCGTTCAGCTGGGCAGGGCTGTTGAGAATGTCCTGGTCGCTCATCCCCACGTGCTCGATGCCTATCGCCGTCCAGTTGAGTCCGACGGTGTGGCGGCAGACCCTGTTGGTCTTGACCAACTGGTAGATGGTGCCGTCGGTATCCACGATGAAGTGGGCGCAGGTGCCAGGGAGCTCGTGTAGCTCGGGATCGGGCATGTCGGCCGAGAAGGTGTTGTAGGCCGATGAGAAACTGGTGCTTGCCGTGTAATGCTCCACGATCACGTGCGGGTCGATCAGGCGCCAGCTGGCCGAGCCCCACTGGTGGTCGTAGTGGCGCAGCACATACTGCGTCGTCTCAGCACGGCGCGCCGCGCTGAAGGAGATTGGCCTCCAGACGATGTGTGGACGGGGTGGTACCTGGGCTGAGGGTGGCGTTGCCGGAGTTGACTGCGTTGCCGCCTGAGTTGTTGGAGTGTGAACCGTCTCTGAAAAATGCTCCTTGCGCCGTTTCCGATGCGGTTGGACGGGGCGGGGATGTCGTTGGGTGCGCTGACGCTCTCTCGGGTGGTTTCGAGCTGCCTGCTTATGGCCCGAGGATGACGGCCAGCTCAGCCCCACTCCGACACCCACTGCTAGCAGAACGAGCCCGACAAGCAGAGCCACTGAAGATGGTGACCACCCGCTCGTGCGTCGCCTGTAATCGCGCGCGTAGGCCTTATTGATGTCACGCTGCCGCGCGCGCTCTTCCGCAGCGGCTTGGCGATCTTCAGGGGGCCGGTCTGCCAAAGACGAGTGAAGTGGAGGATCGCGCCGAGGAAAGGCCCATCCGCACCTTGTTGCTCCCGCCAGATTGTGTCATAACACGCAGATGGCAACTTGTGCCAGCTGTGGCGAAGAGCTGATCCCCGGCGCCCAGTTCTGCCGAAACTGTGGCGCTGCAACGGGGAACGAACAGGACGCTTCGCCGCTCGAGAACAGGCAGCGGCCAACAACCCGCTGCCCCTCTTGTGGAAACGAGCTAACTGCAAGAGATCTCTTCTGTCCGCGATGCGGGACCCGAAATCCGACGTACAGGGCGACGCCAGCTCGGCGGAAGAGCGGCCGCCGCACGGCCCTGATCGTCGCCGCGGTACTGGCGATCGTTCTGTTGATCGCCGGCGGGGCGGCGGCCGGCTTCTTTCTAATCGGCAACAATGACTCCAAGGCACCGCGCAAGCCGACTGCGCCTCCTCATTCCGTCTACCTGCGCAAGGTTCGTCCGACCGTGCGGCGATTGCAAAAGTCGTCCACCGTGCTCGGGAAGGCGCTGAGTACCGTGACTACTCCGGCAGGCCGGAAGCCGCTCGTGCTCGTGACGGGAACGCAGCTCACCGCCGTCCAGCGTTTGCGCACCAATTTGGCAGATCTCAGCGTTGCTCCACCGGATCAGCGACTACACGCCCTGCTGCTCGGTGCCGCTGCTACCCACCGGCGCTACCTAGAGACGCTGGTGAGGGTGATGAAGCTGCCGGCCAAGGGTGCGCTTAGCCAGCTGAAGACCGCCCACTCATTGGGGAAACGCGCCAATGGCCAATACCGACTCTTCTTCCATCGCGCTCGAGTCTTTCCCAACCTGGTGGCCGGTTCGGGTATGAACAATCTCGTACCGCTACATCGTGTCTTGCAGACCAAGCTGAAGCAGGAGACCGAGCCCACGCCTCCTCCTCCGCCGCCGCCAAGCCCTCCGCCGGCGGCCTTCCCACCAGCGAACTACGTCGGGCCGTTCGCTGCGGTGGACGGGCTGGAGCAATGCTATGCAGAAAACGAGTACGTCGCTTGCGGCGCGACCCCCTCGGGCAAGCAAGCGAGCTTGTATTCCGGCGACGGCGCTTATTACGACGGCATCAGCAGCGACATCAGTGGCGACGGGCCACATATGCCCGAGGGCACTTCTTTCACCACCAATAGCGGCGACATCACTTGTGGCTCGTCAACGCGCGGCATTACTTGCACGGACCACGTTACCGGTGCCTACTTCATCATCGGCGACTACTACGTGATCGTCGCTAACAACGGGCAAGAAGCTCGGCACTAACTGTTGAGCAAACGACTGGCCCTCATCTTGGTGGCCGTGCCGACGGTCTTGCTTGTAGCCGCCAACAAGCCGCAAGCGGCGGACTCGAACCTGTTGCGCGCGCTTCATCGCTTGCCAAGTGTGGAGCGCGCAGCCGCGATCGCGGATGGCGGACGCGGTGGGCCCGACGCGGTACAAGCGCAGTACGACGCCGCGCGTGACTTTCAAGAAGCACTGTTCGCCGCTGGGCCGGTGAGCCACCGTTGCCGACCGCTTCGACACGCGGCGCTGACCTACGCCAGGGCGCAGATCATGCAGGCAGAAGGCGTAGATCGGCCCCTACCTTCGCTGACGCGTCGCGGACTGCGCCTAGCCGCAGTGACGCTGCCCCAGGTCCGTGCCTTGAGAGCACGTTGTCACCCTCGTCCTGTCCGTCGCAGGCCTCCCCAGCCGCAATTGCTTCAGCCGCGCTCCGGCGAGATGTTCTTCGGACACGTGCGAGCTCGCGTCGCGCAGGGTGCCCGCTCAGGGCAGATCTACATCAACCGCAAGGCAGCGGGACGCGACCGCGCTGTTGGCGGCCTGGTCAGCTTCAGCATGGTCGGGCGGCCCGGTGTTTACAACCTCAAGGTCTGCTCACAGGGAAGCCGGGGAGTCCGTGTGTGTTCGGTAGCGCGCAGCGTCTGGTTCCTTCCCCGACGTGAGCGTCGCGCCCATAGCGCCGGCATCCGCGACCAGGCTCTCTCGACTGCCCTCGGTCGGCTCGGCGCACGCTTTCACGGCTATGCCGGTTTCTGGGTGCACAACTTGAGCACTGGCGAGACGGCGAGTTGGAACTCGGACGCTCGCTTTCCGGCCGCCTCCACGGTCAAGCTTGCCGTGCTTGCAGCTGCTTTGCATCGCTGGGGCCCGCATCCTGAGAGCTCGCGCGTGGCGTATGACTTGCGCGCCATGACAGGTTGGTCGTCGAACCTGGCCACCAACCGGCTCCTCGAAAAGCTTGGCGGCTCGCAACTCGGTGGTGCGCGCATTGCCCAGCGTTATCTCTATCGCCTCGGCGCTCGCGCTAGCACGTTCACCGGCGGTTATCGCGTGGGCACCGGAGTGGGCAAACACGCGGTCGGAGCAGATGTCGTTCGCCAGCCTCCGCTGATTTCGAGTCGAGTCACTACCGCGCATGATCTCGGCCGAATGCTCTCTACTTTTCAAGCGGGGGCGCTGGGTAAGAAGCGGGCCTTGAGAAAGTCAGGGCTGACCGGCCACGAGGCTTCAGTCGGGTTGTCAATGCTGCTCTCGTCGCAACCGCGTGGAGACAACATCGGTCTGTTTCGTCCCACACTCGGCAGACGCTTCCCGATGGCACAAAAGAATGGCTGGATCTCCGAAGCTCGCCACACGGCCGCCCTCCTCTACGGGCGGCGCGGCCCTGAAATTGCAGTGTTGATGACCTTCCGCCACAGCCTAAAGCTGAAGACAGCGGCGAAACTTGGACATCGCTTCCTCGGACTGCTGCATCCGAAGTCGTAGCCAGATCGCGGGGTTGTCCGATTCCCAACCATGTGACATAAATCGCACGTGACAACTTGCACGTCCTGCGGAGAAACCCTGCCCGAAGGCGCGCGTTTCTGCGCTCAGTGCGGGGCTGCCGTTGAAGAGGAACGGACCGCGATCATGGAGCCGATGCCGCGCTGGGAGTGTGATCAGTGCGGGCGCGAAAATCCTGGCGAGAGTCGCTTCTGCGCAAGCTGCGGCGCTCCGGCTTCGGATCGCTGTTCTTCCTGCGGTCAGATGCTGGGGCGCTCGGATGCCTTCTGTCCGGCCTGTGGCGCGCGGCGCGCTGAAGGTGTTGGCAAGAAGCCGAAGGCGGTCGAGGGCGGTAGTAGTCGGCGCTGGTGGATCATTGGCGGCGCGGGGGCTGCGATCGTTTTGGCGGCGATCGCCGCAGGGGTGCTTGCTTGGATGGCCTTGCGCGGGAACTCCCACAAGGGCTTCGCAACTCGCGCTCGCACGATCCTCCAGAACGTCTATCCGCGCCAGCAGACGGTCACCATGCAGATGCGAAGACTCTACAGAGCGAAGTCCCTGACGCCGCTCACCGGCAGCGCCAGGCGGCTGTCCACGGCCTCACTACGCGCTCAGGGCCAGGTGGCTTCGTTGTCAGCTGGCAACAAGACTGAAGAGGGGCAGAAAGCCAGCCTCCTACGAGCACTACGCAGCCAGACCCGCTATGCGAATGAGCTGATCGCGCTGCCACCGATCAACAAACTCTCACTGGGGTCGGCGCAAAACATAAGCGATCAAGCGCAGCAGTCCCGCTCCGCCTACCGCCCCCTGGCGAGCACGGTGGGGCACCTCGTGATCAAGGCCAGCCCGCCGGCGCCAATCCCTCTGGCGCGCCTAGCCAAGAGAGTGCAAACACAGCGAGCCAAGGCACACGCCAGATCAATCAAGCTACGAGCCTTCGTGATCAAGGTCGAAGGCTTCCTTTCCGAGTCAGCTAACGGCCGCTCCGAAATCATCAGCGCCATCGCCGATACACAGAACTGCTCCATCTCACCGGAAGACTCGGCTAACCGTGTCGACAGCGTGGTGCGCAATCGGCAGTCGGTGCTGGATCAGCTGAGTGCGCTCAATCCGCCAAACCCGCAAGCCGATCATGTGGCCAGCCTGCTCGAGAGTGGTCTCGAGCACTCAATCGAAGCCGATCGCCACTACCGCGACTGGATGAACTTTGTCTTCGACTACTACTACACCCCGCCGGAGGGCTGCTTCGGCTCCCCGCCCGAGAATCAGGACTTCAAGGATGGCCAGTCCGAAAGCGCCACGGCCACTTCCTATAAGAACCAATTCGTGCAAGCCTTCAACCCCCTGGCTAAGAAGTTCCATCAGCGCAAGTGGGCCGAGCCCGAGTTCTGACGAGAGGCGGCTGATCATGCCGGTAAGGGTCAGTTGGGCGGCTCACAGCGGTTTAAGCACGAGGCTGGAATGTGGGGCCGGCAACTGGGCTTGGCCGGAGCCTCAAGCCGAGACTGGCGTAGCGGAGCGGCGCAGGAGTCGAACTACCCAGCCGTGGGTTACACGACCTGACCGGTTTTGAAGTTGCTAGCACCTCGGCGCGAAATGGGTTGATCTAGCGGTTTACCGCGCTTCTCGTCGGAGTGCGCGCCGGTCCGCACGCGAGGTCTCAAAGATTAGACCGGTACTTCCGTCCGGGCGCTGACCTCCCCAGGCTCGAGGCGCTCGAGCCAGGGCCGCGCCTCGAGCCGCTCGAAGGTTTCACGCGCCTCGGCAAGGAGCGGCTCGCCTTCCTCCGTGCGACCTTGCTCGACGAGCCGCTCGCCGTGCTCCATCTGCGTGACCGCGAGCCAGAAGATGAGCCCGAGCTCCCCGAAAAGTTGCTCGGCGCGCCGGAAGCCGGCCTCGGCCCGGGCCAGCTCCGGCTCGAGCTTCGCTCGGAAGCGTGCCGAATGTGCCGTCAGCAGCGGCGGCCGCTCACCCGGGCGGAGTGCATCGATGCGGCTGAGCAACTCTTCGACCTTGGCCGAGTTCCGGAGCTCGAAGGCCGCTTCGAGCGCCTCGACGAACATCATCTTCACGTGTGTGCTCTTGACGCCGAGGAGATCGAGTTTCAGCGGGATCTCGCGTTCGAGCGTCTCGAAGGCCGGGTCCGATTTTCCCTCTGCCCGCAACAGCAGAGCTTCGACAGCGAAGTAGCTGGCACGGCTCTCCGCGTTGTCCGAGTCCCGAACCGTGGAGTATTGATCCAGTCGCGCTCTTCCCTCAGCGATCTGGCCACGGCAACAGTCGATGTAGGCGAGGTATATGCCTGCCCCGAGAGAGTCCCACTCGCCGGTCGAATCTTCCACCGACTGTAGCGCCTCGTCCCAGCGACCGAGCAAGACGAGCGTGGCGAGCTTGCTCCCGAGGAGGTGCCCTTCCCAAGGGCGGTCGCCGATGCGGCGGCTGATCTCGATGCCTCGGTCGTAGGTCGAAAGAGCCTCGATGTATCGGTCCGCTGATTCGAGGACGGTGCCGAGGTTGTTCGCGGCGCGGGCCGCCGTCACTGGGAGATCGTCGGCCACGGCGCTCTCGAAGGCGGCCTCGAGCAGGATCCGCGCCTCCTTCAGGCGGTTTTGCCGAAGAAGCACAATGCTCTTGCTGTTCAGTGTCTGGGCGAAGACCTCGGGAAGATCCAGGGCTTCGGCGAGCGCGAGCGCCCGTTCCAGATGCGGTGCGGCTTCCTCCTGCTGGACGTTGAGGACGAGGTAGCGAGCAAGCTGGGCGGTGACTCCAGCCACGGCCTCGTCTGGCTCCTCGCTCGAGAGCATCTCCAGCGCCCGTTCGAGCCGCCCGACAGCCTCCGACGTATGACCTTCAAAGAAGTCGATCTCCGCAATGCGGCCGGAGACGTGTGCCGCCTGATTACTCAGCCCGGCGGAGTGGAACGACGTGTGGGCTTGTTCGAACAGCGCTCTGGCTTCCTCGCCCCGGCCTCGGCGCCAGGCCATACGTCCGGCACGGTCGTCGAGGTCGGCCCGCGTGAGCTCGTCCGCGGCGAGCTGTGCAGCCTGCTCGAAGTAGCGTTGCGCCTCGCGTGCGGCGGCAAGGGAAGCAGCTCGTTCGCCTGCGCGCACCAACATCTCGCGCGCCTTTGTCTTGATTTCGTCTGCATCCTCCGCGTCGGGCGCTGTGCGATAGGCGTCGAGGTAGTGGGAGGCAAGTACCTCGACGATCTCCTCCTCGTCGGGAAACGCCGACTCCAGGTGCGCGGCTGCAGCCAGATGCCGGGAGCGGCGCTCCTGCTTCGAGAGCGTCTCGTAGGCGACGTGGCGGACGAGGTCCTGGAGAAAGCTGTACTGCCCGTGCTCGGGTGAGCGCGGGTCGGCCTGAATCCCAAGCAGCTCCTTGCGCACGAGCGAGCCGAGCAGCGGATCGATCTCGTGCTCGGGCCGCCCGGCCAGCGTCACGAGTGCGTGCTTGGTGAAGGTCTTGCCCAGTACGGACGCGTCCTGCAGCAGCTGGCGTTCCTCGGGCATGAGGCCGTCCAGACGGGCGGCGATGAGGGCGTGGAGCGTCTCTGGAACCTCGAGCGATGCGATCGGACCCGTTGGGCGATAGACGGCACCCTCTTGAGTGAGCGCGCCCCGGTCGAGCATCATCCGCACCGTTTCGACCGCGTACAGCGGAATGCCCTCGGCGCGGGCGAGGATCTGAGCGCGGAGCTCATCCGGAAGCCCCGGCACCAGCCCGGTCAGCAGCTCTTCCATCGCCGCCTCCGAGAGCGACTCCAGGTAGAGCGAGGTGAAGTTGCGCCTGCCCGCTCCCCACGTCGGACGCAGCTCGTGCAGCTCCGGGCGCGCGAGCGTGCAGACGAAGAGTGGGAAGTTACGCGACCACTCGAGCAGGTAGTCGATGAAGTCGAGCAGCGAGTCGTCGGCCCACTGCATGTCCTCGAACACCATCACGACCGGATTCACCTCGGCCAGGCGCTCGAAGAAGACTCTCCAGGCCGAGAACAGGTCGTCGCGCTCGAAGCGGGGGCCCTCCTCCAGCCCCAGCAGGTGCGCGACCCTGGACTCGACGAAGCGGCGCTCCTCCTCGTCGAGTACGTGCTCGACGAGAATCGCCCGAAGCTTCTCAAGTGCCGAGGCAGGCTGCTCGTCCTCGGCGATCCGGCAGCGCATCCGCACCATGTCCGCGAGCGCCCAGTAGGTGACCCCTTCGCCGTAGGAAAGACAGCGCCCTCGATGCCAGTACGTCACCTGTGGAAGGCCGCTGAAGTACTTGAAGAACTCCCAGGCAAGCCGCGACTTGCCGATTCCGGCGACCCCGGTCACCGAGACGAGATGTGCGCTGCCCTCGTCGGCGCAGCCGTGGAAGAGACCCTTGATCAGGCGCAGCTCTCGGTGGCGGCCGACGAACGGGGCTTCCAGGCCTTGCGACCTCAGAGAGCCGCGTGCGCCGGAGACGACCCTGAGCGCGTGCCAGAGGGGGAAGAGGCCATCCTTCCCCGCCAATTCGAACGAGCCTGCGTCCTCGTACGCAATTGCCTGCTCGGTCGCACGCCGGGTCGAGTCGCCGACGTACACCACGCCGGGCGGCGCGACCGACTGGATCCGAGACGCGGTGTTCACGAGGTCGCCGGCGACCATGCCTTGGCCCTCGGCGCCGAGGGTGACCGCCGCCTCGCCGGTGAGGACCCCGGCGCGCGCCTTAAGCTCATGCGCACCTATCTCGTCGCCGAGCGCGGAGACGGCAGTCATGAGGTCGAGAGCGGCCCGAACGGCGCGCTCGGCGTCGTCCTCGGTTGCGCTCGGCGCTCCCCACACCGCCATGACCGCATCGCCGATGAACTTCTCCACCGTGCCGCCGTACAGTTCGATCAGGCGCCGGCAGGTCTCGAAGTAGCGCGAGAGTAATTCGCGGGTTTCCTCGGCATCGCGGCTTTCCGAGGCAGCGGTGAAGCCGACCAGGTCTGCGAACAGCACCGTGACGAGACGCCGCTCGGCGACGGGAGCCTCCGGGGTCACGGGCGGGGCCTCGGGCTCTGCCCCGGCCTCTTCGACGATTTGAGCTCCGCAGATGTCGCAGAAGCGCGCGTTCTCCGCTACCGGGTGGCCGTTCGGGCAGAGCCACTCGAGCGCAGCACCGCAGGACGAGCAGAACTTGGCCTCGGTCCTATTGTCGGTGCCGCAGGTCGCGCAGAGGGACATGGGCGAAGCCTAGAACCCCGGCTGCTCCCCATCAAGTCAGGTCACAAAGGCAGCAGCGGGGGAGAGATTCCAAGTCTCGGAGGAATTGACCTCCATGACAGAGCGGAGCGGCGCAGGAGTCGAACCTACCCAGCCGTGGGTTACACGACCACGGTGTGCAAACCGTCTAGGGCAGGAGGCGGGGATCTTCTACTGTCGCGTGACCTCGCGGAACGGGAAACCCTTTGGAAACCTCACCTGGCGAGAGACGGCAACAACAAGGCGTGCAAGAGGGGACCAACTACCCCGTCGAAGCCAAAATTCGTCTTATCGGCACACGTGGCGACTCTCGGTGATCCTTTGCAAGCCGGAGGTCACCGGTTCGAGCCCGGTACGCTCCACCTTAGGAAATCCCTGGAAATAAGGCTCTTTGGCCTCTCGGATTGTGCTGTTGCGACCGCTGTTTCGGTCTGTGAAGAGGCTACGAACCGCTTAACCAAGCCGTTTTGCGGCCGATTCCGGACCTCCCCGATCTCTCCAACCGGCGCTCGCTCTAGCTGCCCATAGGCGCAACGATGCCAGCCTGCTGCCGGACAGACTCGACCATATAGGGGAAACCGCGCGTCGGGAAGGTGCGCCACGGCCCTGGTGATCGGGCGGAAGCGCACCCAGAAGAGCTGCCACGGCATGCGGCCGGCGATCTCGGTCGCCTGGGTCTTCGACACGCCGTCGGGAGCGCAGCTCCTCCTGTTTCCCTGACGCCGGCGGCTGACACGGCTCAGTAGCCGAAGGAGCCGCTGTTGCCACTGGGCCGCGGATTGACGGATGAGCTCGTGCTGCCGTTCGCGTGGACGACGTGCCAGGTGAACTGCTGCCCGCCGAAGGCGTCACGGGCGCCGTCCCCGCTGACCTTCCCAGGCTGGTCCTCGGCGAAGGTGTAAACGGGCTTTCCGTCGAACGTGACTTGCTTGACTCCGTTCGACCGCGCAAGCACCCCGAGCTTCCCGCTGAGCGAGCCCGCCTTAGGGGCGCTGTGGACGGTAAGCGGCATCCAAATGGAGACGCATGCTCCCTTGTGCAGAGCACCATGCCGCCGTTCTCCTGGTCATTCGCATAGAGCGGCTGCCCGGACGAATCGACCAGGACTCGGCCCGCACTGCCGAGATTCTTGGCGGACACGGTCGCCGTGCCGGCCTGACCCGCTGCAGAAGAGCTCTTGTTGCCGCCGCCACTCCCACAACCGGCGAGCACGACTACGGCCGCGGCGACAGCGGCACCGGAGATGAGCAATCGTTTCATCGGACTACCTCCTTGGGTTGATGAAATTGCTCTCCACCTATGTCCGACGCCAGCAGGGCGCCATTCCTTCCCGGCGCTGATGTCCGGTCCGCGCAGGCTCGATCCCGATCGGGCAGCACAGCAACTGCCGCGCCTCTACCGGGCGGCGCGAGCCTGGACGCGCTCGCGGGAGGAAGCGGAGGACCTCGTGCAGGAGACCTACGCCCGCGTACTGGCCCGTCCCCGTCTACTCCGAGGAGACGACGAGACTGGCTATCTGCTGCGGGCCATGCGGAACACTCTCATCAGCCGCCACCGCGCGGAGAATCGCCGTCCGGTGACGACCGAGCTTGTCGAGGAGGCCGCCCTGGACGTGCGCGGAAGCAACGATCCCGCGCAGGCGGCGGAGATCCGGGAGGTCTACGCCGCGATTGCACAGCTCCCCGAGGAGTTTCGCGATGCGCTCGTGGCGGTCGACGTCACGGGGCTCTCGTACCCGGAGGCGGCCCGGGCGCTCGGCGTGCCCGAGGGAACCTTGACGAGCAGGCTCTTCCGCGCCCGCGACCGCGTGGCGCGCCTGCTCGGCGAGGGGGGTTAAGCCCCCCAGCTCGCGAGCTTCAACAGCTCGGGGCGGGTCGCCCGGCCGAGGAGCACGCAGGTGTGCCCGCCACGCCGCCAGGTCACCATCAAGCGGCCGTCCGACCGCAGAGTCTGGTACTTGACCCCGTGGGTTGAGGTCGCGTTCCCCCCGGACGGACGAGGGAGGCCCTGACCCGCGACGATCACGTACGCAATCCGCCTTCCCTCCTTCCCGTAGAAGACGACCGTCGCGTCCCGCCCGCCGATACGGCCCCGGCGAGCTCCGACCGTCCGCCAGCCGGCAAACCGCGCCAAGTTGGGGAAGGCAACGCCCTCGACGTCGGCGGCCAGCTTCGCCGTGTTGCCGGTCGCGGGCGGCGGCGCGGGCGCGTTAGGAGGCTTGGTTGCGAGCTGCGCGGCATCGGCGACGGACGGCGCGCCGGGCCCTCCGGTCAGTACCACGGCTGCTACTACCACGATCGCCGCGACCAGGGCTCCCGCCAGCGCGAATCTCGGAGCGAGCCCAATCCGGTGACGACGTTCGCCGGTTCGCCGGTGGGAGTCAATCGCGCTCTGCAACGAATCAGGCACCGGCTCGCTCGCGAGCATGCGCGTTGCTGCCACGGCTCGTCTCTGACGCTCCAGGAACAGCTGGAGGTGCGGCGACGCTGCAACCCGCGCCTCGACGGCCGGCGCCCGCTCGGCAGGCAGCGTGCCGTCTGCGAGTGCCACGAGGTCGGCGATCACCTGCTCGTTGAGGCCCGATACCGGATCAGTCATCGCTCCGTAGATAGCACACGTCGAAGATCGGCGACCAGGACGACTGCGGCACTCCCGTGGCGGCCGAGCAGCCGCTCGACGGGGGCATTAAGCGCAATCCGATCGCGGTCGCCCAACGAAGTTGAGGACAGGGGGCCTTTCCCGAGACGTTCATCGCGGTCTCCTTCCTTGCTGGCTCTCTCTACTGAGGACGCCTCGGGGCGCCAACTCTTCCCGCGGTCTTCAAACGACACATGCAGGGCCACATGGCAAAGCGAGCGCCGTTTGCCGTGCCTGATCTCATCCCACGTGATTGATCTCATCCCACGCTTGGAAGCGCTGTCCCCAAGTGGAAGCGTCCGGCGCTCCGTCCTCCGTTTCCATCGGCCTCCGATCGTTCTCGCCTGGCGAGGGCAATGAGCGTCCAAGCGCCCCCCAGTCCGCCGGGCCAGGAAGAGCTCGAGGCCTTGATCGAGGAGGCGCGTCGACACGCGCGGAAGCGGAGGCTCCGCATCGCCGCGCTTCTCTTCGCAGCGGCCCTGCTAGTAGGTGCCGCCCTGTAGGTCGCGCGCGAGTCGCATCATCCACGAATACCAACGAGCAGCGTGACCGGGTTTGCGCACACCTACGGCGGGAAGCCCGTCGATGAGGAGGCTAGGGCGTCGGCGTGCCGAGGCTCGCTGCAATGTCCTCAATCGCGGCTCGCTCGGCCGGGCTGACGCTCTCCCCGCCCTCCCTGTGAGCGCCGGCGACCCTTTCCGCCAGGTTGAGCACGAAGCGCTTGTAGTCCTCAAGCTCCTCCGGCGTCGCCTTGTGCTCGAGCACGGCGACGGCATCGCGAAGATGCTGCAGACCCTGTTCTTTGAGTTCCTCGGCAGAGTGGTACCGGGTGTGGTCGGTCTTAGGCTTCGCCGACACGATCTCGTCCAGCAGTTCGCTCTCACCGTGCTGCTGGCGCGCCTCCACGTATGCCTTCGCGATCGCGATCGTCTCCCGGAAGCTCCCGCCGCGTTGTGCCGTGACGACGATCAAGCCCGCGCTCGGCGGACCCTCGAGCACGACGTGCCACTCCTGCTCTGTGAAGTCGGCCTTCCCAGACATGCCACCTTTCCTCTCCGCTCGTACAACGACTACCGCTGCGGCACGGTAGCCGCTCGAGCGAGCTCGCGCCGCTTGTCAACCCCGCGCAGACGTTGAGCGCCGAACCGGGTCACCCGGGGATCCGGCGTAGGTTCGCAACATCTCCGCCTCGGGTGATCCAGCGCACGTGGCGATGCCGCGCGTCCATGGGGTCGCTTCCCTGCTGAAGCGGTGGCTGCTCGGCACCCACCAGGGCGGGATCAGCGTCCGGCCGCCCGATTCCACTCGTTCCGGTGACACCGATGGACCGAAGCGGCTTCAGTCTGACCAATGCAGTTGTCGATCGGCTTGAAGCGAGTATCTCGAGGAAGTCCTGGCCGAAACCTTCGTGCTACGACGTTCCCGAGGAGATCGCGCAGACGAAGACAGAGACGCCATGCTCACCGCCATCGATCAGGTGAAGGCTCCTCAAGAACGGCACCTGCTACCTGAGACAGTCCGGGTCTGGGCCACCGAAACGCTTGGCGTCGTCGCGAGCACGGTAACCCTCCCCGTCGAGGGGGAGACCAGGGCCTTCGCAAACGTGAAGGTGTTCACGCGGTCAGTAGCGGGCGATCGGCGCTGCGTCTACTGGCAGGTCTCGCCCAAGCTGCTTCCGTAAGTGCCAGCGTAAGCCCGGGGTGCGCCCCATTGACATCGGCGGGGGCTGTGTGAAAAAGTCATCCCCGACAGGAGGGGGCATGTCGGAGCCGGCACCTCTGCGGGTTGGGGGGACCACGATCCGGGTCATCGTGGTCGCGGAGCTCCGTCTCTACCACGAGGGCCTCGCACCGCAGGGATGAGCGGCGATGGCTCGCTCGTCTAGGAGACATGATCGCGCAAGATCCACACCCGTCACGGCACACTTGACCGGCGGCGAGATGACCCAGCGGGTCGACGAGAAGCGAAGGCAAGGCACGGGAGGCTGACGCGAAATGGGTGTCGCCGAGAAGCAGGTCGCGGTCGGCGCCGCGGGCACGCAACCCGATCGGCACGACGTCTTCGTCTCGTACTCGCGCCGGGACAGCGACTTCGTACGCCGGCTCTACGACAAGCTGGTCGAGCAAGGGAAGGATGTCTACATCGACTGGGAAGGTGTGCCTTCCTGGTCGCCGGACTGGCAAGCGGAGCTGTACGCGGCGATCGAAGGCGCGGACACGTTTCTCCTCGTCTTGAGCCCCGACTCGGTAGGGTCGGCGAACGTCAAGCGCGAGCTCGACCACGCGATCGAGCAGGGGAAGCGAATCAAGCCTCTCCAACTCACCGACGTCGACAGCTCCGAGCTGGCGGAAGAGGTGAGGAAACCGCAGTGGATCGACTTTCGCGACCCGGGCCGGCTCGATGATGCGTTCGCGGCGCTGCTCGAGACGCTGAACACCGACGTCGACTGGAGACACAACCACACCCGCTTCCTGTTGCGGGCGAACGACTGGGAGGCCCGGGCGCGCGATCGGAGCCTTCTCCTGGGGCGAAGCGACCTCCGCGACGCGCAGGAGTGGCTCGAAGGGCAGGCTGGGAAGGAGCCGCCGCCGACCGAGCTGCAGATGCAGTACACCGCAGCGAGCCGCCAGGTCTCTGCGCGCCGGCGCCGAATCACGTTCGGCGCCGTTCTCTTTGCCCTCGCCGTCACGGCCGCTCTCGCGGTGCTCGCCCTCATTCAGCGGAGCCAGGCGACGGCTCAGTCCCAGAAGGCGACGTCGCGCGAGCTCGCCATCGCCGCCGTGTCGGAGCTACCTGCCGATCCCGAGCTGGGTCTCATCCTCGCGCGGAGGGCCGCCCAGACGGCGCCGACGCTGGAGGCCGAGCGCGCCCTGCGACAGGCGCTCGCCAAGTCGCTCGTCCGTATCCGCCTCAGACACGGTGGCGCTGTCAACAGCGCAGCGTTCAGCCCGGATGGAGACGTGGTCGCCACTGCCAGCGAAGACGGCAGCGCCCGCCTCTGGGACGCCACCTCCGGGCGGGCCCTGGCCGTGCTGGGAAGAGGCCGCGACGGGATCGAGGACGTGTCGTTCACCCCGGAGGGGAAGTACGTCCTGACCTCGAGGCTCGAGGGAGGAGAGAGACCCGGTGTCGTCGAGATGTGGCGTGTCCGGGACGGCCGGAAGGTCGGCGGGTGGACGCACGACAACTTCGGCGAGTCGTCCGAGCCCAGCCGCAACGGCCTCGTGGTGACGACGGGAGTCTTCTCGGCGGCGACGGTGTGGAGGTTCGGGCACGGAGCGTGGAACCGCAAGGCAACGATCGGCGGATTTCCGCTCGCCGTCGAGAGCGCGGCCTTCAGTCCCGACGGCCGCCGTGTCGTCGCGACGATCAGCAACCACGCTCCCGGCGGGCGGGCCATCGACAACACCGTCTCGATCTGGGACGTCGGGACCGGGAGGCGCGTCGTCCAGCTGAAGGGCCGCGGCTCTATGGGATCGGCCGCAGAGTTCAGCCGCGACGGGCGCCTCGTCGTAACGGCCGGACTCGACCTCGAAGCCCGGGTCTGGGATGCGGCCACGGGACGGCAGGTCACCGTCCTGCGCGGACACCAGAATTTCGTCGACGCATTGGCCTTCGCGCCGGACGGCAAGACACTCGCCACGGGAGCGCAGGACGGAACGGCGCGAATCTGGGACGCGCGCTCCTGGCGTCCGCTCCTCGTCCTCCGCGGGCATACGGCTCCCGTCACCAGCGTTGCCTTCAGCCCCGATGGGAAACGGCTGGTGACAGCGAGTGCCGACGGAACGGCGCGAATCTGGGACGTGTCCGGGAGGCGCCTTGCCTCGCCTGCCGGGCCCAGACGTAACGGGGGCGCGGTCAGCCCCAGCGGGACGCTCGCGGTGACGGTCGGCCCTACCACCGCACAGGTGCGCGATATGCGCACTGGAAGGCGGCTCGCTCGCCTCCGGTTTCGCTTTGACGTGTACGGCAGCATGGCATTTAGCGCGAACGGGCGCTACCTGATCGCAGCGAGCTACAACGAGAGAACGAACACGAGCACCACACGCGTCTGGGAGGTCTCGACCGGAGCCCAGCGCCTCGTCCTGCCGGGTGCGAGCGCCGAGTTGGGCTCCTTCAGCGCCGACGGGAGACTCGTCGTCTCGGCGCAGGACGACGGAAGCGCTGCAGTGTGGGAGGCGGCGACCGGCAGGACCGTCCGGAAGCTGCCGGCCCCGAGCGACAGCTACTACAACGCGGCTGCGCTGAGCCCCGACGGAAGGCGTATGGCCACGGGCGGGCTCGGAGCGGCGGCCGTCTGGGACGTCGCGACCGGCCAGCGGGTTGCGCGGATGCCGATCCGCGACCTCGAGAGCGTGCGGCGCCTCGAGTTCTCGCGCGACGGCCAGCTCCTACTGGCGGCGACCGACGACAACCTCGTTCACGTTTGGCGCGCGGACAGTGGTGAGAGAGTCTCCGTCCTCCGCGGCCACACCGGGGGGATCTCGACCGCCCATTTCAGCGCAGACGGCTCGCAAGTGCTCACCGGCGCGGAGGACCAGACGGCGCGGATCTGGGACACGGACACGGGCGAAGCGATTGCCATCCTCCCTGGCCACACCGATGACGTCACGAGCGCGGAATTCAGCCACGACGGCCGCTTCGTGGTCACAACCAGTGGCGATCACGCCGTCCGCATCTGGGAGGCGGCCACGGGCGCGCAAGCTGTGGTCCTCCACGACCCGCTGGGACCGGTATTCGCGGCCGGGTTCGGTCCCGACGACCGCTCCCTCGTTGTGACCGGACGGGGGCGGGCAGCCTCGGTCCTTCGGTGCGAGGTGTGCGGGTCGTTGGACGATCTCCTGCGCCTGGCCGACCGTCGCATCACCCGCGAGCTCACGGCGCCCGAGCGAGAGAAGTACCTCCACGAACCTCTCAAGCGCTAAGCCACGAAAGCTCTCCGGTCCCAGGCCTGGATCGCGGCAATCCTCGAGGAGCCTGAGCTTTCGAGAGCTGCTGCAGAGCGAGTTCAGCCGCCTCCCCAGTGGATGAAGGACATGGCGGAGGGGCAAGCAGCCAGAGGGAGATTGGAGCGCTGCCGTCGAAAGGCTGGAGGCGGTCTTCGCCGACCGTCCTTATCACTGTTGCGCAGCCGCTTGGCGGGCCTCGTCGCGGCGACAGCGGGAGATATGGACTCAGCGCGGCACTGGCTCGAGCTTTCGCGGAAGTACGGCATTGCATCGACCCCTCAGGGAATCTGCCCGATGGGACTCCTAGCTCTCAGGGGGATGGGGTGCCGGCCTTACCTCCGGGTCGGTTGGAGACTCACTCGATACGCCGGCCCACGACCGGCCCGCATGCTGGCAAACCGCATGACTGCCGGGCTCAGAGCCTGACCCCTTCAACCCCTCTGAAGGGCGAGGCGCGCCCGTTGGCTTTGCCCTGCCGGGGGGTCGGCCTCCTACTTGGGTCGCGAAGTCGAGGATCAGGTCGGCTCCCGTGCTGAGTCAAGCTCCTTGGCCTGCCTGGCGAGCTCCCTGTCGGCACGGGCCACCGCATCCTTGATCCACACCTGTAGTTGCTTGCGCTCCTCACGGGTCAGCAGGCCCATCCATGCCTCGGGGTGGTGCAAGGCGCTTTGCTCCTCGCGTTCTCTCCATTCGCGTAGCTCTCTGGCCGCGTTCACGTCGCCGCGTTCGGCCTCGCTCGGCGCTTCCGCACCTCGCCGCAGCACTCTGGTCGGGGGGATAGGGAGCGTCGAGAACTGGTCGGGCCAGCCCTCACCCGCGCCTGGTCAAGCGCGCGTTCCTGTCACGGTGACAAGAATGGCGGGAGTGGCTAATTTGCGGGACTTTCACAATCGTCCTTGTCACGATGACAAGAACGAGAGCGGACTCGCCGCCTCGAGGTCTAGCTCCGCTGCGCACCCGGGGAGGGAGTTCGGCGAAGACGCAGGGGATTCGGCCCTCACACGGGCGCGAAGAGGTCGGAGCTCGTGGTCGGGACTCGTGATTTTTGAGCGGGGCAGGGTTCCGCCGCCGTCACCATCTACACAGCGATCAAGTAGGTGCGGGTCGACCTGTTTGGACGCGATCTCTCCGACGGCGCGATCTACCGCCGCCGTTCTGGGGCTTTCAGCAGGCTTGCAGACCAGAGGCAGCCGCTCTTCAGCGGTCGGCAGGGACAAGCTCAAAGTGCGCCATCATCCCCATTGCATGGTGCTCGAGGATGTGGCAGTGGTACATCCACTCGCCGGGGCGATCGTCCGGTAGCCAGGCAATCCTGACCTGACCCTTCCGGGGCACGTTGACGGTGTCCTTTCCACGAAAGCACCGGCGGCCGCTCGCCGTTCTGCTCGACGATCTGGACGAAGAAGCCGTGGAGGTGGAAGGGGTGATCCTGGCTCGTTTCGTTGACAAGGTCCCAGACCTGAAGCTCACCCACGCGTACCGGCTCGTCGCGCTGATGCTGCCCGCCGTGCATGAGCGCCTTCATGCTGAGGGTGCGGGTTGGTTCGGCGGGCGCGGGGACGAGCGGCTCGATGTGCCGGAGGGCATCGGGGATCTCGGCTCGTGACGGAGCAGCCTCCCCTACGCGCACTGTTGCGAAGCGCTCCGGTGGCCTTTCGCCCTTGCCGCGGTCGTATGGGAGTGCCTCGATCGCCAGTACCTCCCCCTCAGCGAAGGGCCCGACCGCCAGATCGATGCGCTCGCCCGGTGTGATCAACACCTCCGTCGCTTGGAGAGGTGGGAGAGGTGAAGGGAGAAGGCCGCCGTCCGTGCCGAGGATCGAGAATGGCCGTGCGCCGATCGAGAGGCGGACAAAGCGCGTGTTGGCGGCATTGACGATCCGCCAGCGTTCGATCTGCCCAGCGGCGATCTCGAGCTCAGGCTCTTGCCGGCCGTTCACGAGCCGCACGTCGCCTTCGCGCCCGGCGTGCAGCTCGTGCTCGTCGCCGAACGGAGCCAGATCGCCATCGGGGTCGAGCTTCAGATCGTCGAGCAGAAGAACTCGTTCGCGATCAAGGGTCGGCTCGTCCCGGCCGCGCACGATCAAGGCACCGTAGAGGCCGCGCTCGAGCTGCTCGGTCTCGTTGACGTGCGAGTGGTACCAGAACGTCCCGGCGTCCGGGACGACGAATCGGTACTCGAACGTTCCGCCGGGTTCAACCGGCGGCTGC
>WNGB01001514.1_pt1 | contig 38545 bp, 37 predicted proteins | sample 5400681 | NCBI WGS metagenome assembly WNGB01 (sample SAMN13153367, study PRJNA577476) | soil metagenome | isolation source: 115 cm soil or saprolite under grassland replicate 2 | place: USA:California | collected 2016-06-15 | reverse complement strand
CGCCGACTTCACCCCGGACAGGTTCGACGCCGAAGCGGTGACCCGAGCACTGTCCGCCTTACGCTGACACACACGCAACAACCCGGCTCGGCCACCACCCGCGAGCCAGCTTGATCTTTTCGAGGGCGTTCCAGCCCGAAGTCGGAATCCCGTACGTTGGTCTCCTGAAGATCATGCACCCCCCAAGTATCCCGTTGCCAAATCATGTTGACTGGCAACACTTCGCCGAGCCGAAGACCGTGAAGAACCGGGTCCATGTGTGCCTGCGGCCCGACGGCCCGCGCGATACCGAGGTCGAGCGCCTGCTCGGGATCGGCGCCACGCTCGTGGCGGACCGCCGCCGGCCCGACGGCACCGGCTGGGCGGTGCTCGCCGACCCCGAGGGCAACGAGTTCTGCGTCCTGCGCAGTGCCGAAGAGCGCGGCTGGTGAAGTACTTCGTCACGTCTGGTCAGGCGGCTCATGATCGGCCCTTAGCGTTCGGGGGCCAAGGTCGCGGCGGGCCGTCTCCGGCATGTGCCACATCCCGTGGGGACCACACGTCCGGCTGCCATCCGTAGCCGTGCGCCAGATGGCCATGGCGGTGTCCCACTGCACGCGCTGCCGGCACCACATGCAAGATGCGCGCGCAGCTCAAGAAGCTCATCGATGTAGGCAAGAGGCCGAACGTGACGATCCAGGTCGTGCCATTCCTTGCAGGGGCGCACGTCTCGATGGAGTCCGGCTTCATCTTGCTCGGGTTCGCCGACCCGGACGACAAGGATGTGGCGTGTCTCGACCTGTTGACCCGCAGCCTCTACATGGAAGACCCAAGCGAAGCCGGCCGGTACAGGGTGGCCTTCGAGCACCTTCGAGCAAACGCGGCGAGCCCGGCCGACTCCCAGCAGTTGATCGCCGCAGCAATGAAGGAGATGGGGAGATGACCAGCATGCCCGCGTTTGACGCGTCGCGGGCCATCTGGCGTAAGAGCACCCGGTCCAACGGGCAGGGTGGGAACTGCGTTCAGGTTGCCGACAACATCCCGGGGGTGATAGCCGTCCGTGACTCCAAGGACCCGGAAGGCGGACACCTCCTGTTCACGCCGGCCGAATGGCGCGCTTTTGTCGATAGCGCGAAGGACGGTGAGTTTGACCTTCACTAGCCGCGTTCGGTTCTGACCGGGAGCCCCCGACGTGCGGGAAGACCACGTTGGGGGCTCTGCGCGTTACGGCGCAGGTGGGTCTGTGTGCTGGCGGATCATCGTCGTCTACCGGACTCTGCGAACCGACCCGGCTGGCTCCCCGCAGCACGCTGCGGCGCTGGCGGTTGCCGCAGTCGTGCGGCGTGCCCAGGCGCAGCAGCCGGAGGTTCGGCGGGAGACCAGGTCGTGACGGTCAGGACACCCGTTCCGCGCCGCCGCTCGGTAGCGCGGCGAAGGTCGCGGGGGCGGTGAAGCCGGCCTCGGCGTAGGCCTTGGCGACGGCGGTACCCACGGCGTCCGCGGCGGTCACGTCGATCAGCGCCAGTACGCAGCCGCCGAAGCCGCCGCCGGTCATCCGTGCGCCGTAGGCGCCCGCGTCGAGGGCGGCCGACACGGCGGTGTCCACCTCCGGCACCGTGATCTCGTAGTCGTCCCGCATCGACACGTGCGAAGCCGTCAACAGCGGTCCAATCTCGTCGTACCGGCCGGCGCGCAGCAGCTCGACGGTGTCCAGTACCCGCTGGTTCTCGGTCACCACGTGCCGCACCCGCTTTCGGCTCACCTCGTCGGGCAGGGCGGCCAGCGCGGCCGGCAGGTCGGTGACGTCGCGCAGCGCCGCGACGCCGAGCGTGCGCGCGGCCTCCTCGCAGGTACGGCGCCGGGCGCCGTACTCCCCGTCGGAATGGCGGTGCGGGGCCCGGGTGTCGATGACCAGGATCGCCCGGCCGGAGGCGGCGAGGTCGAACGGGATGTGCTCGACCGCCATCGTCCGGCAGTCGAGGAACAGCGCATGGCCGGGCCGGCAGAGCATCGCCGCGGTCTGGTCCATGATGCCGGTGGGCGCGCCGACGTACTCGTTCTCCGCCCGCTGCACCAGCCGGGGCCGGTCGGCCAGCGGCAGGTCCAGGTCGCCGAGGTCGCACAGCGCGGTGAGCACCGCGCACTCCAGCGCGTGCGAGGAGGACAGGCCGGCGCCGACCGGTACCGCCGAGCGGATCCGCAGGTCCGCGCCGGGTGGGTCGTACCCCGCGGCGCGCAGCGCCCACACCACCCCGGCGACGTACCGGCCCCAGCCGTCGACGCCGTCCGGCCGCAGCTCGGCGGCTCCGAACGCGACGTCCTCGCCCGGGCACGCCTCCGACGTTGCCGTCCACTGTGGACCATCGAGCCGGGACGCGGACACGTAGGTACGCAACGGCAGCGCGAACGGCAGCACGTACCCGTCGTTGTAGTCGGTGTGCTCGCCGATCAGGTTGACCCGGCCGGGTGCGGCCCAGACCCCGCTAGCTGGTGGCACGGTAGAACTCCCAGGCGTCGGAGACGATGTCGGTGAGGCTCGGCTTGGCCGGCGTCCAGCCCAGCTCCTGCCGGGCCTTGTCGGACGAGGCGACCAGGGCGGCCGGGTCGCCACCCCGGCGCGGGGCGACCTCGGTGGGTACCGGATGTCCGGTCACCTCGCGGACCACCTCGACCACCTGCCGGTTGGAGAACCCGGTGCCGTTGCCCAGGTTGAAGACGCGGTGCGCGCCAGGCTCCATTGTGGACAGTGCGAGCAGGTGCGCGGCGGCGAGGTCGGAGACGTGGATGTAGTCGCGGATGCAGGTGCCGTCGGGCGTGGGGTAGTCGTCGCCGAAGAGCTGGAGCTTCTCGCGTGCCCCGGCGGCGACCTGCAACGCGATCGGGATCAGGTGGGTCTCCGGGTCGTGCCGCTCGCCGATGAGCGTGCCGTCGGCGGCCCGGTGCGCACCGGCCACGTTGAAGTAGCGCAACGACACCGCGGCCAGCCCGTGCGCCCGCGCCTCGTCACGCAGCGCGTGGTCGACGGCGAGTTTCGAGGCGGCGTACGGGTTCGGTGGCCGGGTGTGCGCCGTCTCCGGGATGGGCAGCTCGTCCGGGTCGCCGTAGACGTTGGCGGTCGACGAGAACACCAGCCGCCGTACCCCCGCCGCGCGCATCGCGTCGAGCAGCCGCAGCGAGCCGACGAGGTTGTTCTCCCAGTACTTCTCCGGCTTCTCCACCGACTCCCCGGCGGCGATGAACGCGGCGAAGTGCAGTACCCCGTCGAACGTCGGGTCCAGCGCCGCCCTGACGGCGTCGTGCACCCGGCCGTCCACAAAGGACGCTCCGGCTGGTACCGCCACCCGGTGCCCGGTGGACAGGTCGTCGAGCACGGTCACCTCGTGCCCGGCCTCCAGCAGCAGTTGGGTTACGACGCTGCCGATGTAGCCGGCGCCCCCCGTGACGAGATACCTCATAGCTCCACTTCCCTGAGCATCGCGGCCGCGCGTTCCGGCCGGACGTCGTTGATGAACGCGCCCATCGCCGACTCGGATCCGGCGAGGTACTTTAGCTTGCCGGCGGCCCGCCGGACGCTGGTGAGCTGCAGGTGCAGGTAGGCCAGCTCGCGGTCGGGGTGGCGCACCGGGGCCTGATGCCACGCGGCGATGTACGGCATCGGGGTCGGGAAGAGCCCGTCGCAGCGGCGCAACACGTCGAGGTAGACCGGGGCGAACGCGGCCACCTCGACGTCGGTGAGCCCGGTCAGGTCCAGCACGTGCCGGTGCGGTACCACGTGCACCTCGAACGGCCATCGCGCCGCGGCCGGCACGTAGGCCGTCCAGTGCTCGTTGCCGCCCACCACGCGTACCCCGGCCGCCCGTTCGGCGGCCAGGATCGCGGACCCGAGGATCGCCCCGGTGTCGTCGGCGTAGCGGCGGGCGGCGCGCAGCATGGCCGTGGTGCGCGGCGGCACGAAGGGGTACCCGTAGATCTGCCCGTGCGGGTGGTGCAGGGTGACGCCGATCTCCTCGCCCCGGTTCTCGAAGCAGAACACCTGCTCGACCTCGGGCAGCGCGGACAGCTCGGCGGTGCGGTCGGCCAGCGCGGTCAGCACGGTGCGCACCCGTTCCGGGGACAGCGAGGCGAACGACGCCTGGTGGTCCGGGGTGAAGCAGACCACCTCGCAGCGCCCGGCCGCCGGCCGTACCGGACTCAGCGCTGTCGGCGCGACCAACGGCTGGGCCGGCACGCGGTGGTTGAACGACGGGAACCGGTTCTCGAAGACCACCACGTCGTAGTCGTACGCGGGGATCTCGGTGGACCGCTCCGGCGTCGACGGGCAGAGCGGGCAGTCGTCGGCGGCCGGCAGGAAGGTACGGGTCTGGCGGTGTGCCGCGATCGCCACCCACTCGTCGACCAGCGGGTCGTAGCGCAGCTCCGCGGCCGGTGGCTGCGGCGGCAGGTCCCGGCGGTCGATCTCGTCGCGGACCGCGTCGTCGCGCTCGTCGAAGTAGATCAGTTCCCGCCCGTCGGCGAGCTCGATCGAGGTGCGCTTCATCAGGCCCGCCCCTGACCCGCCGGACCGGCGTCCGCGATGATCAGGTCCTCGACGGACAGGCCCAGCTCGGCCCGGGCCTCGGGCGGCAGCCCGGAGTCGGTCACCACGATGTCGGCCTCGCTCAGCGCGGCGATCGTGGCGATGCCGATCATGTCCCACTTCGTGTGGTCGGCGAGCACCACGAGCCGGCGTGCCGCCGCGACCAGCGCCCGGTTGGTGTCCGCCTCGGACAGGTTCGGCGTGGTGTACCCGGCCCGCGGGCTCATCCCGTGTACCCCGAGAAAGAGCAGGTCCAGGTTGATCCGGACGGCGGCCTCCTGGGCGACCGGCCCGACCAGCGCGTCGGACGGGGTACGGGTACCCCCGGTGAGCACGACCGTCTGGTCCGGGCGGCCGGCATGGTAGAACACGTTGGCGACGGGGATCGAGTTGGTGACCACGGTCAGCTCCGCCACCCCGACCAGCTCGCGGGCGAGCGCGGCGGTCGTGGTGCCGGCGGAGATCCCCACCGCGCTGCCCGGCCGGACGAGCTCCGCGGCGGCTCGGGCGATCGCCAGTTTCTCCGCGCGCTGCTGTTCGGATTTTGCCGCGTACCCCGGCTCGTCGGTGGTGCCGTCGATGGCGATCGCCCCGCCGTGCACCTTCGCCACGAGTCCTCGCTCGGCTAAGGCCTCGATGTCCCGCCGGATCGTCATGTCCGAGACGCCGAGCACGCGGACCAGGTCGGCCACGCGCGCCCCGCCGTCCCGACGGACGCGGTCAAGGATCGATGCCTGTCTCTGCTGTGCGAGCACGTGCCCCTCCTTGGCGATGCCGGTGCAGCAGCAATCCGTACCCAGCATTCCACAGAACTCAACAGTTTCCAACAGGATCCGTGAGGGAAGCGTCTCACTACTAGGATGCGGGCATGCCCGAGCGCGGCGGCACCGGCCGGGGCAATGCCCCCCGGCGGCCCGGTGAAACGCGCGGAGGACGGGCTTTCGCCCCGATCGTGGTCCGGGCCGCTGACGGCCTGACCCGGTGGGTGACCAGGGTACTCGGCGCGAGCGCCACCGCCGGGCGGGAGTCGATCTCCGAGGCCGAGCTGCGCGACCTGGTCGCGGCCAACGTCGTGCTCTCCGGCGAGGAGCGGCGCATCATCGACGAGGTACTCGCCGCCGGCGCGCGGCACGTGCGCGAGGTCATGGTGCCGCGCACCGATGTGGTGTTCCTCGACGCCGGCCTGCCGCTCGCACTGGCGGTGGCCGCGGTGCGGACCGCCCGGCACTCGCGGTTCCCGGTGATCGACGGCTCGCACGACGACGTGATCGGCTTCGTGCACCTGCGCGACCTGTTGATCCGGCCCGAGCCGGACGGCGTGGCCACCGTCGGGGAGCTGGCGCGCGAGGTCAAGCGCCTGCCCGCCAGCAAGCGGGTGCTCCCGGCGCTGTCGGAGATGCGGCGCGAGGGTCGGCACCTGGCCGTCGTGGTCGACGAATACGGGGGTACCGCCGGCATTGTGACGCTGGAGGACCTCATCGAGGAGCTGGTCGGGGAGATCACCGACGAGTACGACCTCGCCCCCGACCCGCTGCCCGCCGACGGCGACGTACCGAGCGAGGTCGACGGCCGGCTCAACCTCGTCGACTTCGCCGAGCGCTGCGGGTTCCGGCTGCCCGCCGGACCATACGAGACGCTCGGCGGGTTCCTCATGGCCCGGCTCGGCCGGCTCGCGCGCGTCGGCGACGAGGTCGACGTCAACGGGTACCGCCTCGTCGTAACCGCCCTTGACGGCCGGCGGGTGGCCCGGGTCGGGATCGTGCCGCCACCGCGACCGTAGCTGATCCTCACGGGAGGAGCGGTGTCCCGCCGCCGTATTCTCTTCGCATGTCCGAGCGCCGACCGCGGGTACTGTCCGGCATCCAGCCCACCGCCGACTCCTTCCACCTGGGCAACTACCTCGGAGCGGTGCGCAACTGGGTGGCCCTGCAGGACAGCCACGACGCGTTCTACTGCGTGGTCGACCTGCACGCGATCACCGCCGGACACGAGCCGGCGCTGCTGCGCCAGCGCACCCGGGTCTCCGCGGCCCAACTCCTCGCGCTCGGGCTGGACCCCGAGCGGTGCACGCTGTTCGTGCAGTCGCACGTGCCCGGGCACGCGCAGCTCGGCTGGGTGATGGGGTGCCTGACCGGGTTCGGTGAGGCCAGCCGGATGACCCAGTTCAAGGACAAGTCCAGCAAGCAGGGCACCGACCGGGCCAGCGTGGGCCTGTTCACCTACCCGGTCCTGCAGGCCGCGGACATCCTGCTCTACCAGGCCGACGCGGTACCGGTGGGGGAGGACCAGCGCCAGCACCTGGAGCTGACCCGCGACCTGGCGCAGCGGTTCAACGGGTTGTACGGCAAGACGCTCACCGTGCCGGAGCCGTACATCCTGCGGGACACCGCGAAGATCACCGACCTGCAGGACCCGACGGCGAAGATGTCCAAGTCGGCGTCCTCGCCCAATGGGATCATCGAGCTGCTCGACGACGCGGCCCGGTCGGCGAAGAAGATCCGCTCGGCGGTCACCGACACCGGTCGCGAGATCACCTACGACCCGGTGGAGAAGCCGGGCATCGCCAACCTGCTGACCATCTACTCCGCGCTCACCGGCCGCACGGTCGACGACCTCGTGCTCGCCTACGCCGGCAAGGGGTACGGCGAGTTGAAGAAGGACCTAAGCGAGGTCGTGGTGGAGTTCGTGCGGCCGGTGCAGCAGCGCACCAAGGCCCTGCTCGACGACCCGGCCCACCTGGACAAGGTGCTCGCGGTCGGCGCCGAGAAGGCCCGCGCGGTCTCCGCCGTCACGCTGCGCGCGGTGTACCAGCGGATCGGCTTCCTGGCCCCGGCCAGCGGTGCCTGAGGTGCAGACGCTGCGCGTCGGCGTGGCGATCGGTATCCCCGAACCGTGGGGCAGCGCGCTCGACCAGGCCCGGGCGGAGGCCGGTGACCCGCTGGCCGAGTTCATCCCGTCACACGTGACGCTGCTCGGTCCGACCGACGTGTCTTCCTCGGCCATGCGTGCCATCGAAGATCACCTATGGGGGGTGGCGCCGCGCTTCGGGCCGTTTCCGGTGCAGCTGCGCGGTACGGGGACGTTCCGGCCGCTGACCCAGGTGGTGTTCGTCGCGGTCGCCGCGGGGATCAGCGAGTTCGAACAGTTGGCGGCGGCGGTGCGGGCCGGGCCATTGTCGCGGGAGCTGCACTTCCCGTACCACCCGCACGTGACCGTCGCCCACGACATCGCGACCGAGGCGCTGGACAAGGTGTTCGAAGAGCTGGCCGACTTCTCGGCGCGCTTCGAGGTGGACCATTTCACGCTCTACGTGCACGGCGCCGATGGGCGGTGGCGCCCGGTGCGCGACTTCCCGCTCGGCCCACCGCCCCCGGTGTCCGCGTAGATCTTGGACGCCTGCACCCCTCGCAGGGGGTACCGGCGTCCAAGATCTCGGCGCGTCCGCGCGGATCGCCGGAGGGGATAGGCGGCATGATGACGGGGTGGGTGCACTTGTGACGTTGGAAGTGCCGGCCGACTCGCCGGTTCTGTCCCTGCCGTGGATCATCACGATCGGTCCGCTCTCCGATGACGAGGAGTGGGAGGCGGTGGTCTGCGGCCCGTATGAGCGGGCGCACGCGCTGGCCCTCGCCGAGGAGGTCGTCGCCGACGAGGACCTGATGGCCGTCGTCGAGCCGGTCGTCCCGCACGTCACCGTCGACGCGATCCGCGAGGAGGTGGCGGCCGCGCGTGCGCTGGCCGAGGAGGAGTCTGACGACGACACCGACTCCGACGCGGCGGGCGAGGACGAGGCGGCGGACGACGAGGAGCCCGACGAGACGGAGGAGACCGAGGCCGAGGCCGAGGAGCGTCCCGGGCCGCCGAGCGTGGACGAGATCCGGGCCGGTTTCGCGCGCATCGCGGCCCGCCTGACGGACCAGTAGCGCCGCTCAGAACCAGGCGGCGGTGTCCGGCGACAGCGTGCCGCCGACGAGGGGAGCGCTGGACAGCAGCGGATCCGGGTACCCCTGGGGAAGCGGGACCGGGGTGTGGCCGAGGTTGACCACGCACCGCAGCCCGCCACGGCCGGTGAAGTGCAGCACGTCCGGTGGCGCGTCGTGCCAGGCGAGCGCGCCACCGGCGCGGTCGCGGCGCAGGGCCAGCGCGCGCCGGTAGAACGACAGGGTCGAGGTCGGGTCGGCCTCCTGCGCCTCGACGGTGAGCAGCTCCCACGCCGGCGGGGCGGGCAGCCACGCGGCCGGCGCGGTGGTGAACCCGAACGGCGGGGCGGTACCGGACCAGGGCAGTGGGATGCGGCACCCGTCCCGGCCGAGCATCTCCCCGCCGGAGCGGATGAACTCCGGATCCTGGCGCAGCCCGTCGGGCAGGTCGAGCACCTCCGGCAGCCCCAGCTCCTCGCCCTGGTAGAGGTAGGCGGAACCGGGCAGGGCGAGCATCATCAGCGTCGCCGCACGGGCCCGGGCGAGGCTGCCCAGGCGGGTGGTGTGGCGGCGGACGTCGTGGTTGGACAGCACCCAGGTGGTGGTCGCGCCGGCCTTCTCCGACGCGGTCAGGCACGCGTCGATGACCTCGCGGTAGGCCTCGGCGGACCAGGGCGCGGTGAGGAAGTCGAAGTTGAACGCCTGGTGCATCTCATCGGCGGCGACGTAGCGGCTGAGCCGTTCGGGTGGGGACACCCAGGCCTCGGCGACGGCCATCCGGTCGCCGGGGTAGCTGTCCAGGATGGCGCGCCAGGACCGGTAGATCTCGTGGATGCCGTCCTGGTCCCAGTAGGGCAGGACGGCCCTGCTGCGCTCCTGCATCTGGTCGGGGCGGCCGACGTCCGGCAGGCCTTCGGCCTTGACGAGCCCGTGCGCCACGTCGACGCGGAAGCCGTCGACGCCGCGGTCCAGCCAGTACCGCAAGATGCTCTCGAACTCCGCCTGGACCTCCGGATGCTGCCAGTTGAAGTCGGGCTGGGACGCGTCGAACAGGTGCAGGTACCAGTCGCCGTCGGGGACCCGGACCCAGGCGCCGCCGCCGAAGACCGACTCCCAGTCGTTGGGCGGTAGCTCGTGGTTGGGTCCCTGGCCGGGGCGGAAGACGTAGCGCTCGCGGGCCGGGGACCCGGGCGGCGCGGCCAGGGCCTCCCGGAACCACGGGTGCTCGGCGGAGGAGTGGTTGGGTACCAGGTCGACGATCACGCGCAGGCCCAGCTCGTGGGCTCGGGAGCGCATCGCGTCGAAGTCGGCGAGGGTGCCGAAGAGCGGGTCGACGTCGCGGTGGTCGGTGACGTCGTACCCGCCGTCGATCATCGGGGACCGGTAGAACGGGGTCAGCCAGATGGCGTCCACGCCCAGGTCGCGCAGGTAGGGCAGGCGCTGGGTCACGCCGGGCAGGTCGCCGGTACCGTCGCCGGTGTCGTCGGCGAAGCTGCGCACGTAGACCTCGTAGATGACGGCGTCGCGCCACCACCGGGCACTGTCCACTGTGGATCCTCCGTAACTCGCCCACTGCCGACCAGGCTAGCCGGGGCGCTGCGCTAAGGTGCCTGATCAAGGTCCAACACAGGCGGGAGTACCCGGTGGAGATCCTGCGCAACGTGGTGTTCTACCTGCATCTGGTCGGGTTCGCGGCGCTCCTCGGCGGAGCCGTCGCGCAGTACCTGTCCGGTCAGCTGCGGATCAACTCGGCCATGCTGGGTGGCGCGGTGGTCCAGGTGGTCACCGGCCTGGTCCTCGCCGCGCCGTTCGGGCTGGAGGAGGGGGAGAAGCTCAACTACGTCAAGCTCGCGGTCAAGCTGGTCATCGCCCTGATGATCCTCGCGATGACGTTCTTCCCCCGGGCCCGGCCCCGGGTCAATCGTGGCCACTTCCTCGCGATCATCGTTCTGACGCTGGTCAACGCCGGGGTGGCCGTTTTCTGGTGATCTCCGTGTGGTCGGGACACGACTTGGTCACGCCCGCATAACGGCCCAGAACTTCCGTTCAGCGAAGTGGGGTGGCTGTCGGCCCGCTGGCGTACGCTCCCGGCTGTTGGGACCGCGACGACGCGGTGAGGCGACGGAGGGAGATCGTCTTGCGCCCTGTGCGTGGGATGCGGCTGGTTGGTGTCCTCGCGGTCGGGGGCCTCGTGCTCTCCGCCGCCGCGTGTGGCAAGCCACCGGCGAGCAGCAGTGGTGCCAGCCCGGGAGCGAGTGCCGGCGGTGGCGGGAAGGCGGCACACGCCTGCATGGTCACCGACATCGGCGGCATCAACGACCGTTCCTTCAACGCGGCCGCCTGGGCCGGCATGCAGGCGTCGAAGGCGAAGAACGGCAATATCAAGGTCGACTACACCCAGTCCAGCGCTGAGGCCGACTACGGGCCCAACCTCAACGGGTACGTGCAGCAGAAGTGCGACCTGATCGTGGCGGTCGGCGGGCTCATGGCCAAGGCGACCGGCGAGGCGGCCAAGGCCAACCCCAACCAGAAGTTCGCGATCGTCGATGCCAAGATCGACTCGTCGAACGTGTTCTCGATGCAGTTCGACACCGCCCAGGCGGCGTTCCTGGCCGGATACCTGGCGGCCGGGGTCAGCAAGTCCGGCGTGGTCGGCACGTACGGCGGCCTGAAGATCCCGCCGGTGACCATCTTCATGGACGGCTTCGTCGACGGCGTGGCCCAGTACAACAAGGTCAAGTCGAAGAACGTCAAGGTGCTGGGCTGGGACAAGACCACCCAGAACGGCTCGTTCGCCGGTTCGTTCACCGACCAGAACGCCGGCAAGCGGCTGTCCGACCAGTTCATCGCGCAGAACGCCGACGTGATCATGCCGGTGGCCGGCGGCACGGGCTTGGGCACCGCGGCCGGGGCGCAGCAGTCCGGCGGCAAGTACTCGGTGATCTGGGTCGACCAGGACGGCTGCAACAGCGCCCCGCAGTACTGCTCGGTGTTCCTGTCGACGGTCGTGAAGAACATGCCCGACGCGGTGCGCGACGCGGTCCTCGCCGCGGCTGACGGCACGCTACAGGGCGGCGGAGGGTCGACCGGCACGTTGAAGAACAACGGCGTGCAGCTCGCCCCGTTCCACGACATGGAGAGCAAGGTCCCGGCCGACCTCAAGAGCGAGCTGGAACAGCTCAAGCAGGACATCATCAGCGGTAAGGTGCAGGTGACCTCGCCGGCTCAGCCCAAGTGAGGCGACCCAGCCCGATCCGGCCGCCCGCCGACCTCGGTCGGCGGGCGGCCGGCCCCAACCAGGAGCCGGGTGATGGCCGTGCCTCCGGGCGGCGTCGCGGAGCGAACCAGGAGACGCAGTGAGTGGAGCGGTGCCGCGGCGCGGCTTGAGCCGCACGACGCGCCGGCGCAGCCGGGGCGGGGCGTGGGGTGATGGCCGTGCCTCCGGGCGGCGTCGCGGAGCGAACCAGGAGACGCAGTGAGACTGGAGCTGCGCGGCATCACCAAGCGCTTCGGTGAGCTGGTGGCCAACGACCACATCGACCTGGTGGTCGAGCCGGGTGAGATCCACGCCCTGCTCGGTGAGAACGGCGCCGGCAAGTCCACCCTGATGAACATCCTGTACGGCCTGCTCCACCAGGACGAGGGCGAGATCGTGGTGGAGGGCACGGCCCGGCGCTTCCGGGGTCCCGGCGACGCGATCGACGCCGGCATCGGCATGGTGCACCAGCACTTCATGCTCGTCCCGGTGTTCACCGTCACCGAAAACGTCATGCTCGGCGCGGAGACCACCCGGGTCGTCGGGCTGCTCGACCGGGCCCGCGCGCGGGAGCGGGTGCTGGAGGTGTCGCGACGCTACCGGCTGCCGGTGGACCCCGACGCCGAGGTGGCCGACCTGCCGGTGGGGGTACAGCAGCGGGTGGAGATCGTCAAGGCGCTGGTCCGCGAGGTCGACCTGCTGATCCTCGACGAGCCGACCGCCGTGCTGACCCCGCAGGAGACCGACGAGCTGCTGGACGTCATGCGCGGGCTCAAGGCCGGCGGCAAGTCGATCGTCTTCATCACGCACAAGCTCAAGGAGGTCCAGGCGATCGCCGACCGGATCACGGTGATCCGCCGCGGCAAGGTGGTCGGCACCGCCCGGCCCGACGCGAGCGAGGACGAGCTGGCCTCGATGATGGTGGGCCGCACGGTCAGGCTCAAGGTGGACAAGACCGTTGCCGCGCCGGGGGAGCCGGTGCTGACCGTGCGCGACCTGTCGGTCTTCGACGACCGGGGGCACGAGGCGGTCGACGGTACCTCGCTGGAGGTCCGCGCGGGCGAGGTGCTCGCCGTCGCCGGGGTCCAGGGCAACGGGCAGACCGAGCTGGTCGAGGCCATCATGGGGCTGCGCCCGGTGGCCGGCGGGGCGGTCGAGATGTCCGGCACCGACCTGGTCGGGCGCTCGACCAAGGAGATCCTGCTCGCCGGGGTCGGGTACGTGCCCGAGGACCGGACGGCCGACGGGCTGGTCCGCGACTTCACCATCGCCGAGAACCTGATCCTCGACCAGTACGACCAGCCGCCGTACGCCTCGGGGCTGGCGCTGCGACCGGCCGCCATCGCGCAGGCGGCCCGGGACCGGATCGCCGAGTTCGACGTGCGCACGCCCTCCCACGAGGCGACCGTCGGTACCCTCTCGGGCGGCAACCAGCAGAAGGTGATCGTCGCGCGTGAGCTGGCCCGGCAGGTCAAGCTGCTCGTGGCCGCCCAGCCGACCCGGGGCGTCGACGTCGGCTCCACCGAGTTCATCCACGCGCGGGTGGTCCAGGAGCGCGACAACGGAGCCGCGGTGCTGCTGGTCTCCAGCGAGCTGGACGAGGTGCTGGCGCTGGCCGACCGGATCGCCGTGATGTACCGCGGCCGGATCCTCGACACCGTCACCCCCGACACCCCGCGCGAACGGATCGGCCTCCTGATGGCCGGCATCACCGACGAGGAGGGCGTCACAGCGGATACGGAGGCGGGCTCGTGAGCGAGCGGCGCGGCGCGAACGCAGGCCGCCCGGTGCGGCGCCTGCTGCGCGCGGTGACGAGCGCGAACACGATCACCGTGACGGTCCTGGCGATCGTGCTGGCGCTGGTCCTCGGGGCGGTGCTGGTCGTGCTCGGCGACGACCAGGTCCTCGCCGAGTACGGGTACTTCTTCGCCCAACCGGGGACCGCGCTGGCGGACAGCTGGCGGATCGTCTCCGAGGCGTACGGCAACCTGTTCAAGGGTGCGGTCCTGGATCCGGCCACGGTGAGCGGCGCGATCTCGGGCACCAACTCGTGGAGCCTGGTCTTCAACCCGATCTCCGAGACGCTCACCTACACCGCTCCATTGATCTTCACCGGGCTCGCGGTCGCGCTGGCGTTCCGGGCCGGCCTGTTCAACATCGGCGGTCATGGCCAGGTGGTGATGGGCTGCATCGGCGGCGCGCTGGTCGGCTTCGGGCTGCCGCTGCCGCCCGGCCTGCACCTGATCGCCGCGCTGCTCGGCGCGGCCCTGGGTGGTGGGCTGCTCGGGTTGCTCACCGGCGTGCTCAAGGCGCGGACCGGGGCGCACGAAGTGATCGTCACGATCATGCTGAACAACATCGCGTTCTGGTTCCTCCAGTGGATCATCACGAAGCCCGGCGTGCACAACCCCACGCGTACCGACGCGATCAGCAAGGACGTCGCGGGCAGCGCCCGGCTGCCGACCTTCGGCGGAGGACTGCGGGTCGATCTGGGCATCGTGCTCGGCGTTCTTGCCGCCGCCGGGGTGGCCTGGCTGCTCAACCGCTCGACGCGGGGCTTTGAGCTGCGCGCCGTCGGGCTCAACCCGGACGCCGCGCGGACCGCCGGGATGAGCGTCGGGCGGGCCTACATTCTCGCGATGGGGCTGTCCGGGGCGCTGGCCGGCCTCGGGGGCGGCATCATCGTGCTGGGCAGCGCCACCCACCTGACCGGGGCCGTCGCCGGTACCGTCGGGTTCGACGGCATCACCGTGGCCCTGCTGGGCCGGGGCCGGCCGTGGGGCGTGGTCGCGTCGGCGGTGCTCTTCGGCGCCCTGCACGCCGGCGGCAACCGGATGCAGCAGTACTCCCACGTGGCCATCGACCTGGTGACCGTGGTCCAGGCGGTGATCGTCATCTTCATCGCGGCGCCCGCCCTGGTGACGGCGATCTTCCGGCTGCGCGCTCCCCGGGGCGGCCTCGCCGCCAGTCTGGCGAAGGGGTGGTAGATGACGACCACGCTGACCGTCTACGACACGCCCCGGACCAAGCCGGCCACCGGGTACTGGAGCCGGCCGCGCAAGGCCGGCGTGGTCTACCTCACGCTGGGCGTGCTGGCGGCGGTGCTGTTCGGCGCGCTGGCCAAGGCCGGTGCGGACGCCCGCTTCTCGTGGGGTACCAGTATCGGCGGCGGCGGGCTGTCCATCCCGGCCCGGGCCGGGGCGGTCGGCTTCGGCCTGCTGTGCGCCCTGTCCGGGGCGGCGCTGCTGACCGGCCGCGCGGGCCGGTGGCTGCGGTGGCTGTCCGGGCTGGCGCTGGCCGGCCTGGTGCTGTCGTTCCTGTGCTGGCAGGTCGCCGGCAACGAGATGCCGCTGGGCAGCACGGCGCAGGCCACCGTGCGGGCGGCGCTGCCGCTGGTCCTCGGGGCGCTGTGCGGCGTGCTGTGCGAGCGCTCCGGTGTGATCAACGTGGCGATCGAAGGCCAGCTCCTGACCGGCGCGTTCGCGGCGGCCCTCGTGGGCACCGTGGCGGCCTCGGCCTGGCTGGGCCTGGTCGCCGCCGCGCTGGGCGGGGTGTTCATCGCCGCGCTGCTCGCCGTCCTGGCCATCCGGTACCTGGTCGACCAGGTCGTGCTCGGCGTCGTGCTCAACGTCCTCGCGCTGGGCCTGACCGGCTTCCTGTTTACCCAGCTCATGCAGCAGCACGGGGACAAGTACAACTTCCCGCCGACGTTCGACTCCTGGCGGATCCCCGGCCTGGCGAGCATCCCGATCCTGGGGCCGGCGCTGTTCGACACCAACATCTTCGGCTACCTGGCCATCGTGCTGGTGCTCGTCGTGCACTTCGGGCTGTTCCGCACGCGGTGGGGGCTGCGCACCCGCGCGGTCGGCGAGCACCCGACCGCGGCCGACACGGTCGGGATCAGCGTGCGCGGCACCCGGTACCGCAACGTGCTGCTCGGCGGCGTGATCGCCGGGCTCGGCGGCGCGTCGCTGACCATCGGCGACGTAGGCACCTTCAGCAACAACATGAGCAACGGCAAGGGTTTCATCGCACTGGCGGCGCTGATCTTCGGGCGGTGGAGCCCGATCGGGGCGACGCTCGCCGCGCTGCTGTTCGGGTTCACCGGCGCCCTGGCCGGATACCTGCCGCTGGTCGGCAGCCAGATCCCGAGCGAGTTCCTCAACATGCTGCCCTACGCCGCGACCATCATCGCGGTCGCCGGCCTGGTGGGTCGGGTCCGGGCGCCGGCCGCGGACGGGCAGCCCTACGTGAAGGGCTGAGCGCGGGGTGTCCGGGATCGACTGGATCGCGCTGCGCGGTGCCGCCACTGCCGCGCTGCGCGGGGCGTACGCGCCGTACTCCCGGTTCCCGGTCGGCGCGGCCGGGCTCGTCGCCGATGGCCGCGTGGTGACCGGCTGCAACGTGGAGAACGCCAGCTACGGCCTGACGCTGTGCGCCGAGTGCGGCGTGGTGTCCGCGCTCGCGATCAGCGGCGGCGGCCGGCTCGTCGCACTGTCCTGCGTGGACGGTGACGGGGCGCCGCTGATGCCGTGCGGGCGATGCCGGCAGCTGCTGTGGGAGCACGGCGGGCCGGACTGCCTCGTCGACGCCGAACCCGCGCCGATCCGGATGCGCGAGCTGCTGCCGCACGCCTTCGACGCCGAGGCGCTGGCCGAGGCGGCCGACCGGACGTCCGCGGTCCCGGCGCGGCTGCGCGAGTACGTCGGGCGCGGCACCGTGTTCGTGCACCCCGACCGGGTCGGGGGGCAACAGGTGTGGACCGGCTACTGGGAGCGCTCGACCCGGACCGGGGAGGCCACCGGAATCCTGGAGGAGGCGCCGACCTGGCCCGACGTGACCGCCGTCGTGGAGTGGGGCCGGGCCCGCACCCCCCGGGTGGTCGTGGTCGACGCCGACGGCGGGACCTTCTGGGCCGGTACCGGTGACGGCCCGGCCGACATGCCGAGGTGGGCACCGTGAGCGCGGCGCCGCGGAGCGAACCTGGGGGCACCGTGAACATGATCGATGTCATTCTGACGAAGCGGGACGGCGGTACCCTCTCCGACGAGCAGATCGACTGGGTCGTCGACGCGTACACCCGGGGTGCGGTGGCCGACGAGCAGATGGCCGCGCTGGCCATGGCGATCCTGCTGCGCGGCATGGCGCCGGAGGAGGTCGCCCGGTGGACCGCCGCGATGATCGCGAGCGGCGAACGGCTCGATCTGTCCACAGTGCAGCGCCCGACCGCGGACAAGCACTCGACCGGCGGGGTCGGCGACAAGATAACGCTGCCGTTGACGCCGCTGGTGGCCGCGTGCGGCGCCGCGGTACCGCAACTGTCCGGGCGAGGCCTGGGCCACACCGGTGGCACGCTGGACAAGCTGGAGTCGATCCCGGGGTTCCGCAGCCGGCTGTCCAACACGGAGTTCCTGCGGCAACTCCGCGAGGTCGGCGGGGTGATCTGCGCGGCGGGCGAGGGGCTGGCGCCGGCCGACCGCAAGCTCTACGCGCTGCGCGACGTCACCGGTACCGTCGAGTCGATCCCGCTGATCGCCAGCTCCATCATGAGCAAGAAGATCGCCGAGGGCACCGCGAGCCTGGTGCTCGACGTGAAGGTCGGCTCGGGGGCGTTCATGAAGGACGTAGACCGGGCCCGGGAACTGGCCCGCACGATGGTCGATCTGGGCGCGGCGCACGGGGTCCGCACCGTCGCGCTGCTCACCGACATGTCCACCCCGCTCGGGCTCGCCGTCGGCAACGCGGTCGAGGTGGCCGAGGCGGTGGAGGTCCTGGCCGGGGGCGGGCCGGGTGACGTGGTCGAGCTGACCCTCGCGCTGGCCCGCGAGATGCTCGGCCTCGCCGGGCTGCCCGACGCCGATCCCCGGGCCGCGCTCGAGGACGGCCGGGCCATGGACACGTGGCGGGCGCTGGTCGGCGCGCAGGGCGGCGACCCCGACGCCCCCCTGCCCCGCGCGGCCGAGTCCGAGGTCGTCCGCTCCACAGTGGACGGCCATGTGTCCACTGTGGACGCCTACCGGATCGGGGTGGCCGCGTGGCGGCTGGGCGCCGGCCGGGCCCGCAAGGAGGACCCGGTCTCGGCGGCCGCCGGGGTGCTCCTGCACCGCAAACCCGGCGACCGGGTGGCGCCCGGCGACCCGCTCTACGAACTGCGCACCGACGACGCCGGCCGGATCGACGCGGCGCGCACGGCGGCCGACGGCGCGGTGGTGGTGACCGACACCGTGCCGGAGCCCCGGCCGCTCGTCCTGGAACGGATAGCCTGACCTGGTGCCCGACCCACGCCGTCGCCGGATCGTCCGCAACGCGGCCGGCGTCGGGCTGGCGACCGGAGCGTACGGGCTGTCGTTCGGCGCGCTGTCCGTCGCGGCCGGCCTGTCCCCGGTGCAGACCATGGTGCTGTCGCTGGTGATGTTCACCGGCGGGTCGCAGTTCGCGCTGGTGCTCGTGCTCGGCCAGGGCGGCACCTGGCCCACCGCCGCGAGCAGCGCCGCGATGCTGGGCAGCCGTAACGTCTTCTACGGCCCGCGGGTGGCCGAGCTGCTGGCCCGGCCACGCGGCTGGCGGCGGCTGCTGACCGCCCAGGTCACCGTCGACGAGACCGTCGCGATGGCGCTCGGTCAGAAGGACGACGAGGACGCGCGGCTGGCGTTCTGGGCCACCGCCGCCGCGATCTACCCCTGTGGAACCTCGGTACGCTGGCCGGCGCCGTGGGCGCCGCGCTGCTACCGGATCCGAAGGTGCTCGGGCTCGACGCCGCCGCCCCGGCCGCGTTTCTCGCGCTGCTCGCGCCGCGGCTGCGGGGCCGCGCGCCGTGGCTGGTCGGCGCCGCCGGCGCGGCGGTCGCCCTCACGCTGGTCCCAGTGACCCGGCCGGGGGTACCGGTCATCGTCGCCGCACTGGTGGCGGTCGTGGCCGGGGCGCGGGGCCCGCGCGAGGCGGCGGGCCGGGCGGCGATGGAGCCCGGATGACGGTCTGGCTCGCGATCGCCGTAGCGACGCTCGCCTGTTACGCGTTCAAGGTGGCCGGGCTGTCCCTGCCCGAACGGCTGCTGGACCGCCCGCGCGTGCGCCGGGTCGTCGCGCTGCTGCCGGTGGCACTGCTCGCGGCACTGACCGCGATCCAGACCGTGGCCGACGGTACCCGGCTGGTCGTCGACGCGCGGCTGGCCGGCGTGGCGGCCGGGGCGGTCGCGTTGCTGCTGCGCGCGCCGTTCCTGGTGGTCGTCGTGGTGGCCGCGGGTACCGCCGCGCTGATCCGACTGCTCTAACGTACGGTGCAAACATGCGCGTACCGGCACCCGATCCGAGCATTGTTCGGGCGGAGAGCCTGGAACAGGTGTACCGGCTTCGCCTGCCGCTGCCGCCGGAGAACTTCCCGCTCGTCTGGGAGCCCGGCGACTTCGTCGAGCTGCGCCCGCGCGACGAGCTGGAAGGCCGGGCCGCCGTGCTCAACGTCGTCCTCGCCCGCGCCTTCGGGATGCCGTCGCAGTATGCGATGAGCTGGCTGCTCGACGCGCATCTGCTGGACCGGCTCACCCAACCCGAGTGGCACTTCCTGGCCTCGGGCGAGGGCGACGTGCACTCGTTCATGCTCCACTCGGAGGCACTCACCGCGCTGGCCTGGTTGCTGTCGATGATCAAAAGGCTGGACCCGGCGGGCCCGGGCACCGACAACGTCGCCGAGTTCTTTCCGAACCTGTCGCGCGGGGAGGGGTACCGGCAGTGGCGGACGCGGGCCCTGTCGGTCTGCCGGGATCCGGTGGAGGCCGCCGCCCAGCTCGACCTGTACTACTGCCTCGACTGGGCCTACCTGACCGCCGAGCGGCGCCAGCTTCGGCTGCCGGGGCTGATCGACTCCAATGCCATCGGCCAGCGGCGCTGGGCACTGGAATGGGCCGTGGTCTTCCACGGCCCATTCCATGAACCCCCACCCGGCTGGGAGGAAGTCGACCTGTCCACGTGACGGCGCGGCCGGCGGGCTCAGCCGAGCGCGGGCTCCGGCTGCGCCTCGGTCGTGAGGCGGCGGGTCTCGCGCGGCCCGACCCGGGCGTGCAGGCGGCTCAACCAGGCCGGCGCCCACCAGTTGAACCGGCCGAGCAACGTCATCGTCGCCGGTACGAGCACGCAGCGCACGATCGTCGCGTCGACCGCGACGGCCACCGCGAGGCCGATGCCGACCTGCTGGATCGTGCCAGTCCGGGCCAGGCCGAAGGCGCCGAACACGATCACCATCAGCAGCGCGGCCGAGGTGATGATCCGGCCGGAGTTCTGCAGGCCCCGGCGGACCGCGTGATCGGTCTCCAACCCCCGGTCGACGTACTCCTTGATCCGGCCGAGCAGGAACACCTCGTAGTCCATGGACAGGCCGAAGGCGAACGCGAACACGATCACCACGACGAACGGGTTGAGCCCGGCGACGGTGATGAGCCCGAGCTGCTTGGCCAGGAACCCGTGCTCGAACACCGCGCTCATCACCCCGAACGTGGCGCCGAGGGAGACCACGTTCATCACGACCGCTTTGAGCGGTACCACCAGGGAACCGGTCATCGCGAACAGCAGTACCACCATGGCCAGCACGGTGACCCCGACCGCGAAGGGCAGCCGCTCGCCGAGCAGTCCGAGCAGGTCGTTGAGGAAGGCCGCATCGCCGGTGACCCAGGACTGGCCACCCCCAGGCCGGTCGGCGCGGACCCGGTCGACCAGCGCCCGGGCCGTCGCGCCCTCCGGGTCACCGGAGACGTCGATATTCACCACGGACAGGCCGGGCCCGACCTGCTCGGCCGGCGCCACCCGGCTCACCCCCGCCACACCGGTCCACCGGGTGGCCCAGGCGTCGAGGCTGGCCGGGTCGGTACGGGCGACCACGACCACGGCCGGCGAGGTGGCCACGTTGAACCGGTCATGCAGCTCATGCGCGACCGCCACCGCCTCCAGCGACCTGGGGAAGCTGTTGACGTCGTCGAGATGCATGCTCGTGGCCAGCAGCGGCGCGCCGGCGCCGACCAGGGCCGCCCCGGTCAGCAGCGCGGTGACCAGCGGCCGGCGCTGCACCATCCGGGCCAGCCGGGCGAAGAAGCCGACCTCGGCCGCGTCGCCGAAGCGGGCGATCCGCCGGGCCGCCCGCTTCGACGGCTTGATCCGGCGCCGGGCCAGGCCGATCATGGCCGCGGTGAAGGTCAGCGACACCAGCATCGCGACCAGCGCGATGGAGACCCCGGCGGCGCCCAGCGCGGACAGGCCGGTCAGGCCGGTCAGCAGCAGCCCGGTCATCGCGGCCGCCACGGTCAGCGCGCTGAAGAAGATGGTGCGGCCGGCCGTCGTCCAGGCGCGGGCGATGGCCACCTCGGGCTCGTGGCCGCGGCCGAGCTCTTCCCGGTAGCGGCCGACGAGCAGCAGCCCGTAGTCGATCGACAGGCCCACGGCCAGCAGGCTGACCGCGGTGACGGTGTTGTTGTCGAGGTCGGTGAACGTGGCGAAGCCGAGCAGGACGGTCATCACCGAGGCCGCCGAGACGATCGCGGCAAGCACCGGCAGGCCGGCGGCGATCAGCCCGCCGAACACGAAGACCAGGACGACCAGCGTGATCGGCAGGGAGATCTCCTCGGCCCGGGCCAGGTCCTTCTGTACCGCGTCGTTGACCTGCTGGCCCAGCGCGGCGCCGCCACCGACGCGGACCTGCGCGCCGGTCTGACCGGCGGAGACCAGCGCGTCGCCGAGCTTGTGCAGCCGGGTGCCGACCGCCGCGGCGGCGTCGTGGCGGGCCAGCTTGTCCAGCTTCGCGAGCTGGATGGTGACCAGGATCGCGTGGTTGTCCCGGGAGACCAGGGCGGCGGCCCGCGCGGGAGGCAGGCCGGGGTCGTAGGGCGTGCTGACGCTCACCACACCGGAGATGCCGCCGAGGTCGCCGGCCGCCGCGCGGACCGTGTCCGTCACCGCCCCCGCCTTCGGGTCGATCCCGTCGATCACCGCGGTGACCATGCCGCCCATGTTGGTGTTGCCGGACAGCACCTGGTTGGCCTGGATCGACTCCATCGAGCTCGGACCGCCACCCCCGGTCAGTCCGCGAAACACCGGCCCCGCCGCGAACACGCCGCCCACCACGGCGAGCACCCAGATCGCGACCACCCACCACCGGCGCCGGAAGCACCATTGCCCGACCCGTGCCACCATCCCCTCGGCCATCGGCCGTCCTCCCCGTATGCGTCTGTGTCCCGGCCCTCAGCCTCCCGGCCGCCGGCCCCCGGTCGCCATCCGGGACGCCCCCCAACCCACCCTGAGGACTGCCCCCGATCAGAATCCCAGTGGTACCTGTGAATAGGTGGACACCCGCACCCGGGCGGTGACCGACACCGGCTCGGGCAGCGGGGCGATCCGGGCCGACAGCTCACCCGGATCGAGGTGCCACGCGCTGGGGCCCATCCCTACCAGCCCGGCCACCTCGGCGCGACTCAATTCCAGCGACCTCTCCTGTATCTCCACGGCGCGTTCGACGAACCACGGGGTCAGGCTCGCCGCGATCCGCTCCTCCTTGTCGGGGTCGACGGTGAGCAGGCCCAGGGCGGCGACCAGCTCGCCCATGTGGTCGCTGGTCGGGGTGACCACGATCAGGAGCCCGTCGGGGGCGAGCACCCGGGCGAACTCCGGGCCGTTGCGGGGCGCGAAGACGTTCAGCACCGCGGTCGCCACGTCGTCGGCCACCGGCAGTCTGCGCCACGAGTCGGCGAGGATCGCCCCGATGCGGGGGTGCGCGCGGGCCGCCCGGCGCAGGGCCGGCTTGGACACGTCGACCGCCAGCCCGATCGCGCGCGGGTGGGCGTCGAGCACGGCAGCCAGGTGCCGACCGGTGCCCGCCCCCACATCGATAACCAGCCCGGCCCCGGACGGCACCGTCTTGACCAGCGCGTCGGCGATGAAGTCGTAGCGGCCGGCGGACAGGAACGCCGCGCGCGCCTCGACCATCGCCGCGCTGTCCCCGGTGTGCCCCACCGGCTCGGCCGTCAGGTGGACGTACCCCTGTCTGGCCCGGTCGAAGCTGTGCCCCTGCGGGCAGCGCACCGCCGCCTCGTGCTCGACCAGCTCCAGCCGGCACAGCGGACAGCGCAGGTAGGGCAGTACGTCGGCGAGCATGGGTCGCCTCCCTCTAAGGTCAGCTCATGGTCGCACCCACCTATGACGAAATCGTGCGGGCCCCGAAGGCACTGCTGCACGACCACCTGGACGGGGGGCTGCGCCCGGCCACCGTCCTCGAACTCGCCGAACCGGTCGGGCACCGGCTGCCGGCTGACGACCCGGTGGCGCTGCAACTGTGGTTCGAGAGTGCGGCCGACTCGGGTTCGCTGGAGCGTTACCTGGAGACGTTCACGCACACGGTGGCGGTCATGCAGACCACCGAGGCGCTGCACCGGGTCGCCTACGAGTGCGCGCTGGACCTGGCGGCCGACGGGGTGGTGTACGCCGAGGTGCGCTTCGCGCCCGAGCAGCACCTGTCGCGGGGACTGTCACTGGACGAGGCCGTCGAGGCGGTATTGGCCGGGTTCCGCGACGGCAGCGCCGAGGCGGCCCAGGCGGGTACCCCGATCCGGACCGCCACACTGCTCACCGCAATGCGCCACGCGGCCCGTTCGATGGAGATCGCCGAGCTGGCCGTCCGGTACCGCGATCTCGGGGTGGTCGGCTTCGACATCGCCGGCGCCGAGGCGGGGTACCCGCCCACCCGGCATCTGGACGCGTTTGAATATCTGCAGCGAGAAAATTTCCACTTCACTATCCATGCCGGCGAGGCGTTCGGGCTGCGCAGCATCTGGCAGGCGCTGCAGTGGTGCGGCGCGGACCGGCTGGGCCACGGCGTGCGCATCGTCGACGACATCACCGGCAACGTGCTCGGGCGGCTCGCGGCGTATGTGCGGGACAAGCGGATCCCGCTGGAGCTGTGCCCGTCGTCCAACGTGCAGACCGGGGCCGCGCCCTCGATCGCGGAACACCCCATCGGGCTCCTTCGTGACCTGCGGTTCCGGGTCACCGTCAACACCGACAACCGGCTGATGAGCGGTACCTCGATGTCCCGGGAGCTGGCCCTGCTCGTCGAGGCGTTTGGGTATGGGTGGAGTGAGCTGCAATGGTTCACGGTCAACGCGATGAAGAGTGCATTCATCCCGTTTGACGAGCGGTTGGTTCTGATCAACGAAGTCATTAAACCGGCCTACGCCAAGCTGCTCGGCTGATCCCTCCGTTCGTCCGGTTCGGTGGACCGGCAAGCATGGCAGACTCGGAGCGGCACCATCCCGGAAGGAAGGCCGACTCAATGGGCTATGTAACGTTTTCCGACGAATCGGTCGGTCACTATGCGTAGCTCAGTATGGTCTCAACGCGGCAGATCGGCCCTTCCGGTCGATCATTGGATTGATCCGTACCGGGCTGGGCTTTCTCTTTCTTACGCGGCATGGTGGAATCTCGAAGGTCCGACCCGTCCGGGTCGGCGGTTTGAAGGTGCCCATCGATCGCGGAGCGCCGGCGCGGAGGGGCGGGAGAGGTGACCAAGCAAGCAACGACGGGCGGACGACCCGCCCTGTCTGCCATGCGCCGGCTGGTCGGCTACCTCCGGGACCGGTCGATCGGCTTCAAGCTTGGCCTGATCATGCTGGTACCCACCCTGGCGACCGTGGTCGTCGGGTTCGGCGCGCTGGCGACCAACATCAGCACCGCGCACGACGCCGACCGGGCCCGCATCCTCGCCGGCCTGACCGGTGACACCGGTCGGCTGGTCCACAACCTGCAGAACGAGCGGGCCGCCGTCACGATGCAGATGGCCTCCGCCGACTCGGACGAGAAGAAGAACGCGGCGGCCGAGTTCGACAGCCTGGTCAAGGCGAGCGACGAGTCCGCCCGCCAGTACAGCGCCCACCGGGCCCAGCTCACCGGGCTGCCGCCCAGCTTCCGGGCCCTGTTCACCACGATCGACGACGGGCTCAACGCGGTCGTGGCGGTGCGCCAGCAGGTCAGCAAGGGCGGCGCACAGCTGCTGCCGACGATCGCGACCTCGCAGTACACCAACCTCATCTCCAGCCTGCTCGCCATCCGCGAGTCGGCGGCCCAGCTCGCCAACGACCCGGCTCTCAGCTACGAGATGCGGGCCGGCGCCGCGCTGTCGCAGTACAAGGAGTTCGTCTCCCAGGAGCGGATCAGCGTCCTGCGCATCCTCGACGCCAAGGAGCTGACCGCTCAGTCGCTCGACGAGTTCATCGGTACCTTCAAGGGCCAGGAGCAGGCGCTGGCCGCGTTCAAGGCGGTCGCCACCTCGGCCCAGCTCGCGCTGGAGGAGCAGAAGGTGTCCGGGCCGGACGTGCGCGAGGCGGAGATCTACGCGGCCGAGATCCGCAAGCTGACGCTGGACAAGCTGCGGCCCACGTTCACCGCCGATCAGTGGGACAAGGCGATGATCGGCTGGTCCAACCAGGTCCGGCAGGTCGAGCAGGCGATCGACGACCAGACCGCCCTCGACGCGCGCAAGCTGCGCGACAGCGCCCAGTCACAGGTCTACGTCGACAGTGGCCTGCTCGCCGCGCTGGTCCTCTTCGCGGTACTGATCGCGTGGTTGGTCGCCCGGTCGATGGCCCGTTCGCTGCGGGAGCTGCGGCACGGCGCGCTCGGCGTCGCCCAGTACGGCCTGCCCCAGGCGGTGGCCCGGCTGCGCGATCCGGCGCTGTCCAACCAGCTCTCCCCGCAGGAGGTGGCCGAGCAGATCGCCGAGCCGCTGCCGGTCCGCAGCCGCGACGAGTTCGGCCAGGTGACCGAGGCGTTCAACGCGGTCCACCTGGAGGCGGTGCGCACCGCCGCCGAGCAGGCCGCGCTGCGCTCCTCCGTGTCCACGATGTTCGTCAACCTGGCCCGCCGCTCGCAGATCCTGGTCGACCGGCTGATCGGGCACCTGGACCGGCTGGAGCGCGGCGAGGAGGACCCGGACCGGCTGGCCGAGCTGTTCCAGCTCGACCACCTGGCCACCCGGATGCGCCGCAACGACGAAAACCTGCTGGTCCTGGCCGGCGCCGACTCCACCCGTGTGCAGCGCGAGCCGGCCGCGCTGATCGACGTGCTGCGCGCCGCCCAGTCCGAGGTCGAGCACTACACGCGCATCGAGTTCGGGGTCATCGACCGGGACCTCGAGGTCGCCGCGCACGCCGTCAACGACCTGGTACACCTCGTCGCCGAGCTGTTCGACAACGCCACCGCGTTCTCTCCGCCCGACTCGACGGTCATCGTCGAGGCGCGCCGGGTGGGCGACCGCGCCGTCCTCTATGTCGAAGACCACGGCATCGGCATCTCGCCGGACCAGCTCGCCGAGCTCAACGAGCGGCTGGCCACGCCGCCGATGGTCGACGTCGCGGTGTCCCGGATGATGGGTCTGGTCGTGGTCGCCCGGCTGGCCGCCCGGCACGCCGTCAAGGTGGAGCTGCGTCCGGCACCCGAGCGGGGCACCGTGGCCGACGTGCTGCTCCCGACGGTGGTACTGGTACCGCGTGCGCTGGCGGGCCGGGGACCGGGGGGCAGCCCGCTGGTCCGGGAGATGCCCGCTCCGGGGCGGCCGGTGCCGCCCAACCACCCCCGGGCCCCGTTCACCTCGCCCCTGGCGCTGGAGAGCGGTCCCACCTCCGCCGGCCGTACGCCCGCCGGTGCCGGCCCGTCGATGGGCGGCTTCGGCGGTGGCCCGAGCGGGTTCGCCCCGCCGCCGACCCCGCCGGGCGCGGTACCCGCCGGCTTCGGCGCCGGCCCGCTGTCCGGGGGGACGGGACCGGTCCCGCATCGATCGGGCGGCTTCGGCGGTGACGGGGGCAACGGTCGCGGGCCCACCGCGCCCGGGTCGCGCAACATGCCGTCGTGGTCCGACCTGACCGGCGCCGCCGCCAGCCCCAACGGTGCCGACCTGTTCGCTCCGCGCCATCCGGCACCCGGCGGGTTCACCCAGTCGAGTGAACCGCTGCCGCAGCGCCGTGCGCCCGAGCGGCCGGTCGAGGGCGAGCTGACCGATGACCGGCGCATCCCCCGGCAGGCGCCGGCCTCGCCGGAGGCACGGCCCGGCCAGTCCGACGACACCGGGGTCATCGACGCGGTCGAGGCCGACGTCGTGGACACCCCGCCGCCGGCACCGGCCACTCCGCCACCCGCGTGGCCACCCGTCCCGGCCACGCCACCGGCGCCCGCGGAGGAGACCGCCGCGGGCGAGGCGCCCGCCCCATCGGTACCCGAGGAGCTGGCCGCCGCGCTCGACATCACCTCGGAGATCCCCCGGGTCCGGCCCGACCGGGAGGCCGAGGGGCCCGACTGGAACATCGGCAGCGGCAGCCACCGGCAGGTGGGTATGCCGTCCGTGCCGGCCGGATACTCGCCGCCACCGGTGGCGCCGCTGCCCCAGCAGCCCGCCGAGCAGCGGCTGGCGCCACCGCAGCCGGCCCGGGTGAAGGCCTACGCTGACGAGACCATGGAGCTGCCGATCTTCCGGGAGCTGGAATCGGCCTGGTTCCGCACCCGCGAGTCGAGTCCCGAGACCGCCCTCACCCAGCCGCCCGCCCCGGCCCAGCCGCGCGCTCGGGCGGCCCAGCGACCGCCGGTGGTACCGCAGCCGGCCGTACCGCCGCCGCTGGTACCCCCCGCGGCCCCGCCGCCACCGGCGGTACCGGTCGGTCCACCGGCCAACGGTGGCCCCCACTCGGGCGGCCCGTTACCGACGCGCACGCCCGGCGCGGCGGAGCCGACCTGGCAGACCGCGGCCGACGACGGCTGGCTGGCCGCCTCGCAGGCCGCCGACCCTCAGGTGGACGGCACCACATCGGCGGGCCTGCCCCGCCGGGTACCGATGGCCCAGCTCGTCCCGGGTGGCGTGGAGAAAGTGACGACCAGCGCCAACCGGCGCTCGCCGGAGCAGGTTCGCGGTCTGCTCTCCGCGTACCATCGCGGCGTGCAACGCGGTCGCACCCGTACCGGAGATGACGCCAAGACCCAGGAGTCGACGACCCCAGGGAATCCCCCGCACGGCGGCAAGGAGCAGGAAGCATGACAACTACGCAGGATCTCGGCTGGCTTCTGGCCAACTTCGCCGATAGGGTACCCGGCGTCGCCCACGCGGTCGCCGTGTCGGCGGACGGCTTGCTGCTCGCCGCATCCCGGGATCTGCCGAGGGACCGCGCTGACCAGCTCTCCGCGATTGCGTCGGGGTTGGTCAGCCTGACCCAGGGCGCCTCCCGCTGCTTCGAGGGCGGCGCGGTGCTCCAGACGGTCGTGGAGATGGACAACGGTTTCCTGTTCCTGATGTCGATCTCCGATGGCTCATCCTTCGCCGTGCTGGCCGCGCGCAACTGCGACGTGGGCCAGGTCGGCTACGAGATGGCGCTGCTCGTGGACCGGGTCGGCGACGCGCTGACCCCCTCGCCCCGGGCCGCCGCCGGGATGCTCGGCTGAACTCCCGGCACACCACACACGTACGGCGAGACCGATATTGAGGAGGTGAACGGCGATGGTGGCCGAACGCGACGAGCCCACGGGCGCGCTGGTCCGGCCGTACGCCGTCACCCGCGGTCGCACCCGGCCCAAGCTGGATATCGCGCTTGAGGCGCTCGTCGAAACAACCGTCCGGGGACGTAACTCGGCCGCGCGGGACAGCTCCGGGCACGGCCGGGAACAGCAGTACATCGCATCGCTGTGTGACGGGCGGCTCCAGTCGCTCGCCGAGGTCGCGGCGCGGATGCAGTTGCCGCTCGGGGTGGCCCGGGTCCTCATTGCCGATATGGCCGCCGATGGACTGGTGGCGGTGTATGAACCGACCTCGTTCGAAAACAGCAACGACGCGGTCGGCACAGAATTGCTGGAGAGGGTGCTGAGTGGACTTCGCAGGCTCTGACATGGCGCACCGCCCGAGCTCGGGGCGGGTGACCTCGGCGAAGATCGTGATCGCCGGCGGCTTCGGGGTGGGCAAGACCACGCTCGTGGGCTCCGTCTCGGAGATCACTCCGCTGACCACCGAGGCGATCATGACGTCCGCGGGCGAGGGGGTGGACGACACCCGGCAGGTACCCGGCAAGGTGACGACCACGGTCGCGATGGACTTCGGCCGTATCTCGATCGACCGCGACCTGATCCTCTACCTGTTCGGCACCCCTGGGCAGACCCGGTTCTGGTTCATGTGGGACGAGCTCGTACGCGGCGCGATCGGTGCGGTCGTGATGGTGGACACCCGGCGCCTGGCCGACTGCTTCGCCGCCATCGACTTCTTCGAGCACCGGCGGCTGCCCTACCTCGTGGCGATCAACTGCTTCGACGGGGTGCAGTACCACGGCGCTCAGGACGTCCGCGACGCGCTCGCGATCCCCGCCGACATACCCGTCGTGTCCTGCGACGCCCGTAGCCGCGAGTCCACCAAGCAGGTACTCATCTCCTTGGTGGAGTACGTACTGACCATGCGCCGCCAGCGCGCCGGCGCCCCCGCCTGAGCCGTCAGACCAGCTGGAGCCAGCCACCGTTGCGTTGGAGCGAGAAGAGCGCCAGCCCGGAGGCCTGTACGCCGCCATGGTTGGCGGTCGAGAAGACGTACGCGCCGGCGAGCCCGTCGAACGGGCTCGCCTCCAGTTCGTTGCGGATGCGCAGCGGGGTCGGCGCCCCGGCCCGGTTGGCGGCGCCGGCGAGCAGGTTCACCGCGTCGGCCGCGTACACGCCCAGGCCGGAGAACCCGCCGTAGGCGCGGCTGTAGCGGTCGAAGAAGTCCCGCTGGGCCGCCCCTGTCGGGGTGTTCACGGCCAGCGGGTTGCCGCTGAGGATCTGCGGCCCGACCACATAGCTGTCCGCCATGGCCTCTCGGTTTTCCGGCGTCAGGGACTCGTCGGAGGCAGCACCGGCGTCGAAGAGCAGCTTGCGGGTGGTGTACCGGGCGCTGCGCATGGCCCGGGCGGCCAGGCCGGAGATCGGTGACACCGCCCAGATCACCACCGCGTCGGGGTTGGCCGCGACGATCCGGCTCGCCTGGGGCTGATAGTCCTGCGCACCGATGGGGAGCCGTTCGGTCGCGACCAGCTTGCGGTTGTCGTCGGCCAGCGCGCGGCGCACCGCCTCGACGCCGGCGTCCCCGTGCTCGTTGGCCGACGCGAACATCGCGATCTTCGTGAGCGCCGGCCCGCCGCGGGTCTCCCGCTGCAGTCCGGCGATCATCAGTGCGGCCACGTCGCCGGCGTTGGGTCCGAGCTTGAAGATGAACCGGTGGGTGGCCGGCGGGCGGACCACGGTCTCGACGGCCGACGTGGACAGCAGCGGGATGCCCTGCGGCTCGGCCACGCCGGCTATCGCGGTCGAGGTGCCCGCCAGCCCGCCGCCGATGATGCCGGCGACCTTCGCGCTGACGAACTCCTGGGCGATGGCGGCCGCCGCGCCGGGGTCGCTGCGGTTGTCCTTGACGATCAGGCGGACCTTCCGGACGGTGTTTCCGACCGTGACCCCGTCGGTGTTCAGGGCGTCCTGCGCGATCTTGAGCGCCCGCTGCTGGGCGATGCCGGCGACCGAACCGGTGCCGGTCAGCTCCAGGCACGCGCCGAAGACGAGGTCCTCACCGGCCGGCAGGGACTGCCGGGACGCCTGGCCCGTCGGCCGGGAACACGCGCCGGTGGTGACCGCGAACGTGCCGAGCAGTCCGCCGGCGAGTACCTGCCGCCGAGCCAAACCCGGCCCTACGACTTGCTGCCGAACCACGAATGCGCGCCCCGTTTCTCGCCGGATGTTCCGCCCAGGGTATGTTTCCCGTTCTTACGTCTGGCCGTCAAGTTGCCGCGGTGTGCGTAACAACACCGGGCGCCGGCCCGGCTAGCGGGTACCGTCGGACGACCCGGTCAGCGGCGAGCTGCGGACCGGTACTCGTACCCACGGTCTGGATTGTCGTCGTTCTCGTAGCCGTCGCGGCTGAAGTCCCAGCCGCTGGCCGCCTCCCGGCCCGGGCGCCCACCGAGCGCGAAGCCGCGCACCTCCTCGCCGCGCCGGGAGCCGCGGAAGTAGCCGGTGGTGTGCTGCGCCATGGCCGCCGGGTCGCGCACGATGCGCAGCGGCCGTTCGCTGGCCGGTGGCAACGGCGAGCCGGGCACGAGGTTGGCCTGCGGTACCCGGCGGGGCAGCCCGGCCGAGGTCTCGTCGCCGAGGATCGGCGAGGTGGCCCGCTCGGCGGCCTGCCAACCGAGGTCGGCCGGGTTGTTCCAGGTGAGCGTCTCGTCCTCTTCGTCGACGTGCCCGGTGAACCAGGCCGACCGGGTCTGCGCGAAGATCAGCAGGTCGCCGTCGCCATCATCGTTGGGCGGGCTCATCGGCTGGTCGAGCGGACTGGTACCGGCGCCGGACTCGACCAGGCGCAGCGGCGGCGCGGCGCCGAGCGGGTCGCGGTCGTAGTGCGGCACCGTCGGGCGTTCACCCGTCGACGCGGGCTCGACCAGACGCAACGCGGGCGGTTCGGTGGGCAGGTCGTCGGCCTGCCACGGCGGGGTGACCCGGCCGTCGCGCAGGGGCGGTACCGCCGGCTCGGTCGGGCGCACCGGTGCGTAGCTTCCGGTGTCGGAGATGGTGACCTGGTCGCCGAAGCTGGTGTTGAGCGGCCAGTCGCTGCGCGAGCCGGGCGCCGGGATGTCCGGTGCCAGCCGGACCGGCTCGGAGATCCGCGGTAGGTCGTTGATACGCAGCGGGTCGCCGGCGCGCATCGGCTCGCTGAGCCGGCCCGGCTCGGCGACCGGGCGCTGTCCCGGGACCGCCCCGGACCGGGCGGAGGTCATCGCGGCGGCGACGTTGGGGTAGGTGAAGGTCGGGCGCGACGGCGGCGTGGCCGCGGCGGCCGGGACCACCGGCTCCCGCGGGGTGACCGGTTCGCGCGGGGCGGCGACCCGTTCCCGGGGGATGGCGCCCGGCTCGCGCACCGCGTGCTCGGCGGTCCTCTCGCGGACCGCGCGCAGCGGCGCCGAGGCGGCGGGCGCGGAGTGCGCCGGGGTGGCGGGCGCGGAGTGCGCCGGGGCGGCCGGCATGGTGGCGGGCCGGGCGGCCGGCGGGGCCACCGGGGTGGCCTTCTCGGCCAGCAGCCCGACGAGTGCCGTCACCCCGCTGTCGCAGGCCCGTACGGCGGCGACCGCGTGCCGGATGGTGTCCGCCACGGCGGCGGTCAGCGTCTTGCCGATCCCGGCCCGGCGCGGTGTCTCCCCGATGGCCACCCGCAGCGAGGTGATCGCGCTGGTGACCGTTTCCAGGTCCGCGACCCCGGCGTCGGCGAGGGCGGAGGCCACCGCGGCCTCCCGACCCTGCGTGCCCGGGCCGGTGAGCATTCCGGGCTCCGGTATGGCATCGAGGATCGCCAGGGGGATCGGCTCGGCCGGGTCGGGGTAGGCGCGCAACGCGGCCGGGTACAGCTCGCGGAGCACCTCGCGCAAGGCCATGGCGGCGCCCTGCCGTCCGGTCGCCAGGGCGGCGTGCGCGGCCAGCACCGGCTTGAGCGCCATCAGCTCGCGCGGCGCACCCTGGGGGGAGGCGGCCAGCGCACCGGCCTGTAACGCGCGGGCCAGGCCCACCGCGCGGCGTTCCCCGACCGGCGCCTGGACCTCGTCGAGGGACTCGTCGTCACAGAACCGCTCGGCGTAGTCGTCGAGGGAGTCCTCCTCGGCAAGCGCGAGCGGCCGGCCGGCGGCCGCGAGGAGCAGGGTCACCTGGTGGTCACCGCTGTCGGAGGCGACGGCGATGCCCGCCGTGCCACCGGAACGCTCGGCCAGGAGCGCGCCCAGTTCGGCGTACCCCACGGGGTCGTCGCTGATGTCGCAGACGTCGATCAGCCGACCCGCGTCGTCGACCACGGCTGCGGTGAGCCATGCGGTGGCCGAGCTCCGCATTGCCGCCGGCGGTGCCGACGCGAGACCGCAGTACACCCGTACGAGCGCCACGGCGTCGTCCTCCTCCCCGGGTGGTGTCGCGTTGCCAGGACTGATGCTCCCTGGTCGGGGTCAGTCGCGCCAGTCCGCGACGCTGGAGATCTTGCCGATAATCGTGCGCCAACCGAGAGGCGCGGCTTCTGCCCCGATTTTCTTGAGCTTCCGCCGGGCCAGGAATCCCCCCAAACCGCCGCCCTCGGTCGCCCGCAAGGCCTCGTCGAGGTCGTCGAGCGGGGAACCGGGGGAGAGCGCCGCGACGACCGGCTCGATCCGCAGGGCGTACCCGACGTCGCGCGCCACCTCCCCGGCCTGGATGACCAGGTTGGCGTCCCACACGTCCCGGCCACCGCGCAGGTTTTCCACCACGAGGTCCAGCTCGTAGGTGTCCTCGGCGAGCGGTACGACGTCCTCGACGGTGATCTTCTCGACCAGCTCCGGCCAGGTGTCGAGCTGGCTCATGTCGTGCTCGGCACCGGACCGGACGAACTCGGCCAGACCCTTGGCGCTGCGGAACAGGTACAGCCGGCCGCCCCGGCCGAGGAAGACCGGTACCTCCTCCGGCTCGGCCGCGGCGACCTCCTCGTCGTCCTCGTCGGCGGCTTCCTCGTCGTCGTCCTCGTCCTCGTCGAGGTCGTCCTCCTCCTCCTCCTCGTCGACGTCGGTGTCCGCCACCTCGTCGAGATCGTCCACGTCGTCGAACTCGTCCTCGTCCGGCTCCGTGGCCGGGGCCCGCCGGGTCCGATCGGGAAAGGCGTCCTCTTCGCGTTCCGAGACGTCGGTCGGGGTGACCTCGGTCACCGGCCGGTACGCCCGCAACGTGAACCCCACGCCCTTGGGGAGCGCGATCTCCACCGGGTCGATCCGGACCGCGCTCCACAGCTCGTCGGCGCTGGCCGGGCGGGTGGACTCGGTGTCCTCGGCCGTCGCCTGCGCCGCGCCGCGCTGTCCGGTGGTCTGACGGGCCACTGGGACCTCCGTGATGGTGACGAGCTTTCTGCGAAACACACCCTAGTCGGGTACGCGGCGGTCAGACGCCCTTGGGGTGCCAGACGGTTTTCGTTTCCAGGTATGCCATCATCCGGTCCAGACCGGGCTCGGCGTACCAGTCGACCGGGCCGTCCGCCGGGCGGCGGACCCGCTTGAGGTTCTCTGCGGCATCGCGTTCGAGCGTGGTGGCCAGGTGGGGGTCTGCCACCCCCGTCAGGTCGAGGGCGTTGACGTCCTGGTGTCCGGCCAGCCACGGCGCGGTCTCCGCCACCCGGCCGGTGAGCAGGTTGACCACGCCGCCGGGCAGGTCCGAGGTGGCGAGCACCTCGGCGAGCGTGACGGCCGGCAGCGGGCGCTCCTCGGCGGCGAGCACCACGGCGGTGTTCCCCGAGACGATCACCGGGGCGACGACGCCAACCAGACCGAGCAGCGCGGAGTCCGGCGGCGCGACGACGCCCACGACCCCGGTCGGCTCCGGCGCGGAGAGGTTGAAGTACGGACCGGCGACCGGGTTGGCGTTGCCGGCCACCTGGGCCAGCTTGTCGGCCCAGCCGGCGTACCACACCCACCGGTCGATCGCCGCGTCCACTGTGGATACCGCGTCACCGGCCTCGACCGCGGCCACCTCCGCGATGAACTGGTCCCGCCGGCCCTCCAGCATCTCCGCGACGCGGTAGAGGATCTGGCCCCGGTTGTACGCGGTCGCACCGGCCCAGGCCGGGAACGCCTTGCGGGCCGCGACGACCGCGTCGCGCACGTCCTTGCGGGACGCCAGCGCGGCGTTGGCGAGGAAGTCACCGTCCACCGATGTCACGACGTACGACCTCCCGGACTCGCTGCGCGGAAAGGCGCCACCGATGAACAGCTTGTACGTCTTGCGGATGGCGAGCCGCTCAATGGTCAAGGTAAGCCTCCAGCCCGTGGCGCCCGCCCTCCCGGCCGTACCCCGACTCCTTGTACCCGCCGAACGGCGAGGTCGGGTCGAACCTGTTGAACGTGTTGGCCCACACCACCCCCGCCCGCAGCTTGTCGGCCACCGCGAGAATCCGCGAGCCCTTCTCGGTCCAGACCCCCGCGGACAGCCCGTAGGGCGTGTTGTTGGCCTTCTCCACCGCCTCGGCCGGGGTGCGGAACGTCAGCACCGACAGCACCGGCCCGAAGATCTCCTCCTGGGCGATGCGGTGCGCCTGCGACACCCCGGTGAAGATCGTGGGAACGAACCAGAACCCGCGCTCGGGCAGCTCACACGGTGCGGACCAGGGTTCGGCGCCCTCGGCGGTGCCGGCCTCGGACAGCTCGCGGATCCGGGCGAGCTGCGCGGCGGAGTTGATCGCGCCGACGTCGGTGTTCTTGTCGAGCGGGTCGCCCAGGCGCAGCGTGGCCATCCGCCGCTTCAGCGCCGCCAGTACCTCCTCCGCCACCGACTCCTGCACCAGCAGCCGCGAACCGGCACAGCACACGTGTCCCTGGTTGAAGAAGATGCCGTTGACGATGCCCTCCACCGCCTGGTCGACCGGGGCGTCGTCGAAGACGATGTTGGCGGCCTTCCCACCCAGCTCCAGCGTCAGCTTCTTCCTGGTACCGGCGACCGCCCGCGCGATCGCCCGGCCCACCTCGGTCGAGCCGGTGAACGCCACCTTGTCCACCCCGGGATGCTCCACCAGCAGCCGCCCGGTCTCGCCCGCCCCGGTCACGATGTTGACCACGCCGGGCGGCAGCTCGGCCTGCTGGCAGAGCTGGGCGAAGTGCAACGCGGTCAACGGGGTGGTCTCGGCCGGCTTGAGGACCACCGTGTTGCCGGCGGCCAGCGCCGGCGCGATCTTCCAGGCCAGCATGAGCAACGGGAAGTTCCAGGGGATCACCTGGGCCGCGACACCGAGCGGGCGCGGGTCGGGCCGCCCCGGTACCGCGTAGCGCAGCTTGTCCGCCCAGCCCGCGTAGTAGAAGAAGTGCGCCGCCACCAGCGGCAGGTCGACGTCGCGCGACTCCCGGATCGGCTTGCCGTTGTCGATGCTCTCCAGGACCGCCAGCTCCCGGGCGCGCTCCTGGATCAGCCGGGCGAGCCGGAACAGGTACTTGGCGCGCTCCCTGCCGGGCAGGTCGCGCCAGCGGTGGTCGTAGGCGTCCCGGGCGGCGGCCACCGCGCGGTCCACGTCGGCCGGCCCGGCCGCGACGACCTCGGCGAGCACGTCCTCCGACGCCGGGTTGATCGTCTTGAACCGCTCGCCGTCCTTCGCGTCGGTGAACTCGCCGTTGATGAACAGCCCGTACGACGACCGGATGTCCACAATGGACGGTGACTCCGGCGCGGGGGCGTACTCGAATGGCATGGGGATCAGTCCAACGTGACGTAGTCGGGGCCGGAGTACCGGCCGGTCGCCAGCTTGTTGCGCTGCAACAGCAGGTCGTTGAGCAATGTCGAGGCGCCGAACCGGAACCGGTCGGGGCGCAGCCAGTCGTCGCCGGCCGTCTCGTTGACCAGGACCAGGTAGCGCAGCGCGTCCTTGGTGGTACGGATGCCGCCGGCCGGCTTCACCCCGACCACCCGCCCCGCGGCGGCCCGGAAGTCGCGGACCGCCTCCAGCATCACCAGCGTCACCGGCGGCGTCGCGGCCGGGGACACCTTGCCCGTCGAGGTCTTGATGAAGTCGGCGCCGGCGAGCATCGCCAGCCAGGACGCGCGCCGGACGTTGTCGTAGGTCGCCAGCTCGCCGGTCTCCAGGATCACCTTGAGGTGCGCCGCGCCGCACGCCTCCTTGACGGCCACGATCTCCTCGAACACGTCGAGGTACCGCCCGGACAGGAACGCGCCCCGGTTGATGACCATGTCGATCTCGTCGGCCCCGTCGGCGACCGCGGACCGGGTGTCGGCCAGCTTCACCGACAGCGGTGCCTGCCCCGACGGGAACGCCGTCGCCACGCTCGCCACGTGGATCCCGGAGCCGCGGACCCCCTCGACCGCCGTGGGCACCATCGACGGGTAGACGCACACCGCCGCGACGGAGGGGCACGACGGGTCGGTCGGGTCCGGCCGGCGCGCCTTGGCGCACATCGCCCGTACCTTGCCCGGCGTGTCCGCGCCTTCCAGCGTGGTCAGGTCGACCATCCGGATCGCCAGGTCGATGCCCCACGCCTTGGCGGTGGTCTTGATCGAGCGGGTCGCCAGGGTCGCCGCCCGGGCCTCCGCGCCGACCCGGTCGACTCCGGGCAGACCGTGCAGGAAGGCCCGCAACGTCGCGGCCGACCGGGCGACCTCAGGCAGCGCTGCCGTCGTGGTCATAAGGTCAGCTTACGATGAGCGCCGTGGACGTACTGGTTGTTGATCACCCCCTGGCGCGGTCCCGGCTGACCGCGCTGCGCGACGAGCGGACCGACTCCGGTGCGTTCCGGTTCGCCCTGCACGAGCTGACCACCATGCTGGTCTACGAGGCCACCCGCGAGATCCCCGTCGAGCGGTACCCGGTGCGGACGCCGGTGGAGGTCGCCGAGGGGGTACGGGTGGCCAACCCGCCGCTGCTCGTGCCGGTGCTGCGCGCCGGACTGGGGATGTCCGACGCGGCACTGGCCCTGCTGCCGGAGTCGTCGATGGGTTTCGTCGGCCTGGCCCGCGACGAGGAGACGTTCGCGCCCCGCGCCTACCTGGAGTCGCTGCCCGTCGACCTGGCCGGCATGCCGGTGCTGGTGCTCGACCCGATGCTCGCGACCGGCGGCTCGCTGGAGCACTGCTGCCGCCTGCTCGCCGAGCGGGGGGCGACGGACATCACGATCCTGTGCGTGCTGGCCGCGCCCGAGGGCATCGCCCGGCTGGACGCCTCCGGCCTGCCGCTGCGCCTGGTGACGGCGGCGGTCGACGAGCGGCTCAACGAGAAGATGTTCATCGTGCCGGGGCTGGGCGACGCCGGCGACCGCCAGTTCGGCGGCATGCCCCGCTTCTGACCGGCCGCGCTACAGGTCGGTGTAGCTCCAGCTCAGCGGGCGGCCGTCGGCCCACGGCATGACGCCGTGGAACTGGCGCGGCCGGGGCGCGAACACCAGCGGCAGGAAGTGCTTGTCGCGGTGCCGGCCAGCTCCAGCCGGGCGCACTCGATGCCGGCCTCCTCGCGGATCTCGCGGCGCATTCCGGCGCACACGTCCTCGTCGGGTTCCAGCTTTCCGCCCAGCCCGTTGTACTTGCCGAGGTGGAAGTCGTCGGGCTGGCCCTCCCGGCGGATCATCAGCACCTCCCGCCGGTCGGGCGAGAGCACGTAGCCGAGCGTCGCGAGTACCGCCTCCACCGGTCAGACGCCGAGCGCGGTGGCGATCTCGGTGCGCAGGGCGACCAGGCAGGCGGCGGCGCGCTCGCGGGCGGCGGGCAGGTCGTCGGCGGGCGGCTCCACGACCTCCAGGTAGGCCTTGAGCTTCGGCTCGGTGCCGGACGGGCGGACCACGACCCGCGCGCCGGCGGTGCGCAGGGTCACCACGTCGGCCGACGGAAGCAGGTCCTCGACGGCGGTCACCGGCTCGTCCAGCAGGGTGCGCGGGGGACGCGCCCGCAGGCGCGCCATCATGGTGGTGATCTCGCGGAGGTCCTCGACCCGGATCGAGAGCTGGCCGGTGGCGTACACCCCGAACTCGGCGGCCAGCTCGTCCAGCCGGTCGGCGAGGGTACGCAGCTCGGCGCGCAGCCCGGCGGCCAGCTCGCAGATCAGCAGGGCGGCGCTGATCCCGTCCTTGTCGCGCACCAGGTGGGGGGCGGCGCAGTAGCCCAGCGCCTCCTCGTACCCGAAGGCCAGGTCGGCGCCGGCGCGCACGATCCACTTGAACCCGGTGAGCGTCTCGCCGTAGGGCCGGCCACGCACCTGGCACAGCACCCGCAGCAGCGACGAGGACACGATCGTGGTCGCGTACCGGCCCGGTACGCCCCG
>WNGB01001538.1_pt1 | contig 38562 bp, 30 predicted proteins | sample 5400681 | NCBI WGS metagenome assembly WNGB01 (sample SAMN13153367, study PRJNA577476) | soil metagenome | isolation source: 115 cm soil or saprolite under grassland replicate 2 | place: USA:California | collected 2016-06-15 | reverse complement strand
GGCGCGAGCTCGATCAACGTCTACGGCGCAATCGGCGGGACGACGGTCTACCGTCCGAACGCGCTCACGGGCGATCCGAACCATCTCGCCGTGATGCTGTGCATCCCGCTCCTCACCCTGCTGCCGGTCTACCTGCGGCTCGAGCGCGGGCACAGGTTGCGGGTGCCGCTTGCCGTCGTGCTCGCTTTCCTGTTCCTCGTGCAGCTGTCGACGCTGTCGCGCAGCGGCCTATTAGGGATCGGCGTCGGCTTGCTGATCCTCGCCGTCCCGTATCGCCGACGGCTCACGTCGCGCGCGTTGCTCGTTCCACTCGCCGGGGTCGCGGCGGTCCTGATCGCGATCGTGTGGGAGCGGCGCCATTACTTCGAGGTGCTCGTGCGCTCCCGCCTCGAGACGAGCGGGCGCTCCGAGAGTGCGCACTTCGCGGTGTACGACTTCGTCCCGCAGATCATCCATTCGCATCCGCTGTTCGGGCTCGGGCTCAACACGTTCTCCGTCTACTACGAGTTCGTCACGGGGAAGTCGAACTGGGGCCCGCACTCGTTCTACGTGGCGCTGATCGTGGAGACGGGCCTCGTGGGGGCGCTCGCGTTCTTCGTCTTCCTCCGTTACCTGTTCGCCCGGCTCCGAGCGGCACGCGCGCTCGGGCGGCGTCTGGCGGCGGAAGGGCTGGCGGTCGCGGCCCGGGTGCGTCCGCTTGCGTGGGGCATGACGGCCGCGCTGGCGGGGACGATGGCCGCGAACCTCTTCTACCTGACGATGCAGTTCTATTACTTCTACGCCTTCGCGGTGCTCGTGCTCGCGCTGCCGATCGTGTTCGCGCGCTCCTCTCGAGATGCGCCGAGCTAACGCACGCAATGCCGGCGTTGGGCTCGCCCTTCTCGCATCGCTCGGGATCGCAGCCTGCTACTACGCGAAAGCACTTCGGGATTTCGACCACAGGGCGGACGCGAACAGCGCTTTGTCTTACGCCGATCGCGAAGTTGCGGGAGGTAACAGCATCGTCGTCGACCAGGAGGCTGCGTACGAGGCGCGCGCGCTGATTCCGGTCTCCGAGCCCTATCGGGTGGTCACCGGAGGACGCCTGCGCAATGCCACTTCGCTGACGTTTCCCTTTGTCGAAGGGTGGTTCCGGTACTTCCTCATGCCCAGGCGGCCGTCGCCCACCGCCCGCTGGATTATCTGTTACGGGTGTGACACGTCGGGATTGAGGGGTTCCTACATCGCTCGCTGGCACGACACAAACCGAATCTCGATCGGGCAGATCCGGTGAGCGTCAGCGCGATTCTGGTCCTCCTTGGGCTGAATCTCTGGCTGCTCGCGGTCGGAAATGCCCTCGTCTTCGGCTTGCGTGGATGGGAGTCGTGGAGTGAGCTGGGGCGTCTGCTCGGATTGGGCTACATGCTCGGGATCGCCACGCTGGGCGTGGTCTGGGTATGGCAGTTGACGATCGGGATCCACATGACGATCGGGACGATCTTCGTCACGGGTATCTTGGTCGCAGCGTTCGGAGTGATCGCAGGAATTCGGCGGGGATGCCGGCTGCCACCGACGGCGCGTCGAAGAATCGGCTTGCCTCGGCTCTCGCTCGTCGCGGGCGTGTTCGCCGCCCTCACGGGCATTTATCTCGAGGCGCTCTTCCGAGCGGGCCGTCTCGCAGGGTTGTATGAGTTCGACGCGTGGCTGTTCTGGGTGCCCAAAGCGAAGGCGATCTACTCGTTTGGCGCATTCGACGCTCAGTTCCTACGCGACGTTCCGAACTCGTCGTATCCGCCGCTTGTTCCCTCGCTGGAAGCCGCGGCCTTCCACTTCATGGGCGCCATGGACGTCGCGACGCTCCACCTGCAGTTCTGGTTCTTCCTCTTCGGCTTCGTCGCGGCCGTGATCGGACTGCTCTCGCGCAACGTGCCGGGGCTGCTGCTCTGGACGCCTCTCCTTCTCGTCCTCGTCACACCCCACGTTGTCGGCTATGCGCTCCAGCCTCAGGCGGATTTCCTTCTCGACGAGTTGTTCGCGGTGGCTGTCCTGCTCGTCGCGGTCTGGCTCGTCGTCCGAGCCGACTGGATGCTGGCCGCGGCGACGCCTCTTCTCGGTGCCGCCATGCTGACCAAGCGGGAGGGCTACATGTTCGCAGCGTGCCTGGTTGCGGCTGCCCTCGTCGCATCGGTCCGGGATGCGCGTGTGACTTGGCCGAAGCTGATCGTTGCCGCCCTAATTGCCGCAGCCGTCACCGTTCCGTGGCACGTCTTCGTCGCTGCTCATGATTTGGGCAACGGAGCTTCAGTGGTGGGGGGCGGGATTCTTTCGAATCCCGGGAGGGCCTGGCCTTCGTTCCGTCTGGCCCTGAGCACGCTCTTCGACTTCCACATCTGGCTTGTCGTGATACCGCTCCTCGTCGCCGCGATCGTTCTAGCGTTCGCAGGTGGAGCACGGCGCCTCCCCGCTTACGCGACCTGTCTCTCCGTCTTCTGCCTAGCAGGCCTGACGTGGAGCACCTGGGCGTTTCCGAGCTTCCCGTTCACGAAGGAAGCGGCAGTGAACCCGATCGTCCGTGTCAGCGGTGGGCTCGTGTTGTGGGCAGCCACACTCACCCCGCTACTCCTGCTCAGAGCTCGCGGGACGAGAGTCGAGGTGCGATGACTCGTCGCTTCCTGCCGTTCCTGCTTGTGCTCGCCGCGGTCTGTACGTATCCGCTAGTCGTGATTGCCGAAGGGACGCCGCGCTTTCCGCACGTGAGCGAATGTGTCCTGCCCCCAAGAGAAGGTACCCGGCTCGAAGCCGTCTTCGGCCGTTTCCGTGATCGCGCGCTGGCCACGGCGAGGTTGCGTCGCGTCCGGATGCTGGGATTCAAAGGCTCGGAAATCGAGAGAGACGGCTGCGCGTTCTTCAAGGTCGCCGTCCACGGGATCCACTCGGTCTCCGTCGGCGAGAGTCTCGTCCAAGAGGCACGAGGCGTCGGGCTCCACCCGACCCTCGAGTCCCTTCCAGGCGACCAGTGAAGGTCGCCGTGCTCACGACGTCGTATCCGCGTTACGCGGGCGATGCGGCGGGCCGGTTCGTTGCCGACGCCGTCGAGCACGTTCGCGCCCGGGACGTCGAGGTCCAAGTCGTCGGGCCGGAGCAGTTTCGCAACTACGGGATCGCGTACGGCCACGGCGTTCTCGGCAATCTGCGCCGCCGGCCGTGGCTCGTGCTGCTGGTCCCGGCGCTGCTCGCGAGCTTCGTGCGTGCCGCGCGTCGCACGGACGCCGATCTCCTGCACGCCCACTGGATTCCCGCGGGGTGGGTCGCAGCACGGACGGGCAAGCCGTACGTCGTCCAGGTGTGGGGCACCGATGTCGAGCTCGCGCGGCGGGCGCCGAAGCTGGCGCGCCGTGTGCTGCTCGGCGCACGGCTCGTGATCGCGGCGTCCACCGCTCTCGCCGAAGCGGCGCGACGGCTCGGCGTCGGCGACGTCCGCGTGATTCCGAGCGGCGTGGAGATCCCCCCGGACGTCGGCGAAGAGGCGGAGCCGCCCGAAGTGCTGTATGCGGGGCGGCTGTCGCCGGAGAAGGGAATCCTCGAGCTCGTCGAGGCGGCCGGGGGGATGAATCTCGTCGTGGCGGGCGACGGGCCGCTTCGGCGGCGAGTCCCGGGAGCGCTCGGCTTCGTCCCCAACGAGACGCTGCAGCATCTCTACGCCCGCGCAGCCGTCGTGGCCTGTCCCTCCCGTCGGGAAGGTTTCGGCGTCGCGTGTCTCGAGGCGATGGCGCACGCCCGCCCGGTGGTGGCGACGAGCGTCGGCGGCCTGCGGGACCTGGTCGTGGACGGGGAGACCGGCCTGGTCGTCCCGCCCCGCGATCCGACGGCGCTGCGGGCGGCGCTCGAGCGCCTGCTTGCGGACGGGGAGGTACGCCGCCGGCTCGGCTCCGCGGGCCGTGAGCGCGCCCGTGAGCGCTTCTCCTGGGACGCGGTCACCGACGCAACCCTGACCGCGTACGCCGCGGCGACAGGAAGAATGGGTCCGTGAGGCGAGCGCTGATTACCGGGATCGGGGGCCAGGATGGCTCGTATCTGGCGGAGCTCTTGCTGAACGCGGACTACGAGGTCGTCGGACTCGTCCGTCCCGGCGCCGCGCGCTACGAGAATCTCGCCGGCATCGAGGGCCGGATCGAGCTGTACGAGGCCGACCTCCTCAACCAGACGTCACTTGCACAAGCGTTGCGCGCCGCGCGGCCGGCGGAGGTCTACAACCTCGCGGCGCCGTCGTTCGTGCCCGCGTCCTGGGAGCGGCCCGTGCAGACGGCGGAGTTCGCGGCGGTGGGCGCGACGTCGCTGCTCGAGGCGATCCGGATCGTCGACCCCCACATCCGCTTCTACCAGGCCTCGTCGTCCGAGATCTTCGGCGATCCAACCGATGTTCCGCAAACCGAAGACACGCCGCTCGCTCCGGTGACGCCGTACGGCGTCGCGAAGGCATACGCGCACTTCAGCGCTCGGTCGTACCGGCACCGCTACGGCCTCTTCGCCTGCTCCGGGATCCTCTACAACCACGAATCCCCGCGGCGGCCCCTCGAGTTCCTCCCGCGCAAGGTCGCGCACGGCGCGGCGGCGGTCTCGCTGGGCCTGCAGGACGAGCTCGTGCTAGGCGACCTCGACGCACGGCGCGACTGGGGCTACGCGGGCGACTACGTCCGCGCGATGTGGCTGATGCTGCAGCAGGACGAGCCGGGCGACTACATCGTCGCTTCGGGTGAGGGACATGCGGTGCAGGAACTCGTCGAATGCGCCTTCGGTCACGTCGGACTCGACTGGCGAGACCACGTGCGGCCCGATCCGGCGTTCCAGCGCGGGCGAGCCGAGCTACATCGACTCGTCGGCGATCCGACCCGCGCCCGCGAGCGGCTTGGATGGGAGGCGGAGCTCGACTTCACACAACTCGTACATCTCCTCGTCGATGCGGATCTCGAACGACTGCGCACGCGTGTCAACGAAGCCGCGACTAGCATGGAGCGGCGATGAGCGAGCACCGGCGGCTGACGATCGACGGTTTCGTGATCCACGACGGCAGTGACTGCTACGTGATCGCGGAGATCGGCCACAACCACCAGGGATCGGTCGAGCAGGCAAAGGCGATGGTGACCGTGGCGAAGGATTGCGGTGCGAACGCGGTCAAGCTCCAGAAGCGCTCGAACCGGATGCTTTACACACGCGAGTTCTTCGAGCAGCCGTACGACAACGAGTTCAGCTTCGGCCCGACGTACGGCGAGCACCGAGAGGCGCTCGAGCTCGGTCGCGACGACTACGTCGAGCTGCAGCGCTACGCGCGCGAGATCGGGATGACGCTCTTCGCGACCCCCTTCGACTTCGAGAGCGCGGACTTCTTGGCCGAGCTGGACGTGCCGGCCTTCAAGATGGCTTCCGCCGATCTCGTGAACACGCCGCTGCTGCGACACGTGGCCGCGTTCGGCAAACCGATCCTCATCTCGACGGGGGGCGCGACGATGGAGGACATCGACCGCGCGGTCGAGGCAATCCGTTCCAGCAACGAGCAGCTCGGCATCCTGCAGTGCACCGCGGCGTATCCGTGCGAGACCGAGGACCTGAACCTGAACGTGATCACGACGCTCCGCGCCCGTTACCCCGGGTTCGTGATCGGTCTGTCGGACCACCAAAACGGCATCTCGATGGCGCTCGTCGCCTACATGCTCGGCGCGCGTGTGATCGAGAAGCACTTCACGCTCAACCACGCCTGGAAGGGAACAGATCACGCGTTCTCGCTCATGCCGGAGGGCCTGCGCAAGCTCGTGCGCGACCTGCGGCGCGTTCCCGTTGCGCTCGGAGACGGAGTCAAGCAGCGCCTCCCGGTGGAGAAGCAGCCGCTGGAGAAGATGGGCAAGAAGCTCGTCGCCGCACGCGAGCTGGAGCTCGGTCACGTCCTCACTGCCGAGGACATCGCGATCAAGTCGCCGGCAGACGGCGGCCTGCCGCCCTATGAGCTGGAGCGGCTCGTCGGCCGTCGGCTACGGCGTCCCATGGCATTCGAGGACTTCGTCACCTTCGACGACGTCGAGCCTCTCTCCGAGCACGCAGGAGCGCACGCGGCTACCCGGCCGTGACCGACCTGCTGCCGCTGCTCCGGCGGGTGCGCTTCGCGGTCTTCGACTTCGACGGGGTCTTCACGGACAACCGCGTATGGGTGAACGAGCAGGGCGACGAGTCGCTGGCGTTTTCCCGGAGCGACGGGCTGGGCCTGCGGCGTCTCGACGAGGTCGGGGTGCACTATCTGATCGTGTCGACGGAGCCGAATCCGATTGTCGGAGCCCGCGCGGTGAAGCTGAACGCCGACTGCGTGCAGGGCGTGGACGACAAGCTCGCCGTGGTCTTTGAGCGCACGGAGCTACTCGGGGTCGCACTCGAGGACACGGCTTACGTCGGCAACGACGTCAACGACGTGGATTGCCTGCGTGCGGTGGGCCTCCCGGTTGTGCCTGCCGATGCGTGGCCGGAGGTGCGGGGACACGCGCGCTGGGTGCTCTCCCGGTCGGGCGGCGCGGGCTGTGTGCGGGAGTTCTGTGACGGCGTCTGGGAGGCGCAGCGCTCGTGACGGACGACCTGTTTTCCTTGCAGGGCCGGGTGGCGGTCGTCACCGGCGGGGCCGGCCAGATCGGCCGGGAGATCGTTCGCGGCCTCGAGGAACGAGGCGCTCGCGTCGCAGTCTTCGATCTCGAGGCCGAGCGGTTCCGTGTGGACGTGACCGACCGCCGGGCGATCGAGCAGGCGACCGAAGAGGTGACCCGTGAGTGGGCCGCACCGCACGTGCTGGTAAACGCAGCTGCGCTCGACTCACCGCCCGATGCTCCGCCGGAAGAGGTTGGACCCGTCGAGTCGTATCCGGAGCAGTCCTTCGACGAGATCATGGACGTGAACGTGAAAGGGACATTTCTCTGCTGCCAGGTCGTCGGCGCACGGATGGCGGCGGAGGGTCGCGGCTCGATCGTCAACGTCTCGTCGATCTACGGGATGCTTTCACCGGTCCAGGACCTCTACGACTTCCGGCGCCGTGGCGGAGAGACATTCTTCAAACCGGTCGCGTATTCGGTCTCCAAGTCCGCGCTCTACAACCTCACGCGCTACCTCTCGACCTACTGGGCGAAGAGCGGGGTGCGCGTCAACACGCTCACGCTTGCCGGCGTGTTGAACGACCAGCCGAACGAATTCCTCGAGGCGTACACCGAGCGCATGCCCGTCGGGCGCATGGCGGATGTGCGCGAGGTCGTCGGCCCGGTCGTCTTCCTCGCCTCGGACGCCTCCTCGTACGTTACGGGCGCGAACCTCGTCGCCGACGGCGGCTGGTCGGCCTGGTGATTCGAGACACCGTCTCGAATCTCATCGACGGAGACGCCACCGGAGCCGACCAGTGGTTCGAGAAGCAGCGGCCCGACGACGGAACGCAGCTCTGCAGCGCTGCTCGCTCGGGCGCCGCCGAGGTCGGCGCCGCGATCGCCGCGGCGCGGCGAGCGCAGACTGAATGGGCGGCGCGCACTCCCGTCGAGCGCGGCGAGCTCGTGCGAGAGATCGCGCTCGCGCTGCGCGCGCGGCGGGCGGAGGCGGCCGAGATCGTCGTCGCGGAGACGGGCAAGCCGATGGAGCTCGCGCTCGGAGAGACGGATGCCGCGATCGAGATGGGTTTCTTCGTCGCGGGCGAAGGACGGCGCCTCTACGGCCGCACGACGACGTCCGCGGTGCCGAACCGGACCGTGATGGTGACGCGGCGTCCGGTCGGCGTGGCGGCGCTGATCGTCTCCTTCAACACGCCCCTCCCGAACTACGCGTGGAAGGCGTTTCCCGCCGTGTTCTGCGGCAATACGGCCGTGCTGAAGCCCTCGGAGCACACGCCGGCGTCGGCAGAGTTCTTCGGCCGGCTCGTAAACGACGTGCTGCCGCCGGGCGTGCTCAACGTCGTGCAGGGACTCGGCTCCGAGGCCGGACCGCCGCTCGTGGAGTCGGCCGATGTCGATCTCGTCAGCTTCACGGGCTCGGCGTCGACGGGTCGCTGGATCCAGGAGCACGCGGGGCGCAGGCTGGCGAAGGTCTGCCTCGAGCTCGGCGGCAAGAACGCGCTCGTCGTCTGCGACGACGCGGATCTGGATCGCGCGGTCGAGTGGTCCCTCGCCTCTGCCTTCTCCAACGCGGGGCAGCGGTGTGCGGCCGCGAGCAGGCTCGTCGTCTTCGATGCGGTGTACGACGAGTTCCGCGATCGCGTCGTGGAGGGCGCGCGCGGCTACGAGAGCGGGCCGGTGATCAGCGAGGAGAGCCTGGAACGCATCCTCGCGTCGCTTGACGGCGCGCCGGTGCTCGTCGGCGGCGAGCGCCTCGACCGTCCCGGCTGGTGGCTGGCGCCGACCGTCGTCGAGGGGGTCCCCGCCGACGCCGAGCTCTCCCGCACCGAGCTCTTCGGGCCCGTCACGATGCTCTATTGCGTCCGGGACCTCGACGAGGCGATCGCGCTCGTCAACGACTCACCGTACGGACTGACTTCCGCCGTCCACACGGGGAGCTTGCACCGCGCGCTGCGCTTCGCGGACGCCGTGCAGGCGGGAGTCGTCGTGGTGAACGGCGGCACTCACGGCAGCGAGCCGCACATGGGCTTCGGCGGCGTGAAGCAGTCGGGCACGGGCTGGCGCGAGGCCGGTCTCGAAGCGCTCGACGTCTACACCGACTGGAAGTACGTCAACCTGATCGCCGACCCGGCGCAAACGTGACGGTCGCGGTTCTTGGTCCCGGCGCAGTCGGCGGCGTGCTCGCGGTCGGCCTGGTGCGGGCGGGTGTCCGCGTTGTTTGCATCGCCCGTCCCGACACGGCTGAGCTGATCAGGTCCGTGGGTCTGACCCTCAGACATGGCCAGGGGGTGGAGACCGCTCGGGCCGAGGCCGTAACGGAGCTGCGCGAGCCGGTTGAGCTCCTGCTCGTCACGGTGAAGGCGCCTGCACTCGACGATGCGCTCGGACGCGTGCAGGTACGGCCCGAGACGGTGATTCCGCAGCTGAACGGCATCGAGCACATGGAGACGCTTCGTAGCCGCTTCCCCGGGAGCCGTGTGGTCGCGGGCAGCATCGGCTGGATCGAGGCCTGGCTCGAGCGTCCCGGGGTGATCGTGCAGAACACGCCGCGCGTGGTGATGACGGTCTCCTCGGATGCCGACGCCGCGACCGCCGAGCTGCTCAGGCGGTCAGGTGTCGATGTGCGCGTAAACGGGAGCGAGGCGGCGGTCCTGTGGGAGAAGCTCGCACGGCAGGCGCCCGTCGCCGCCGCGACCGCAGCCACGCAACGGCCGATCGGCGAGCTGCGCAGCGATCCGGACTGGCGCCCGCGCTTGGAGGAAGCAATCAGGGAGACGTGCGCCGTCGCGGCCGCGGATGGGGTTCCGCTCGTACCGGACGCCCAGTGGGAGATCATCGAGTCGATGCCCCCGCTGCTGACCAGCTCGACGGCGCGCGACATCGCGGCCGGCCGGCCGTCGGAGCTCGATGCGATCACGGGCGCGGCGGTGCGCGCGGCGCAGCGCGTCGGCATTGAGGCGCCGGCGCTCGAAGGCCTCCTGCGGGAGGCGGAGGAAGCGTGCCGAGCGTTGTCGCACTGATCCCCGCGCGCTCGGGATCGGAGCGCGTCTACGACAAGAACATCCGTCCGCTCGCGGGGCACCCGCTGCTCGCGTACGCGGTCGCGACAGCATTGCTGTCGGAAGTCTTTGACCGTGTCGTCTGCTCGACGGACAGCGGGAAGATCGCGGAAGTGGCGCAGCGCTACGGCGCCGACGTCCCGTTCCTTCGTCCGCCGGAGCTCGCGACGTCGACCTCGCCCGACATCGAATGGATCACGCACGCTCTCGAGCATCTCGACGAGCACTACGACCTCTTCGCAATCGTGCGCGCGACGAATCCCTTCCGCGGTCCGGACGTTCTCCGGCGCGGGCTCGAGCAGCTCCTGGCGACGCCGGAAGCGGATTCGATCCGCGCGGTCGAGCTCGTCAAGCAGCACCCCGGAAAGATGTGGGTGCTCGAGGGCAAGACGATGCGGCCCCTTCTCGACCAGTCGCATCTGGACGTCGCGTGGCATGCCGGCCAGTACCAGGCGCTCCCTGAGATCTACGTTCAGAACAGCGCGCTCGAGATCGCATGGACGCGCGTCGTGTCGCAGACGGGAACCCGAGAGGGGCGGGTCGTCGCCCCGTATCTCACCCGCGCCTACGAAGGCTTCAACATCGACGACGAGGACGACTGGGATCGCGCCCGCGCGCTCCTCGACTCTGGGGCCGCGACGCTGCCGAAGGTCGACCGAGTGCCGCGTCCGTATCCTCCGGCGGCATGACGGTCGCTAACGCTCCCGTCCTCGTGGGGGAAACCATGTTTCCCCCACGGGCCCCCTTCGCCCCTTCCCCCGCTCATCGGCCGAGGGTCGGCCGATGAGCATGAAGGTCGCGCGGCTCGAGACGCTCTACTGCGACGCCGGCTGGCGTCCGTGGATCTTCCTCAAGGCGACGACGGACGACGGTGCCGTCGGGTGGGCGGAGATCACGGACTCACACGGGTCCCCGCGCGGACTCGCGGGCATCGTGGAGGATCTCGCGCCGCACGTCGTCGATCGCGATGCCCGGGCCGTCGAGAGGATCGTCTGGGATCTCTTCCGCGCGACGCGACAGAGCCCGGGCTCGGTGATCCAGAAGGCGATCGGCGGGATCGAGAACGCGCTCCTCGACCTCAAGGCGAAGGCGCTCGGCGTGCCCGTCTACGAGCTCTTCGGCGGCCCCACGCGCGACGATGTCGAGGTGTACTGGTCGCACTGCGGCACGACCCGCGCGCGCGCGTGGGAGGTGACCAACACCGGGAAGCTCGCGTCCTACGACGACGTGGTCGCGCTCGGAGGCGAGATCGTCGAACGCGGCTTCAAGGCGTTCAAGACGAACATCGTCGTCCCTGGTAACGAGCCGCAGGTGTTGATGCCCGGCTTCCACGGACCCGGCCTCGACCGCAATCCGTCGACGGAGCTCGAGGACGCGCTCGTCCGCCTCCTCGACGCCTTCCGCGAGGGGACCCAGGGCAAGGCCGAGCCGATCGTCGACCTCAACTTCAACCTCACTGCGGAAGGCGTGCTGCGCATCGCGCGCGCTCTCGACGACCACGGCTTGATGTGGCTCGAGGTCGACGCCTTCGATCCGGTCTCCCTCGCCGCCGTTCGGAACGGCGCGGCTATCCCCATCTGCACCGGAGAGAACCTGTACACGAACCGCGGCTTCCGCCCGTTCTTCGAGGAGGGCGCGATGGACGTCGCCTCCGTGGACGTGATCTGGAACGGCTTCCACCAGGCCAAGAAGATCGCCGATCTCGCCGAGACCTTCGAAGTGAACTGTGCACCGCACAACTACTACAGCCATCTCGCGACGTTCATCTCAGCGCAGTGGTGCGCGGCCATCCCGAACGTCCGGATCCTGGAGGTGGACGTCGACGATGTTCCCTGGCGCGAAGAGTTGACAACTGCAGTGCCGGAGATCAGAGACGGGACGCTCACGATCCCGTCGGGCCCGGGGTGGGGGACCGACGTCAACGAGGACGTTCTTCGCCACCATCCGTGGCGGTAGTCCGGTCACTCGTCTCGCGAGCGTTGCGGAGGACGCGCGGCACCGATCTCATCGAGCTTTCGGTGCCCGAGACCACGCATACGGTCTACGCGCGTCCGGGGACGTCAGACCTGGCTGCCTTCGAGGGCGTGTTCGGCGGTGCATACGCCGTTCACCTACGCACCGAGCCGCGACTGATCTTCGACCTCGGTGCAAACGTCGGCTACGCCTCCATCTATCTCGCGCTGCGCTACCCCAGCGCTCGTGTCCTGGCCGTCGAGCCTGAAGCGTCGAACGCCGCGGTGGCCCGGCGCAACGCCGCCTCGTTCCCGCAGGTCGAGGTCGTCGAGGGCGCCGTGTGGCCGCGACCCGGCCGGGTCGAGCTGGACGACGTGGGAAAGGGATATTGGGGAATGCGTGTGCACGCATCCGACGATCCGGGTGGCGTGCGCGCCGTGACGATCCAGGAGCTCCTGGATCGCGCCGCTGCGAACTGGGTCGACTTCGTCAAGATCGACATCGAGGGAAGCGAGCTCGAGTTGTTCTCAGAGGAGACGGAATGGCTCGAGGCTGTCGGCGCGCTTATGCTCGAGCTCCACGACCGCTTTCGCCCCGGCTGTCGCGACGCCGTCGAACGAGCAATCGCTCGGTCCGGGGTCCGCTTCTCCGAGCTGCACCACGGCGAGGACGTTCTCCTCATTCGAGAGGACTAATCGCAGCGAGAGCCGGGCGCGCGCTGAACCACGACCCACACGCCGGACCGGACCTAAAATCCCAGCCCGGCACGAACACCGCACCATCCCTAGGGCAGATGCCCTCGGCCCAAGCGCTACCGTCTTCTTGGTGCCGAACCTGATGTTGATCCCCCGCGCTGAGTTCGACCGCGTCCAAGCCGCGGACGGCGACCTCGATCTCATCGCCGACATGTGCCGTGCGAACGCGCTCACGGCGGTGAAGCGCGCAGGATCCGGACATCTCGGTTCGAGCTTCAGCGCGCTCGACGTCGTAACGCACCTGCTCTGGCGAGAGCTGAACGTGGCCGAGCTCGGCTGGGAGCATCCGGACCGCGACGTCTTCTTCTCGTCGAAAGGCCACGACGCACCGGGGCTCTATGCCGCGCTGCATGCCCTCGGCGTGATCCCCGCGGAGCGGCTGCTCCGTCTCCGCAGGCTGGGAGGCCTCGACGGCCATCCGGACGTCGGGGTGCCGGGAATCGAGGCGAACTCGGGCTCGCTCGGAATGGGCCTGTCGAAGGGGCGCGGAATGGCATGGGCGAAGCGCTTCCTGGGCCGCGACGGCCGCGTGGTCGTGATGACCGGCGACGGCGAGCTCCAGGAAGGCCAGAACTGGGAAGCGTTCGCCTCGGCGGCACATCAGCGCGTCGGCAACCTCTGGGCGATCGTCGATCGCAACGAGCTTCAGTCCGACAGGCCGACCGAAGAGATCCTGGCGCTCGGGAACCTCGAGGCCAAGCTGGATGCGTTCGGCTGGCACGTGCAGGTCTGCGACGGACACGACCACGACGCCCTGGCGGACGCGTTTGCCGCCATGCGCGCAGCGCCGGAAGACGTCCCGAAGGTGCTCGTCGCCCGGACCATCAAGGGTCGGGGCGTTTCCTTCATGGAGCACCCGACGGCGCTGCGCGAAGGCGGCGGCACTTACCGCTGGCACGCGGGCGCGCCCGACGACGACGCCTTCTCGCGCGCGCACGCCGAGCTCGTGGCGCGCATTCGGGAGCGTCTACCGGACCTGCGGCTCGAGCCGGTGCCCCCGCTCGACGAGGACGTTTCGCTCGAAGGCGAGCCGGAATCGGGTGGAGGCCTGCGTCGGGTGACGGATGAGTACGTTGCTGCCGCCTACGGGAACGAGCTGATGAAGCTCGTCACGGAACGACCGCAGGTCGTCGTGCTCGACGCCGACCTCGCGTCGGACTGCCGCATTCGCGCGGTCGAGCTCGAGCAACCCGGTCGGTTCGTCGAGGTAGGCATCGCGGAGCAGGACCTGGTGTCGATGGCTGCGGGGCTGGCCCGACAGGGTCTGCTCCCGGTCGTGAACTCCTTTGCCGCCTTCCTTGCCGCGCGCGCAAATGAGCAGATCTACAACCAGGCGAGCGAGGGGACCAGGGTCGTCTACGCGCTGCACTACGCGGGGCTGATTCCCGCGGGGCCCGGGAAGTCCCATCAGAGTCTCCGCGACGTCTCGCTCCTCGCCGCTATGCCGAACCTGGTCGTGATCCAGCCGGCCAACTCTCAGGAGACGCGCGCGCTGCTGCGCTGGGCGGTGGCCGAGGCGGAGGAGAACGTCGCCGTCAGGCTCGCGATCGGCCCCTCACCCCGCACGATCGAGTTGCCCAGCGTCGAGGCTTCGCGGGGGCGCGGCACCGTCCTCCGCGAGGGCACCGACGCACTGCTGTTCGCGTACGGGCCGGTGATGCTCCACGAGGCGCTGAGTGCGGCGGAGGCGCTCGAGTTGAGGGGAACAGGCGTGCAGGTCGTGAACATGCCGTGGCTGAACCGCGTCGACTCGGCCTGGCTGGCCGAGCTCGTCCAGCCGTTCGGGGAGATCTTCGTCGTGGAGGACCATTCCCCGGTCGGCGCGCTCGGCGACACGCTGCGGCGGGAGCTCGGAGGCCGCGACCTCACCGTCTTCGGCGTCGACGGCTGGCCGGCCTGTGGAACGCCGCTCGAGGCGCTGCGCTTCCACGGTCTCGACGGCTCCTCGCTCGCGGATCGCATCGCTCTCGCCCTCCGCGCGCGCACCGCCTCGTGACTCCTGTCTGGCTCGTCCTGCCAGACCCGTTCTCGTCGCGACTCTTCTTCAGCACGGGGATCGTCGACAGACTCCGCGCTCGCCTCGGCGAGCGGCTCCAGCTCTTCCTCGATGCCGGAGAGCAGACGGACGTGTGGAGCGAGCGCGCGGCCGGCATCCGTATCACTCGCCCGGAGGACCTCGTACCCCGGGTGTCGCCCTCCGAAAGGATCGTTCGACGCGCCGATCGGTGGCTCGACCACCGGATCGGGTTCTACCCGCTGTCTCTCCGCCACAGCCTGCGTCACGGCTTCAACCGCGACCGGATGCGGCCGGGCCACGAGAACTGGTTCCTCGATCCCGTCCTGGCCGGACCGCTTCCGCGCTGGAGCTTCCTCGACCCTGCGCTGATGCGCTGGCATTACGGACGGCTGCGCCACGTCGCGGCGCCCTTGCGCGAGCGTTTCGAGCGCGAGCGGCCCGCGGTCGTCCTCGCCAACATCCAGATGCACGCGGTCGTCCCATTCATCGTCTGCGGCCGGCGGGTCGGACTTCCCGTCGTCGGCCACGTCGCGAGCTGGGATCACACCGTCGGCAAGGGAATCGTCGCGCCCCACCTCCGGCGTTACATCGTCCAGAACGACGTGATGCGAGACGACCTCGTGCGTTACCACCGCATCGAGCCGGCCCGCATCGTCGTCACCGGGTGGCCGCAAACCGACGTCTTCCACCGGTCCCGGCCTCGCGACGAGTACGAGGCGGTGGTGCGCGGGCTCGGCCTCGATCCCTCGCGGCCCGTCATCCTCGTGATGGGCAACACGCCCACGAATGCGCCGTTCGAGGCGCGGTTCGTCGAGCGGCTCGTCGGCTGGTGGGAGGAGAGCGGCGCGCACGAGCGGTTTTCGCTGCTCTTCCGCCCGCATCCGCGTGACCGCGAGTGGCGTGAGCGCTTTGCCGCCGCGCTGTTTCGGGAGCGTACCGCCGTGCAGGAGCCCAGCTTCACCGATCTCGAGACGCTCGCCGTCCTCCTCCAGCACGGCAGCTGTGTGGTCTCGAACGCGGGGACGATCCTGCTGGACGCCCTGGTCAACGACCGGCCGACGGTGTGCGTCCTGTACGACGAAGGCGCGCCGCCGGGCGAGAGCTGGGCGATGAAGAACGTGAGCGGGGAGCACTACCGCCAGCTGATGGCGTCCGAGGCGTTCTACCGCGCCGACCGCTTCGAGGACGTGGTCGCCGGGATCGAGCGCGCGCTCGCGCGCCCGGACGAGCTGGCGCAGGAGCGGGCACGGGTGGCGCGTGAGGTCGTCGGCGAGGTGGACGGACAGGCTGCCCAGCGAGTCGTCGACGCCGTTCTCTCCGAGGTCGGGTAGGGCATGGCGTTGCGGCTTCGGGCCGCCTATCTAGCGGTAGCGGCGTCTTTTGCATGGCTCATCGGACTTTGGGTTCCTCGTCGGATCATCGGCGGCGATACGCCGTACCTCGTCGACGGCACGGACGCGCTGGCCAAGTGCCTGTCGCGCCACGACCTCGTCGCGTGCGGCTTCACGGGCCACCTGTCCGCGGCAGGGCAGATGGGCCCGATCGGTCCCTATCCGCTCTTGCAGTACGTTCCGGATTTCCTGGCCCGGTCGCTCGGGGCGACGCACCACAGCCGCTACGCCGTTCTCGCGCTTCTCAGCACGTTGGCGGTCGTTGCTGCCCTGCTCCTGGCCTGGGTCGTCCTCTCGCGGGTCGGGCTGCGTCCCTGGATCTGGGGCTTCTTCATCGTCGTCCTCAGCGGTCCGCTCCTCGTCTACGCGAACACGACCTGGGTGGAGATGCTCGCAGGGGGAGTCCTCGTCTTTCTCGCCGCCGCCGCCGTCCTGCCGGCGCCTCCGCCGGTCGTCGCGGTCGCGGCGTTCGCCGCGTGTCTCACGAAGGAGACCTCCTACCCGTTCGTCGCGGCGATCGGTCTCCTCGGGCTCGTTCTCGCGCGGCGCAGGACCGGCAGTCCAATTCGACGGCACGTCTTGTTCGGCGCCGCAGGGATCGCGGTCGGTTTTGGCTGCGCTGCCTTGTTCAACGTTCTTCGCTTCGGCAGCGTCGAAAACACGAACTACCTTCAGTCGGAGTACAGAACGCCGCTCGGCCGGATTCCCGAATTCGCGGCCGGCCTCTTCGTGGCGCCGAACGGCGGGATCTTGTTCTTCTGGCCCGTCGCCGCGCTGCTCATGGCAGCGATGGTCGTCCTTCCGTTCGTGCGCCGGGGCGCGCGTTTCGACAGGAAGGTCGCGCTTGCCTTGGCTGCGATCGTGATCGGCCTGACATTGGGTCTTGCCTCGTGGTATTCCCCGTTCGGGTGGATTGCCTGGGGGCCACGGCTGAGTCTTCCCTGGGTCCTTCCGCTCGTCCTCCTCGGCCTCGCCGCATTCGGGAAGCCGCTGGGAGCTCTTGCGGCACGGTTGCTGGCGCCGGGCTGGCGTCTTGTGCTCGTCGCCCTCGCGCTCGTCGCCGTCACGCTGCCTCAGGTCGGATACATGTGGCGCCGCGAGACCCTGGACGCGTTCTTCGCTCTCAGCCTGAAGAACGAGCACTGCACCGCCGCGTCGGGTCCCGGTGGTTCTTCCGATTACTTCGCATGTCTCCACGAGACGATGTGGCAGCGGCGTTCGATCATCAACGACGCGCTCTCGGGTCTCGGCGAACCGGCCGGCGCGGTTACGGCGGTCGTCGTCGCGGCGGGGCTGCTCGGCTGTCTGGCCCTGCTTCGCGACGGATTGCGTTCACGGGGAGATGTTGCGGGCCAGGTCGTAGTCGAACAGGTAGACGGTCAACGGCCCGAAGCGGTGTGACTCGAACGCGTCCTTCACGAGCGGCGGCGGCTCGCTCACGAACCCGGTCTCGGGGTCGACGATCAGGAATGACCCGCCGGGGTGCTCGTCGTACCACGAACTGATGGTGAAGAACCGGTAGGCGCAGAGCTTCGGACCGCAACGCGAGACGGGTGCGACCAGCAGTCGCATGCCGCTCTGCCAGGTGAGGCTCGCCGCGTCCCAGAAGCCGGCGTACCCACGCGTGACGCTCTTCTGCTCCAGCAGGCGCATGACCGGGTCCTTGTACGCGCCGATCGCGCCCGGAGCGGGACTCGCCCGCCCCTGCGCGACGCTCGCGATGTTGATTCCACCGGCCACGGCGACTGCGAGCGCAACTGCGATCTGCGCTCTGGGCGAACCGGCCGCGAGCATCCCGACACCGGCGCCCGCGGCGAGCGCGAGGGTCGGCAGGTAGTAGACGCTGCCCGCCCCCTGGGCCGCCGGCTGCGTGGTGACCACGAACCCGATACCGAGGATGATCGTGGCGGCAGCCCAGTAGCACGCATAGGCGCAGGCGACCGGGTCCGACCGGCGGGCGACCCGCTTGACCGCCAGGACGAGCGTGGCGGCCAGGGCGGCACAGACGAGCAGGGCGAGCAGGATCCGCAGAGGTTCTCGCGGGTAGCCGCCGGGCAGGGCATAGTTGGCCCCGCCGAGGAGCGCGACGATTCTCCCGAGGTCGAGTACGTGTCCCGGCACGTCGCCCACGTGAGCCAGTCGGAACTCACGCCCGACGAGGTGGAAGCCGAGGCGCTGCATCAGCGCGCTCGTTGCGATCGCGGAAGCAACCGCGACTGCGAGCGTGATCCCCGAGCGGACTGCGAGATCGCGTCTCCTCGTCGCACCCGTGAGGACGGTCGAGGCGATGGCGAATGGCGCAATTCCGGCGACCCACAGCAAAGGGTCGGACGCGGCGTTCAGTCCGGCGAAGAGTCCCACCGCGGCGGCAAGCGCAAGCATTCGAGAGCGGCGTTGCGGGAGCAGCACCAGGTACGCGGCGAGAACGGCGGCGGTGAACGGCGTCGAGACGTGGAAGTTCACCGTGAGCAGTTGCCGGAGCGCGACCGGGCCGACGACGAGCGCCGTCGCTCCGGCCGTTACGCCGGCCCAGCGGCCGGCCACGCGTGCCGTTGCCCAGCCAACGAGTCCTGCGCCCGCGAGGGCAAATGCATAGCCCGTGCCTTCCCACAGGTGTCTGTGGCTCGGCAGGTGACGCGTCGCAAGCAGCCACCACAGCGAGGTCCAGAAGCCGAAGTGCGGGATGTAGACGGGCCCGTCACCGCGCAGACGCTCGGCGAGCACGAATGACGACGACGCGTCGGAATCCCAATTGAGGGAGCGCACGATGTCGGGGAACTTCACGGCGACCGTCGTGACAAATGCGGCCGCGGTCAGCACCGGCAACCACGGGATCGCGGCCCGGAGACGGTTCACCGGCGTCCGAGCAGCGCGCCGGCGCCGAAGAGCACGAAGGCGGGAGCCACCGGAAGGGCGAAGTGGGGATCGGCGAACAGGCCGAGGGCGTTGAAGACGATGACGAACATCGCGGCGAGCGCGATCGCCACGAGCACGCGCGTCCCGCGCGGCCGGCGCCAGACGAGCGAGAGCAATCCCAGCGCAATCCAGATCAGCGGGCGCGGAAACCAGCGCGAGAGCTGGTTCAGGCGCAGCGCCAGGTCGGCGTTTCCCGTGCGATCGGGCAGAGCGCGAAAGAGCGCGTCTCGCTCACGCACGATCTCGTCGAAGCGCCGTCTTGCCCGCGGCGTGCAGAAGACGAAGTGGTGGTGCGTCGCGGAGGTCCACACGTCGCGAATGCAGTTGTCGGGGCGGGAGATCCACACGCTCTGGCCCGCCGGGATCGGCTCGCCCTCGGTGGGCGCCGGGAGCTGTCTCCCCCCGACCTCGACGACCGCCTGCGCGTGGTCCGAGCTCTTCGTTGGAAGCGGCCGAAAGTAGGACTTGCTGAGCTGCTCCCAGATCGTCTCGAGCACCCCGGAGGTGTATTTGCCCGGATGCGCACGCACCGCCTCGACGCCTGCCTTTCGCAGCACGGAATAGTTGGTGTCCCAACCGAATACCTGGTCGGACAGGACGTAGAGATCCTCGTGGATCCGGAAGCTGCCGCTCGAGAACACTTCGTCGAGCGTGACGCCGTAGGACTTGTAGGGGTCGCGCGTCAAGAGGTGGCGCCGGATCGCCTCTGCGAGGCGGCGCGAGGCGGGGCCGTTGTCCGGGGCGACGATCCGGTCGGTGATGAAGGCCCGGTAGAAGGGGATGACCCCGTTGCCGCCGCGGGCCAGGGCGTAATCGCCGAACCGGACGCCGTTCAGGATCGCCCACGCCGCGAGGGGAAGAACGGCTGCTGTGAGAAAGGCTCCCGCCCAGGTCGCGCGTGCGCGCCTACTGCCTGGAAGGACGAGCGCGAACAGGACGAACGCGATCAGCAGCGCGTTTCCGGGTCGGATCAGCGCGAGCACGGCGACGCCGGATCCGGTATAGGCGAAACGCCGGGCCGACGGGTGTCCGGCGGCGCGCGTGACGAGCAGAGCCCAACCGGCGAACGCGGCAGCGAAGAGGGGCTCGCTCGAGAGCTCGTGGAACATGAGGCCGTACGCGGGATAGACGAGCAGGGCGGCAGCGACGAGGAGCGCTGCCCGTGCTCCGAAGGCGCGCGCGGCGACGCTCCAGGCGACGACCGAGCCGGCAAACAGCACGGCCAGCAGCGGCTCCGCGAAGAATCCGTTCGCGACGTCCAGGGAGACACCGACGACGACCGGCGTCAGGGGCGTGCGAAAGAGCATCGACCACGGCAGCAGCGGATGCCAGTCGAGAAACTGGATGTAGCCGTAGAGGTACTCGTCGAGATCGCGGCCGCCGAGCAGGGGCCAGCCGATCGCGCGCACGGCGTAGACCGCAAGCGCCAGGACGAACAGGACGACCGCACCGAGACGTCTGCTCGCGAGCCGCTCGAGCCAGGCGAGTGCAACCGCGAGCCGGTGTCGTGCGTTACGCAGGCTCAGGCTGGCTTCTGGAGGAGGTAGACGTCGTGCCGGCCGTCTTCGGTCGCTGGGCGAAATGCAACGGTCTCGAACTCTGCCGCGAGCTTCTCACGCACGTATTCCGGAGGATGGTAGGCGCTGCACAGGCTCGTTCCCGCGGAGTCCTCGTACAGCACGACGAGGTTTCCGCTCTTGAACGATCGGCGTTCGGCCTCGGTAAGTCGTTTGAGCGAGAGGTAGTACTCCCCGAGCGTCGAGAACAGGAGGTAGCCCTCCGGCCGGAGAACGCGAAAGCACTCGGCGACCCACGCGTGCTGCAGGTCCTCGGGTAGGTGCGTGAGAACGGAGAGTGCGTAGACGAGCCCGAAGGTCGAATCCGGATACGGAAACGGCGGCGAGAGCTCGTTGACGGTGACTTCCGCGAAGCCGAGATTCGCCGCGCACCATTCGACCATCCTGGGATTGATGTCGCACCCGCAGACGCGTGTCCGCGTGAATCCCGACCAGTGCCGCAGAATGCGCCCGCAGCCGCAGCCCCAGTCGAGCATCGCGTCCAGCTCGTCGATCGGCGAGCCGGCTTCCGCGAGGAGATCCTGGATGAGCGTTGCGTGGTGCCGTCCGCTGCGAAGGAAGTAGTCGGCGTCCGCGTGACGGGGGCCGGCCTGCGCGCGCAAGCGTGCGGGCGGGATCGGTAATCCGTCGCTCTCCAGCCGGCCTCTGTTCAGAAGCTCGGACTTGGCGGCTAGCGCGAGCTCGTAGGCGCGGACCGCCGGACGCGCCAGGTGCAACTTGTCACTGAGGTCGAGAAGGTTTCGCCGCAGTCCCCAGAGCGCCGGCTCGGTCACCGGAGGACCGTAGCGAATGCGGTCGAAGTCCTTTGGTACCGTCCGCGGCTCACCGGGCCGGGATCTGGCCGATCGACAAGGGGCTGAGATGCGTTTTCGCTTCATCCAAGTCTTGGCGTTGCTCGCGGTGCTGGCCGCTGCGTATGCCGGTATTGCGAGCGCTCTGGACTTCGACGACGAGGATCCGGAGCCGCCGCGCGCCGAGGTCGGCCTGGTGTACCACTACGAGATCGGCACGCACGCGGGCTGTCTCCCGCATCACGTCGTGATCCAGTCCGGGCAGCTTCCTCCGGGGCTGAAGCTCAGCCAGCTCAACGACCACACCGCTCTCGTCGACGGGATCGCGACGGAGGCTGGAACCTGGAGCGCCTGGTTGGCCGTGAAGGATTGCGCGGACAAGAGCGCCGAGACGCTGTTCACGTTCGAGGTCTGGGCGCGCAGATTCTCGATCGCCACCCAGTCGCTGAAACCTGCCGGACTGGGCTCTGCGTATTCGGCCACGCTCGAGGTTTCGGGCATCCCGTCGAACACGACCTGGGAGCTGACGAGCGGGTCGTTGCCGGCGGGCCTGACGCTGTCGAAGGACGGCACGATCTCGGGCACTCCGACGGCCGCAGGCGCGTCCACCTTCACCGTCAAGGCAACGGGAAACGCGAAGGACTCCACCGGTACGCGCGTCGACACGAAGCAGCTCACGTTGAACGTCGTAGCGCTCACGGCGAAGCTCTCTCGCCCCGCCGCCGAGGTCGGCGTTCCTTTCCGCTCGACGCTCGTCGCGAGCGGCGGGCAGGCGCCGTACTCATGGTCCGCGACAGGCGTGCCGGCCGGACTGCGCGTAGCCTCCGACGGCTCGATCAGCGGCGTGCCGAGCCGCGCCGGGACGTACGCGCTGACGGCGCACCTCGCCGATGCGAGCGGAGCGGCGATCGACGTGCAGGTGAAGCTGGCCGTGTACCCGCGACTCGCGATCGCGACGAAGACGCTTCCCGCTGCTGCGACCGGCCACAGGTACCGAGCACAGCTGGGCGTGCGCGGCGGAGTCGGAGGACTGCGGTGGAGCGGAACGCTTCCTGCCGGGCTGAAGCTCGGGTCGAAGAACGGAACGATCACCGGCACACCGGCGAGCGCAGGCACGTTCAGGATCCAGGTCCGCGTGCGCGACGCGCTGGGGGCCGTTTCGACGAAGACGCTGATTCTCGGCGTTCACTAGACGCGGGACGCCGGCCTCGGCCGGCGTCCCTACAATCGCGGCGGTGGAAGTCGTGAGCGCGTCGCCGGCGGCCGCCGCTCCGGAAGGATCCCTCGCTCGGCCGCTGCTTACGGTCGTCGTCCCCGTGTACAACGGCGGGGAGGAAATCCTCGAGAACGTCCGGTTCATCCACCGGGCGATGACGGATGGCCTGCCGGGTGAGGAGATCGAAGTGATCGTCGTCTCGGACGGCTCGATCGACGACACGGCCGAACGTCTCCTCGCGGCCCGGGGAGACGCCGGCATCCGCGTGATCCACTACGACCGGAACCTCGGCAAGGGCTACGCCGTGAAGGCGGGTGCGCTTGCCTCGCACGGCTCCTGGGTCGCGCTCGTCGACGCGGACCTGGATCTCGATCCCGCAGCGATCCCGGGCTACGTGGAGGTCGCGCAGCGCGAGGCGCTCGACTTTGCGATCGGCTCGAAGCGGCATCCCGACTCGGTGGTCACGTATCCGGGCTCGCGACAGCTGGCCAGCTGGTGCTACCAGCAGCTCAACCGGGTTCTCTTCCGGCTCGACGTTCGCGACACGCAGGTCGGCCTCAAAGTGTTCAGCAGGCGTGTCGTCGACGAGGTGGTACCGCTCTTGCTCGTGAAGCGCTTTGCTTTCGATCTGGAGCTCCTGGCTGTGGCGGCGGCGCTTGGCTATGGACGGGTGCGCGAGCTGCCGATCCGGCTCGAGTACCGGTTCAGTGGCTCTCAGCTCCGGTCACGGGCGGTGCTGAGGGCGCTCTGGGACACCGCCGCGATCTTCTACCGCCTCCGCGTCCTCCGCACCTACCAACGGAAGCGACACCTCCTACGGGGAATCCCGGCGCTGCCGCCCGAGGCCCAGCCGCTCGTCTCGATCGTCGGCAGTCCAGAGGCTGCTGCAAAGCTCGACTACCCGCGGCTCGACGTCGCGTCGGCCGGCGCCGTCCGTGGGGCCCGCGGCGATCTGCTCGCCGTCCTGGGCGAGGGGGTGCGTCCGGCCGGGAACTGGGTCACCGCTGCAGCGCCGTTCTTTGTCGACCCGGAGGTCGCCGCTGTCGTTGCCCCGACCTTGGCGCCGCTCCGAGCACCTCTACGCGAACGCGTCGCCGCCGCGGTGCTCGAGTCTCGACTCGGCGGCGGCTCGCGTCGATCGAGCTACTTCCCCGGCAACGTTCGCACCGTCGTGGACCATCCGGCCGAGAGCGTCGTCGTGCGCCGAGTGGATTACCTCGCCGCACTCGACGCGGGCGTGGAGGATGAGCGGCTGGTCGGTTGGCTGGCAGAGCGCGGGAGGCGCACGATCTACACGCCCGACACGTCGATCTCGGCGCCGCCGCCACCCCTCGTGCGACCTCACCTTCGCGGAGCCTTTCGGCATGCTCGTGCGCGCGGCGCCGCTGCGCGACGCACGCGCGGAGCGAGCCTGAGCGGAGCGACGGCGCTCTCTCTTGTTCCGCTGGCCGCTGCGATTACAGGAGGGTCGCTCCTGCTCGCAGGCGGAAGCGTGTACACGGCAGGGTTCGTTCTGGTGCTCACGTACGCGGGAGCGCTGGTGGTCAGCGCAATGCACACCGCAGTTCGCTTTCGCTCTCTCGTCGTCGGCGCCCTCGAACCGTTCGCCGTGATCGCAAGCCAGGTCGCCTACCTGTGCGGATTCGCTCGCGGCGTCGCGGAGCCGTAGCCGTACGAGTTCATCTCCGAGGCCGGTACGGTTCCTCTCCGTGGCCGACCCGGACCTCAGCGTCGTCATTCCGGTCTACAACGCGCGGAACAACATTGCCGAGACGATCGAGGCTGCCGTCACCGCGATCGAGCGGGCCGGGTCGTTCTCGGCCGAGATCATGCTGGTCGACGACGGGTCCACGGACGACAGCGCCGCCGTCGCGAAGGAAGCGTGCAACGGGCGTCTCCCGTTCCGACTCATCGCGCAGGCCAATCAGGGCCGCTTCGAGGCGCGTCGCGTGGGCGTGGAGGCGGCGAGCGGCGAGTGGATCCTGCTGCTCGACAGCCGTGTAAGCCTCGCACCGGACGCGCTGAGATTCGTTGCGGAGCGCCTCGGCCTGGGTGGGCGGGTGTGGACAGGCCATGTCGACGTCCCCGTTGATCGGAGCCCCTTCGGCGTGTTCTGGAAGCTCCTCGCGGAACTGGCGTGGGAGGAGTACTTCGCTCGCCCTCGCACGACCAGCTTCGGGCCGTCCAACTTCGACCACTTTCCCAAGGGCACCGGCTGTTTCTTCTCGCCGCGACAGGTTCTTCTCGACGCGATCAGCGCCTTCCGCAGCCGGTATGCCGACCTGCGCTACGCGAACGACGACGCACCGCTGATCCGCTGGATCGCCGAGCGAGAGCCGATCCACGTGTCGCCGCACTTCTCCGGCGTGTACGGGGCTCGCACCCGATTTCTCCCCTTTGTGCGGCATGCCTTCCACCGCGGAACTGTTTTTCTCGACGGCCATGGGCGGGAGGAGTCGCGTTTCTATCCGGTGGTGGTGGGTTTCTACCCTGCAAGCGCGCTGCTCGTTCTCGCTGCAATCCGGCGGCCTCTGCTCGTCCCGGCCGCTGTCGCAGCCGCCGGCGTCGCGGCGGGGGCGTTGGCAGTGAGCCGGCGGCGTACGGCGTTCGAGGTCGCTTCGCTAGCGATGGTCACGCCCGTTTACGCCGTCGCACACGGCGCCGGGATGTGGCGTGGTCTTGGCCTTCTGATTCGCGATCGGTTGGCGCGTGCGCTTCACGCACGACCTGGTTGAGCCGACGTTCCACCGCCTCGCCCACCTCGGCCCAGGGCACGGTCGAGAGTCGAGGCTGGAGATCGATCCGGCCCGAGAAATAGTCAGCAAGCGCTTCCCCCAGCGCCTCTGGATTCGGATCTACGAGCGCACCACCGGAGGCCTCGACGGAGTCGACGAGACCGGGCACGGAATAGGCGATGCTCGGGGTCCCGCAGGCGGCAGCCTCGCTGACGTTCAGACCCCACCCTTCCCGGACAGATGTGGAGACGAGGACGTGCGCGCGCGCGAGCCGATCGAGGACCTCGTCGCGCCCCACCCGGCCGAGTAACGAGACGCCTGGCGGTCCGACCTTGCGAAGTCGCGCAAGCAGGGGGCCGTCGCCGATCATCCAAAGCCGCGCTGACGGAAATCGTCGAACCAGGAGCCGATACGCCTCGATGGCATCCTGCGGCCGCTTCATCGCGACGAATCGGCCTAGAAACACGAGCGTTGGGTCACGCTCTTTCGAAACTTGCGGGACAGGATGCGTCGTGGCCCCCATGGGGACCACGGTGAGGTCGCGCCATTTGTGATGCCTGACGAGTGATTCCGCGCTGCTGGCCGAGATCGTCAGCGCCGGAACGCCGCGGTACGTGCGAAGCCACCAAGGCTCGAGTAGGTAGCGCCCCAGAACGGATACGGGGAAGGGTGTCTCATAGGACCAGATCTCCCGGGCCAGCTGATAGATGACCGCGACGACGGGCGTGTCTCGGATCCAGCGCGGGCACAGGAACGGCCTGGTGTTGATCCCGTCGATCACAATGTCGTACGAGCCTCGAGGTTGTTGCGACCAGAACCGTCGCGCTGCTCGATAGACGCCGAGCCGGCCTCCGCGGCGAACGATCTCGACCCCCTCGACGAGCTCACGATCGGGCCTGCCCTCCACCGCTGCTGCGAACAGCGTCACGGAGTGCCCGCGGGCGACGAGCGCTTGCGCGACTTGCTCCGTGAAGACCTCGGCTCCGCCGGCTGCCGGGTGAGTGAGGTCTTTCCAGTTGAAGATGAGGATGCGCACGACCGCTCGAACGCCACGCTCAGGCGCGCGACCTTTTCCTCCACTTCCCGAGGATGACGTCGAGCTCCCGGTCCGCCACTCGGACGACGTCGTACCGCTCGGCCGTCTCGCGTCCTCGCCGCGAGAGCGTCTCAGCCGTCGAGTCGTCCGTGAGAACCCGCACTGCCAGCTCGGCCAGGCCATGGATGTCGCCCGGACTCGCCCCCATGTACGCGGATCCAAAGAGCTCGTCGAGAACCGGATGTCGATAGGCGACGACGGGCACCGCGCTCGCCATCGCCTCGCACACGGAGATGCCCCAGCCCTCCTCGTAGCTAGGGGCCAGGAGGAGGCGGCTCTCGCTCAGAATCTGACGCTTGTCCTCCTCCGAGACGAACCCTCGCCACTCGATGGAATCGGAGACGCTCAGCCGTGCGGCGAGGGCCGCGGCTCGCTCACGTTCGGGACCGGCCCCGACCATGAGGAGCTTCGCACGAGGTACCGTCCGGCACACATGCGCCCACGCTTCGACCGCGTCGGTCACACCCTTCGTGCGCACCATGCGGGCGAGGAAAACGGCCCGCGGAGGGAGATCCCCCGGGACTGCGCGCCGAAACGAGGCGAGGTCCACGCCGACGGCGGTGTGGGCCGGCTCGAATCCGCGCTTGGCGAGCGCCGCTGCGGTGGGCCTGTTCGACACGAAGACCACGCCCGCGAAGCGCCGCAGTAACGCGAGACCGAGGCGTTCGTCGCTCTTACTCCACAGCGTGCGCGGTCGGAGGTCGCTCCGACCGGCGACGAGGTGGTAGACGTACCCGACTCCGAAGGCACCGCGACGGACGGACGCAGCCAGGCCGGTCGCGTCAGGGAAGAAATGACTCGCAGCAACGACGACGTCCGCGGAGGGAGGCTTCCGCAGGGCGGCGGTTCCAGCGCGCCTGATGTATTCGAGCGCGAGGATCGGGCCTAGCTCGCCTTGCCGCGGGCCGGCTGATCCGAGCTCGTAGACCGGGGCCTCGTCGAGGAATGAGCGAATCGTCGCCACTGCCTGGGGCGGCGCGAGCACTGCGACATCGACGTGCTCGCGCCAGCGAGCGGCCACTTCGAGCAGGTGCCGGTCGCCTCCCGACAGACCCTTCGCCCAGGCGAGGAACGTCAGCAAGAAGCGGGGCCTCGAGTTCACCGGTCGGGGGCGCTCAGAACCCGGGATCCGGCGAGATCAGCTCTGCGTGAAGGACGGCCGTGCCCGAGGCCTTCTCTGCGCGCGGATCCGACAGGACGATCGCATCGGCCTGCGAGGTCGCCGCCGGATCGGTCTTCACCAGGAGTCGCGATTGCCCTCGTGGGATCTCGACGAGGACGGAGACGTGCGTCCGGCCCGTCAGCGTGAACGCTTGCTCGCGCTCAGGGTCCGCGATCCGCAGCGCCTGAGCGCCCTTCGGAGGAACGGCGTCGAAGACGAGCAGGACGACACCCGAAGTTCTGGCCGCGAAGTTCAGCACGCCGACTCCCGAGGGCGAGACGAGCGCGTGACCGACGAAGCCCTCCCGCGACTCCTTCGGATTTGCAAAACCCCCCGGCAGGGTGACGACCGCGGCCGCAGGCTGCGCGGTCACCTGCCACATCGACGCACCGTCTGGATACCGGCCGAGGAGCTTGTAACCGGTGGTACCCGCAGGGTCGCGGGGAGGAGCCTCGGCGTCGACGTGCGCACCAGGATGGATCCCGATTGCGGTCACGCCGAGCAGCGAGAGCGTCGCCGCTGTACCGGGCTCCGCCGGATCGAGCAGGATGTGGCGGACGTAGTCGGCCGGCGACTCCGCCGGGGCACCGTTCAGGAGCGGCCGGCCGTGGTTCCGCTGCCAGAGGCGGTACACGTCGGAATAGCCCAGCGGGTACTCGGTGAGGATTCCCTTGGGGACGTGTGCGAGGGCGGCGTATTCGGGCGGGACGGGGACGGTCCGGAAGTGCCTGTCCAGATGGATCGAGAGCTCGAGGAACGACACGACCATCGCGGCGCCGATCATTGCGACCGCGATTATGGGCCGCCTGCCGGGCCGCGCAAGCGCGCGCCATGCGACGTTGAGTCCGAGCGCCGCGAGCGGGACGATCGCCGTCATCAGCAGGGCGTCCCAGCGCGAGACCACACGGAAAGCCGGCACGACCTCCCAGAGAAGGCGCGAGGGCGTCCACACCAGATGGCCGAAGAGGAGGATCGGGCTCGGCGCGGCGAACAGGAGTCCGGCTACGAAGGCGGCGACGAGTCCCGCCGTTGCCACGCGGATCCGCGGGCCGAGAGTCCTCCGGCGGCGCCACGCGACGATCAGCCAGGAAAGGGCAAGCACGATCGTGAGCAGGCCGAGGTAGTTCGCGGTTTCCGTGAGATTCGACCCGTGGCGCGCGCCCCAGAAGGACGCGAGCCGGTCACCGAGCACGATGTTCCCCTGCGGGGGAACGACGAGCTCTGTCGGGCGAAGGCCGTAGAAGGACAGATCGCCCGCCTCGCGCTGGAGACCGACGCCCGTGTTCGTGTTCGACGCGACCGCGGCGATCCCGACGATCCCGCTCGCGGCGAGAGCACACGCCGTCGTGCCGGCGACGAGCAATAAGCCTCGCCGCCCGGTCAGGGTCAGCGCGGCGCCGATGCTGAAGGCCGCGGTCGTCACCAGCGCCATCGGGCCGAAGTACCCAGACATGAGCCAGCAGGCAAGGACGGCTGCGCCGACGAAGGCAAAGCGGAGCCATGAGGGTCGCCGGGCCACGGCGATGAGCGCCAGAAAGAGGAGCGCGAAGACCTCCACGTGGAGAAGCGATGCATGCTCGGCCCGCGCGAGGTGCCAGGGGAACACGATGAAGACGAGTGCCGCCCAAGCGGCGACAAGTCGCGCGCCGCCGAGATAGCGCACGAGCAGATACATCGTGGCGCCGGGAAGCACGTACCCGGCGAGTGTGATCAGGTTGAAGGCCGCGACGTCGCCGACGATCTTCGCGAGGAGGTACGTCGGGTAGTACGCGAGCATCACCTGCACGTTGCGCGCATTCGTCTCGTCCCAGCCGAACGGCGCGCCGGTGAGCGTGTGGTGCGTCGTGCCGAGAAGGTGGTACCCGCCCTCGTGCCGGGTTTCCCAGATCGCCGCAACCGTTGCCGTCGAGTCCGAGCCCCGAATCCCGATGATCGTCGATCCCAGGTGGATGACGACCCGCCAATAGAGGGCGCAGACGAACGCCGTCGTGCCCAGCAGGACGATCCCGGCCTCCGGAAGCGCACCGCGTAGGGCAACCGTCGCAGCTTGGACGTGCCGGAATCCGGCGCGGATCGCACGCGCGCTCGACCCGACGACCAGCTCGTGAGCGACGAGCAGCGCGACGCCGATGACCACGTTCCACCAGACGACGCCGCGCAGGCTCGACGGCAGCACTGCGAGGATCACAACCTGCGCGAGAACGCCTCCGCCGACGATCCACGCGTAGCGCGTCTCGCCGCGCGAGAGGTGATAGCCGACGAGGATGTTGGCGACGGAAAACAAGCCGATCGCCAGGGCGAATGGCGCGAGGACGTGTCCGCCTTCGGCGAAGTCCGGTCCGAACGTCGTGACCACCAGTCCCACGCCCGCGGCCGCATAGAAGAGCGCCAGCGCTGCGCAGAAGGCGGCGGTGGCCAGGAGCGATCGCCCGAGGATGTCCTCGGTCTCCTCGCCCCGCGCCTGACGCGCTGCCGTCCGGGGGAACAGGACGGCCAGGATCGTCGCAGGCACGAAGAAGCCGACGCGCGCAAATGCAGACGCCGCAGCGTAGGCACCGGCTTCGTCGGCCGAGAAGCGGGCCTTGACGACGAGGATGTCGACATGAGTGAGAAGAGCAATCCCGACGAGGCCGACGCCGACCGGACCCAGGTAGCGGAGGAACGTCCGCAGCCCCGGCCGTGCGCGGGCGGCCCCTCGGCTCAGCGGCTCGCGGATCAGCCCGATCGCGACCGCGGTTCCGGCGATCGTCGCCACGACCGTTGCGAGCATCGCGCCTCCGAGCCGATAGCCGGCCGACGCGACGACCGCCAACAGAGCGAGCCGCAACACGAATGGAAAGACGTAGAGCGCTGCGAGCGCGTGAAAACGCTGGCGGCCCTGGAGGACGCCCATCGCGGCGGGAAACAGCAGGGCCGTCGCGAGCGCGAACTCCGTGAGCACGACGACACCGGCAGAGTCGATGTTGAGCAGGTGCGCGAGCGGCGCGGCGAGTGCGAGCGCGAGAACGACGAGGGGGAGCGTTCCGATGAGCGCAAGGCGCAGCACGGCACGCGCGAAGGCGTCGGCCCGGTCTGACTCTCCACCCGCGACGAGGCGAGAGATCTCGCGCGAGACCGCCATCTGGACTGCGCCGGTGGGTATCAGCACGACGGCGAGGACGCCGAGGAGGGCTGCGAGCGATCCATAGTCGTCGCTGCCGAGGATGCGCCCCGCCGCCAGCAGGAAGGCGTAGTTGGCGACGATCGATACACCCGAGGCGACGCTGAGCAGGACGCCGCTCTGCGTCCCGCTCGCTCGTGCAGGAGGCAGGGATTCCTCGAACGCCGCCTCCGCTATCTGAGTGGTATCGGGAGCCGTCAACGAGACGCTACCCGGCGGGGTCGACGAGGCTCGGGCGTCTCGGCGTAGGAGCGGAGGACCACCTCGAGCGAGCCCTGCAGGCTCAGCATGTCCGCGTTCTCGGCGAACCAGCGCGACGTGGACGACCGCAGCGAGGGCCCGCCGTCGACGACACGAAGGAGCGCGCCCGCCAGCTCCTCCGGCGACGCGTCGCGGGCGACGGCTCCGTTCATGCCCTCGCGCACCAGCTCGGTCGCGGCGTTCTCGGGGCCGGCCACGACGACGCTCGGCGTGCCGCATGCGGCGGCCTCCACGACGACGAGCCCGTACCCCTCGCGCTCGGAAGCGGTCGCGACGCAGGCCGCACGCGCGAATGCGGCCGCGACCTCGTCCTCGGGCCGGTGGCCGGCGACGATCACGCGTTGCGTCAGCCCGAGCTCACGCACGAGCGCTTCCACTTGCCTGCGCTCCGGCCCGTCGCCGTAGATCTCGAGCCGGAGGTCCGGGCGACGGCGGCCGGCCTGGGCGAAGCCGTGGACAAGGGCACCCACGCGTTTCTCCTTCACGTGTCGCCCCGCGTAGACCACCAGTGAGGGGTCCACCTCCTCCGCGCGACGAACCTCGATCGGCCCGGCGTATTCGCCCGGCAGGACGATCGGCTGGTCCCGGTACCCCTCCGCGACGAGACGCTCCGCATGCATCCGGGACATGCAGAACGCGCGGTGGGGGAGCCGCACGCATGCGCGCTGGACGAGCCACCCGATCGTCCCGCGGAGAATGCCGGCATACCGTCGCCAGTAGCTGCGCGTCCACACCTCGTGCCAGTCGACGACGATGCGATACCCGCCGCGGCGGCGCAAAGCGCCGGTCGCAAGAAGGGGGAAGTACGGGAATGCCGCCGTGTGCACGACGTCGTACTCGCGGCCGTGGCGCACGAGGTGGCGCGCAACGCCGAGGCCGAATCTGAGCGGCGGGCCGAACGTCCGTCTGCTCGTGCCGTAGACGAGGCGGGGTTCGACAAGACCAACGACTCGCACGCCTGGAAGAGCGGGAGGTGCGCCGGCGTCCCAGTGCCGCATCGTCAGGTACGTGACCTCGTGCTTCAGCTCCGCGAGCCTCAGCGCCAGGTCGCGCATCCAGCGCTCCGTTCCACCGATCGTCTGCGGGAACAGATGGTCGTAGACGAGGCAGATCCGCACCGGCTACGCGTGCGTCGCGTGCTCCGGGGCACGTTCTTCGACGACGATCGTTTTCGGCGTCGGCTCCTCCCGGCCCGAGCGCATCGTCAGGAGACCGATGAAGAACGAGCCGAAGATGGTCTGCACCCCGAGCCCGACGAGGGTCACTCCGAGGGCGGTCGGGTACTCGTCGCCGAGCGCTCCGAAACCGGCCTGTGCCCAGCGCACGAAAACCGCGAGCAAGACGCCGGCGCCGGCGAGGACGAGGCTCAGCCCGAGCAGGAGACCGTGCTCGAGATGAATCCGGCGCCGCAGGCGTTCGAGCAGCGTGTCGTGCTCCCCGTAGTGCGTCAGCGCGTACGTTCGCGCGAACACGCCCAGCTGCACGACCTGCGCGCCCATTAAGGTCAGGGCGACGAACGCCAGCATCGTGTGAATCTGCCAGCTGCGGCCGAAGACGTCGACGGGACCGCTCGCCAACAGCAGCATTCCGGCGATCCCGAGGAGAAGCAGAACGAAACCCGGGACGAAGTAGAGCCAGCTCGGGCTGTAGAGGAGCATGAAGCGGATGTGGCGCCATGCATCTCCGAATCGACTTAGCTTCGACTCACCCGCGCGCGGGAAGTAGTCGATCGGGATCTCGCTGACCGCGAGCTTGCGCCGGAACGCCTTGAACACCATCTCGGAGGCGAACTCCATCCCCCTCGAGTGGAGATCGAGCACCGGAAGCGCTGACCGACGGACAGCGCGCATCCCGCAGTGTGCGTCCGAGACCTTGATTCCGAACAGGCGGTTCAACATGCCGGTGAGGATGGGATTGCCGATCCAGCGGTGCGACCAGGGCATCGCACCTTCGTGGATGCGCCCCTTGAACCTCGAGCCCAGCACGAGCTCGTCTCCCGACTCGAGCGCGTCGACGAACGCGTCGAGCTCCTGAACCGGGTAGGTGCCGTCGGCGTCGGCCATCACGAGGTATTCGCCTTGCGCCTGCGCGATCCCGGTCAAGTAGGCGCGTCCGTAGCCACGGCGGGGCTCGAAGACGACCGTCGCCCCCCGCGACGCCGCGATCTCAGCCGAACGGTCGCTCGAGCCGTTGTCGACGACGATGACCTCGCCCGTGCGACCAGAGCGCTCGATGCCCTGCCAGGCCTGCTCGACGACCGCTCCGACGGCGGCCTCCTCGTCAAGGCAGGGGATGACCACCGAGATCTGCGGTGAGGTCGGCGGCACGGTCGAGAGTATGCCTGTGGCCCAGCCAAGCCCTTAGCTAGTGTCTCTCCGTGCGTCGCCTTGGCGAGGTGTCTTCGGGACTCGCTCGGCGCGCCGTGGCGCTGGCGGAGACATGGTGGGGCGTCGGCGCCGTCTTTCTCGTCGCACTGGCGGCCTGGTGGCTCGAGGCGCTCGTCATCCCGCTGGGGCCTGGCCGCGATCTGGGCACGTACCTGGGCGCCTACGTCCAGCTCTTCCAGGCCCACCCCATCGATCTCGGCTACGTGCTCGGGCGAACGCCGATCTCGTCGCTGGTCGTGGGCGGCCTGCTCCAGTTCGCCGGGGGCGCGCTCGCTGAGGCAGCGGCGTCGCTCCTCTTTGCGGGATCGATCGTCGCCTGGTTTCTCGCGGCGCGGCGGTTCAGCAGCAGGGCGGCTTTGCTCACGGCTGTCGCGCTGCTCCTCTATCCCGGCTACGCGATCCTCTTCCACGAGCTCTCGTCGGACGCGGTCTTCGCCGCCGCGTTCGCCGGCTGGGCGTTGCTCGTCGTTCGCCTATTGCTCGCGCCCACCCCGTGGCGGTTCGCCTTCGTCGGAGCAGGAGTCGGAATTCTGGTGCTCATACGGCCCGGGAACCAGGTGCTGTTCGTTCTTGCACTCCTACCGCTGGTCCTGCAGGCGCCGTGGCGAGCACGCCTCGTGTCGGCAGGTGCCTTCCTCGTCCCGGCGGTCGGTCTGGTCGCCGGGTGGGCCGTTCACAACGGCATTCGCTACGACAACTACACGGTGGCACGCGGCGGAAATGCGACCGTGCCGTTCTACCGGGCGTTCGTCACCGACAAGATCGTCCGTCCGTCGAACGGCCCGGCGTCGCGCGAGCTGGCAGGCGCCGTGCAGCGCGATCTGTTGCCGGAAGAGCCCTACCGCTCGTACCGGATCAGCCTCGACGACTTCTTCAGCGAAGCAAGTCCGCGGATGCAGGTGGACCTGCTCGCGCTCTCCGATCACCTGAAGGGCTGGCACAGCAACTATCGCTGGCTGCGCGACGTGGGCGTGGAGGCCGTTCGCACGCATCCGGCGCGCTACACACGCGGCGTCGCCTCGGCGACCTGGGGGATGCTGACGCAGGGGCTCTACCGCGGCGGAACGTCCGCCAACGGCGGCACGTCCGGGGAGGCAAACGGCCCGGCCGGCGGCGAGACGGTCGTGATCGGCGGCCGCGAGCTACCCAGGCCGTCGGAGGGCGAGCCGATCCCGGCGGCCCACGAGGGAGGCGTCTCGACTCCGGACGAGAGCATCTACACGGTCTGGACGTCTCCCTCCGAGCACCATCTCGTCTTCGTTCACCCAGGCGCCGAGGCGCGCTACGGCGCGCTCCACCGGCGCATGGGCGAGCTGACCCGGAACCTTCCCGACCGGACCGGCAGCCCGACGCTCGCCCATCGTCTCGACCAGGCGTCGCGCTGGCTCTTTCCGCCGGTGCTGTGGCTTGCCCTGGGAATCGCCGCGCTGGCCTGGCGCCGCCCGAGACACGTGGTCGCTCTCTCGGTGCCTGCCGTCGCAGGGCTGCTCGTGATCGTGCTGACCGCGCTCGGCCTTCCGGCAGAGCCTCACTACTCGGTGCCCGTGGCACCGGCTTTCGTGCTCTTGGCGGGCGCCGCTCTCTTTGGCCCACGAAGAGAGCTCGCCCGTATCCGTCTTCCGGAGCTACTCGCGTCCGGGCGCAGGATCGCCGGCGTGGGAGTGGGCGTCGCCGCCGCTGCCTGGGCCGCAGGGATCTACGTCTCCAAGGTCGACGACAGTTTCTCCGCCGACCAGGCGCCGCACGACCTCGCTGTCTTCCTGCACGCGGCGTCGCGTGTCCTCGACTTCGCCTCGCCGTATTCCTTCCACGCCGATGAGACGTATGCCTATCCGCCGCTACTCGCCTTTCTCGCCGCGCCGTTCCAGCCGTTGAGCGCAGGCTCGGCGACGCTCGCCTGGACGCTCCTGTCACTGGCGGCGATTGCGGCCGCTCTCTGGCTCTTGGGGCTGCGGGACTGGCGGTGCTACGCCCTCACGGCTGTCTTCCCGTTCACGCGGAGCGCCGTCGGCCTCGGCACGGTCGCGCCGCTGCTCCTGCTTGCCGTCGCCGTCGCCTGGCGGTGGCGCGACCAGGTTCTCCAGCCTGCGGCCGCGGTCGGCGCCGGCGTCGCGCTGAAGCTCTTCCTCTGGCCGCTCGCCGTTTGGCTCGCATTGATGCGGCGGATCCGGGCCGGGGTTGCAGCGATCGGTTTCGCGCTTGCCTTCGCCCTTCTCCCCTGGGCGGTGATCGGTTTCGCCGGGATCGGTGACTATCCCCACTTGCTCCGGCGCCTCGCCGACGACGAGGCGACGTCCTCGTACTCCGTGATCGCGCTTGCGGTCCGGGCCCACCTTCCCGAGGCCGCGGGAGTGGTCCTCTCACTCGCCGCCGCGGCAGCTCTGCTCGGCGGGGCGGGCTGGATCGCGCGCGACGAGAGGCGGACCCTGCGCGATCGCGACGTGGCGGTGCTCACGCTGGTGCTGGCGGCCGCCCTCGCCGCGTCTCCGATCGTCTGGGTGCATTACTTTCTCCTCCTGCTCGTGCCGCTGGCAGTGACGCGGCCACGGCTGTCTCTGCTGTGGTTCGTCCCGTTCGCGTATTACCCACTTGGTGAGACGGCGTGGCCGGCCGGTGACGCGCGCAAGCTTGCACTGGCACTCGTGACGACCGCAGTTCTCTTCGTCGCGATGCTTCGCCGAGGCGCGGGCGATCCCGCCCCTGTCACCGGGGGGCTCCTTTCGGCCCGCATCCCGTCGCGGCCGGTGCGGCTCACTCGAGCGCGTTGAGGATGGCGATCGCCGTGCCCGCTTCCGCCCGACGAAAGATGCGCATCTGTCTCACGTGGGCGCGGTCGCTTCTGTCGCCGCGCGAGCGCTTTCTGCCGGGACTGGGAGCACGACTCGGCGGCCATCCCCGGCTCGTCGCATCGGTCCTCACCTTGCTGAGACGAGTCCCGGCCGGGCGAGCTCGCGCCGCCGGGTTTCGGAATGTTTCCAGACCCCTCTTGAGACGGATGCAGGCGGAGCTCGAAGTGCCCGTGTCGAGCGGTTGCCGCATGGTCGTTGACACCTCCGACCTGATCGGCAGCGTGCTTGCGATCTCGGGAACATGGGAGCCGCACGTGACGGCGACGTTCCGTGCGCTGTTGTCTCTCGGGGACGTCTGCATCGACGTCGGCGCGAACATCGGATACTTCGCGCTCTTGGCCTCACGACTCGTCGGGCCACAGGGACGCGTCTACGCACTCGAGCCGGCCCCGGACGTCTACAAGGCGCTGTGCTCGAATCTCGAGCGCAATTCGGTGACCAACGTGACGCCGCTCTGTGTCGCTGCTGGTGACGCCGATGGACAAGCGCTCCTCTACCTGGCGTCATCCGGGAGATCGTCGATCCGCCCGCCCGCCGGGGCGGGGCGCGCGCACGCGGCTGCGGAAAGGCAGACGACCGTCCGGACCCAACGCCTGGACTCAGTCGTGTCGGCGTCTGATCTGCCGAGAGTCAGATTGGTGAAGATCGACGTCGAGGGCTACGAGCCGGAGGTCGTTCGAGGGCTGGAGCGGGTGTTCGAGCGCGGCGGCCGGCCGGTGGTCATCCTCGAGGTATCTCCTGCTCGGAACAGCGAAGCAGCCGTTGCGGAGCGTGCGAGCTTCTGCGCGAGGCACCGGCTGAAGACGTACCAGCTCGTCGATGAGGGCCTCGTCAGCGGACGCGAGGATGTCGCGCCGGCGTTGATCGAAACGACAGCGACAGCGACGGAACGACACGAGCTTCTGCTCGTGCCCGAAGAGATCGGCGTAGGGCCGATGATCCTCTCCTCGTCGCGGTGATCCTCGGCTTCCACACGAAGCAACTCACGGACCGCGGTACGGAGGTTGCGCTCTTCGATTATGCGATCGCCGCCAAGGAGCTGCTTGGACACGACGTCGTCGTCTTCGTCCCCACCCAGAGCGACACGATCGTCCCCCAGGTGAGGCGGCGTTTCGAACAGCAATTCGAGCTCGTCCTGTACACGACGCCGAACTCGATCTCCTGCGACGCGCTCTACGTCATCAAACGCGGCTATCCCGGTCGCATCACTGGCTCGGTGCCGGAGCTCAACCACGCATTCGAGTACGTCTCAGAGCCGCACGGTCATCGGTTCGCTGCAATCTCGGCGTGGCTCGCACGCACCGCGACGCGCCCGCTACGCCTGCCGCGCGGTCGAGTCCTCAAGCTCCCGAGGCTGACGAAGCCGGACGTCGTGCCGCTCATCGTCACCTTGCCCGACGTCCGCGACGATCTCCGCGAAGAACTCGGAATCCCGGACGACGTCGTGGTCTTCGGCCGGCACGGTGGCGTCGGGACGTTCAGCATTGATTTCGTCAAGGCTGCGATTCGCTCAGCGCTCGACGAGCGCGGCGATATCTGGTTCGTCTTCACGAACGTCGAGCCGTTCTACGAGCACGACCGGATCGTCTACCTTCCACACGTGCCGGATCGTGCGGACGTCCGTCGGTTCGTCAACACGTGCGACTACATGATCCACGCACACGCGCTCGGCGAGGGCTTCGGGCTCGCCGTCGCCGAGTTCGCCCTTGTCGGCGCGCCCGTGCTGACCTTTCTGGGCTCTCCGAGAATGGCGCATCTCGATCTCCTCTCCGACGGGCTGCTGCTCGGCTACACCGACTATGTGGATGTCATGCGGTATCTGACAACCCTCGAACGTCGCACGGCGCCTGTCGCAGGACGTCTTCCTGCGGTAGCGCCGCGCTCGATGCTTCAGCCGACCAGCCCGTGGTCGATGCGAATGTCGGAAAACAGGACGTCGATGTGGGTCACGCGTCCGTTCAGCCACGTTCGTCCCAGGAAATCGATCGGAGTAAAGCCGCGTTCGTTCATAAAGCGGAAGTACTCGTGGATACTCGGTGCGCCTTCGTTGTACTCGACGATCGGGCATTCGAGCAGCACGAGCCTGGCGTTGTCGAGCGCCCGCGTGCCGCCGCGCAGAACGTCCAGCTCGGCCCCTTGTACGTCGACCTTGATGAGATCAGCGTACGGGAGCTCGTTGGTTTCGACGATGTGATCGAGAGTCGTCGCGCGAACGGTTTTCGGCGTAACTCCGGCGTAGTGTCCTGTCGCCTCTCGGAAGTATGAATCTCCGGGACTGCCGGTGGCGTAGAATTCCACGAGCTTCTCCTCTGAGGACAAGACCGCAATGAAGTAACGCTCACCTGTCTCCTGGAGCGCCTTGGTGTGCATCTCGTTCGCCTCGAAGAGGAAGAAGCGGGCGCCCGGCAGACTTGCTCGCACGGTCTCTGTCCACCAGCCGATACGTGCGCCGATGTCATAGACGATCTCGATCTTCAGCCCGCGCCTTCTCAGTCGCGTGAGGGCGATGTGCAGTCGCCGCCTGTCGACGCTCGCGCCGACGAACTGCTCGAGCGCCGGGAGATGCGTCAGAACCGCAGCGATCGGAAACCCGAGCAGGCGATTGAGCGAGGTGCGAATCGTCGCGACGTTCTTC
>WNGB01001471.1_pt1 | contig 38566 bp, 36 predicted proteins | sample 5400681 | NCBI WGS metagenome assembly WNGB01 (sample SAMN13153367, study PRJNA577476) | soil metagenome | isolation source: 115 cm soil or saprolite under grassland replicate 2 | place: USA:California | collected 2016-06-15 | reverse complement strand
GGGGGGGGGGGGGGGGGGGGGGCTGCTGATCGTGGCCGTCGCCGAGCCCGATGTGAACATCGGACTGGTGCGGCTCGAGTTGCTGCGGGCGGCGGAGGCGGTGGCATGACGACGCGCGCGGTCGAAGGCTGGACGCTGCAGCCGCTGACGGACTTCGTGCGCGAGGCGTCGGTGCGGCTCGTGCTGCTCATGACCCCGGCGGGTCAGGTGCTGGCCCAATCCGGGTTCTCGCGCGCCGTGGACGTGATGTCGGCGGCCGCACTCGGCGCCGCCATCATGGCCTCGACCGGCGAGTTGGCGCGCCAGCTGCGCCAGGCGCCGTTCGCGGCGTTGAACCATCAGGGCCAGCGGCACGGCATCTTCCTGTCCAGTCTGAGGAGCGAGCGCGGGCCGGTGGTGGTCCTCGCGGTCTACGATCTCGACGTTTCATCTCTTGGCTTGGTGCAGTTATTCTTTGAGCAAATGGCGACGGACTTGCAGGCGGCGAGCCCCAAGACGGTGTCCAAGCAGGTGCTGGCGGCGGACTTCGAGCGCGAGCTGAGCGAGAGCCTCAACACGCTGTTCGGGAGATAGCCCGTGTCCCTGGTGAACTTCACGACCCGCGAAATCACGTGCAAGATCGTCTACTACGGGCCGGGCCGGTCCGGTAAGACGACGAACCTGCACTACGTGTACGGGCGGGTGCCGGAGTCGCGCCGCGGCCGGATGGTGTCGCTCGCCACGCAGACCGACCGCACCCTCTTCTTCGACTTCCTGCCGATCGACCTGGGCCAGATCTCTGGGTTCGCGACCCGGTTCCAGCTCTACACGGTGCCGGGGCAGGTGTACTACAACGCCACGCGCCGCCTGGTTCTGCAGGGCGCGGACGGCGTCGTATTCGTCTCGGACAGTCAGGCGCGCCAGCTCGACGAGAACCTCGAGAGCCTGCAAAACCTGCAGAGCAACCTGCTCGAGCACGGCGTGGACGTGCGCACCATGCCGCTGGTGATGCAGCACAACAAGCAGGATCTGCCGCGCGAGCTGATCCTGACGCCGGCGGAGCTGGATGACGCGCTCAACTTCCGCGGCGTGCCGAGTTTTGCGGCGGACGCCCTGCACGGGCAGGGCGTGTTCGAGACGCTTAAGGCCGTCTCCGAGCTGGTGCTCAAGAAGCTGGCGGCGGGGAGCGCGGCGTGACCAGCTCGCTCAACCCGAAATTCACTTTGGAGACCTTCGTCGTCGGCGCGGCGAACCGCTTGGCGGTGACCGCGGGCCGGACCGTCGCCGAGAACCCGGGATCGGCCTACAACCCGCTGTTCATCTACAGCGGGTCGGGCCTCGGGAAGACCCACCTGCTCATGGCCATCGGGCACAGCGCCAAGGCGATCGCCCCTCAGCTCAACATCGAGTATCTGACGCTCGACGAGTATGTCGAAGCGTTCCACGCGGCGATCGCGGCGGGGCAGGGGGATGCGTTCCGGCGGCGCTTCCAGAACGTGGACGCGCTGCTGGTGGACGACGTGCAGTTCCTGACCAACCGCAAGGAGATGCAGGCCGAGCTCCTGCGGCTCACGGAGGCGTTGCAGCAGGCGAACCACCAGATCGTGCTGACGTGCGATCGCCCGCCGGCCGAGATCGCGGACCTGGACGAGCGGCTCATCTCGCGCTTCTCGGGCGGCCTGGTGGTGGACATCGGCGTTCCGGACTACGAGACGCGGGTCGCGATCCTGCGGCGGAAGGCGGACGAGCGGGGCGCGCGCTTCCAGCCGGGAGTGCTCGAGACCGCCGCGGGCATCGACTTTCCCAACGTGCGCGAGCTGCTGGGCGCGCTCAACCGGCTCATCGCGTACCAGGCGGTGAACGAGGCGCCGATCACCGCCGTCGCGGCGCGCCAGGTGCTGGGCATTCCCGGGAGCGGGGAACCGGGAGCCGGGGCGACCGCTCCGACCGCCGCTTCATCGACCGCCCCTGTTACGCGGCCCGGACCCGATGAGTTCTCGCAGTTTCTCACGGACGTGACCGTCACGGTCGGGAAAGCCGTTGAGGCATGGCGCGCGCGCGTGGCGGAGGCGGTGCTGCGCTGGGAAGGCGAGGGCTACCGCACCGCCCGGCTCGAAAAGCTGCTCGACCAGGACACGCCCGCCGCCGTGGACGAGGCGATCGTCGCCTACGTGCAGGACGTGGATCGGCTGAAGGCGCTCGAGGCCGAGGTGGCGGCGCTCGATCCCCAGGCGGCGGGCGGGCGCGTGTTCCGGGACCCGGATCGGCTGGTCGAAGCCGAGGAGGTCGCGGTAACGGTTCGCGAGGGCGCGGCGCCCCCGCCGGCGCCGTCCGCCGCCTTCTCGCTCGACACGTTCGTCGCGGGGCCATCGAACCACGTAGCGCTGAGTGCGGCGCGCGCCGTGATCGACGCGCCGGGCAAGAAATACAACCCGCTCGTGCTCGTGGGGCGCAGCGGCCTGGGCAAGACCCATCTGCTGCACGCGATCGGCCTCGAGATCGCGCGGCGTCCCGCGGTGGTGGCATGCCTCTCGACCCAGGCGTTCGTGGACGAGCTGATCAGCGCGATCGACGGCGATCGGGTGGACTGGTGGCGCGCACGGTATCGTCGCGCGACGGCGCTGCTGCTCGACGATATCCACCTGCTGGCCGGCAAGGACCGGACGCAGGAAGAGCTGTTCAACATGTTCAACCAGTTCCTCGACAACGACCGCCAGCTCGTGTTCACCGCGCCCGCGCATCCCAACACGCTGACGGGCCTCGAGGCGCGCATCGTGTCGCGGCTCGAGGGCGGGCTGGTCGCCGAGATCGCCGACCCCGACCGGGAGCTGCGGCGCAGCGCGCTGGAGCGGGTGCTGGCCCAACAGAACGTGCCCGTCGAACCCCCGCTGCTGGATTACCTCGCCGACCGCCCCGCCGACTCCGTCCGCAGCCTGACGGGCCTGGTCCAGCGGGTCGTGACCGCCGCGGCCGAGCAGGACCAACCGGTGACCGCCGGCTTGGCGCGCGAGGTGTTGGAGGGCCAACCTCCGGCCGCCGCGCGGCGCTCCGGCGGCCTCCGGACGAGCGGGATCGTGGTGTCGACCGCGGGCGGCGTGCGCAGCCGAGAGAAGATGGTGTGGGACTGGCCGGCGGCGGATGACCGCGTGATGGAGGAAACGCGCTGATGGCGATCAAGGGCTCGCTCAAGGAAGCCTCGCTCCCCGACGTGCTCCAGCTCCTGGCGCTCGGGCAGAAGACCGGCTGCCTCTCGATCGCCGACCGCTCGAACTTCGGCTACATCTACTTCGACAAGGGCCGGATCTCCTACGCGTCGATCGTGAACCGGCGCGATCGGCTGGGCGACATTCTCGTGAAGCACGAGAAGATCACCCAGGAGCAGCTCGACGCCGCGATCCACCGCCAGGCCAAGGAGCGCGACAAGAAGCTCGGCGAGATCCTGGTCGCGCAGACCGTCCTGACGCAGCAGGAGCTCGAGCGCTACATGCGGATGCAGATCGAGGAGTCGGTCTACTACCTGTTCACGTGGACGCAGGGGACCTTCAACTTCGAGGCCGAGGTTCGGCCCGAGCAGCAAGACTTCCTCGTTTCGATCAATCCCGAGTCGCTGCTGCTCGAGGGCGCTCGTCGCGTGGACGAGTGGAGTCTGATCGAGAAGAAGATCCCCTCGTTCGACCTCATCTTCGTCGTGGATCGCGACCGGGTGGCGATCAGCGACGCGAAGCTCACCGACACGCAGGACCGGTTGCTGGCGCTGCTCGACGCCACGCGCGACGTCAACCAGCTCATCGAGGATTCGGGGTTGGGGGAGTTCGAGGTCGGGAAGGCGCTGTACGGGCTCGTCACGGCGGGCTTCCTGCACCGGGCCGGCCGCACGGCGAGCGCCGAAGACCTCAAGATGACCGACGCGCGAGTCGAGGAGCATCGCAACCTCGGGATCGCGTTCTACAAGACGGGCATGTTGGACGAGGCGGCGCGCGAATTCCGCCGCGTGGCCGAGCTGCGCGCGACCGACGCGAACGCGCATTTCTTCATCGGGCTCGTGGCGCTCAAGCAGGCCCGCTGGCGCGAGGCGATGGACGCGTTGCGGCTCGCCGCGGAGAAGGGCGGCTCCCGCCCGGCGGTGCTGCACAACCTGGCGTTGGCGTACGAGCAGCTGGGGCGCCTGGAGGAGGCCGAGGCCACCTACGCCGAGGCGGCGTCGCGGGCGCGCACCGACCCGCGCGTGTACGTGGGGTGGGGCATCGCCGCGCTGAAACGCGGCGACCCCGCGAGCGCCGCGGGACGGCTCGACCGCGCCAAGGAGCTGTTCGCCGACCAGATCCCCGGGGTCTGGTACTGGGCGCGGGCGCTGGCCGCGGCCGCCGCCGGCGACTTCGAGGTGGCCGAGCAGGTCGCCGAGCAGGCGGTAGCGGCGTTTCCCCAGCACGCCGTGCTCCGCAACAACCTGGCGGTCCTGAAAGAGCTCGCGGGCGATCTGCCGGCGGCGGAAGAGTTGGCGCGCGGGGCGCTGCGCGACGAGCCGTCGCTCCCGCAGCTGTCCAAGAACCTGGGCGACCTCGCCTATCGCGCCTCGCGCTACGACGAAGCCTGGGAGCTGTACCAGCGCGCCGTCGAGTTGGCGCCCGATCTGGGCGACGACGTCTACTTCAAGCTCGGCAACATCGCCTACAAGCGGAGCGACCGCGAGCGCGCGGGGGAGTTGTGGCAGCGCGCCCTCGTCCTGAACCCCAAGCATGAGCTGGTGAAAGCCAACCTGGATACGCTGAGCACGCTGTCGTGAGTTCCCCGCAGGACGAGCGCGCATTCCAGGCGCTGACGCAGAAGATTTCGCGCACGCGAGGGGTGAGCTGCGAGTCGTACAAGGACAAGTGCTTGAAGCGGCGCATCGCCGTGCGCATGCGCGCCCGGGGCGTCCACACGTACGACGAGTACAGCCGGCTGCTCGACACGGACGGGCACGAGTACGAGTTACTGCTCGACGCCCTCACCATCAACGTCACCAAGTTCTACCGCAACGCCGAGACGTGGGAGGCCCTCGCGCGCCCCCACCTCGCGGAGCGCTGGCGCGCCCGGCAGGGCCGGCTCCGCGTCTGGTCGGCGGGCTGCGCGTCGGGCGAGGAGCCCTACACGATCGCGGTCCTCCTCGCCCAGACCGCCGGATCGGACTCCCTGCAGCACGCGTTCGTGGATGCGACGGACGTCGACCGCCTGAGCCTTGAGCGCACGCGCCAGGCGGCCTACCCCGAGAGCGCGTTCAGCGAGATGCCGGCCGAGCTGGTGCGGCGCTACTTCACGCCCGGGCCGCCGCGCCAGCCGCTGCCCCCGGTTCGCGCGCTGGTGCGCGTCCTGGCGCACGACCTGATGCGCGACGCGCCGCCGCACGCTCCGTACGACCTCATTGTCTGTCGCAACGTCGTGATCTACTTCGAGCGCCAGGCCCAGGAGCGCCTGTTCGAGCGCTTTACCGAGGCCCTCGCGCCGGGCGGTCTCCTGCTTCTCGGCAAGGTCGAAACGCTTTTCGGGGCGGCGCGGGAGCGCCTCACCCTGGTGGATCCGCGCGAGCGCATCTACGTGAAACCGGCATGAAGGAAGTGATCGTGAAAGTCGCCGACTGGGCGGCCGAGCGCGGCGACGGCGTGCTCGTCACGCTGGGCCTCGGCTCCTGCGTCGCGATCATGCTGCACGACCCGCAGCGTCCGGCGGGCGCGATGGCGCACGTCCTCCTCCCGTCCCGCAGCCTGGCACACGACGCGACCAACCTGGCCAAGTTCCCGGAGACAGCCGTGCCCCTCTTGATCGAGCGCCTCAAGGCGCTGGGCGCCGACCCGCGCCGGCTCGTGGCCAAGCTCGCCGGCGGCGCGAGCATGTTCAGTCAGCTGATGACGCCCGGCACGATCCAGATGGGGGAACGCAACGTGGTCGCCGCGCGCAACGCCCTGCGCACCGCCGCCATTCCGATCGTGCGGGAAGCGGTGGGCGGCGAGCGCGGCCGCAGCGTGCGGTTTCACGTGACCGACGGCCGGGTGGAGATCCGCTCGGTGGGAGCCGACCCTGCCGTCATCTGACCGGAAGCCGACCGTCCTCGTCGCGGACGACAGCGCCCTCATGCGCCGGGTGCTGGTGGACCTGCTGGGGGGCGGGGAGGCCGAAACGGGCGAGTTCCGCGTCGTGGCCACGGCGCGCGACGGCGTCGACGCCGTCCGCAAAGTGCACCAGTATGCGCCCGACGTCGTCACGCTCGATCTCGAGATGCCCGAGCTCGATGGACTCGGCGCCATCGGGTACATCATGTCGGAAGCGCCCCGGCCGATCGTCGTCGTTAGTGCGCACGCGGGACCCGGCACCGCGACCGCCATTCGGGCCCTGGAGCTCGGCGCCGTCGAGATCGTCGCCAAGCCGCCCCCCGACGTCTCCGGCCGCGCGGCGCTCGCCGCCCTCGGGCCCCAGCTGATCGCGGCCGTGCGACGCGCGCTCGCCGCCGATGTATCGCACGTGAAAGTGATGGCGCGGCCCCCCGGGCCGGTGCCCCATCCCCCGGAGCTCGCGCTGCGGGGCCGCGCCGCGCTGGCCGTCGCCGTCGCCGCCTCGACCGGCGGCCCCCGCGCCCTCGCCGACCTGGTCCCCGGGCTCCCCACCGGCCGCGGCGCCGCGGTGCTCATCGTGCAACACATGCCGCCCAAGTTCACGCGCAGCCTCGCCGAGCGCCTCGACTCGATGAGCCGGCTCCGCGTGGTGGAGGCCGACGACGGCGCACCGGTCGTCGCCGACACGGCATACGTGGCTCCGGGCGATTATCATATGCGGGTGCGCCTCGACGCCGACGGCCCGGTCATCGCCCTCGATCAGTCGCCCCCCGTGTGGGGCGTCCGGCCCGCGGCGGACCACCTCTTCCGCTCCGTGGCGCAAGCGTTCGGCGCGCGGAGCGTCGGCGTCGTCCTCACGGGGATGGGGCGCGACGGCGCCGATGGGTTGCGCGCCATGCATGACGCCGGCGGCGGCGGAGTCGCCCAGGATCGCGAGTCGGCGGTGATCGCCGGGATGCCGGCGGCGGCCGTGCAGGCCGGGGGAGTGGACGCGGTCCTGCCGCTTGCCCAGATCGCCGACCGCGTGGCCGCCGAGCTGCTGAGACGGGGCGGCGGAGGCCGGCGATGAAGGGCTATCTGCTGGTGCACGCCGACGGCAAGCCCTACGGGCTGCCCGTTGCCGGGGTGCTCGAGGTGGCTGACGCGGGCCAGGTGCTGGACGTCCCGCGCGCGCTGCCCGCGGTGCGCGGGCTGACGCCGCTGCGCGGGCGGCTGGTCCCGCAGATCCACCTGGGCGCGTTCCTGGGCGGCCGAGCCGTCCCCGCCGAGTTGGGCCGCACCGTGGTGCTGGTCGCCCTGGGCGCCCGCCAGGTCGCGTTGGAGGTGGATGACGCGGACGCGGTGGTGCGCGAGAACGCGATGCCCGTGCCGCCAGGCCAGTCGCTGCCCTGGGTGGCGGGGGTGGCGGATCAGGATGGTGCGCTCGTGCCGATCCTCGATCTGGAAGCGCTGGGGGACCGCATCGGATGACCAGCAGCGCCGGCGACGACGTTCAGCTCGTCACCTTCAAGGTGGGTGGTCAGGATTTCGCGTTCAACATCTTTCAGGTGGAGCGCATCCTGCGCTACGAAACGCCCGCGCCCCTGCCGAAGGCGCCCGACTTCCTCGAGGGGGTGCTCCAGTACCAGGGCGCGGCCGTGCCGCTGATCGATCTCCGCAAGCGCCTCGGCGCCCCGGCGGCGCTGCGCGACGAGACGCGCACCGTGATCCTCGAGTTCGAGGGCGGCCGGATCGGCATCGTGGTGGACACGGTCACCGAGGTGATGCAGGTGCCGGCCGCGACGGTCACCTCGCCGCCGGGGATCGTGAAGGGGCTCGCCGCCGAGTACATCGCCGGCCTCGTCGTGACCAACGGCCGCACGATCATCGTGCTCAACACCAACAAGCTGCTGACGTCCAAGGAGAAGCTGGCGCTGAAATGAGCGAGTCCTCGCCCCCCCCCTCCCCCCCCCTCGCCGCCCTGCGGGCGGAGTACGACGCGATCGCGCGGCAGCTGGACGGCGCCGCCGGCTCGGCCGAGCGCGAGGCCGCCAAGCGCGAGATCATCGCGTACTTCAAGCGAGTGGACGGCCTCTTGGGGGAGCTGACCCAGCTCAAGGACGACATCCGCCAGCTGGTCGAGCGGTACAAGCAGCTCACCGCCGACACCAAGGAGGCCTCGGCGCCCGAGTTCACCGGCCAGCGCCCCGCCGTCCACGCCGATCACATCGGCGCCTCGACGTTCATCGAGAAGGGGTGGAGCCTCATCTCCCTGGGCGACCACCTGGGAGCGATCCAGGCGTTGCAGCGGGCGCTCCAGCTCTCGCCCGGGGAGACGCAGGCGGAGTCGCTGCTCGGCTGGGCGCAGATGTTGCACCAGGACTACGACGATGCGCTCATGACCTTTCAGAAGGTCCTGATGAAGGAACCGGCGAATTCCCTGGCGCGCATCAACGTCGGGTACATCTGCCTCAAGAAACGGATTTTCGGCGAGGCGATCGAGCACCTCTCGAAGGCGATCCGCCTCGACAACGACAAGAAGGCCACGCTCTACGCCCACTTCTACCTGGGCCTCGTCTACCTGCAACGCGAGATGTACGAGGACGCGCAGTCGTTTTTCCACAAGACGTTGAAGCTCGGCCCCAACCTCATCGAGGCCTACTACGAGCTCGGCCGGGCGCACTGGTTCGCGGGTGAGCAGGACCAGGCGAAGGCGAAGTGGCAGGAGGGCTTCAAGGCCAACAAGTTCAACCCCTGGGGCAAGAAGTGTCAGGCGATGGTCGAACTGGTCGCCAGGGGTGAGGAGCCCCCGCGCGACTAGCGCTCATCGCCCTGCTGCTCCAGGGCCCGACGGCCGTCACCGTCGGCCGCGTGACCGCCGTTGCCTGGCCGGGCCAGGAGGCGCTGGCCGCCGGCCTCGCCGAAGCTGCCGACCGCGCCGCCGAGTTCCCCGGGATCGGCGCGCTGCCCGACCGACCGCTCCGTCTCATTCTTGCGCCGACGCGCGCGCTGTACGACTCCCTGACGCGCGGCCGCCTGCCCGCGTGGAGTGAAGGCGCAGCGTTCCCGGAGCCTGGCGTGGTGGTGTTACTGTCCGACCGTCCGACCGCCCAACTGTCCGACGCCCTGCGGCATGAGCTCGCGCACCTCGCGCTGCGCTGGCGCGTCGGCCGTCGTCCGCCCCTGTGGTTCGAGGAGGGATACGCCGCCATGGCGGCGCGGGAGTGGGACCGGCTCGACGCGCTGCGCCTCAACTGGCAGCTGGCCCGCGGCGTGCGGATGAATCTCGACGAGGTGGACCGCGCCCTGCGGGGCGGGCGCGGGGATGCCGAAACCGGGTACGCCCTGGCCACGACGGCGGTGCTGTTGCTGTACCGCTGGGGTCGCGAGCGGGGACTCGATCCCCTGCTCGCCAACCTCGTGGACGCGCCCACGTTCGACGCGGCGCTGCGGGCCACGTACCATGTGACCGAGGGCGACTTCGAGGCGCGCTGGCAGCGGGACGTGGCGTCGCGCTACGGGTGGGTCTCGTGGGCCGCCGCGATGGGCTTCTTCTGGTTGGCGATCGGCGCGATCCTCGTGGCGCTGGTCGGGTGGCGCCGGCGCCGCGACCGCGCCCGCCGCGCCGCGCTGGACGACGGCCAAGTGCTTGACGAGCTTGAGATTGCCCCCTAGACTCCTGCCCCTATGCCAGAGCAGACACTCGCGCGCTCCCGTCTCCGCTTCGGTCCGAAGAATTACTTCTGTCTCGGGGCGGCCGTGGTGTCGCTCGCCGTGGGCTATTGGCTCCTGTCGAAGGGATCCACCACGCTCGCGCCGATTCTGCTCGTCCTGGGCTACTGCGTTTTCTTTCCGGTAGGCCTGGCTCTGTAGGGAGCCGCGTGGCCCGGGCGAATAGCTCAGCGGTTCAGAGCGCCTGCCTTACACGCAGGAAGTCGGGGGTTCGAATCCCTCTTCGCCCATCGGGGTACCAGATTGCAACGGGAGGATGGACCGCGTGAGAGAGCTTCGAGTTGTGGTCGCGCTGCTCGCGGGCGCGATGGGGAGCGCGGCGGCGCAGCTGACCGCCCCGCAACAGCCGGCCGAGAAACTGCTGGTGCTCCCCTTCATGGCAGCCGCCGCGGACTCAGCGCTCAGCATCGCCGTGTCGGACGCCGTGCGCGAACGCATCGGCCAGCTGGCGAAGTACAAGGTCGTCGTCATCACCAAGGCCAAGCTGTGCGAGGCGCTGCAGGCGTCGGGCTTCCCGTGCGACGGGCTGCTCGACGACCAGCAGGCGGTGCAGCTCGCTCGGTTCCTCCAGGTGCAGGCGTACGTCACCGGCTCGTTGGCGCGCAGCGGCAACTCGTTGACCGCGCAAGTCCACGTGGCGGACATCGGCGGCTCCGGGATGGCCGCGCGCTTCGACGCGAACAACGGCAATCCGGGGACGGCGCAGGCACTCGCCGAAACGATCGCGCAACGGCTCAACCTGATCGTCCGCGCGAGCGAGCAGACCCGCGAGTGCACCGGCGCCCGCCAGCGTGGCCAGTTCCAGCGTGCGCTCTCCGCGGCGCAGAAGGCGTTTGCCATCGACCCCAACTCCGCGGGCGCCCACTTGTGCGTCGCCACGGTGTACGAGGCGCAACGCCTCCCGGTGGACAGCAACATCGCGGCGTCCCAGCGTGCGCTGCGCGGCGACTCGCTCAATCCCACGGCGCTGGAGAACATCGCGCGGGGCTACCAGCAGAAGGGCGACACGCTGAAAGCGATCGACGCCTTCGTTACGCAGCTGCGCGGCGAGCCGCGCAACACCCAGCGACGGCTCGGCATCGCCCAGCTGCTGCGCCAGATGAAGCAGTACCAGCGGGCAGTGGAGCTGCTCGACGAGGGTCTGGCGGTCGTCCCCGGCGACCAGCAATTGGTCGAGCAGAAGACCCGTCTGTGCATCGAGGGCTCGCTCTACCGCTGCGCCGTGAGCGGCCTGCTGGAGCAGCTGCGGCACGACTCGACGCTCGCGCGCGATACGGCGTTCCTCAAGACGGGCATCGGTGCCGCGCAGCAGGCCCCCGACACGCAGGGGCTGCTCGTGTTCACCGCCAACGCGGTCCGCCACTACCCCAATGACCAGAGCTTCCTGAAGGCGCGCGGATCGGCGTTCGAGATGGCGGGCGCGATGGATTCGGCCCTGGCGGTCTACCGGCGGGCGCTGGGGCTGTCGCGCGGGGACGCGACCCTCAGCCTGCTCGTCGCCAAAGCGATCGTGGATCACGCGGTCTACGACACCGCCCGGGCACGGCAGCTGACCGCCAGCAAGGACTCCTTCGGGTTGCGCGCCATGCAGCAGGCGTTCGCCGACCGGATCGACTCGGCGCGCACGTTCCTGCAGCCCGGCCTGACGTCGCCGGACTCGACCCAGCGCCTCACGGCGGCCGTGATCATGCTGAGCGCCGGGTCCAAGGTGGCGCAGGCGGCCGCCTACGGTCGCGCCTATCCCTGGCTCGATACGCTGCTCCAGGTGGTCGGCCCCCGCACGCCCGCCGATACGGTTGGTCCGCGCTTCCAGGTACGCATCAACGCGAGCTTTTGGTACGGACTCTCGTCGGTGCTCACCCTGCGCGATCCCTATCAGGCGATGGTGAAGTCGAAGAAGTGCACCGAGGCGAAGGAGATCTACGACCGCCTGCAGCGCAACAAGCAGGCGCTCCAGCTGGGGATGCGCGTGCACGCCCCGACGGCCAACCAAATGAACGGCTTCAACGAGCAATACCTCGCGCAGATGCCGCGGGTAAAGCAGGCGTACAAGTGCCGGAACTTCTGAGCCATTGAATTGGCCTTGGGCCGGTTCTATATTGCGACGCTCCGTCGCAGGGGGCTGTAGCTCAGCTGGTTAGAGTGCCGGTCTGTCACACCGGAGGTCGCGGGTTCGAGCCCCGTCAGCCCCGCCTGAACCCGCGTCGCGGGACGCAGCACCCGGCTCCGCCTGCCTCGGCAGGCGGGGCCGTCGTATTTTGGAGCGTGTCCACCGCCACCTACCACGTCCCCGTTCTCGCGGACACCGTCCGCCAGTGGGCGGCGGGGAGCCGGCGCGCCGTGGACGCGACGCTCGGCGGCGGGGGGCACGCGGCGCTGCTGCGGAGTGTCGGAGCCGAGCTGCTCGCCGTCGACCGCGACCCGGCCGCGATCGCCGCGGCCCGCGCCCGGCTGGGTGAGGACGGGGTGCACTACCTCACCGCCCCCTTCGCCGACGCCGCCGTGCTCACTGCCGTGCGCGCCTTCCGCCCCGACCGGGTGTTCCTCGACCTCGGCGTCAGCTCGCACCAGATCGACACGCCGGAACGGGGTTTTACCTTTCGTCCGGGGGCTCCGCTTGACATGCGGATGACGCCTGGGGGCGTGGGACCGAGCGCGCGGGACGTGCTGAATAGTTGGCCCGTGGAGCGGCTCGCGGCGGCGTTCGCCGAATATGGAGACGAGCGCCGCGCGCGCGCGCTCGCAAAAGAAGTCGTGCGGCGGCGGCTGTCGGCCCCGTTCGCGCTGAGCGATGACTTCGTGAACGCGATCCGCGCCGTGCTGGGGCCGCGCTCGGGCCCGGCGCACTTCGCGCGGCTGTTTCAAGCGCTGCGCATCGCCGTCAACGGCGAGTTCGAGCAGCTCACGACCGCGCTCCCGGCGTTCCGCGATGCGCTGGTGCCGGGGGGGGGGCGGTTGGGCGTCATCACGTACCATTCGGGCGAGGACCGCATCGTCAAGCACCTGTTCCGTGAGTGGAGCCGGGCGTGCGTCTGCCCGCCGCGCCAGCCGGTGTGCACGTGCCGCGGCCGCCCCTTGGGGCGCGTGCTCACCAAGAAGGCGGTGCGGCCGGACGCCGCCGAAGTGGCGGCGAACCCGCGGGCGCGCTCGGCGCAATTCCGCGCCTTCGAGGCGGCCGATGCTTAAAGGCCGGCACTGGCTGGCGATCTGGCTCGTGGCGCTGCTCGCCGCGCTGTGGGCGGTGATCGCACGGCAGACGGCGTCGCTGAACGCCGCCCGCGCGCTCGCCGACCTGCGCGATGAGCGCGCGCAGCTCGAAGGGCGCCGCGCCGAGCTCGAGCGGCGCATCCGTGCAGCGCAAAGCCGGGCCGTGCTGCTGCCGCGCGCCGAGCGGCTGGGTCTGCGCCTCCCGGCCGATACCGAGATCATCCTGCTGCCCGTGCCCGGCGCGCCTCCGCGGACCGCGCCGCTGCGCCCGCCCCCCCCCCCTCCCGCGCGCCCGCCCCGCTGACCATGGCGAAGCCCGTGGTGCGCCTTGGCGTCGTGCAGATCGGCCTGTTCGCGGCGCTGGCGCTGCTCGTGGCGCGCGCCGTGCAGGTGCAGCTGGTGGAGGGCCGCCGCCACGCCGCCGAGGCGGCGGCCCAGCGCACGGAGCGCGTGGTGCTCGAGGCGCGGCGCGGCACGTTGTTCGACCGCCACGGGACCGCGCTGGCGCTGACCCAGGAGACGTATCACGTCGGCATCGCGCCCAACGAGTTGCGCGATCCGCGCCGCGACGCCGCCCTGTTCGCGCGGCAGCTGCGCGTTCCCCAGGGCGAGGTGGACCGGGCGCTCCGCCGCCGCTACGCCTGGTTCGCGGGCCCCTACACGGCGCTGGACGTGCAGCCGCTGCGCACCGTCCGTGGCGTGCACCTCGAGCCGGTGCTGCGGCGCTTTTATCCGTCACCCGAGTTCGCCCGCGCCGTGATCGGTCGCGTGGGCGACGACGGCCGCGGCGCCTCCGGGCTCGAGCGCCTCCTCGACAGCGTGTTGGCCGGGACGGCGGGGGCAGCCGTCGTGCTCAAAGACCGGGCAGGCCGCGAGTACGAATCGCCGGCGCGGTTGATCGCCGCGCCCGTCCCCGGCCACGACGTAGTGTTGACGATCGACGCCGAGCTCCAGGAGATTGCACAGCGCGCCCTGGCCGACGCGTTGGACCGTATGGACGCCGATGGGGGCGACGTGGTGATGCTCGACCCCGTCACGGGGGAGGCGCTCGCCGTCGCGTCGGGCCGCCGCGACGGGACCGCGCGCCCCAGCGCCTTCACCGAGACGTTCGAGCCGGGGTCGCTCGCCAAGATCTTCGCGGCGGCCGCGCTGCTCTCGCACGGCCGCGTGCGCCTGGACGAACGGGTGTCGGGCGAGGGGGGCAGCTATCGGATTCCCGGGCGGCCCACGCCGCTGACGGACGAGCACCCGCTGCCGTCGCTCACGCTGGCCGATGCGATCCGCGTCTCGAGCAACATCGCGCTCGTCAAGTTCGCCGCCCGGCTCCAGCCCGACGAGCAATACGCCACCCTGCGCGCATTCGGGGTCGGGGCACCGACGGGCATCGAGTTCCCGGCCGAGTCGCCCGGGCGCCTGCGCCCGCCGCGCGAGTGGACGCGGCCCAGCGCCGCGAGCCTCGCCATCGGCTACGAGCTGGCCGTGACGCCGCTGCAGCTCGCGGCGGCCTATGGCGCGATCGCCAACGATGGCGTCCTGTTGCAGCCGACCCTGATCCGCGAGATCCGCACGCCGCCGCCCGCGGCCGCCCTCGCATACCGCCACCGGCCGGAGCCCGTGCGCCGGGTCGTCACCGCGGAGGTGGCGGCCAAGCTGCGGGACCTGCTGCGCGGCGTCGTCACCGCCGGGGGCACGGGCGAACGGGCCGCGCTCGCGAACTTCCACCTCGCGGCCAAGACCGGCACGGCGCGCCGCGTGGTCGACGGACGTTATGCCGCCGGGCAGTACACCGCCTCCTTCGCGGCGCTGTTTCCAGCGGAGGATCCCCAGCTCGTCGTCGTGATGAAAATCGACAACCCGCAGAAGGGAAGCTATTTCGCCGCGCAGACGGCCGCCCCCATGACCCGCTCGATGCTCGAGCAGGCGCTCGCCGCGCGCACCGTCGCGCTGGATCGGGCGCGCCTGTCGAATGTCACGCCCACGGCCGCGCGCGCCGAGCTCGAGGAGCCCGACGGCATCGTTCCCTACGTCGTGAGCTGGCCGTACGCGCCGGACAGCGCCCGCGCACAGCCCGCGCGCGCCATCCCCGACGTCACCGGCCGCCCGATCCGCGACGCGGTACGCGCGTTGCACCGCCGCGGCTTCCACGTGGTCCTGAAGGGGTGGGGGTTCGTGCACCATACCTGGCCGGCGGCGCGGGACAGCGCGGCCGCCGGCTCGACGGTCACGGTGTTCGCGGAGCCGCGCCCCTGACCCGCCTGGCCGCCATCGTCGAGGCGCTGGACCGCGCGCAGGTGTTGGTCCAAGCGCCGACCTCGCTCCCCGAGATCACCGGTATCACCGCCGACACTCGACACCTGGTACCCGGTACCTTGTTTTGCGCGGTGCGCGGTGTGGTGCAGGACGGCCACGCGTTCCTGGCGGACGCCGCGGCCCGCGGGGCGGCCGCGGCCCTGGTCGAAGCGCCGTCGCGCCTCGCGCTGCCGCAAATCGTGGTGCGCGACGGCCGCCGCGCCGCCGCCGTCGCCGCCGAGACGTGGTACGAGCGGCCGGCGGCGCGGCTTCAACTCGTCGGCGTCACCGGGACGAACGGGAAGACCACCTCGGTCGCCTTGGCACGCCACGTGCTCGGCGCGCTCTGGCCGATGGGCTCGATCGGCACGCTGGGCGCGTTCGACCCTGGGGCTGCGCCGGTGGCGAGTGAGGCGGGGAACCTCACCACGCCCGGCCCCATCGATCTGCAGGCGACCCTCGCCGCGTTGATCGCCCGCGGCGCCCGCGGCGCCGCGATGGAAGTGTCCTCGCACTCGCTGGACCAGGGCCGCGTGGACGGCCTCGTGTTCCGCGCCGCCATCTTTACGAACCTGACCCGCGACCACCTCGACTACCACCGGACCTTCGACGCGTACTTTGCCGCGAAGGCTCGGCTGGTGAGCTACCTCGCGCCGGACGGCCTCGCCGTCATCAACGCCGACGACCCCGCGTGGGAGAAGTTGCCGGCGGCGCCCCGGCGCATCTCCTTCGGGGAACGCGGCGGAGACGTCACGGCCGCCGACGTCACGGTGGACGCGCGCGGCGCGCGCTTTACCCTCGTGACGCCGCAGGGCCGCGACCCGGTCGCCCTGCCGCTGCTCGGCCGGTTCAACGTCGCCAACGCCCTCGGCGTCGCGGCGTGCGGGGTGGGCCTGGGGATGCGGACGGCGGACGTGGCCGCGCGCCTGTCCACGGCGCCCCAGATCCCCGGCCGCATGGAACGCATCGCGGCCGACCCGTGCACGGTGCTGCGCGACTACGCGCACACCCCGGACGCGCTCGAGCGCGCGCTCGAAACGGTGCGGGAGATTACCGCCCCGGGAGGGCGCGTCATCGTCGTGTTCGGCGCAGGCGGCGACCGCGACCGCGGCAAGCGCGCGCCCATGGGCGAGGTCGTGGCGCGGCTCGCCGACATTCCCATTGCGACGTCGGACAACCCCCGGACCGAGGACCCCGAGCGCATCCTCGACGAGGTGGAGGCCGGGATGGGCAACCGCCCGCATTACCGCTTCGTGGACCGGCGTGCCGCCATCGGGCAGGCGCTGGAGCTGGCGCGCCAGGGAGACACCGTCCTGCTCGCGGGCAAAGGGCACGAGACGTACCAGGTCGTCGGCACGGTCAAGGAACCATTCGACGAGCGGGAGATCGTGCGCGGTTTGGGGGCTGCTTGATGGGCGGACGGTCCTGGACCAGTACTGAGGTCGCGAACGCCCTCGGGGTGCCTGCTCCAGCGATGCTCACCTTCAGTGCCATTTCAACCGACACCCGGCACCTGACACCCGGCACCCTCTTTCTGGCCCTCAAAGGCGACCGCTTCGACGCCCACGACTTCCTGGGCCAGGCCAAGGCCGCAGGGGCGACGGCGGCCGTGGTGCGGCGCGGGACTCCGCCCGTGCCCGGGCTGCCCTACTTCGAGGTGCAAGACACCCTCGCCGCGTTGGGGTTGCTCGCGCGTGCGCGGCGCCGGCGGCTGCCCACGGGCAGCCCCGTGGTGGCGATAACCGGATCGAGCGGCAAGACCAGCACCAAGGAAATGATCCGGGCGGCGCTTGCCACGCGCTGGCGGGTGCACGCCACCACGGGGAACCTCAACAATCTCGTCGGCGTGCCGCTCACGATCCTCGGCGCGCCGGAGGACACCGAAGCGCTCGTGATCGAGGCCGGGGCCAGCGTGCCGGGGGAGATCGCGCGGTTGCGGGATATCATCGAGCCGACGATCGCCGTGATCACGAACGTGGGCCCCGCTCATGTCGAGGGGTTCGGGTCGCTCGAGGGCGTGATGCGAGAGAAGCTGGCGCTCCTGGAACGCGTCCCCGCGGCGGTCGTGGGTCCGGGGCCGGAAGGGATGCTCGACGCCGCTCGGAAGATGACGGAGGTGTCGATCGGGAAAGAGTTGGGAGAAGACGCCATGCTGGACGCCTGCCTGGACGAGGAGGGGCGTCCGCAGCTCCCCCTCGAGGGGGGTGGCGCGGTGTCCCTGCCGGTGCTGGGCCTCCACCAGCTGGAGAATGCCCTGATCGCGCTGGCCGTCGCCGAACAGGTGGGCATAGACCACGACGCGGCCGTGCGCGCGCTGGTGGGCGTCCGGTTACCGGCGGGGCGAGGGGAGTTACGCCAGGTCGGTGGGCTTACTCTGATCGACGACAGCTACAACGCCAATCCAGCGTCCCTGCGGCGGGCGGTGCAGTTCGCCCATTGGCTCGCCCGCAAGAAGGGGCGTCCCCTGGCCGTGGTAGTGGGGACGATGTTGGAGTTAGGGCGGGAAAGTGCAAGATTGCACGCCGAGGCGGCCCGGGAGATCGTCGCGCGGAAGCCGGCGCTCATCGCCGCGGTAGGGGAGTTCGTGCCGGCGTTCGCGGCGCTCGGGCAGCGCATCATAGCGGCTCCGGACGCCGAGGCGCTGGGGCCGAAGCTTCGGACTGCGCTCGCCGGGAACGAGATTGTCCTGCTCAAGGCGTCGCGCGGGGTGGCCTTGGAGCGGGCCCTGCGACACCTCACCTGACTGGGCGGAGGCACACGACGTGCTTTATCACCTGCTCGCACCGTTCGCCCGGCAGCACATCATTTTCAATCTCTTCAACTACATCACGTTCCGGGCAGCGGGCGCGACGGTGACGGCGCTGCTGGTGGCGTTCGTGCTAGGGCCCTGGATCATTCGAACGCTGCGGGAGCGCCGCGTGGTCCAGGTGATCCGCGCCGAGGGGCCGTCCACTCATCTGAGCAAGCAGGGCACGCCGACGATGGGTGGACTCATCGTCATCCTCGCAACGGTGGTGCCGACCCTGCTGTGGGCGCGGCTCGACAGCCGCTACGTGATCGTCTCGGTGGTGGCCATGTTGTGGATGGGCGTCATCGGTTTTCTCGACGACTATCTCAAGATCGTGCGCGGTAAGTCCCAGGGGCTGGTGGCCCGGTGGAAGCTGGCGGGGCAGGTGTCGTTCGGCGTGGCGCTCGGCCTGCTGTTGATCTTTTCCCCGTTGTACACGCGCGTCGACCCGGCCTCGACCCAGCTGCCGCTGTTCAAATACATCCTGCTCGTCCTGCCGTGGCCCCTTTACCTGGGGTTCGTCACGTTCGTCATCACGGCGAGCTCCAACGCCGTCAATCTCACCGACGGGCTCGACGGGTTGGCGACCGGGCTCACCGCGATCGCGGCCGGCGCGTTTGCGATCTTCGCCTACCTCTTCGGGCGCGTGGACGCGACGCGGTGGCTCGGCCTGCTGTACCTGCCCGGAGCGGGGGAGCTGACGATCTTCTGCGGCGCGCTGATGGGCGCCGCGCTCGGCTTCCTTTGGTTCAACGCGCATCCCGCCCAGGTGATCATGGGCGACACGGGCGCGCTCGCGATTGGGGGCGCCCTGGGCACCGTCTCGATCCTGCTCAAGGCGGAGTTCCTGCTCCTCATCGCCGGCGGCGTGTTCGCGGCGGAAACGCTTTCCGTGATGATCCAGGTGTCTACGTACCGCTGGAACAAGCGACGCCGCGGCAAGGAGTACGCGGACGCGCACAAGGTCTTCCGGATGGCGCCGCTGCATCACCACTTCGAAAAAATCGGGTGGGCCGAGCCCCAGGTGGTCATGCGCTTCTACATCCTCGGCGTGCTGTGCGCGATGATCGCGCTGGCGACGCTGAAGGTCAGATGATCCTGCCCGCTACCTGGCGCGATCGAGGAGCGGTGGTGGCCGTGGTGGGCTTGGGGAAGAGCGGGGTCGCGGCCGCGCGCCTGCTCGCGCGCGAAGGCGTGCGCGTGTATGCCAGCGACGGCTCCGACCATCCGTACGCCGCCGGAGCCCTGGACGCGCTGCGCGCGCTCCCGGGGGTCGAGGTGGAGGTGGGGCGCCACGACCTCGCGAAGATCCGGGCGGCCGCGGGCGTCGTGGTCTCGCCGGGCGTGCCGCCCGACGCGCCGCCCGTCGCCGCGGCGCGGCAGGCGAAGGGCGCAATCGTGTCCGAGCTGGACCTCGGCTTTCGGGCGCTGGCGGACGGCACGCGTTGCATCGCGATCACCGGGACCAACGGCAAGACCACCACCACGGCGCTGGTGGCCCATCTCTTGACCGTCGGGGGGCGGCGGGCCACCGCCGGAGGCAACATCGGCCGGCCGCTCGCTGACATCGCCCTGGCGGGCGACCGCTACGATTGGCTCAGCGTCGAGGTCTCGTCGTTCCAGCTGCACGACAGCCCGCACTTCACGCCCGACATCGGCATCGTCACCAACCTCGCCCCCGACCACCTGGACCGCTACCCGTCGGTCGAGGCATACTACGCGGACAAGCGCTTGCTCTTCCGGAACGCGACCGACGCCGCCGTCTGGGTGCTGAATGCCGATGACCCGGCGGTGCTCGACCTGGCCGGCGGCGCGCGGGGACGGCGCGCGGCGTTCTCGTTGCGTCAGCCTGCCGACGCGTGGTACGAGACGCCCGCCGGAGTGCTGCGGCTCGGGAGCGACGTGTTGGCGCGCCGCGAGGACCTGCACCTGCTGGGTGACCACAACGTGGCCAACGCGCTCGCCGCGGCGCTGGCCGTCCGGGCGGCGGGCGTGCCGCCCGGAACGATCGCCGCCGGGCTGCGCTCGTTTCAGCCGCTGCCGCACCGGCTCGAGCTGGTGCGCGATGTCGAGGGGGTGCGCTGGATCAACGACTCCAAGGCGACGAACATCGCCTCGACCGTCGTGGCGGTCGAGGCGATGGACCGTCCCTTCGTGCTGCTGCTCGGCGGCCGCCACAAAGGCGAGCCGTACACCCGGCTCGCCCCGCTCCTCGAGAATCGCTGCCGTCTCGTGATCGCCTACGGCGAGTCGGGGCCGATCGTCGAGCAGGACCTGGGCGGCCGCGTGCCGCTCGAGCGCGGGACCACATTCGCGGACGTCATCGCGCGCGCGCAGCGCGCGGCGAAACGAGGTGACGCCGTGCTGCTGTCGCCCGCGTGCTCGAGCTACGACATGTTCAAGAACTACGAGGAGCGCGGCGCCACGTTCCGGCGGTTAGTGGAGGCGATGTGACCGACCGCGCCTGGGAGAGTCGGCTGCTGGCCGTGGTAACCGCCGTCCTCGTCGTGTTCGGGATCGCCGCCGTGTACGGCGCGTCGAGCCTCGTGAAGGTACAGGGTGGGCAGGTGGGCGCGAGCTTCGCGCTGCGCCAGGCGGTGGGCGCGGCACTGGGCGGCCTGCTCGCGACCGTCCTGGCGCGCCTGGATTACCACCGCTGGCGCCGCTGGGCGTGGCCGCTGCTCGGCGTCAGCGCGTTGCTCCTCGTCATCCCGCTGCTCCCCTTCACGCACCCGATCGCGCCGACGCTCAACGGCTCCCGCCGCTGGGTCGACCTCGGCATCATCAGCTTGCAGCCGTCGGAGCTCGCCAAGTTCGCCGTCGTCGTGTGGTGCGCGATGCTCGCCGCCAAAAAGGGAGAGCTCATCCGCACGTTCAGGCTCGGGGTGCTCCCGTTCCTGGTCATCCTCATCCCGGTGGTCGGGCTCATCTTCCTCGAGCCGAACCTCTCCATGGCGCTGCTGGTGGCGATCCTCGCGGGCGTCGTGCTGTTCACCGCGGGCGCTCGCATCGGGCACTTCCTCTTGCTGGGGAGCGCGGCGGTCCCCGTGCTGTACGGCGCGATCGCCAGCGCGCAGTACCGCCTCGCCCGCGTGCTGACATTCCTGAATCCCGGCGCGGCACCCACCGAGGCCACGTGGCAGGTGAAACAGTCGCTCGTCGGCATCGGCGCGGGCCAGCTGCTCGGCGTCGGGGTGGGGCAGGGACAGCAAAAACTGGGCTATCTGCCCTACGCCTACTCGGACTTCATCTTCTCGACGATCGGCGAGGAGTGGGGGTTCGTCGGCGTCCTCGCGATCGCCGTGCTGTTCGGCACGTTCCTCTGGTTCGGCTTCCGGATCGCGCGCACCGCCGAGGACCCGTTCGGCCAGCTGCTCGCGACCGGCATCACCGCGATGATTGGTCTCAGCGTCGTGCTGCACGTCGGCGTGACGCTCGCGGTGATCCCGGCGACCGGCGTGACCCTCCCCTTCATCTCGTATGGGCGCTCGAGCCTGATCGTGGCCCTGGCCGCCACCGGCGTGTTGGTGAGCGTGGAGAGGGCGCGGCGTGCGACGTAAACGTTGGGTTGTTCCGCGTTCCGCGGTCCGCGTTCGGCGTTCATGAGGATCCTCATCGCCGGCGGCGGCACCGGCGGTCACCTGATGCCGGCGCTCGCGCTGGCGCGGGCGGCGGCCAGTCGGGGGATCGAGCCGGTGCTGGTCGGCGCGCTGCGCGGCATCGAGGCGCAGGTCCTCCCGTCCCATCCCTACCGCTTCCATCTGCTGCCGATCGAGCCGCTGTACCGAAGAGCGTGGTGGCGCAACCTGCGCTGGCCGGTCATCGCGTTGCGGGCGTGGTGGGCGGCCGGCCGCGTGCTCGCCGACGAGCGCCCAGCGATCGTGATCGGCACCGGCGGATACGCCGCGGGCCCCGTCGTGTGGCGGGCGCAACGGGCCGGCATTCCCACGGCCCTGCAAGAACAGAACGCCCTTCCGGGCGTCACCACTCGACTGCTGGCACGCGGCGCGCGCCAGGTACACCTCGGCTTCCCCGAGGCGCGCGCCCGCATCCGGCCCGGTGTGGGGACAGAGGTGTTCACCTTCGGCAATCCGATTGCGCCGCCTGAACACGCGGACCGCACCGCCGCGCTCGCGGCCTTCGGTCTCCATCCGGACCGGCCCACGGTGCTCGTCTTCGGGGGGAGCCAGGGCGCGCGCGGGCTCAACGAGGCGGTCGCGGGCGCGCTCGCCGGCGGGTTGCTCGCGGGCGTGAACGTGCTGTGGGGCACCGGCGCCGCGCATCAGGTGCGCTACGCGCCACTCGCGGTGCCCGGCCGCGTCGTCGTGCACGGCTTCCTCGACCCGATCGCGCCGGCGTACGCGGCTGCGGATCTGGTGTGCTGCCGCGCCGGCGCGATGACGGTCGCGGAGTTGTGCGCGTGGGGGAAGCCGAGCGTGCTGGTGCCGCTGCCGACCGCCGCGGCGGATCATCAGGCGTTGAACGCGCGCGCCCTCGCCGACGCCGGCGCGGCGGAACTGCTCGTCGAGCGCGAGCTGTCGCCGGCCTCGCTCGCGCGAGCGCTCACGTCGCTGGCGGGCGACGCGACCCGGCTCGCGTCGCTCGGCTCCGCCGCCCGGCGTCGGGGCCACCCGGACGCCGCCGCAACTGTCATGTCGAAGATTTTGACACTGGTCGGGTAACCGCACGCTCTTTCGCAAGTTTAGTAGATTTGCTATATTAGCCCCCCACAGATGACCTTGTTTCGACCCGGGGATCCCCGCCCGATCCACTTCATGGGCATAGCCGGGGCGGGGATGAGCGGGCTGGCGCTCATCGCCAGGCACCTCGGGGTGGCCATAACGGGATGTGATGCGGACCTCTCAGGTGCCGCCGATTTGGCACCCCTGGGGGTTCCGCTGTTGCGGGGACACGATCCGAGCCATGTGGCGGGAGCCCGGGCGGTCGTCGTCACGGCTGCCGTGGCTGCGGAGCACCCCGAACTGGAGCGGGCGCGGACTACGGGCATCCCGGTCGTACGCCGCGCCGACGCACTCGGAGAGCTCGTAGCCGGCGGGACCCTCGTGGCGGTCGCGGGAACGCACGGGAAGACGACCACCACGGTGATGGTCACGGAGGCGCTGACGGCCGCCGGGCGAAACCCCACGGGACTCGCCGGCGGCCGCGTCGCTCGTTGGCATGGGAATGCGCGGGTCGGCAGCCGGGACCTGTTCGTCGTCGAGGCCGATGAGTTCGACCGCGCCTTCCTGGCGCTGACGCCGACCGTGGCCGTGGTGGGCAATGTGGAAGCCGACCACCTCGAGTGCTACGGCACGCTCGCGGCGCTCGAGGCAGCGTTCGCGGAATTCGCGGGCCGTGCGCGGCGCGTGATCGTGGGCGAGGACGATGCGGGTGCGCGACGCGTGGCGGAGCGGCTCGCTGCGCCGGTGTGGCGCGTGGGGCTCGGGGCCGACGCCGATGTCCGGATCCGCGACGTCGCGCAGGCGCCGGACAATTCGCAGGCCGTCGTAGAGCTTCCGGGCGGGCGGGCGGTTCAGCTGCGGCTCGCGGTGCCCGGGCTCCACAACGTGCGCAACGCGGCCGCGGCCCTCGCGGTGCTGCACGCGCTGGATGCGGATGTGGCCGCGGGCGCGGCGGCGCTGGCGACGTTCGAAGGCGTCGGACGGCGGTTCGAGCGGCTGGGCGAGGCCGGTGGGGTGACGGTAGTGGACGATTACGCGCACCACCCAACCGAGGTCGCCGCGACGCTGGCCGCGGCGCGGCAGGCGTTCCCGGGCCGGCGCGTGGTGGCGGTGTTTCAGCCGCACCTCTATTCGCGGACCGCGCTGCACGGCGACGCGCTGGGACAGGCGCTGGCGGCGGCGGACGTGGTTGTGGTGGCGCCGATCTACGGCGCGCGCGAGCAGCCGGTGGCCGGCGTGACGCATGATCTGGTGGCGCGCGGCGCGATCCGTGCCGGTGCGGCGACGGTGGCGGTGCGCGAGCGCGCCGGACTCGCGGGCCAGGTGGCGCGGGCGGTGCGCGCTGGCGACGTGGTGTTTACGCTGGGGGCGGGCGACGTCACCCGCGTGGGCCCCGAGCTGCTTGAGCGCTTGCGGGACAAGACGTGAGGCTGCGCTTCCGGGTGCCCAGGGTGCCGCGCCTGTCGCGGCGCGCGCTGGCGTGGGGCGGCACGGTGCTGGCGGTGCTGGTGCTGTGGCTCGCGGCGCCGGCGGTGTTGCGCCGGTTGGCGTTCTTTCGCGTGCGGCAGGTGGAGCTGGTCGGGGTGCGCAATCTCGATCCCGACGCGGTGCTGGCGGCGCTGCGGTTGCCCGCGGAGGCGAGCGTGTTCGACGACACGCGGCTGCTCGCCGACCGGGTGCGCGGGCTCGCCGGCGTGGCGGACGCGCGGGTGGCGCGGCGGCCGCCGGCGGCGCTCAAGGTGATGGTGCAGGAGGTCGAGCCCGTGGCGCTTGTCCCGGCGCCGCGTGGGTTCCAGGTGGTGGACGCGGGCGGGCGGGCCCTGCCGTTCGATCCGGCGCGGGGGGGAGGTCTCGACCTTCCGGTCGCGCAGGTTGCCGACAGCGGCGTGGTCGGCGTGCTGGCCCGGATCCAGGCGTTCGATCCGGTGCTGTTTCAAGATATCGGTGCCGCGCGGCAGTACGGGCGCGGCGACGTGCTCCTGGAATTGGGCTCCCGTCGCGTGCTGGTGGCGCGCGATGCCGGGCCGGAGGTCATACAGGCCGTGGTGTTGGTGGCGAGGGATCTGGCCGCGAAAGCGCGCCCGTATGTCGAGCTCGACGCGCGCTACGCCGGACAGGTGGTGGTGCGGCGGAGGGCGCGCGCCGGATGACCGAGCGGCGGCTGGTCGCCGGGCTCGATCTCGGCAGCACCAAGACCTGCGCCGTCATCGCGGAGGTGGTGGGCGATTTGCCGCGGGCGCCGCTCGCCAAGGTGCTCGGCGTCGGCCTGGCGAAGAACAGCGGCGTGCGTCGCGGCATGGTCCGCGATATCGACGAGACGAGCCGCTCGGTGGTGGCCGCGCTGCGGGACGCGGAGCGGATGGCCGGCGTCAAGGTGGCGGACGTCACCTGCGGCATCGCCGGCGAGCACGTGGCGGCCCGCGGCTCCACGGGCGTCGTGGCCGTGAGCGGCGACGAGATCAGCGCGCAGGACGTGGCGCGCGTCAACGAGGTGGCGCGGGCGGTGTCGCTCGGCCGGGACCACGAGCTCCTGCACGATATCCCGCAGGAGTACATCGTGGATCAGCAGCGCGGCATCTCGGACCCCGTGGGGATGACGGGCACGCGGCTCGAAGTGGAGATGTATATCGTCACCGTGCAGGCCACCGCCGCGCAGAACCTGCGCAAGAGCGTGCAGCGCGCCGGCTATCGTGTGGCCGACCTGGTGCTGGAGCCGCTCGCGGCGTCGTACGCGGTCCTGACGGATGACGAGAAGGAGCTGGGCGTCGCGCTGGTAGAGGTGGGCGGCAACTCGACGGGCGTGGCGATCTTCCACGAGGGGAAGATCCGCCATCTCGCATCCCTGAAGTACGCGGGCGCGCACGTCACGAACGATCTGGTGCAGGGCCTCGGCGTGACCCAGGCAGACGCCGAGCGGCTGAAGGAGCGGCACGGCGCCGCATACACCCCGCTGGTGGACGCGGCGGAGATGATCAACCTGCCGTCCACGCCCGGTCAGGGCGCCCGGCAGGCATCGCGCGAGCTGCTCGCGCACATCATCCACCAGCGCGTGGACGAGATCTTTCAGCTGGTGGCGCGCGAGTTCGAGCGGGCGGGGTACGGCGGCGGCCGGCTGCCGGCGGGCGTGGTGCTGACGGGCGGCACGGCCCACCTGCCCGGGATGGTGGAGCTGGCGCGGGAGGCGTTCGCGGTGCCGGTGCGCGCTGGCCATCCGGAGCTCGGGATCTCGGGGCTCGTGGACAGCGTGCAGGCGCCGCGCTACGCGGTGCCGGTCGGGCTGGTGCTGTTCGCGGGGCGTAAGGCGGCGCAGGGCGCGGCGCCCGGCGTGCTGTTCGGCGGGGCGCAGGTGCACAAGCTGTTCGGACCGCTCAAGCGGTGGCTGCAGGATTTCTTCTGATCACGGGCATACGGGGAGAGCCATGATCTTCGAACTCGAAGAAACGGTCACGCAGAACGCGCGGATGAAGGTCGTCGGCGTCGGCGGGGGCGGCGGCAACGCCCTCAACCGGATGATCGACGAGCACGTCGGCGGGGTCGAGTTCATCTCCGTCAACACCGACGCCCAGGCGCTGCTCAACAACAAGGCCGACGTCAAGGTCCAGATCGGGAAGAAGCTCACCCGGGGCCTCGGCGCGGGCGCGCGCCCCGAGATCGGCCGGCAGGCCATCGAGGAGAATCGCGACGAGGTGCTGCATTCCCTCCAGGGCGCCGATCTCGTGTTCGTCACCTGCGGCATGGGCGGCGGCACCGGCACCGGCGCGGCCCCCATCATTTCCCAGGTCTCGCGCGACCTCGGCGCCCTCACCATCGGGATCGTCACCAAGCCGTTCCTGTTCGAGGGCCGGAAACGGATGCGCCAGGCCGAAATGGGGATCGCCGAGATGCGCAAGCACGTGGACACGATGATCGTCGTGCCCAACGAGCGGCTGCTCGCGGTGGTGGGGAAGGGCATCCCGTTCCAGGACGCCCTCAAGAAAGCGGACGAGGTGCTGTTGCACGCGACGCAGGGCATCTCCGCCTTGATCTGCGTGACCGGCCTCGTGAACGTGGACTTCGCCGACGTGCGCACCGTGATGCAGAACGGCGGCGCGGCGCTGATGGGGACCGGCACGGGGCGCGGCGAGAATCGCGCCATGGAAGCGGCCCAGCAGGCGATCTCGAGCCCGTTGCTCGACAACATCTCGATCGCCGGCGCGACCGGTGTGCTCATCAACATCACCGGCGGCGAGGACCTCACCCTGGGCGAAGTCACTCAGATCAGCGAAGCGATCCACGATGCCGCGGGCGACGACGCCGAGATCATCTTCGGCGCGGTCAACGACCCGGCGATGCACGGCGAGGTGCGGATCACGGTGATCGCGACCGGCTTCGACAAGACCGGCGCGCTGGCCGAGGCCGGCGCCCCGGGCCGCGCCGCGCCCGGCGTGCTGCCGTTCCGTGAGCGGGGCGCGCGGCCGACGCCCGTGCCGCCGCCGGGATTCGTGAAGCCAAGCGAGGTCGGGCCCAAGCGGCCGTCCACGCCCCCCCCCGGTGGGAATCCGGAGCTGAACGAGATGGAGATCCCCACCTTCATCCGGCGCCAGATGGACTGATGGCTTGGCGCGCCAGCCACTACGTCGCCGCCGGCGCCCTCGCCACGAGTGCGCTCCTGTGGGGTGCGCACGAGGCGTGGTCGGGGCGGGGCCCCCTGGTCGCGGCACCGCTCCGCGTCACCAGCGCCTACGACGAGTTCGCCGACATCCTGCACCGCAACGAGACGCTGTCGAACGTGCTGGCGCGCGCGGGCATCAGCGGGCGCGACTACGCGGCGTTCCTTGCGGCCGCCACCGCGATCCCGGCGCGCCGCCTGCAGGTCGGCCAGGTGTTCGAGTTCCGGCGCCTCAAGGGAGATTCAGTCACGCGGCGGGTCCTGGTGCGCACCGGGCCGGAGTCGCGCGTCTGGGTCTCGCGCCTCGGCGGGGACTCCGGATGGGTGCAGCGCGTCGAGGCGATTCCCTGGACGGTGACGCGGCTGCGGGCCGTGGGCGCCATCGAGTCGTCGTTGTACGACGCGCTCGACCAGGCGATCAGCGATTCATTCCTGCCGGTGCGGGAGCGCCGCCAGCTCGCCTGGGCGATCGCCGACGTCTACGACTGGGAAGTGGACTTCAACCGCGACATCCGGCCGGGCGACCGGTTCGACGTCCTGATCGAGCGGCTCGAATCGCCTGAAGGCGAGCGCCGCTTCGGCCGAATCCTCGCCGCGCGCGTCGACGTGGCGCATACGCCGAGCTACGCCTTCTATTTCGAGGCCGACGGCGGCGTCCGGGGGTTCTACGACGAGCAGGGCCGCTCCCTGCGGCGCGCCTTCCTGCGCGCGCCCCTCGAGTTCCGCCGCGTGTCGAGCCGTTTCGGCGGGCGCTACCACCCGATCCTCAAGGAGTGGCGGTCCCACCAGGGGACCGATTACGCGGCGGGGTACGGCACGCCGGTGCGCGCGACGGCCGACGGCATCGTGACCAAGGCGGGACGGGAAGGGGGCTACGGCAATCTCGTCGAGCTCCGTCACGCCAACGGCATCCGGACCCGCTACGGCCATCTCTCAGCATTCGGCAAGGGCGTGTCGATAGGCGCCCGGGTCACGCAGGGGGAGTGGGTCGGCTATGTCGGGTCGACGGGCCTCTCCACCGGTCCCCACCTGCACTACGAGTTCATCGTCAACGGCCGCCCGACGAATCCGCAGCGCAAGGACGCCGGCCCGGTGCAGAAGGTCCCGGCCCCGTTGCGGGGGGAATTCGAGAGCGTGCGGGCTCATCTGCTCGCGGAGCTGGAACCGCGGCCCACCGCCCCTGCCGTCCCACCGGTCGCCGCCACGGTCCATTAACTTCCCCGACAACTGTGGAGCTCTACCCCGCCGTTGACGTCCAAGGCGGGCGCGTGGCGCGTGCCCCGGCGGGGGAGGGCGGGGGCACCGACCCGCTCGCCGCCCTCGCCCGCTTCGCCCGCGCGGGAGTGCGCTGGGTGCATTTCGTGGACCTGGATCGCGCCTTCGGCCGCGGCGCAAACCGCGACCTGGCCCGCGCTTTTCTCGCCGCCGCTCCACCCACGGTCCGCGTCCAGGTGGGCGGCGGGCTCGCCAGTGAAGAAGCGATCGACGAGCTGATCGCCTGGGGCGCGGCCCGCGTCGTCGTCGGCACCGCGGCGGCGGCCGATGCGGCCCTGGTCGACCGGTTGCTCGCTCGCCACGGCGCCGATCGTCTCGCCGTCGGGATCGACGCGAAGAACGGCCGGCTCGCGCCACGGGGAGCGGCCGCGCCGCTTCCCCCGTCCCCACTCACCCCGGCGAGCCTGGCGCGGCGCGTGCAGGCGCAGGGCGCCCGCACGCTCGTGTACGCCGACGCCGCGCGCGACGGCACGCTCGCGGGGCCCGACGTCGCCGGCGCGCGCGCGCTCGTCCAGGTAGGGCTCGATGTGATCGTCTCAGGTGGGGTCGGGTCGCTCGACGACCTGCGCGCGGTCCGCGCGGCTGGACTCGCGGGCGCCGTCGTGGGACGGGCCCTGTACGCAGGGACGTTCACGGTCGCAGAGGCGCTCGCATGCGTCGCGTGACGCCGGGCCTCGCGCTCTTGCGCGCGACCGGCATGGCGGCGCTGCTGCTGTTGCTCTGGAACCCGGCCACGACGCGCCCCCTCGCCACGGGCATCCAGCCGATCGTCCTGCTCGACGCCTCGCTCAGCATGGCCGCCGGCCCTTGGCGCGCGGCGCTCGACACGGCGCGCGCGCTCGGAGGGGGGGCCCGACGAAACGCGATCGTGTGGCGCTTCGGCGCCGGGGTCGCCGCCTTCGACACGACGCCGCCGGCGGACGGCGCCAGCGACCTCGCCCCGGCCCTCGAGGCGGCCGCCGGGCGGGGCGGTGAGGTAATCGTGGTGACCGATGGCGCCGTCAGCGATGTCGCGGCCATCCCGCCCGATCTGCTGCGGCGGCCTCGCGTCATCGTCTTGCCCCGGGCGCCCTTTCGGGACGCGTTCGTCGCGGCCATCGAGGGCCAGCGGCGATTGACCCGCACCGACACCCTGCGGCTCAAGGTGAGCTACGGGACGGCCGGGAAACCGGACACGGGAAACGGGAAACGGGCGGCGACGTTGACGGCGAGCGTTGGGGGGCGGCGGGTCGCGTCGAAGGTTGTCGAGCTTCCGGATAGCGGCGTGTTAGCGACGGAGCTCACGTCTCCCGTGTCCCGTTTCCCGCCGGGGTGGTCGGTGCTCGACCTGCGGCTCGAAGGGGTGAGCGATCCCGAGCCCCGCGACGACGCCCGCCGCTTCGTGATCGAGGTGAGCGCGCAGCCCGCCGCCGTGATCTTCGCCTCCCCCCCGGACTGGGAGACGCGCTTTCTGGCGCGCACGCTCGGCGACGTGGCGCGCGTGCCCGTCAGAACCTTCGTGGAAACCGAGCCGGACCGGTGGCGCGACGCGGCGACGCTGGCGCCGGTGGCTCCGGCCGCGCTCGCGCGCGCGGCGGCGGGCGCGCGCTTGGTCGTGTTGGGCGGCGAGCCCGAGCGCGCGCGCCGCTTCGCCGGAGGCGCGGCCGCCCAGCTCGTCTGGCCCACGGTGCGGGGCCAACCGGGCGACTGGTACGTCGAGCGCCCGCCGGCCTCACCGCTCGCCGGCGCGCTCGCGGGCATCCTATGGGACTCTCTCCCCCCCGCCGTCACGGTGGGGGACGCTTCCCCAACCTCGGCTCGGCCGGATTCAGGCGTGATGACGGCCCTCACCGCCCGCCTGGCGCGGCGGGGGACACCGCGGCCGATCGTCACGCTCGACGCGCGCGGCGGGACGCGCCGTGCTACCGTCACGGCGGCGGGGCTATGGCGCTGGGCGTTTCGTGGCGGAGCGTCAGAAGAGGCCTATCGCGGCTTGGTCGCCGCCCTCGCCGACTGGCTGCTCGGCGAGCGGCGGGCGGGGCGGGGTGAGCGCGCCGTCCCGACGACCCTCGAGACCCCGAACGGCCTGCCGCTCGTCTGGCGCTGGACCGGAGAGGGCGGGGCGGAGCCGCGGCCGCTCGCGATCGACCTGGCGGGAGAGCGTGGGCCGCGGACGGACACGCTGCGCTTCGACGCCGCGGGTCGGGCCGAGCTGCGCGTCGCGCCCGGCGTGTACCGTTACGCGTTGGCCGGCGGCCCGGAGCGTGGCGTCGTCGCGGTGGAGGAGTACTCCGCCGAGTGGCGCCCTTCGCCCGCGGTGCCGGCGCTCGCGGCGCAGCCGGGGCAGCCGGAAGGACGCGTGAGGCGGGTCGGGTTGCGCGACCGCTGGTGGTTGTACGTGCTCGTGATCGCGGCGTTCGTCGCCGAGTGGGCCTGGCGGCGGCGGCAGGGGCTCCCGTGAGCGACGGATGACGCTCACGCTGACGACCTCGGTCAAATACTTGAAGGGCGTGGGCCCGCGGCGCGCCGAGGCACTCGCCCGGCTCGGCATCAAGACCGTCGGCGACCTGCTCTATCATGTGCCGCACCGCTATCTCGATGCGACCACGGTCACGCCGCTGGCGCGGGCCGACGTGGGGCGCGAGGTGACGTGCGTGGGGCGCGTCGTCAGCACGGGCGTGCTCCCGACGCGCCGCGGCCTGCGCGTGTTCCGCGCGGTGCTCCGCGACGACAGCGGCTTGCTCGAGTGCGCCTGGCCCGGACGCCCGTTCCTCGAGCGTCAGATCCGCAAGGGCCAGCTGCTGCTGGTCACGGGGCCGGTGCGCTACTACCACGGGCGGCAGCTCGTGCCGCGCGAGTTCATCGTGCTCGCCGAGGAAGGGGACGACGGCGAAGCGCCCGTGGGAGGTAGCGGGCTCGTCCTGCCGGTGTACCCGGCCACCGAGGGGCTCACCCACCGGCAGATTCGCGCGCTGGTCCAGCAGCACCTCGATGCGCTCCTGCCGCTCGCGACGGATCCGCATCCGGCGCCGTTTCGCGAGGCGTACGGCCTGATCGAGTTGCGGCGCGCGCTCGCGGTGCTGCACCGGCCCCGACAGGTAGCGGAGACCGAGCCGGGGCGGCGGCGGCTCGCGTTCGACGAGCTGTTCGACCAGCAGCTGGTGCAGGCGCGGGCGCGCCATCTCGCCAAGCGGGCGCGCGCCGGCATCACGTTCGAGCTGAAGCGCGAGCTGACCACGCGCCTCAAGGAGCACCTGCCGTTCGAGCTCACCGCCGACCAGCGCCACGCCGTGCGGGAGATCACCGAGGACATGACCGCACCGTTGCGGATGCACCGCCTGCTGATGGGCGACGTGGGGACGGGCAAGACCGTGGTCGCGCTGTTTGCGATGCTGCTCGCCGCGGAGAACGACTATCAGGCGGCGATCATGGCGCCGACCGAGCTGCTCGCCGAGCAGCACGGCGCCACGCTGACGCGGCTGCTCGAGCCGCTGGCCATCCGACCGGAGCTGCTGCTCGGCCGGATGACGGCGGCGGAGAAGGCCGCGGCGCGGGAGCGGATCGCCGGTGGCGGGGCACGGCTGGTGGTCGGCACCCACGCTCTGATCCAGGAGTCGGTCTCGTTCCGGCGTCTGGGGCTCGTGGTGATCGACGAGCAGCACCGCTTCGGCGTCGAGCAGCGGGCGGCGCTGGTGGAAAAAGGCGACGCCCCCGACGTCCTGCTCCTGACGGCGACGCCGATCCCCCGCTCGCTCGCGCTGACGTTGTACGGCGACCTCGACGTCACGCAAATCCGCGAGCGCCCGCCGGGACGGGGTGAGGTGAAGACCGCGCTGCGCACCGAGGCGGCGCGGAAAAAGATATACGACTTTCTCCGGAGCGAATGCGCGGCCGGGCGCCAGGCCTACGTCATCTATCCGGTCATCGAGGAGTCGGAGCGCGCCGATCTCAAGGCGGCCACCACGATGGCCGAGAAGCTGGCGAAGACGTTCGCTGAGTTCCACGTCGGCTTGGTGCACGGGCGCATGAAACCCGAGGAGCGCGACGCCACGATGCGGGGATTCCGCGACAATGCGGTGCAGATCCTCGTCGCGACGAGCGTGATCGAGGTGGGGATCGACGTGGCAAACGCGTCGGCGATGGTGATCGAGCACGCCGAGCGGTTCGGCCTGGCGCAGCTGCACCAGCTGCGGGGCCGCGTCGGGCGGGGGGTGGCAGCGAGCCACTGCATCCTGCTGTCGGATGTGCCGGAGGCGGCGCCACGACTTCAGGCGTTCTGTGAGACCACCGACGGCTTCAAGATCGCGGAGCTGGATCTCCAGGAGCGGGGAATGGGCGAGCTGGCGGGAGCGCGGCAGTCGGGAGGCGTGCCGTTGCGCTACGCGAACCTCGAGACCGACCTCCCGCTCCTCGAGGCGGCGCGCCGCGCCGCGGCGGCGCTCATCGCGCGGGACCCGGCGCTCGAGCGGCGCGAGCACACGGCCTACCGCGAGCGGATTGTGGCGCGATACGAGAGAGGGTTTGAGCTGTTTCGCGTGGGCTAACCCCGGGGCGCCGCCCCGGGGTCAGCCGAGCTCAAAGCGTCAATCGCAATCCCACCGCCGCTCCGTCTCTCGTCGGCTCCACCGTCACCCTGACGGGCGCAAAGGGAATGTTGTCCGGCTCGTCCCGGCCCGGATGCAGGTCCAGGATGAAAAGCGCCGCCGTCACCAGGAGACTCGCCTGGGCGCCGAGCAGCCGATGGTTGGCCCGGCGGTCGTAGGCCAGCGAGCGCTGGTACAGCGCCTCGGCGTCGGCGCGCGCGTAGCGCCCGTCGGGGCCGCGGGCGCAGGCGTCGTCGGCGGAGCGGCAGATGGCGAGCAGCTGATTCCACTCGCGCCGCGACCGGCCGTGTTCGTGCGCCGCCATGACCGTGAGCCCCACGGCGGTGCCAGCGGAGAGCCATTTGCCGTAATGCACCGTTACACGACGCCACGTTGCACGCTGCATGTCAGGCAACGTGGCGTCATGGCGTCGTGCAACGCTGTCAGATTGCGCCGTGAGCATGATCGGGGCGCACAGGGCGACGGCCAGGCCGATCCAGGCGATGCGCATCATCGGTACGCGTGAATATCGCCGCGCCCGGCGACTACGACCAACTGTCGGCCCTGGACGAGCGGCGGTTCTTCGATCGGCCCGGCGACCTGCGCCCGCCACAGGATGGTCCCCACGCGGTCCACGAGCAGCACTTCGCCGCTCACGCTCCCGACCAGCACCTCTCCGCCCGCGAGCGGAGTCGGTCCCGCCGTCGCGACGATGTCGAGGGTGCGCCGCGCCGCGCCCCCGGGATCGTGGACGGGGATGGTCCATAGCGCGCCGTTCCGCGCCAGGACGTAGACCGTGTCCCGCGCGACCGCCGGCGCGCCGTACACGGCGTCGCCGGCGGCGACGTCCCAGAACGGCGTCAGCGTGGGAACGCTCACGGCGAGGACCCGGCCTGCGGTCGTGCCGAGGTAAACGCGGTCGCCGCCAGGTCCGCTCTCGAACGCGGGCGTCGCGAGGACCGTGCCGGGCGTGGCGAGCCGCGCCGCCGCTGAGCCCGTCCGCAGATCGAGGAAGTACAGCGTGTCGGCGGTGGTGGCGACGACGAGGCCCAGCGGCGTCGGCACCGGGGCGACGCGCACGGCCCCCGGAAGCCGGCGGCGCCAGGTGATGCTGCCGCGTTCGGCGTCGAGCCGCAGAACCGTGCCGTCCTCCGTCCCCGCATACAACGCGTCACCGTCGAGCGCGAGCGGCGCGACCACGCTCCCACCGACCGCGCGCCGCCAGATGGGCTTCCCATCGCGCAACCGGAGCGCGTACACGCGGCCCCGAGGCTGCGCTTCGGTCGCGACATACAGGCGGTCGTCGTCCAGGAGGGGACCGCCGTGAATCGTCCCGTCCACGCGCTGGCGCCACAGCACGTCGCCGTTGGCGCGGTCCACCAGCACGACCGTCCGGTCCGCGGTGCCGGCCGCCAACACCCCCTCGCCCAGGGCAGGGCTGCCGCGCACCGCGCGGCCCACGGCGGCGCGCCACAGCGGGCGGGGATCGGGGTTGAGCGTCTCGCCGGCAGAAACGTCGTGGCGCGGGCTCCCGAGGTACGCGGTCCAGCTGCGCTCCTGGCGCGCGGGGCCGAGCTTCGCGCTGGGCACGCACGCGGTCGCGTTGACAGCCCAGAGGGCCGCCACTAGTATGCCGCGCCTATGCCGGAACACCGTCGCATCGAAGCGCTGCCGTCGCTCGTGGGTCAGACCGTGGCCGTGCGCGGGTGGGTGATGACGACGCGTTCGAGCGGCAAGATCGCGTTCGTCGCGCTGCGCGATGGGACGGGCTACCTGCAAGCGGTGGTCTCCAAGAAGGAAGTGCCGGAGGTCGCGTGGGACGCGCTCGGCACCCTCAGTCAGGAGACCTCGATCGAGGTGACGGGTACGGTGCGCGCCGATGCGCGCGCGCCGGGTGGCGTCGAGCTCACGGCTTCGAACCTCAGCGTCATCGGGCCGAGTCACGACTTCCCCATCACGCCGAAGGAGCACGGCACCGCCTTTCTCTTCGAGCACCGGCACCTCTGGCTCCGCTCGCGGCGCCAGGTGGCGATCGCACGCGTGCGCCACGAAGTGAGTCAGGCGATCCGCGACTTCTTTCACGAGCGCGGCTTCGTGCTGGTGGACACGCCGATCCTCACGGGGTCGATCGGCGAGCACGCCGGCACGCTCTTCGCCACTGACTACTTCGATCTGGGCAAGGCGTACCTCGCGCAGACGGGCCAGCTGTACGTGGAGGCTGCCGCGGCCGCGCTCGGCAAGGTGTACTGCTTCGGTCCCACGTTCCGCGCCGAAAAATCGAAGACCCGCCGCCACCTCACGGAATTCTGGATGGTAGAGCCCGAGGTCGCCTGGAACGACTCGAACGACAATATGAAGCTCCAGGAGGAGTTCGTCTCCTACATCGTGTCGCGGTGCCTGGAGCGCAAGCGGGCCGAGCTCGCCGAGCTGGAGCGCGACCTCGCGCCGCTCGAGCGCGTGGGGCCGCCGTTTCACCGCATCTCGTACACCGACGCCGTGGAAAGGCTCAAGGGCCTGGGCTCGGACATCGAATGGGGTCGGGACCTGGGAGGCGACGCGGAGACCCTGCTGGCGAAGCAGTACGACCGCCCCGTGTTCGTGTTCAACTATCCGAAGCAGGTGAAGGCCTTCTATATGAAGGAGAACCCCGACGACCCGCGCACCGTGCTGAACAACGACTGCTTGGCGCCGGAGGGCTACGGCGAGATCATCGGCGGGAGCCAGCGCGAGGACGATTACGAGAAACTCGTGGCGCGCATCCGCGGCGAGGGGCTCCCTGAAGACGCCTACAGCTGGTACCTCGACCTGCGGAAGTACGGGACGTTCGTGCATGCGGGGTTCGGGCTCGGGGTCGAGCGCACGGTCGCATGGATCTGCGGGGTCCCGCACATTCGGGAAGCGATCGCGTTTCCGCGGACCTTGTACAAGCTCTGGCCGTAGGCCTTACCGTCGTTTGACTTCCTCCCAGAGTTGGTCGAGCTCCGCGAGGCTCGCCCGCCCGATCTCCACGCCCCGCTCCTCGGCGAGCGCTTCAATTTGCTCGAAGCGGCGGGTGAACTTCGCGTTCGCCTTCTCCAGCGCCTGACCCGGCTCGATCTCGAGCTTGCGCGCCAGGTTCACGACGGCGAAGAGCAAGTCTCCTACCTCGGTCTCCAACGCGTCTCGCTTCCCGCCTGCGACTTCCCGATCGACTTCCGCCACTTCCTCTTTCACTTTCGCCATCGGGCCCGCCGCGTCCGGCCAGTCGAACCCCACGCCCGCGGCGCGCTCCTGCAGCCGGTACGCCATGAGCAACGGCGGCAGGGTGGGAGGGAGGCCGGCGAGCGTGCCGCGCTTGCCTCCGGCCCGCGGCTCGCGGCGCTTCACCAGCTCCCAATTGGCGTGATCGGACCCGCGCGCGCCGGCGTACAGATGCGGATGGCGGCGCCACATCTTCTGTTCCAGCCCGTGCGTCACCACCTCGGCGTTGAACTGCGACCGCTCCTCGCCGATCACGATCTGGAACGCCAGATGGAGCAGCAGGTCGCCCAGCTCGTCGCGCAGGGCCTCGGGATCGTCGGTCTGGATCGCGTGATCGAGCTCGAGCGCTTCCTCGACCAGATAGGGACGGAGCGTCTGCGGGGTCTGAGCGCGGTCCCAGGGACAGCGGGTTCGCAAATCGCGCACGAGTCCGAGCGCGCGTCCAAGCGCTGAATCGCCTTGCATTTAGCCTCCGGGCGGGGTATCATACCCGCGCCTGTGAGCGTGTCAATGAGCGGGCGCGACGCCCGTGCCTGGGTCGACGTCGACCTCGCCGCCTTAGTCGACAACGCCCGCACCGTGGCACGGGCCGCGGGCACACGGCTCCTCCCCGTCGTGAAGGCTAATGCCTACGGGGTCGGAGCCGTCGCCGTGTCGAAGGCCCTCGAGCAGCTCGAGCCCCCCCCGTGGGGCTACGGGGTGGCGACGATCGAAGAAGGCGCCGAGCTGCGGGAGGCCGGCATCACGCGGCCCATCCTCGTCTTTCTCCCCGCGCGGGCCCAGCTGTTCGATCAGTATGATCGTCACCGCCTCACACCGGCGTTGGGCGATGCGGGGAGCATCGTCGCGTGGACAGCGCGCGGCGAGCGCTCCTTCCACGTCGAGATCGACACCGGGATGGGTCGCGCGGGCGTGCGCTGGGACGAAGTGGACGAGCTGGGCCCGGCGGTCGACACGCCGTATTTCGAGGGGTGCTACACCCACTTCCACTCCGCTGACCGGAGGGATGGGTCGGCTGAGCGGCAGCTGGAGCGGTTTCTCCAGGCTGTGGGCCGCTTGGCGCGGCGCCCGCAGCTGCTGCATGTGGCGAACAGCGCCGCGGCGGTGCGCGGGCCGGACTTTGCGTTCGACCTCGTGCGCCCCGGGGTGTTCCTGTACGGAGGCTCGCCCGGGGAGGGCCCTACTCAACCGCGGCCGGTCGTGGGGGTGCGGTCCCGCGTCCTGAGCGTGCGGCGCCTGCGGAAGGGCGAAAGCGTCGGCTACTACGCCGGCTGGGTCGCGCCACGCGATACCGTGGTCGCCACGCTCGGGATCGGCTATGCCGACGGGCTGCGGCGTACCGTGAGTCAGGACCCCCGCGCGCACGTCCTGCTCCGCGGCAAGCGCTGCCCGATCGTCGGGCTCGTGGCGATGGACTTGACGCTCGTCGAGACGGGACCGCTCGACGTACAGGTGGGCGACGTCGCCACGATCCTCGGCGAGCAGGGGACGGAGCGCATCACCCTGGAGGACGTGGCGGCCTGGAGCGGGGCGGTGCAACACGAAGTCCTTGCGGGGCTCGGGGCTCGGCTGCCGCGGGTGTACGCGTGACGGGGGGAGGGGGGGGGCGCAAGCGCGCGGCGATCATCGTCCTCGATGGGTTGGGCATCGGTCCCGCGCCCGACACGGCGGCATATGGGGACGCGGGCTCGGATACCCTGGGGAACGTCGCTCGAGCAGTAGGCGGTCTGCGGTTGCCACATCTCGAGAAGCTCGGGTTGGGGAAATGCCGGTCGGGCTCCGAGATCCCCGGGCTTGCGCCTGGAATCAGAGCGACGGCCGCTCACGGGGTGGCCCAACCGGCGTCTCACGGAAAGGATAGCACCACCGGGCATTGGGAAATCTGCGGCGTTCTCCTGGAACGAGCGTTCCGGACGTATCCCAATGGATTCCCCGTGCCGTTGCTCGATGACTTTGCGCGCCGCACGGGACGCGGGTGGCTGGGCAACACGGCGTCGTCGGGGACCGCGATCATCGCCGAGCTGGGCGTGGAGCACCAGCGCACGGGCAAGTGGATCGTGTACACCTCGGCGGACTCGGTCTTCCAGGTGGCGGCGCAC
>WNGB01001470.1_pt1 | contig 38587 bp, 30 predicted proteins | sample 5400681 | NCBI WGS metagenome assembly WNGB01 (sample SAMN13153367, study PRJNA577476) | soil metagenome | isolation source: 115 cm soil or saprolite under grassland replicate 2 | place: USA:California | collected 2016-06-15 | reverse complement strand
CCTGCGTCGCCCGGCGATATGCCTCAGCCTCGGCCATCCGCTCGTCCATCCGAATCTTGACCAGGAGATCGTTGCTATAAAAATTACCGTTCATCATGCTCTCCTCAAGTGTGAAATTGGTGAAGCAGCGGTTCGATGAGGCTAGTCTAGCGCATGGGGCGGCGGCGCGCATCGTGGAAACTACGGTAGTGGGGTACGTCTCTTTGGGACGGGTTCAGCGCAGGCATGGCCACGTAACATACGTAGACGGAGCTGGCACAGGCGCGCGATGTTTACACTCCATGCCGCTCGGGGCACAAGCCCGGGCGACACGGCATGTAAGATACGGTCGCGCTGCTCAGTTCCGGCGCGGGGTGCGCAGCGGGCGCGCAGGCATTTCCAGCTCGCCCACATCGTCGGACGTCTGCCGGAGCAGCGTCTGGATGACTTGAGCGCTGATCGGCCCATCGCTGACGACCGAACATATCAGCGTCGCCCGCAGTTCGCGCATGTCGCGCGCAAGGATGCGCATCATCTCGCTGAACTGGACGTCGTACCAGTCGGCGCGTCGGTTGGCGTCGGCTAGCTCATCCTGCAGGTGAGCGATGGCGATACTCTGGCGCTCGATCGTGTATTCGAGATCGACCAAGTGGCGCTCGATGCTGGCGAGCGGTTCGGTGGGGTGTGCGGCTGACTGCATGAGTCCGCTCCTGAAGTTTAGTTGCCATTAGTAGATATTTCGTTAACGTACCAAGCAGTGTAGCACGCAAAGGCCGAGGATGGAACAGTACCATGATCCCGCTCTCTGGTGGGACGCACTGTTTTTCGCCGAAAAGTGCCGTGGGCAAATACATTCTGTACAGTGGGGGAGCGAGGGCGGCGCCCAGCGGGCACCCGGCCGCCCTCGCAAAATTCCCTGTTGTGGTGCTGATACCGAAAGCCCGCCAGGACGAACTGAGAGCCGCAGGATGGAAGGTTTTCGAGATCCACAGCTTGGAGGAGATGCAGCCGGTAGTCTAACCATCCTCTCAATCACTCACTCATCACTCGGTACACTCTGTGCCCTCCCAACCCATCCCGGAGCCGACCCATATTTCTGCCCGAGAATCAGGCTCAACTGTGCAGCATGTTCCTGAACATGGCGCATGTTATATAGAAGGAGCTCCCCGAAGTTCATCACCCTCCTTCCGAATACGCACGGTTGCTCTGCCTTTTCATCAGTCAGCGTTTCAACCACCGCTTTGCACTTCGTACGGCAATGCAGGAGATAGGCGCGAAGCTCATCCTTTGTATAGATTCTATCAGGCAGCAACCCGGCCGGGTCTAGCTCGTCAAGAGTGAACGGAGCAGGAGGAGCAAAGTCCTCGACTGCCCCAGTCAGGTACAGGTCAAGCCAGAAGAGCGCGTGGTAGGTGACATACCAGTATTCCTGTTCCTGCGTGCGGTCGCTCCATAACTCCTCGGGGCAGGCAAGGAGCGCATTGTCCAGCATATCGATGGCGGCCCCGAACTGCTGCCAGATGCTTGTTTTCCACAGGGTATCCATTGGTCAGCCTTTCTTACTCATGGCTCAGGGCTACGTCAACCAGCAGCGCACGTGGATTGAATACCGCCACCAGCGTGTCGCCATGGCGTACCTCGGCGCGGTCATCCACGATTCGGTGAAGCGGGATCGTCAGTGGCATTGCAATGCGCTCCTGAAGCGGTCGAGACTTGCATGCAAGCATAGCATACTCGCCAGCCAACATCTATAAGGAGTTCATAGTTCGTGACAAATGGGCGACAAGAGGCCGCCCCGATCGGGGCGGCCTCTTTGGGACCAAGCCTTCTCCTCTCGCTCCCAGCCTGGTTTTGATGCAACATGTGTGCCAGCGACAGCTGCGGTTGGGAAGTGTGCTGCTCAGTCCGCCGATCGCTCTGCGCCGGCCGCCTCGACCACCGCGCGCACCAGATCCTCCGCAACATCGTCGCGCACCTCGGCCGCGCCAATCGCGGTCGGGAGCACCCAGCGCACGCGGCCGGCGCGCACTTTCTTGTCGCGCAGGGTCAGATCCAGCAGCCGCGCCGGATCCACGCCGGCGGGAATGGCCATGGGCAGGCCATAAGCTTGCAGCAGCGCGCGCTGGCGAGCGACCGACTCGGGCCCCCACAGCTCCATGCGCAGCGCCACCTGCGCGGCCAGCTCCATGCCGATCGCCACCGCCTCGCCGTGCAACAGCGTACCATAGCCGGTCAGCGCCTCCAGCGCGTGGCCGAGCGTATGGCCGTAGTTCAGCAGCATGCGCTCGCCCGTCTCGCGCTCGTCGATATTGACGACATCCACCTTGACTTTGGCGGCGCGGCGGACAAGATTGCAAATTGTAGATTGTAAGTTGTAGATTGCATCGCCGAAACTATCTGCAATTTGCAATTTGCAATCTTCCAATTCCTGGAAGAGCCCAGCGTCGCGAATCACGGCGTGCTTGATCACCTCGGCCCATCCAGCGCGCAGCTCGCGCGCGGGCAGTGTTGCCAGCATGTTGGTGTCGCTCAGCACCAGGCGCGGCTGGTGGAACGCGCCGATCAGATTCTTACCAAACGCGTGATTTACGCCGGTCTTACCGCCGAGCGCGCTGTCGACCATCGCCAGCAGCGTGGTGGGCAGCTGGATCAGCGCGAGGCCGCGCAGCACGGTGGCGGCCACAAAGCCGGCCAGATCACCGACCACGCCGCCGCCCAGCGCCAGCACCGCGTCGCGCCGCTCGACCGCGCCGCCGATCATCCAGTCGTAGAGCTTCGACACAACTGCCAGATCCTTGGATGCTTCGCCGGATGGCACGGCGTAGCTTTCGATCCGGTAGCCCGCGCCACGCAGCAGGCCCTCGACCGCCGCGCCATGGTGCGGGTAGACCTCGCTGTCGCTGATCAGCCAAAGCGTGCCGCTCAGGCCCAGCGCTTGGAGGCGCGCGGGCAGCTCTTGCAGCAGGTTTGGCCCCACCAGCACATCGTAGCTGCCGGCCGGGGTGGTGATTACTAAAACTGGAGTATTCAACATGACAATTTCAAGATTTCATCCTTCGAGTCGATCGCGTTTTCTTTCCGATTAAACAATTCCCGCAGCGACGGATCTTCCTTCACGGCCTTCTCCAGCGCGAACTTGGCGACCGTGCGTCGCGCCTGCGATTGCGGCTGCTCGGCCACCCACGCGCGCAGCGCGGCGAGCACCAGGTCAAAGTGCTTACGGCCGATGTCACGCAAGGCGTTGCCGGCCGACTCCTGCACATAGCGGCTCGGGTCGTCCTTGAGCGTGCCAAGCAGATCGATCGCCAGCTGTGGGTTGCTCGCAAATACCGCGCGCTTGCCGGCAGTCCACGGCCGCAGCCCTTCCGAGACAGCGCGCCGCAGATTGGCCTGTGATGCGTGGAGCCACTGCCGCATGAGTGGAATAGCCTGTTCGTAGCCGACCGCTGCACAGTAATCGTCGAATGCCATCGCCAGCGCCTCGTTGGCCTGCCAGGCCGGGTCATCACCGCAGCGATCAAATAAAAATGCCAGCGCGCGCGGGTCGCCCGCCGCCTGGCCGCCGAGCAGCGCGAGCGCGAACGAGCGCACCTCCCAGGCCGGGTGCGCGTACATGGCCACCGCCTGCTCGAACACATCCGGCTGGGGCTGGCTCAAAAAGGCGTGCGCCGCTCGGCGAATGGCCGACCAGCTTTTACCGATCAGAGCAGCGTTATCCACCTGTTAGCTCCCGATTCTTTTTCTGCCCGCGGCAGAGCGGTACTTTTCTTCCTTTTGTACTTCGTTTTTGCGCTCGTAGAGCGCAAAAACGAAGTACAGAAAAGCTGCCGCAGGCAGAAAGAGCTCTTGATCTCAATAAGACTTACGCAAGCGGGAGATTTGGAAGGACACAGTCCCTCCGAGAAACTTCATTTCTGCCGGTTGGGGGCGGCAGCGCCACGCCCAACCGCCAGAAAGAGTTGCAAAACCTGCGCGCAGATCTGATCGATCGCGCGATCGGCCACATTCACTCGCGCGTGAGCAACCTCGGCGTACAGGCCGGCGCGCGCCGCACGCAGCGCGTCCAGCCGCGCGACCGGGTCGGCGCCGCCGATCAGCGGGCGGGCTTCGTCGTGCGCATGCAGCCGCGCGACCAGAGTCTCGGTCGGCGCGTCGAGCCAGACAACAAAGGCAAGCGAGCGCAGCAAAGCGCGGTTATCCGGCCGTAGCACAATCCCGCCACCGGTTGAGACGACGCAGGGGGCGATCGAGAACGCTCGCTGGAGCGCGGCCGACTCAAGATCACGGAAGCGCGGCTCGCCCGAATCGGCAAAGATCTGCGCGACAGTGCGACCTACCGTTTCGGCGATCAGCGCGTCGGTATCGAGCAGCGGCCAGCCCAGCCGCGCTGCTAGCAGCTGGCCGACGCTCGATTTACCCACACCGCTAAGGCCGACGAGCGCGATCGATTGAGAATCTGGCATCTGAACATACTCAGGGTTGAGGCTTGCCGAATGATTGCCCGCAGTGGATGCAGAATGACGACTGCGGCTGCACGACACCGCGACAGTTCGAGCAGGTCCAAACGCCACGGAGCTTGCTGTAGTTCTTCTGAGCATGGATCAGCGCCGGCGCGCTTTCTTCGGCGGCTTCGGCAGCCGCAAAGGTCTTACCGCAATGTAAACAGAAGCGCGCATTTTCGCGCACCTGGCCGCCACAGTTCGAGCAGACACAGCCCTGCTGGAAGCGCTTGACGACTATCTGAGCGTAGGATGGCCGCCGAGTATGAATGACGTGACCGGGCTGATCTTGGGCGCCAATTGTGGACGCGCGCTCGCGCTGAAACACCCCCAACTCTTCGAAGGCGGCGCCGTGCATCGAGCGCTTTTTATCGTAGGCTGCCCGCTGGAGCGGATCTGACAGGATGCGATACGCCTCGGTGATCTTGCGCAGCATCTCCCCAGCCCGCGCTTTATGCGCCGGCGATGCGTGCTTATCGGGATGGAAGGCTTGGGCAAGGAAGCGAAACTGTTCCTTGATCTTTTCGGGAGAGACGTTCGAAGCCAACCCCAAAATGTGATACAGGTCTTCCGCCTCATGCAGGCCTGTCATATCCCACCGTCCTGATAACTATACTCTCAGGTGGACGTGCTGGCACAGTGAGCAAGGAAGTATATAACCGATGCCGATAACCGTCAAACCGGCGATGCAGAGCCAAAAGGGCCGCCACCGTTGAACTATGGTATAGTGCCGCAAATGAGAGAAACGACCTTGAGCAAAACACTGGCTTTTCTACACACCTCACCCGTCCACATTGCCACGTTCGGCCAGCTATTGGCCGAGATCGACCCCAGCGTCGCCGCGCGCCATATCGTGGACGAAAGCTTGCTGGAGGAGGCGCGCGCGGCCGGCGAGATCACGCCCGCGCTGGAGCAGCGGATCGCGGCGGCGCTACGCGATGCCAGCGCGCCGGATGGCGCCGTGGTGCTGTGTACCTGCTCGACGATTGGAGGGTGCGCCGAGGCCGCCGGCACGCGCGCCGGTTGTGTGGTGCTGCGCATCGACCGGCCGATGGCCGAGCGAGCGGTCGCGCTGGGCGATCGCATTCTAGTGGCTGCGGCGCTGGCAAGCACGCTCGCGCCAACCCGCGCGCTGATCCTGGATGCGGCGCGCGCGGCCGGCCAGCAGATTGAGCTGCGCGATCTGCTGTGCGAGCCAGCCTGGGCGCTATTTGAGCGCGGAGACCTCGCCGGCTATGCCCAGGCGATCGCCAAAGAACTACGCGCAGCCGCCGGCGTGGCCGATGTGATTGTGCTGGCGCAGGCATCGATGGCTGCGGCCGCACCGCTGTGTGCCGATCTGGGCATTCCGATTCTCAGCAGCCCGCGGCTGGGATTGGAGGCGGCGCTTGCGGCACATTACGCTCAGGCTTGAGCAACAGCTCGTCAAACACATGTCTCTGAATCAGGACTTACGCAGTGATCGGGTTTGGGTCGGACGGGTACCCGCTGGGCGTCGCCCCAAGATCGCTCTCACTAACTGCGGCGGCCCTGCCGCCGCAGTTAGTAGGAAAACAGAGGATTTTGTGCTGAGCAACCACATAATGCACTTTTGCTGTTGGGCGGCGCGGCAATGCCGCGCCGCCCAACAGCAAGGATATGCGGGGGCGGCTTCGCCGCCCCCGCATATCCACCAGCGCAGCGTGTTTCTGACGAAGACAGAAACCAATTAGGGCAACATAGCTGTATCGAGCTTGACGTCGTCGAAAGTTGCGTCGAGGGTCGAGTTAGTCGCGCCGAAGCGCAGCCGATCGGCCTGTGTTGTCCACGTTCCGACGCTTGTCGCCGCAAAGGGCGCACCAAACGCCGCGCCATCCGCCGCCAGGTACGCCTCCAGAATGGCATCCCCGCCAGTGCCTTTCTTCTGGCGCAGCCCGACACGGTAGATCGTATTGGCAGTCAGCGCAGTCGAATTTGATCCGATCGCGCTGCTAGCGTTCCTCAACTGTAGCCGTCCATCGCTCAAGAGTTGAATGTTGCCAACCGTCGTACCGGCGTTTGAAAACATTGCGATCCGCACCGCCGAGGCGGGCAGGTTGTTCACCCGTATGTAGAACGAGACATAGATGTCGTCGACTGCGGCAAAGCTCTCTTGCAGGTAGGCGGAAGTCGCGTTCGGAATACTGGCAGCGTACAGACCCTTGAGCTGCTGGCCGCCACTCGCCAGCGCAACGCTGCCGGCGATGCTATCCACCCCAGTGGTGGGGTCGGTCAGGCTGCCATTCTCGAAGGTAATGTCCTTGATCCGCGTGTTACCAGCGGTGTTGACGCTGATATAGCCGGTCTTGGTCTTCGTGTTGCTGCCATTGGCGTTGCTCACGGTCAGCTTGACGGTGTAGCTGCCGGGATTGGCATACACGAAGCTCGGATTCTGAACCGTCGAGTCGACTACGCCATTGTTGTCGAAATCCCAGGCCCAGTTGGTCGGGCTGCCGGATGAGAGATCGCTGAAGTTGACCGCTAGCGGCGCGGTGCCCGACGTCGGCGTGCCGCTGAAATCGGCTGTGGGACCAACACCGGTGCTGCCGCCAAGCGGGTCGTAGTTGTGCAAGTAATAACGTGAGACCTCATCGCTGGCCAGAACCACCAGACCAGTAGTGCTGTTCACGTTCTGCTTGGTAGATGTCGGGTTGTTGATCTTGGCATCGCTGGCGGTCTTCTTGATAAACAGATCGCCGTGGCCGGACACGAATGAGATATTGCTGCTGATTGGCGCGACCTTGCGGTAAATGCTGCCGCCGCCTTCATTAGCGCTGAAGACATTCAGCTCATTATGGCTGGTATCGATCAGTAGAATAGGGCGCGTATGATTATCGCCTTTGGTATAGATGACTGAATTCCGCCAGCCGCCGGCCGCCGCGCAATTGGCAACGCACGACAGCAGCAGGATCAGCGGGGCGGCCGAATTGGTGTTCGAGGTTTTGACGACGGCGTAAATGCCCTTGCCATCACTCTGCAGCTTGATATTTAGATGGTCGTCGGCGGCGGCGGGGTTTTGCGCGCTAGAGGTAAACACGCCAAAGCTGGCCCAGCTTTGGTCGTTCTGATCGCTGTCAATATGCACCGCAAAGTAGACATTCTTGTCGTTCTGATTGCTCCACATCACCCCGATTTTCGGGCTAGCGGTGGTCGTGTCGAAGGCAATATTGGTCGAGATATCGTCGCTGGTCAGGTTTGATGCACCGGTGACAGGCAGCGCATAGGGCGTGCCCCAGCTGGTATCACTGCCGGAACTGTGGTTGACCATGACCTTGTTGCTCTCGACATAGGTAACCCACAGTGTGCCATTCGATGCTTTGGCCAGGACCATAGCCTCCGATTTGCCTTTGCTCACGGTCACGGGAAATCCTGGATCGAGGCTGTAGATTCCGGCACTGTAGCTGTAACGATAGAGCCGGCCCCAATTAGACTGCGTGGAAGTTGGCGCGGCGCTCGTTGTGAAGACGTGCGATGCTACATACAGTTTCTGATTAGCTGCATCCCAGAGCGTATCGGCTTTGGTGGTGGGGCGGTCGTCAAGCATAGTGCCGGTATCGGCCCAGCTGTTATTCGCGAGGTTGAGCCGAAAGATATGATAATGATTATCGGTGGCGCACAGACTGCCCCACCAGCTGCCGTCGTTCCACCACAATTTGCTCTCCGGCTTCTCGCCGGTCGGCGTCGAGTTGCAGGACGAACCGAACTGAAAATCGCGATAGCCGTCGGGCGACACGGCAGCTTGTGCCGCTGGCGCGCCGAGCACGCCACTCAGCGCCAGCAGGAATATCATCAAAGCAGAATACAAGCGCCTCATTGAGATACTCCTGAATCCTCTCTCGACCACAATACCTGGTCAGGCCATGATAGCCTACTGTCAACATCATGAAGGTGACATTATGTTCATATTAAGTCGTATAACAATACAATTCGTTCAGAATTCTTGATCCTACGGCGAGCGATGGTTTTCCCGTGAGCGTGAGGCATTCGAAATCACGAGCAGGAGGTTTGGAGGGCCCGGGTACCCGCTGGGTGTCCCTCCGAGAATCTTTTGTTTCGCCCGTGGTGGCCGGCTCCGCCGGCCACCACGGGCGAAAGGAGGATTTGTGGGGAAGGTTGCACCTTCCCCACACCCCTTTGTACATGTCCGCATTTATTTCCTGGCGAGCTGACGAATCAGCCATCGATATGCGCGATATAGCGCTCAGCCGAGCGCCGCACGGCCGCTTTCGCATCTTCCGCGACGATGCTGCCGGGCCAGCTGCCATAAATACGGTCGAAAGCATACGGTTCCACCGCAGCGACGACTCCTTGCACGGCGCGCGTGTTCAGCGGAATATAGTTTGGGTAGCTGTACATGAAGGTGACGTAGCGGCGATCGGCCACCACCATGATCGTGTCGGCGGTGAACAGCGCGCCCTTGCCGCCGACACCATCGGCCCAGTGCAGCACGCTGGAGCCGGGAAAATGCCCGCCGCAGCGCAGCGCGGTCAGGCCGGGCAGCAGATCCTGAGCATCGCCCTCCCAAAATCGGATGGCCTGGTCGGGCCGCATCACCCAGCGGCGATTCTCGGTGTGCAAATAGATCGGCGCATCGAACGCGCGGCTCCACTCGATCATACTGCTGTAGAAGTGTGGGTGTGAGATCGCGATCGCCGCGATCCCGCCGCGCCGCTGGACTTCGGCCACCGTCGCGTCATCTAGAAAGCTGATGCAGTCCCACAGCACGTTGCCGGCCGAAGTCTGGATCAGGTGGGCCTGCTGACCAATCGCGAAGCTCGGAGTCGTTCTGATCGCGGTGACGCCCAGGTCGATCTCGGTCAGGCCGTTGGTGTGCTCGTGCCGCAGCTCGGCCAGGGTCGTCCACTGCTGGCCGTTCTGGTTGACATACTGCCGGTCGTCCTCGCAGATCGGGCAGTGTGTCGGCGCGGCCGAGCTGGCCGGGTATTGCGTCCCACAGGTGATACAGACATAGTTTTCCATCCCTATTTCTCCTTATTACTGAAGTTATATTGCGGCCCAGATGTTATCTTTTGCAACGGTACTTCATCTTCTTTTTGTATTTCGTTTTGGCGCTCAGCGAGCGCCAAAACGAAACACAGATGAAATGATAAGTACCATGCTGCCGGCTCCCCTGAGCATGTCGAAGCTACGTCCTGAGGTGCCCCCTGAGCCGGTCGAAGGGCTTGCCGAAGGGGGCAGGCTAGAAGACGTTTGCGGGCGGCACTGCGTAACTCGCGTTATTACACCTAATGATCTACACGAACGCAAGCTCGATGCCAAAATGCTCGCGCAGCGCCGCTTGGAAGGCCAGCTCATCAGGCAAAACCTGCGCAGTGCGCTCGCCGCGCGTGGTAACGATGAGCTGAAGATCGTTCAGCGTGATCCGGCCATCCGGCGTGGCCAGCGTGCAGACGCGCTTGCGAGTGAAGCTCGACGCCGGCGAAGTCTGATGGTAGTGGCACATATCGGTGTACTCGCCCTGCGTGTGTGGCTGGAGCGTGAAGCGATACTGCGGAGCCCAGCCGTCAGCATCGCGCTGCATCAAGGTCAAGTGATCGCCATCGCGATCGATGCGGTAGGCGCGACCATCCTGCTCCTGCTCGGCGGCTTCGACAAAGCGCAGCGGATCGCGAAACGAATCGCCAAAGCCAACATCGGCCAGCCAGCCTGCAGATTGCAGATTGTAGATTGTAGATTGCATGTCGGCCTTCGTCGTTCGTTGTTCGTCGTCCGTCGGAAATTGATGGTCGATAGTCGGTGGTCGGTCGTCGGTGGTCACGAGCAGCGTCAGGTGATCGAACTCCGGGCCGAAGCCGCCGTCGGCGTGCGCCACGCCAGCTGAGAGCAGCGTCACCTCGAAGCCCAGCTCGCGCAGCAGCAGCGCGAATAAGCCGTTCAGCTCATAGCAGAAGCCGCCGCGCCTGCGCCGGACGATCTTGTCGAACAGCGACTCCTCGCCAAGCAAGATCGTCCGGCCCAGATGAATGTCGAGATTCTCGAACGGCACTGCCAGCAGGTGCGCGCGGTGCAGATCGCGCAGTGTCGCTGCGATTGGCGCTCGTTCGCCACGATAGTTCATCCTTCGTAGGTAGGCTTGAAGATCCATTGAGCCCCTCAAAAGCTACGCTAGCATTCGCCGCACCATGAGCATACACATCTACCGCGCGGCGGGGATCGGGCAGCAGGTGTGCCACGACCCTGTACCAGAGATCAGGTTGAACGCTCATTCGCCGGCTCGCAAAAATAGAGAGTACCATGCTGCCGTACATCTTGAGCTTGCCCGCCCTGAGCTTGCAGTGCCAAAACGCTGGTGCTCGACATCACCGGCGTCCCGGCAGTCGATCGCGAGGTGGCGCTAGGCATTCTGCGTGTAGCCCAGGCAGCGCGCTTGATGGGCGCACGGATCGTGCTGGCGGGCATTCGCCCTGAGGTTGCGCAGGCGATCGTCAGCCTCGGCGTGGATCTGGAGGGATTGCAAACCGCAGCAACCTTCCAGGAAGGTATCGCGACGGCGACCGAATCGGCGGGCAGCCGCTTGACGAAAGACGCAAGATGATCGACCACAAACGTGATATTGACGCCGCAAGCTCTAGCTTGCATCCTGCATCCCCAACGCGGAGCGCTCTAGAATTCCCACCAGGGCTCGCCCGATTGAGGCTCACGCGCTGTGACCAACCGCTCAGCCGGCCGCTGATAGCGCGCCAGCAGGAAGCGCAGCGCGCCGGGCAGGCGGCGCGCCCAGGCGGCCTCGTTGTGCGTGGCCTCTTCCTCTTCCTGATACTGTAGGTCATGGCCAAGGCGATAGCCCTTGCGATCCAGCAGATCGCGCATGCGATGGGCCGACGACAGGTAGCGGCTGGTGTAGGTAGAAACCGCGCCTGAAACGACGCGCGTGTCGCTGCCTTCGTGCGTGCCGATATCCAGATGAATCCGGCCAGGCCGCGCATCAGCCTGCTGCACATACGAGAAGATCGCCTCTTGGGCGAACCACAGCGATGCACTCATCACGCCGGCGAAGCCGAACACCTCGGGGCGACAGAAGAAGCTGTACAGGCTGATCAGCCCGCCCATCGATGAGCCCAGCACACCAGTATGCTCGCGCTCCGGCAGCGTGCGAAAGTCACGATCGATCAGCGGCTTGACCGTATTGGCCAGAAACGCGACATACCGATCGCCACGGCCACCCTTGCGCAACCGCTGATCCTTGAACGGGCTGTACTCGTCGATACGGCGCGCGCCGGCGTTCGGAACGCCCACCACGATCGCCTCGATTCCCTCGCGACTCAGCGCCTCCATCGTCTCATCGACCTGCCACTCGCCGGCGTAGCTCAAGGCCTGATCGAACAGGTTCTGCCCATCCTGCATATAGATCACTGGATAGCGTCGATCACTATTCGCGTAGGACGGCGGTAGATACACATACAGCTTGCGCCGGTTGCGCAGCTCGGGGCTATATATGCTGTCGAGCGTCCGCACGTCGCCGACGACGGTGTGACCCCAGGGGTGTATGGCGTAGGCATGCCAGGAATTCGTTATGTTCATATCTCTTGGTACTATGTTCTTTGTTCGTCGAATGAGCGTTCGCCAGCAAGGCGAACGCTCATTCGACGAACAGCAGCGAAAAGCTGAGTGTGGCTAACCACGAAACGATGTCGCCGCGTCTATTCCAGCGGGAAGCACAAGAGTTCGCTCAGCCCACATGTACTATACCACGGCCCCTGCGTTCTGTCTGCTGACAGCATGCTTACAAAAGCATTGCCGGTACCTCCGCCAACCGTTCAATCACGGCGTTGACAAGCGACGCGGTGGCAGCTGTAGTAGGTGGCAATCAGATTCAGATCGCGGTGGTGCTCAATAAAACTTACACGTGCATATCAAGCGCTTTCTGCACAAAAACCTCCGCCCATCGCTCGCGCATTTCTCGGTGCTCGTTTACAATACCCCAGTTCGGTTCTCAACAAATATGCAGTGAGCATAATATGAACAACCACTACGGCAGCCAGAGCATGGTCGCCCCACTGCGCCGCGTGCTGATGCGGCGACCCGATCAGTCGTTCGCGGTGGACGACCCCGAGCGCTGGCACTATACCAGCCGTCCCGATCTCGCGATCGCCCAGCAGGAGCACGATGCGCTGGCTGGCATCCTGCGGCGGGCCGGCGCCGAAGTGATTGAGCATACTAGCCCGCAGCCGGACCGCGCCGATGCGATTTTCGTCTTCGACCCAGCGCTGGTCACCGACCACGGCGTGATCATGCTGAGCATGGGCAAAGATCTACGGCGCGGCGAGGAGCAGGCCATGGCACAGCGCTTCGCCGAGCTGGGCATACCGGTGATCGCCGCGCTGGAAGGCGGCGCACGCGCCGAGGGCGGCGACTTGCTGTGGCTCGACCACGATACGCTGGTGGTTGGGCTGGGCTTCCGCACGAACGCCGAGGGACTGATTCAGCTACGCGCTGCCCTGGAGCCGATCGGCGTCACGGTTGTGCCGGTCGATCTGCCCTACTACACCGGGCCGGAAGCCTGTTTACACCTGCTCTCGCTGATCAGCCTGGTCGATTATGATCTGGCGGTGGTCTACCCGCCGCTGCTGGCGGTGTCGTTCTATCAGGAGCTGCGGCGGCGCAACATCCGGCTGATCGAGGTGCCCGAGGCCGAGTTCGCGACTATGGGCACCAATGTGCTGGCGCTAGCGCCGGGCGAGTGCCTGATGCTGGCAGGCAACCCGATCACACAGGCGCTGCTGGAGGCGGCCGGCTGCGAGGTGCTGACCTACAAGGGCGACGAGATCTCGCTCAAAGCCGAAGGCGGCCCGACCTGCCTGACACGGCCGCTCCTGCGACACTGAAATTACCCGCGAAGGCACGCGAAGATACGCGCATGATCGACATCTGATTAGGGCGTACGCATCTCGCGGATTTTCATCCTCTGTCGGTTGTTTTTCGCCCGGCGGGGCGAAAACAACCGACAAAAAGATAAAGTACCATTCAGGAGCAACTAATGAATAATGAGATCGAGCAGCGCGTGCTGGACGCGATCGATATCGATGGCCTGGTGGCCTTTCTGTGCGAGCTGGTCGCCATTCCAAGCTTGGATGGCCAGGCCGCCGAGGTGGCGGTTCAGCAGCACGTGGCGGATTGGATGCGCCGGAACGGGCTGGCGGTCGATCTGTGGGAGCTGGATTTCGCGAGCCTGCGCCAGCACCCGGCGTTCTGCTGGGAGGTCGAGCGCGAGCGCGGGCTAGGTGTGGTCGGCGTGCTGGGCGAAGACCGTGGCGGGCGCAGCTTGATCTTCAACGGCCACACCGATGTGGTGCCGGCCGGCGATGCGGCCAACTGGCACTACCCGGCCTGGCAGGGCACGGTCGATGGTGGGCGGGTCTATGGCCGCGGCGCGGTGGATATGAAGGGCGGGCTGTGCTGCGCGCTGTTCGCCGCCAAGGCGCTGCGCGACACCGGCGTGCAGCTAAACGGCCGGCTGATGATCGAGAGCGTGATTGGCGAGGAGGATGGCGGGGTCGGCACGCTGGCGGCGGTGCTGCGCGGCTACACCGCCGACGGCGCAGTAATCATCGAGCCGACTGAGCTATGCGTGGCGCCGGCACAGGCCGGTGCGCTGAACTTCCGCGTGACTATCCCTGGGCTCGCGGCGCACGGCTGCGTGCGCGAGGAGGGCGTCAGCGCAATCGAGAAGTTCATCCCCATTCACACGGCGCTGATCGCGCTGGAGCGCGAGCGCAACGCAGGCGCCAAAGACGCGCTGTATGCGCGCTATGATCTGCCCTATGCGCTATGCATCGGCAAGATCAGCGCCGGCAACTGGGCCTCCAGCGTGGCCGAAAGCCTGATCTTCGAAGGCCGCTATGGCATAGCGATCGGCGAGAACATCCCAGCCGCGCGCCGCCAGCTCGAGGATGCCGTGGCCGACGCGGCCCAGACCGACCCCTGGCTGCGCGAGCACCCGCCGATCGTCGAGTGGTGGGGCGGGCGCTTCGAGCCGGCCGGCATTCCAACCGATCATCCGCTGGTTATGACCGTGGCGGATGCCTATGGCGCCGCCGCCACCGGCGACACCGCGCGGCTGGAGGGCATGACCTACGGCGCTGATATGCGGCTGCTGGTCAATGTCGGCAACACGCCGACGGTGATGTTTGGCCCTGGCGACGTGCGTGTCTCGCATCGGCCGGATGAGTACGTGCCAATCGCCGACTTGAAAGCGGTCACGCGCACACTGGCGCTGACGGCGCTGCGGTTCTGCGGTTACACGGCGTGAAATAGTAGGTTATGTTTTGGCAGCTTCTTTTTCACCCTGCGGGGTGAAAAAGAAGCTGCAAAAGCAAGAATCCGTGAGAAGCATACGCTCTATTGTACCGCCACCACATAGATCGGCCCCAGATCGGCCGACAGCGCCACGCTGCCTGCAATATTCGAACAGGGCAGCGGCCCGCCATCCCATGCGGTACAGGTGACAGTGGCGCTAGGATCGACCGGGATGCTGACCGGCTGGGCTTTGCTCGACCAGAAGACCGTCAGCGCCCCATCCGGCCGCACGAAGCGATAGCCTTCGATGCCGGCTGGCTGACCTGCCAAAGGACCGGCATAGGTCACGCTCTTCAGCTGCTTCACCGCGTGCTGGTAGGCCTGATATGCAGGCCGATGTCGGGTAGGGTCTTGCGGCTCGACCATGGCCGTGTTGTGGAACCCATCGCTATCGTAGATGTACCACATGCTTCCAAGCAGGTTAAAGCTGAGCGCTCGCGTGTAGTAACGCCCGACTGCATAGGCTTGGAGGTTGGGGCAACCAGGATCGCACAGCAGCCCAGTCTCGGTCATGAGCATCGGTTTGGGCGGGATGTTGTAAGTATTCATCAGCTTGCGCAGATACGGCGTCTTCCAATCCGAGCTGTTCAGATCTTTTCCCCAATAGTAGGCATTGTAGGGCAGAATATCAAACGCATTAGCGGCCCCAGCCAGCAAGACGCCCTCAAGAAAGCGGGCCGATAAGCCACCACCTGTCCGCGGATCATACGCATGATCCAGCAGCAGGCTGCCATGCATCACCTGAACGGCGGGGTTGGAATTTTTGATTGCCGGATACACAACCTTCAACATATCGCCATAGGCGCGGCCACCCCAATATGGGTCGGTTCTTACGCCCCAACAGCCGTACCCCGAGTCGTGTGAAAAGATGTAGGCATCGGGCTCATTGCCAACCTGCCAGTAGACGACATTGTACGGCGGCTGGCTGTAGCGCGCTACCGCCGCCACCAGAAACGCCGCGAAGCGGTCATACTTCGTGGGGTGAATCGGCGCGCAATCGGCCTGATAAGGCATTGTGGCCCAGCGCGGGCTACCGCGCACGATCATGATAAACTTCAAGCCCGATTGACTGGCGAGGATCATCTCCTGCTCGATACGCTGCATGGCGGGCGTGTTCCACTGGTAGCCGCCGCCTTCGATCGGCTCGACATCACGCCAGAGCAGATTGTTATTGCTACGAATCCAGGTCACGCCCGCCGCATGGAGACTCTCGAACCCGCGATCGGGCGTGATACTGGTCATCCCCATACCGAAGACTGTTGACGGCGGCGCTGGCTGTGGAGTCGGCGATGGCCCGGGCGTTGGCGATGGCCCGGGCGTTGGCGATGGCCCGGGCGTTGGCGATGGCTGCGGAGGCACAACATCGGCCGCGATCAGCGGCAAATAGCTGTTCGGCTGCAACGCCGATTGGCTTGCGATTGATAGTGCCGCCGGGATAACTGCGGCAAGCGCGCACCAGATACACAGGAGAATACGCGTGCGGAGACGATCGGTGTACATATTGCGAGCTTTATTCATACCTGCCTCTCATGGTTCTTTTCGCATGTGCCGATCGCTTTTTGCCGCGCGCGCCGAAAAAGACCGATCCATGCGAAAAATCCGTATACAGCCGGCGGCGTAGGCGCGCTTGCCGTAGCTCGTATGCCAACAGTACGATCACTGGAAGAAAGATCAGCGCATCCAACCATGCCGGCGATTCCGCTTGAATATACCTGAATGGCGCGGCGGCCGCCAGGCTGGAGATCGCCCGCCCGGCCGGACGCCAATCGAGCAGCGCGACCAGCGCCAGCGGCCATGTGACATACCAGACTCTGAAAATCGGCGCGATCAGCAGCAGCGCCAGAAGCAGCCAGCAGCCGGCCTGAAGCAGGCGCTCGAAGGCCGGCCGGCGCCAGACGACGTAGAGCGCGACCAGCCCGGCCAGGAGAATCAGGCCCTTGCTGCACCACGCAACCGCCACCTCAGCCGCCGACCGCCACGCCGGATCGCGCGCAGATGCGACACCGAGCCGCACCAGCGCCTCTTGTCCCCCGCGGATCGCCAGCGCGCCGAGCGAGTTCTCAGCCTGCATCCCACTCTGGAGCTGCAACGGCGCGCCGATCGACTGGAGCACCTGCCCATACGGCATGTACAGCAGCGTCGCGCCGACGATTACGATCGCAGCGGCTTGACCTGCAAGCAGCAGACGCCCAGGCCATGTCATCTGCCGGCGGAGCCAATAGATCGCCCAGAGCGGCAACAGCACCACAGCGATCCACTTGACCAACACGGCGGCGAGCAGCACTACGATCGCCGAGCGCCAGTAACCATGCTGCGTACACAGGACAGCCAGCAGGATTAGGCTGATCATCAACACATCGTTATGGGCACTGCCGACAAACTCGATCAACGCGACTGGATTCCAGGCGTACAGCAGTGCTGCGTAGACCTGCTGCTCTGGCTTCCAGGCGCGCATGATCCACCAGATCAACAGCGTGTTCACCAGATGAGCGGCCAGCGCTACGAGCTTGTAGGCCAGCAGATACAGCCATGGCACGCCGCCGGCGCGCTCGACCACCAGCGTGAGGCCGTGCGAGAAAAGCGTCCACACCGGGCCATAGACCGAAGGGGTGGATTGCCACGCGATCAGATACGGGAAGAATGCGTCGTGGGCGTAGGCGATTGGGGCGCTGATCGCCGGATTTTCGCCATACAGCGCCGCGATTCGGCCGTAGATGATATACGAATAAATGTCGCGCGAGAATATATATGGGCAAAGCACCAGCGGCAGACTGAAAAGCAATACGCCGGCCAGGATAACTGCAAGTCTGGAATGCTGCTGCGACTGGAGCCGCACAATATGCAGCATGCGAAAGTAGACCACGAACAAAAACACAAGCACGATCAGCAGCCCGACACTGTAGAACGATGATGCTGATATGCCGAGGCGCTGGTTTAACAGGGCGAAGGGATTGAATTGCGCGGCGGCTCGCAAGTAGCCCGACGGCGCGATAGCCAGCAGCCCGGGCACAGCGCGGGGATGCGGGCTGTGGCGCAGCAGAAAGAATAGCAGAAACCCGCCGAACAGCAGCACGCCGTAGCGCTCGATCAAGCCAATTCGTCGTTGCATCGCCGCTCTCCTGAATCAGCGCTGCTCAATACTATATTCCGCTTGCCGCTGCCGCGCTCTTCTGCCCATCTCCAGCACCGCCAGGCCAAGCGCGCTCACGCATAAGAACAGCAGCTGCATATAAAACCTCGGCGCTGGAAACAGGATCGGCATCCGCACGATCTCGTTCGACGCGCTATCCCAAGCATTCAGAAAAAAGGAGGCAGCTGAAAGGACGATCACGATCAGGACGAAGCGCCGCTCTACGGCCAGGCTCGCCACAGCGATCGGCGTCATCAGGTACCAGGAAAATCCGAGTTTGGCCACAAACAGGGCAAATAGGATCATCACCAGCGCCCAGCCGGCCAGCACGTTCTCGGCTCGGCCAGCGCGGCGCAGACCGGCCCACAGTACCCCGAACATAAAGCCGGCATACAGCAGCATACGAATGAGACTCGAGCCGGCATCAGCAACATTCCCCAGCAGCCTTAGCTGCATACTCAGCAGCTCTGGGCCATACCAGAAAGGTGCATAGAGTGCGACCACCGTTAGTCCAAGCAGGAATGAATTCATCATCAGCTCGCGTGGGCCGCGCGATCGAAGCGTAGAGAGCCAGTAGACGGCGATCAGCGGCAGCGTGATCAGCTTGATCAGCGCCGCGACACCAAGCGCAATCACCGCCAGCTTGCGCTTTTCTTGCACCAGCGCCAGCGCCGCCAGTAGCATAAAAAACACCATGACCGTGTCGACCTTGCTCTGACCATACGCTATAACGATTGGATTCCAGGCATACAGCACCAGCCCGGCCAGCAACTGCCGAGGCTGAACTCTATACAGAATATGTACAATCAGCGACAGATTAGCCAGATTGAAGAGCAGGAACGCAACCCGGTAGAGCAGAAGGGTGTCCACTGGCTTACCGCCGCCAAGCCAGGCGAGTGCGATATTCAAGAGCATCCACATGGGCAGCTTGTTGTCACCAGGGTAGCCGGTATAGCGAGCGCTGGCATAGCGATAGAACTGATCGTTAGCAAACTGATCTGGCGCCACATGATATGGATTGCTGCCATAGACGGCAGCCACTCGACCTGATAAAATATAGTTATAGATATCTCGGTTAACGTTCGGCAGAGCGAATACAGTTACCAGGAAGAACAGCAGCGCCGCGCCGACCACGACATACAGGCACCGACGGCTGCACGGCTGATTCCATACCAAATAGACTGCGCTGGCATACGCGGCGAACTTCAACGCGCTCGCCATCAACAGCGCGATCACCAGCCAGTTGCTCTGGCGCGGTATCGGCAGGGGCAACGATACCACGAACCACCAGAACGGCAGCGCAGCTATCAGCTCCGCGCTTGGTTCGGCCATGCGCCCAGGCGCTTGGGGTAGAACAAAAGCCGAAAAGAGGCCATCGACAAGCAAAACACAGGCTAAACAGCCAAGCAGCAGTGTAGACCAACCCACGCGCTTTTGGATATCGAACTGCGTAGTACGAGCGATCGGAGATGTTGAGAACATCGATGTGAATCTCCTCTGCGTTGTTTTTTGGATTGTTCACTACTTTATTAACGCGCGGGGAGCATCACTGATCTCCGCTGTCGACGCGCACGCGGCATCACGTAGAATGGCAGCGCAATCACAGGCTTCGATTCAACACTCGGTAGGCCAGGGTTCTGGCAAACCTTGCACCTCTCGGCGGCGGTGTGCTCACACCACCAGAAGAGGCTTGGATAGCTTTGCGGGCGCTCCAAACCTTGCTTGCAAAATCACTGTAGCGGAAGCTCAAGATACTGTATTCAGGAGCGGGGAAGATCAGAAGAGCGCGCATGACGCTCAGTTGGGCATGTGCGGCTCCCTTAGAGATGAGGATGTGGAGGGCACTAACGATAATGTAATCGCTCATACTTTACGGAATAATCTCTCCACATGTAGCAGCCCTCGCTACAGCAAACAGCTTGCCACCGTTTGATGAATCTGTGCTACGATGTCACAGATCCAGCGAGCAGATTAGACCCTATTGTACGCTCTAAATATGGATACAAGAAAGTATAGCACAGAGATCGGCCGATGCAGATGACAGAATATTCAGGTTGTCTTTTTGCGAATCCATGCTCCTACGACGTTCTTCTTAGAAATAATCCCACACGATTATACTGTGATACCCAAGATATTCTTCGTTGGTTCCACCTACCACAGCAATCAACAAGAAAAAGGGGCACCTATGCGGAAGCAGCACTGGTTACTTGTCATCGCAGTACTCGCAATGCTGGTTGGCCTAGCGCACGCTAACGCGAGTGCCGAGGGCAAAAATGGCGTCATCGATCAGGGCCGGAACGTCTACCTCGTCGACAAATCGAAGGGCGATCTGAACAATTTGTTGCCCAGCGAAGAAGTCGAGAAGATCAAGCGATTGCAGACCGAGAGCCGATCCTCGAACCTCATCAGCCCAGTCAGCCCCGACGACCAGGCGGCGCTGGCGAATTTCGGCGAGCAACTAGGCTTTCTGAATATCCAGGATGGAACGTTCACACCGCTGGACAAGCGTATCCTATCCGGGCGCTTCGTGCCGATAGTCTCGCTGCTGGGCATGACGCGGTGGGGCTGGCGCGATGACCGGACGCTGGTGGGCGTGGGCGTCGAGGTCGTCGATCCCAAGCAGAACGAGTTCAATCCCGCGTTGGTGACGATCGACCGCCTGACCGGTGAGATCGACGGCGTCGCGCTGCCGCGTGACCTATTGAAGCACATGCCGGTGAGCCTAGCGCCCAATGGCAGCCATCTGCTGCTCCTGGCGCTCCCGGAGCCGGATGAGGATGCGTCGCTGGATGTTGTGAAGGCGCAGGTGACCTGGCCGGACATGGCGGCATCAACGGCGAAAGCGCTGCCTGCTGCGCTCCAGCATGAGGCGGAAGCATTCGCCGCCGGCTCGGTGTATGGTCGCCGGCTGCTGGCGCTGCGGCCGCTGCTGGCGCCCGGCGATGGCGAGATGGCCGCCGCAGCTAAGAACACACGGCTGCTGATATACAATGTTGCCGATCGCGGCACACACGAGCTGCGTAGCTTCGTGCCCGGCATCATGAGCCTGGGCTTCGCGTGGAGCCAGGATGGCGCGCGACTGGCCGCATCCTTCGTCGGCGCGCTTGATTACAGCGCGGAGCCGACGCTACGCGACCGCCGGCCGCTCGACGGCGCGCTGCTATCGGAGCAAATCTATCGCGACGTGACCGGCAATCTGCCGCCGGCTGAGAACCCACTGCTCCAGCGCAACACGGTCGAGATGTTCGACCTGAATGGCGGTGGCGATAAAACCCTGCGCGCCGCCGATGGCAATGGACAGCTACTGCGCGGCGCATCCTGGAGCACCGACGGCCAAACGCTGCTGGTGCAAGCCTATGCACCCGGCCGCCTAATCGGGCGGCGCTACCCGATCTACACGCCCCAGTTCCTCGAAAGCACATCGTTCCGCTTCTATAACTTCGATCTCCAGCAGATCGGGCAGTTCAGCGCGCCACAGCTCGCGGCAGCCAACAGCGGCGAGTTCATCAGCCCCGATGAGGTGCTGTTCGACACGCTGATCGGCACGAACGCCCGCCCGTACTACTACAACCGGATCAGCGGCGAATTCCGCAGCTTGGGCGACCGCGCCGGCATGTATGGCGGTGTGCGTGCCACCCGGCTCTCACGCCAGATCGTGTTCCAATACAGCTCGTTCACCGACCCGCCCGAGCTGTACCGGCTGAACTGGGATGGCACAGCGCTCAGCCGGCTGACCTGGGGCAACGAGGAGCTGCGCCAATTCAGCAAAACGCGCCAGGATCCGGTTATGTTCCAGCTGGCCAATAAGCAGACGCGTGCCGGCGTGCTGATCCAGCCAGCTGATGCGCCCTTCCCGCCGCGCGATGTGCGGATCGTCGTCTGGCAGGCGGGCGGGCCAGGCGTGCCAATGACCAATACCTGGGCCGCAGAGGTGGAAAATCCATATGCGCTGCTGCCGAATCTCGGCGTCGCCGTGCTGGTCGTGCCGCTGTCGGGCCGCTATGGCCTTGGGCCACGCGCCTACAGCGCGCTGTACGATAAGGCCAACTTCGGCCAGATCGATATCGACGAGCAGGCCCAGATCGTGCGCCAGATGATCACGCGGCGCTGGACATCCAAGGGCAAGGTCGGGATCACCGGCTGCTCCTACGGCGGCTATTTCACGCTTCAGAGCCTGGTTCGCCACCCCGGCCTCTACGCCGCCGCGAACGCGCAGTGCGCGATCCTGGACAATGTTGTGGAATGGAGTCGTGGCTACGCCGTGCTGATGCCGTATCTCGAAGGCGTACCGCCATGGGCAGCCGACGCTGAATACCAGCGCGACTCGCCGATCTACAACGCTGGCAAGATCACAACGCCGCTGCTGACCTTCCACGGCACCAACGACTACTTGCCGATCACGCAGAACGAGAATATGCACTTGCAGCTGGTCAATCGCAATCTGCCGGCCAAGATGCTGGAGTTCGCCGGGGCGGGCCACGGCCTGGTTCGCAACGGGGAGATCGATCAAGCCTATGAGCTCTACGCCGCCCAGGAGCAGATCCTGTGGTTCCGGCAGTACCTAAAATGACAAGATGACAAGATGACAAGGTGTGTCTGCTCATCTTGTCATCTTGTCATCTTGTCACCCACGCAATGGCTTACCCCCAATCACACAACCCCTCGACCCACGCCGCCGAGCCATCGCGCAGCCAGCCGTCGAGCTGGGCCTGATCCTTGAGCTGCTGCCCGCGCATGCGCGACACGACAAAGAACGCGCTGTCGATCTCGCTCAGGGCTGACATGTCCCCCAACAGCTTCTCCCACTGCACCACTGGGAAGATATCTTCCTGGCCCTGGCCCCAGCGCTTCTTGACATCCTTGAGCGTGATATAGGTCGGGATGCTTGCCGCCAAGGCGCGCACCGCCGCCGCCACGCGAGCATCATCGGCCAGATCGTTGCGGCCCAGCGCAAAGGCGGCCAGCAGCTGGTCGATATCCACCCAGGTTGTGAGCGAGTTGTAGAACGAGAGTCCGAACTCATCGGCCTCACGTGGCATGCTCAGGCCCTCCAGCAGGCGCGGCTTGCCATCCACGCGCGCCAGCCCACCACCACGATCCTCGATCCGCCGCGCGATCACCTCGAAGCTCAGGCAGGCACCCCGCTGCATGTGCAGTCCCAGCAGCGCCGGGTCGGCATCGGCGCCGAGCGTATCGATGTTATGTAGTAGCAGGTACTTGAGCTGTGGCCGCTGATCGAGCAGCTTGCCCAGCACGCCATTGCGCAACAGGTTCGCCACCTCGAACCAGTGGCCGACCGGGTGCAAACACTGAAGCGGCAGATTGTCGGTGTAATCGCCGCCCTCGCCGGCCTGCTCGGCCCAGCCGATCAGCGCGGCGTGCAGGCTCTCGCGCATCTTCTGGGCCTGCTCATCGAGCAGCTGCTGCGGCGTCTCTTCCCAGGCGAAGCGCAGGTCGCGCGTCATCGGCACCAGCCGCAGGCCCACAGCGCGGCCAGGTGAGAGCAGCAGCGGGCCGGGGTAGCTGTAGGGCCGGCCGGCGGCGTCGCGCTCGGCCGCCAGATAATCGGCGATTGGTGCGTGGGTCAGGTAGCTGGTGGTCAGAATATGCGGCAGCGGAGTTCCACACAGCCGACCCATGCGCCGACTCTTGGCCAGGTGCGTTTCGATAAAGGTGCGGTGCTTGCCGCCCAGCTTGGCGAACGGGTGCAGCGCCTTGACCACGCCGGCCCCCTGGGTCCAGCGGCTGCCGGCCCCACCGGCCAGCGAGACGACCGCCACCGCGCCGTCGGCCAGCGCCCGCATGCCCAGATCGTATAGCTCGCGCGGCAGCCGGCCGGTCGCGTCGATCACATCGTCGGGCGTGACATCGTCGATCTTGGTGTTGGGCGGCAGCCGGTTCTGCAGCAGGCCGATCCGTCCGCTCTTCAGATCGGCACGGATGGCCTCGTGCTGCGTGCGGTCGAAGCCATTCGCTTCCAGCAGATCGGCCAGGCTATGCGCGCCAGCATCGTCGCCGCGATTGGCGCCGGCCGGATGCGGCAGCAGCCGATCGAACAGCGTCTGGATCATCCCAGCCAGCTCGGGGCGCGTGCGGCAGGCGGTGGCGAAGCGATCCAGCTCGGCGCGGCGGGTAGCCGAGAGCGTGCGCGGGTCGATTCGCAGCATGGTTGGAACCACCAGCGCGTAGTAGCCGGGCGGCAGCAGCGCTGCATCGGCATCCAGCAGATCGGCGTAGGTGCCATGCGGGTTGATTGTGAATTCGTAGACCACCGGCTCCATCGCAAAAGGCAGCGCGTGCTCCAGCTTGCGCTTGGCGGCGCTCATCAGCAGCTGGAGCTGCGCCTGCGCCTCGGCCTTGCGCGCGGGCGCGAACAGAAAGGCCATCCCGCCGCCGGACATGCCGCCGAGCATACAGAAGCCCCAGAAGTCATCCCCACACGTGGCGCGGGTCTGCTCGATCAGCATCTCGGTGTACAGGTTGCTGGCCCAGGGGATAATCGTCTGAAGCGGCCCGAAGAAGTTGCGCGTGGTTGCCGCGCCCACACCCGCGATATCGCCATCGTGCAGCGCCGCCAGGATTGCATCCAAGATTAAGCCGGCGTCCTGGCGGGCTGCCCACTCGGCCTCCGATCGCAGCAGATACTTCTCAGTCACCATCTCGAGGATCGGGCCGACATTCTGGGCCATGCCGCCGTGAACCAGCACCAGGCTCTCCTGCAGGCGCTGGCGGGTCTCCTCCGATGCGTCGCGCTGTTCGAGGATGCGGTGGCTGGGCAGCAGGCGGCCGCGGCTGACGCCCCACTCCGGGTCGCCCTCCTCGGCAGCCACGCCCTCGATCAGCTTGATCGCTGGCCAGACGCCGCCGGAATCCTGCCAGCCGCCGCCCGAGCCGGCCAGCCATTCACCCAGAATCGCTCGCGCCGCGACCAAACGGCGCTCATGCTCGGCCAGCGGCCCGGTCAGCGAGGCGGCCTGGCCGGTGGCGCGCATGCATACGCCGATCAGGCAGGCTAGCAGGTTGGTCGATACTGCCAGGCGCGAACCTTTAGGAATGTCGTTGACCGAGCTCACCAGCTCGATCCCACGGCCGGCGCCAACCATCTGAGCCAGCAGGTCGGCCAGGCTCTGACCAGATCCCTCGATCCCTGGCGGAACCAGTCCGGCGGCGATCACGGCGGCCTTCAGCAGGCCCAGGTAGTCGCGTGCGAAATCGAACACCTCGGCCAGATCACTGATATCGACGGTGCTCGCCAGATCGATGCTGGTCAGCCGCAGCACCGGCTCGTCGATCACACGGAAGTACGCCTCGACCGGCGGGCGGGTGGCTGTGTCGCGCCCACGTACGCCCAGGTCGATCGAGACATTCAGCACCCGCGCGCCAGTGGGGTAATCCATGCCGAGGAAAAAGATATCGCTCCAGGCGCTGTGCGAAAGATCCATCCGCACCGGCGTCCGCTCGCGCAGGATCGGGAACGGCCCATCCTGGCGGTCGAGCAGTTCGGGCCGCACCCGCAGCGGCTGATCGGAGGGGTGGCCGACGCGGAACATCCACTGGTTGCCGCGCACCGAGCGCACGCTGTGGCGTACCTGGTCGGCCAGCGTCTGAAAGGCCAGTCGGTGGTAGGCCGCCGCCAGCGCGCTGGAGATCGCGTCGCTCGGCTCGCGCTCCTGCGCCACGAGAAAGACATTAATCGCCTCGCCGAAGCGGCGGTTCAGCACATGCAGATAGCCCTCGAACGGCACCAGCCCGCGTTGGCCCATGCCGGGCTTGTTCGGCAGGTGGAAGCGATGTATCGCGTACAGAAAGAATAGCGCGCGCACCCGCTCGTATAAGTTGTTGCCCCGGCGGCGCAGCACATCGAGCTCGGCGCACTCGGCCAGCAGCTCAGCCAGCGTCGCCTCGCGGCAGAACGCGTCAAGCGACCGATCGCGGATGGCTGGGTCGGCGGAGGTGATGATCTCGGTTAGCGCAGACACAGTTTGCACCTTATATTGAATCGGGTGACAAGGTGACGGGGTGACGAGGTGATGATGCCTCACCCCGTCACCTTGTCACCCTGTCACCCGGTCACGCATTTCGCAGCGCCAGCAGCTCCACCATCTGCGCCAGCACCTCATCGCGGTCAGCGCCTTCGAGCGCCAGCGCCAGCTGAGCGGTCAGCAGGCCGTACTTCGCGCCGACATCGTAGCGCCGGCCCAGGTTGGCCAGCGCCAGGTAGCGCTCGCGCCGGGCCAGTTCGGCCAGCGCCGGCGAGAGCTGCACGCCGCCGCGTTCACCGGTCGCCCGCACATGCTCGGCGAGAATATCCATCACGCCCGGCGTCAGCACGTGCATGCCGAAGAAGCACAGATAGTGGCCGACGCGCAGGCCCGGCACCATTAGCTGCTGCTCGGCCTCGGTGGGGGTCGGCTTCTCGATCACATGCTCGATCAGGTACAGATCCTGGCGACCCGGCGCCCGCCGGCCGCCGACCGTGCCGTAGTACGGCAGCTGACTCTCGCGCGAGGGCTGCACCGCCGAGACCGCGCACGACTCGGCATCGGCTAGATCGACCAGCTGCGCCGCGCAGCCGCGGGATGTGCGGCTGACATACAAGTGATCGCCGACCAGATGCAGAAACGGCGTGGCGCCAACGAACTCACGCGCGCAAAAGATCGCATGGCCATAACCCAGCGGCGCGGCCTGTTCGACAAAGCGCAGCCGGCCGATATGCTCGCCGGCGGCGGCGCGGTAGGCCGGCGCATCGCCAGGGCTGATCACCACGCAGACCTCCTCGACACCGGCGTGGATGGCCTCCTCGACGATGATCCGCAGCACCGGCTTCTGCACGCCGTCGCGATCGACCAGGCGCTGAAGCGGCAGCGTGTGCTGGCCGCGCCCGGCGGCCGTGATCACGGCTTTCGTGACTCTCACAATCTATTCTCCCGAGCGTGTGAAATGCGGGCCCATTATACCGCACTATTACACGGCCGCAGAAGTTCGTGTCCAGTTATATCTAGGACTTACGCGGTCGCGCTTTCAAACACTGCTTTGCCTGCGGCAGCAAGGTACTGCTCTTTTCATCTGTATTTCTTTTTTCGCTCTGCGAGCGAAAAAACGAAATACATAAAGAAGATAAAGTACCGCTGTCTCATTCTCCACATTCGGGCACCGCGTAAGTTCTGTTAAATCGCGGCGAGGAGGTGAAGCGGCGGCGGCCTTCGCCTCTTCGCCTCAAAACAGTGGTTGGCGATGTTGCTCGGCTGCTTTATAATAGCCGCATCCCCGATGTTTGCGATCCACCAAAACGACGAGGAGGTCGCTATGGCGAAATCTGTAAGTCTCCATCGCTGGCTCGTTCCGCTGCTGGTCTGCCTGGGGCTATTGAGCGCGCTCATCACAATTCGATGGCGCATGGCCGCCGATCCCGACGCCGAATTCGAGGACGAGGGCAAGGGCAAGCGCAACAGCGGCCAGGTCGAGGCTGCGGTCGTCGCGGCACCCGCCCCGCAGCCGATCCGTGCCGCCGCGCTCCCGACGGCCGGCTTCGCACCGCAGACGCGCCTCGGCTACACCTCAGGCGACCAGTGGGAGCCATCGATCGCCGCCGACCGCTCCGGCCATGTCTACGTGCTCTACCCGCAGTACGGCGGCGTGCCCGGCTGCCCGGCCTGCGCGAGCCCGACTATGATTCTGCAGATCAGCGCCGACCGTGGCGCGACCTGGTCTGCGCCGACGCAGATCTATCCCGCAGGCGCGACTACTGGCCAGTGGGACGCGCAGATCGTCGTTGACCCGACCGACGGACAGACAGTGTATGCCTCATGGCTACAAGATGGCAAGAGCAAGATCGCCGTCGCGAAATCGACCGACTTCGGCGCCAGCTGGACGATTGTGACTGCCAACTCCACCAACGCCGGAACGGATAAGCCGATCCTGGCGGTCCATGGCCAGGATGTGTACGTCGGGTACAATCACGCCCAAAAAGTGTGGGTGTCGGCGTCACACAACGGCGGCGCGACCTTCACCTCGTCCAACGTGAACCCGAACGGCAAGCTCGGCTGGTCGCTCGCCGGCGGCGGCACTGTCGACCCAGCCGGCAATGTCTACTTCTCGTGGGCCGGCTACGAGCAGAACGGCGGCGCCAAGGGCAAGGTCAACTTGTACATCAGCAAGTCGGCCGATGGCGGCGCCACCTGGACCAACCAGCTGATGGAGGTATCCGGCTCACCGCCCGACTGCTCGGCCTACCTGTGCGGCTGGGCCTACCTCGGCGCCCAGATCACAATGACCTCTGACGCGGCCGGGATGCTGTACACGCTGTGGAACGCTGGAACAGTCGACAAGGGGCCGGAGCGAATCTACTTCGCGAAATCGACCGATGCGGGCGCGACCTGGTCGGCCAAGGTGGATGTGTCGGCCGCGCCCATTGGCGCCGCGCACGCCTTCCCGGCGATCGTCGCGGGCGCGGCCGGCGATGTGCGGATCGCCTGGATGGACGCACGGGCGGCTGGGCCGCTGTGGAACACCTACTACCGCAGCTCGACCAACAGCGGCGCGACATGGACGGCCGAAACTGATCTCTCGACCTCTGTCGCCGGATTCAAATATATCAAGCCTGATGGGTTTAGCTACCCATTCGGCGATTATTTCGAGATCGACATCGACGACCGCGGAACGACCCATGCGATCTGGGGCGAGGGCTTGAACTACGACTCGCCGGGGTCGATCTGGTACACTCGCGGGAACTAACGGGTCTTCGATTTTTAATGACAAAAGTTACGCGGTCGGCGCTTTCGCAAGAGGCCTGGAGGGCTGCAAGCCCGCCAAAATCCATTCGTTCCCGCTGGCTGCGGCGGCTCTGCCGCCGTGGCCAGCGGGAACGGGGAAATCCCGGGGAGACGCCGGGTACCCTCTGGGTGTGGGCACCCGGCCTCCTCGAACCCCACCACCGACCACCGACTGATCAAAAGGACAGGTCAGCGCTTCTCCTTCGTCCATTTCCTACATTCGGAGTTGCCGATATACTTTCAGCAGAGGTGTTCCGTACATCCAGCAAGTGACAGCGTAGGTGCTGTCAGAAGGGCCACAGCTATGAGTAGCGCGAACTGGATCAACGTCGCTCGGCTGGCCGACTTTGAGGCCGCCGACCGCAAGGTGGTCAGCGCTGGCGATCGGCCGGTGCTGCTGCTGCGCCACGATGGTGGCTTCTACGCGGTTGACAACCGCTGCCCGCACATGGGCTTTCCGCTCGATAAAGGCAGCGTCAAGGATTGCATTCTGACCTGCCACTGGCACCATGCGCGCTTCGACTTGAACTCCGGCGGCACCTTCGACCAGTTCGCCGACGATGTGCGCGCCTACCCGATCGAGCTACGCGGCGAGAGCCTGTGGATCGACCTGACCCCGCGCCACGACGAGCGCGCGCACCAGATCGCGCGCCTGCAGGATGGCCTGGAGCGCGACATCCGCTTAGTGGAGGCCAAGGCCGCGATCGGGCTGCTCGATCGCGATGGCGACCCGCGCGAGCCGTTCCGGGCCGGGCTGCTGTTCGGCACGCGCTACCGCGGCGCCGGCTGGGGCCAGGGCCTGACCATGCTGACATGCTTCATGAACATGCTGCCGCACCTGGATCGCGACGACCGGCCGCGCGCGCTGTACCACGGCCTGAACGCCGTCAGCGTCGAGTCGTTCGGCACGCCGCCGCGCTTCCAGATCGACCCGCTGCCAGATGTAAATACCGATCTGCCCACGCTCAAGCGCTGGTTCCGCCAGTTCATCGAGGTGCGCGACGACGAGGGCGCCGAGCGCTGCGTGGTCTCGGCCGTGCGCGCGGGCGCCGGCAGCGCCGAGATGGCCGACATGCTGTTCGCGGCGATCACCGATCATCGCTACATCCAGATCGGCCACCCGGCCGATTTCGCCAACAAGGCGCTGGAGGCGCTCGATATCGCCGGATGGGAGCATGCCGAGCCAGCGCTGGCCAGCCTGGTCAGCGGGATCGCCAACGCTAATCGGATGGAGGAATCAAATGCCTGGCGCAACCCGATCGACCTGATCGAAGTTCTGGAGACCAGCTTCGAGCAAGTCCCCGCTGCGGTCACGGCCGGCGCCGCCGCGCGCGCTGCCATGCCGCAACGCCAGTGGAATGCGCGCGTCGCGCTGGCGCAGCAGCTGCTCTCCGACGACCCACAGGCGAATGTCGACGCACTACTGCGCGCACTGCGCGATGGTGCGACGCCCGAGCAACTGGCCGGTGCGGTGGCCTACGCGGCGGCACTGCGGATGGCGCGCTTCCACACCGCCAACGAGTTCGGCGATTGGGATACAGTGCTGCACACATTCACTTTCGCCAACGCCATCCTTCACGGCATCCGCCGGATCGTTGCCGCCGCGCAGGATCGCGCCACCCCCGCTGCCACACCCGACGAGCGCGCGCTGCCGCTGCTACGTGGCGTGTTCGACGCGGCGATCAGCGTGTACCTCGATCGGTTCCTGAATACGCCGCCGGCGCGCCTGCCCAGCGTCGAGCCGAATGGCACAAAACCCGAGGCTGTCCTGGCCGAGTTCCTGCCGCTGCTCGACCGCCAGCAGCAGGTCAATCAGGCTGGCGAAGTCGTCGCGCGCTACCTGGCAGTGGGCGGCGACGAAGCGCGCCTGCTGGCCACGCTTGGCAAGGCGCTGACGCGCGAGGATCGCGACTTCCACACCATCCAGACAGTCGAGGCCGCCTTTGCCCAACATGCGCTATTGCGTGGCACGCCCGAGGCCACCCATGCGCTGATCGCCGCCGCGCGCTACCTGGCCGCCCATGCGCCCACGGTCCGCGCCGAAGGGCAGACGTTCCAGATCGCCGAGCGGCTGCATCGCGGTGAGAACCTGTACGAGGAGTAAATAGGATTTACGCCAGGGTGTGGGGAAGGTTGCACCTTCCCCACAAATCCTCATTTTCCGCCCGCTGTCGGCGGCAGAGCCGCCGACAGCGGGCGGAAAGGAAGATTCTTGGAGGGCCTTACATCCCTCCAAACCTCCCTACTGGCTCATTAATGTGGAAAGGAAGATTCTTGGAGGGCCTTACGGCCCTCCAAACCTCCCTACTGGCTCATTAATCACGCTTCGCATCCTTCGCGGGTGCGGCGGCTCGATCGACCGCGCGCTGCACCAGCGCCGCCAGCTTCGGTGGGTCCGACAAGCGCACCTCCACCGTCGGCGTCGCGTGCCAGGCGGCGAACTCGCGCAGCGTGCCGGCGATGTCGGCGACCAGCTCGCTGGTGACAGGAATACCTGGTTCAAGGTGCAGCGCCTTGATTTCGAGCCGGCCCTCCTTGCGATGCGCCTTGGGGTCGAGCCGGCCGATCAGCTGGCCGCGCCACAGGATCGGTAGCGTGAAGTAGCCATAGCGTCGCTTCGGCGCCGGCGTATAGCACTCGATCCGGTAGTCGAAGCCGAACATGGCCAGCGCGCGCGCGCGATCCCACACCAGCGGGTCGAACGGCGAGAGCAGCGTGGTCAGCTCCGGTTTGAGCGTGCCGGCACGAGCGGCCTCGGCCAGCGCCAGGTTGTCGGGGTGAATATAGGCTGGAGTCTGCCAGCCCTCGACTGCGACCTCGATCAGCGCGCCCTCGGCTGCTAGCGCCGGCGGCAGTGGCGCCGTGTCGCGCTGGCTGGTGCGAAAGTAATCGGCTACCCAGCGCGCGCTGGTGACGCCCAGCGCGCGCACGGCCTGCAGCGCCAGCGTGCGCCGCGCCAGCTCGATCGGCGGCACGCGCGCATCATCCCAATCGGGCATGATCCGCTCGCGCAGATCGTAGATCCGCTGAAAGTTATGCCGCCGCGCGATCATCAGCTCGCCCGATGTGAACAACGTCTCCAGCGCGCGCTTCTCGGGCTTCCACTCCCACCAGCCGCCGGCCTGCCCATCGGTGCGCTCGAAATCGGCCGCGCGCACCGAGCCATGCTCGCGCACATGGGCCAGCACCCGTTCGAGCGCGTCGCCATTCCGCGCGGCCCACTCCTGCGAATATTTCCAGCCCATACTGGCAGCATCGAGCATACGGTGGCGGAACAGCGCGAAGGACTCGATCGGCAGGAAGCAGGCCTCGTGGGCCCAATATTCGAACAGTGCGCCTTCAGCCAGCAGGTCGGTCAGCCACTCCTGTGGGTAGGCGCCTAGCCTGCTCCACAGCACCACATATGGGCTGCGCGCGACAACGTGGATCGTATCGATCTGCAAGACGCCCATTCGACGAATCGTCGCCAGCAGATCGGCCTTGCTGGCAATCGCATCGGGCCGGTGGTGCAATCCCTGCGCGGCGACCATCAGCGCCTGCGCGGCGCTGTGCGATAGGTGCATCGTTTTCTCCCAGGCCGTGTGACAAGATGCACCGATTATAACAGAACAAGTGTACGAAGCAACCGGTCGATCGGCCTATTGCGCCGGTCGCCAGCTCATTATCCCCAGCCATCGAACATCGCCCTGTGTTCGCGCAATTCGCGGATTCTTGACCGATGTTCCAGCATACCGTCGTCTCAAGAGACGTGCCGCGCCAGCCACTTGTTCCGCTACCTGTATTCCGCGCTGGCACAGATCGTGCTAAATGTGGACTATTTACCGACTTCCGGTCCAGGACGATGGCACGGACGGCACGCCCGACCATAATTGCCCGCTGCGCAACGATGGGACTGGCCACGGCCCATGCATCGGCGACTATCCGCACATCGGCGCCGATGCGAACGGTTTCTATATCACGACCAACGAATATGCCTTCTTCCCCGATAACATCTACATGAGCGCGCAAATCTACGCTTTCTCCAAGAGCGCGCTCGCGTCGGGCGCGGCCAATGTCGCGGTCACCCAGTTCGACACGACCGGCGCGGTCAATTCTGTGACTGGGCCCCAGCCGGGCTTCACCGTCTGGCCGGCCGTCTCACCTGGCACAGCGTACGAGTCCGGCGCGAACGGCACCGAGTACTTCCTTAGCTCGAACGCGGCGGAGGAGGCGACTGGCGCGGGTGGCGGAGGCACGTCCACTGAGCTGATCGCCTGGGCGCTTACGAACACGAAGTCGCTGCAGTGCGCCAACCCGGCTCTCAACCTGAGCAACACCGTGCTCTCCGTTAACCAGTACGCCATCCCGCCCAAGGCGAAGCAGCCAGGCTCAGGAACGCTGGCGGACAAGATCACGACGCCGAACGTTCCCCTGGGCGATTGCGTCAACGACACAACTCTGTCCACGCCCTTCGGCCCGGGCTGCTGGCAGATCCTCTTTTTCCCGCCGGAGCCGCCCCCCACCGAAGTCGTTTCGAGGCTGGACTCGAATGACACCCGCATGCAGCAGGTCACCTTCGCCAACGGCAAGTTGTGGGGCGCGCTCGACACGGCTCTGACTCTGGACGGCCAGAATCGGGCCGGCATCGAGTGGTTCATCGTCAAGCCCTCGTTGTCGAGCACGGGCGTCTCGGCCGCGCTTGCCACGCAGGGCTATCTCGGTGTCGCGGGCGCTGATCTCACCTACCCAGCCATAGGCGTTACACCGAGCGGCCGCGGCGTCATGGCCTTCACGCTGACGGGCGACAGTACCTTCCCGAGCGCGGGCTACGCCGCGCTCGACGCGCAGGTCGGCGTCGGTGATGTCCATATCGCAGCAGCTGGCCTCGGCGTCGACGACGGCTTCACCAGCTATAAGGCGTTCGTTGGGAACCCGCCGCGCACTCGCTGGGGCGACTACGGCGCGGCCGTGGTGGATGGCAACAATATCTGAATCGCGTCGGAGTACATTGGACAAACGTGTTCGTTTGCCGAGTACACCCTCGGAGTCTCGCCAACATCATTGGGCGCCTTTGGCAGCTGTAACGCTACACGCACCTCTCTCGGCAACTGGGGCACGCGGATCAGCAAGCTGACGCCGTAGATGACCATGATTGAGGCGGTTTTAAGGCATCGCTAGGCTGAACCGCACCGATCGGCCACGCCGCGCGCTGCACGCGTACTTCTGCCGGCGTAATCAGCCGCAGCAGCTCGACCAGCGCGCCTACATGCGCCCGGCGACCTACGCGCGGCTGAGGACGGCCGCGCGCTATATTCTCGATATCGAAGAAGCGGTCTGAGAGGGGGAGGGTGCGGGGCTTTCGCCCCGCGCGAATCTTCTTTGCTCCCCGCCACGCCGCGGCGTGGCGGGGAGCAAGGGATTCTTGGGGGCCTGTGGCCCCATACCCCTACTAAGGTTGGCTACCACACTACACTCATCCAACTGCAACCGCGCACTCGCATACTGTTACATCCACGATCACGCATTCAGCCGCACCCCGGCATGTCGTGGACGTAGCAGAGAAAGAGGCCGACGCGATGCGGGGCAAATTGGCGCGAATCGTTCTGATGATGCTGGTGTTTGGGCTGGCCGCGTGTGGCGGAGCGGCCACGAGCGACGTGAGTGTGAGCTGTAGCGGGTCATTCAAGGCCAGCACAGGGCTGGGGATCGGCGAAGGTCTTGAGCTTTTAGGCAGCCTGACATTTCAGGTCGATACATCCGGCGCTCTCAGCGGCAACTTTGCCGGCGGCGGCCGGCCGGCGATCCAGGTCGTGGGGCACGTCTCCGGTCGTTCGGTGAATCTCGCGGCGGATCTGGGTGGCGGCCAGTATCTCTTCGGAAGCGGAACAGCGCAGAGTACCGCCAACGGCTGCCCGACGATCGCCGGCGGCCCGCTGGCGGTCGAGTCAGCGCCTGTCGCCGGCGCCGGCCCGGCCAAGCTGCTTGCCCCATCCAGCCAGGTGATCATCGAGCGCACGGGAACATGGTTCTACCGCGCGAAGTGAGCAAGCCGAACAGCAAACACCAGGAAGCGAGGAGGCGAAGGTTATCGCAGCTTCGCTGCTTCGCATCCCGGCACACGATAGCGATAGAAAAGCGAACTGCCCGCTAATCCGTGTAGCTTTCCAAAAACCCCTTGATCGCCGTCAAGAACCGATCGGCGGTCGCCCCATCCAACAGGCGGTGGTCGATCGCCAGCGACAGATAGCACATCGGCCGAATGGCGATCGCATCCACTCCCGCCTGGCTGATCACCACCGCGCGCTTCTGGATCGCTCCGATGCCCAGGATGGCGGCCTGGGGCTGGTTGATGATCGGCGTGGCGAACAGGCTGCCGCCGACGCCGTGGTTGGTGATCGTGAAGGTGCCGCCCTGCATCTCATCCGGCTTGAGCCGCCGGGCGCGGGCGCGATCGGATAGATCGTTGACTGCGCGCGCCAGGCCAAGCAGGTTTTTCTCGTCCGCGTCGCGAATGATCGGCACAATCAGCCCATCCTCAAGCGCCACTGCCACGCCGACATGGATGCGCTGGTGCATGACAATCCCGGAATCGGCGTAGCTGCCGTTGACCACCGGCACTGCTTGAAGCCCAGCCACCGCCGCCTGAACGAAATACGGCGTGTAGGTCAGCTTGACGCCCTGGCGCTCGAAATCGGCCTTGCGGCGCTCGCGGTGCGCCACAATCTGGCTCACATCCACCTCGAATACGGTCGTGACGTGCGGCGCGATGCGGCGCGAGCGAACCATATGCTCAGCGATCGAGCGGCGCATCGGGCTCAGCGGGATGATCTCGGCGTCGTCGGGCAACTGCCCTTCAACCGATTGAACGGATTGGGAGATGGATGGAACAGAGGGGATCGATTCAGCCGATTGGAAGGAAGACGTCGCCGCAGGCTCACTGGCGCCTTCGTCGCGCGATCTCGCGGCGGCCGGCATGCGCGATGGCTGGTTCTTGTGCGACTCAACATATTTCAGCACATCCTGCTTGGTCACGCGCCCACCTTGCCCGCTGCCGCTGATCTTTCCAAGATCCAGGTTATGCTCCGCCACCAGCCGGGCCACAACCGGCGAGGTGAATGTATTAGAAGGGGAGACAGGGAGAGAGGGAGCAGCGGAGACTAGCTTTTGAACCCCGTCTCCTTCTCCCCCGGTCTCCTTGTCCTCCGGTCGCCCGGTCTCGTCGTCCAGCACCGCCAGCAGCGTCCCAACCCGCACCGTCGTGCCCTCGGGCACCGCGATCTCGCGCACGATGCCAGACACCGGGGCGGGCACCTCGGTATCGACTTTGTCGGTTGTGACTTCAAGCAGCGCCTCATACTTTTCGACTCGCTCGCCGGGCTGCTTGAGCCACCTCCCAACCGTCCCCTCGGTCACGCTCTCGCCGAGCTGGGGCATCTTGATGTCGGTGGGCATAAGCTCCTCAGTGACGAGGACTGAGGACTGAGATCTGAGCGAAGGGGTGCTCAGTCCTCAAACCTCAGTCCTCAGTCCTCATTTAGTAGGCTGCCAGCTTACGCATCGCATCGGCGATCCGCGCCGGCGAGGGCATGAACGCATCCTCCAGCGGCTTGCTGTAGGGCATGGCTGGCACATCGGGGGCGCATATGCGCGTGATCGGCCCATCCAAGTATTCGAACGCCTGCTGGCTAATCAGCGCCGCGATCTCGCCGCCCAGCCCACCGGTCAGGTTATCCTCGTGGACGATCAGCGCTTTGCTGGTCTTGCGGACGCTGGAGAGAATCGCCTCGCTGTCGAGCGGGCGCAGCGTACGCAGGTCGAGCACCTCGACCTCGACACCCTCGCCGGCCAGCTCCTCGGCCGCCTCCAGGCAATAGTGCAGCATCAGCCCGTATGTGATCACGGTCATGGCGCGGCCGGCGCGCTTGATGTCGGCCTTACCGATTGGAATGCGGTAATCTTCCTCAGGCACCTCGCCCTTAATCAGCCGGTAACACTTCTTATGCTCCAGAAAGAGCACCGGATCGGGATCTTCGATGCTGGCTTTCAGCAGGCCTTTGGCATCGTAGGGGGTGCTCGGCGCAACGATCTTGAGGCCCGGTATATGGCAGAAGAACGCCTCAATGCTCTGTGAGTGATACAGCGCCCCGTGGATGCCGCCGCCATAGGGCGCGCGAATAACTATCGGCACGCTCCAAGCACCATTCGAGCGGTAGCGAATACGCGCGGCCTCGCTGATGATCTGGTTGAAGGATGGATAGATGAAATCGGCAAACTGGATCTCGGCGATCGGCAACGTATCATTCATCGCCGCGCCAATGCACGCGCCAACGATCACGCTCTCGGCCAGCGGTGAGTCCAGCACCCGCAGCGGCCCGTATTTATCGATCAGCCCTTCGGTGACGCGAAATACGCCGCCGCGCCGGCCGACATCCTCACCAAACACAAAGATGCGTGCGTCAGCCGCCATCATCTCGTCGATGCCCTGATGGATTGACTCGAGTAATGTTATCTCAGGCATAGTGCTCTCTTGCTTTTTTACACTGGCAAGATGACAAGATGATAAGATGACAAGATGATCTGTCGGATGAAACAACTCATTTTGTCACCACATCATCTTGTCATCTTGTCAGGAGTCAGCATAGACGTGCTTCAACAGCGTGCTCGCGTCTGGCAGCGGCGACTGCTCAGCGAAGGTGGTCGCATCGTCCACCTCGTGCTGAATGTGCTCGCGCAGCTCCTGCTCGCGCACATCGTCCAGCGCGCCCTGCTCGCGCAGGTACTCGCGGTAGCGCCCGACCGGGTCGTGGCTGCGCAGATCCTTGAGCTCGGCGGCCGGCCGATACGTGCGGTCGTTGTCGTCGCTGGAGTGCGGCGTCAGGCGCACACAGTGGGCCTCGATCAGCGTCGGGCCGGCGCCGGCGCGCGCGCGCGCCACCGCCGCGCGAGTGGCCGCGTAGCAGGCCAGCACATCGGTGCCATCGACTTTGACGCCGGGGATACCATAGGCCGGGCCGCGATCAGCCACGCTGCCCACCGCCATCTGCTTGCTCATCGGCATCGAGATAGCGTAATCGTTGTTCTCGCACTGGAAGATCACCGGCAGCTGCTGTACCGCCGCCAGGTTGATACCCTCATGGAAATCGCCCTGGCTGCTGGTGCCCTCGCCAAACGAAGTCCATGCCACCGCATCGCCGCCCTTAATCTTCTCGGCTAACCCGATCCCAGCCGCATGCACGATCTGTGTGCCGACCGGGCTAGATTGCGTAACGATTTTGAGCTTACGGTGGCTGTAGTGCGCCGGCATCTGCCGCCCGCCGCTGGCCGGGTCGGCCGCACGCGCGAAGATCGCCAGCATCACCTCGCGCGGGGTCATGCCCATCACCAGCACCGTCGCCAGGCCGCGGTAGTATGGCAGCGTAAAATCTTTGCCGCGCTCCAGCGCGAACGCCGCGCCGACCTGAGCGGCCTCGTGGCCCTGGCACGAGATCACGAACGGCGCCTTGCCCGAGCGATTCAACAGCCACATGCGCTCATCCATCGCCCGCGCGAGCAGCATATAGCGATACATCGCCAGCAACATCGGCTCGTCCACCTCGGGCGGCGCACCCACGAAGGTCATCGGCTGAGTGTCTATCGTCATTTCGATCGCTCCTTAACAAAAAACGCCCCGGCAGCCTAGCCGAGGGGCGTTGATGAGCTATCGTCATGGCGGCCACGCTCCACAATAAAGCGGAGCGGCTACACCAAGCTCGTCATCAACGCTGATGGGGCTCGCAGCACTCGTGGGTAGTGTAACATGATTTGGGGGTGGGTGCAATGAAGCGCTAAAAGGCTGCAGCTAACGTACTTCATCCAGCGCGCCAAAATCCAGTGGGTTGACGTTGACGCCATCC
>WNGB01001469.1_pt1 | contig 38592 bp, 37 predicted proteins | sample 5400681 | NCBI WGS metagenome assembly WNGB01 (sample SAMN13153367, study PRJNA577476) | soil metagenome | isolation source: 115 cm soil or saprolite under grassland replicate 2 | place: USA:California | collected 2016-06-15 | reverse complement strand
GAGAACCAGGCCGAGCAGGCGCAGACCAGTGCGACCGAACTGCGCGCTCGGGCCGCCAGCGCCCACGCGGCGCTCATGGCTGCGCTGCGGAACATTCCCGAAACGGAGTGGTCCGAATCCCTGGGTGAGCGGCTCGGCGATGTGCTGGGTGCGGAGAATCGCCCATTCGGGCACGTGTACGCACACCTCGACGACCTGCGCGCATTCGTGGAAAGTCGCTAGCTCACCTTCCCTTCGGGGACGATGACCGGTCGCCACCCCTTCGGGGACGATGACCGGTCTACTTCCCTTCGGCCCTTCGGGTATACCGACCGGTCCTGGTCAAAAGCCGCGTTCGGCGAACACGGGCGCGATCAGGTTGTCAACCGGCGCGTAGTCATCTGTGAGCACGGGCGCGTTCGCGTCGGTCAGCCACTGGTTCATCAGGTCGCCGGGCATGATGTGCGTCACCACGCGGCCATCGGAACCCTGACCGCGCGCTGTCCCCAGCTCCGTGGGGTCAAGCGGTCGGCCACCGGCAGCGACGACGTATGTACTGGGGTTGGAGCTCTGCCACGGCTCGGCATCCGACAACACCTGGGCCGCCGGCCAGACCTCCATCACGGTGCGGGTGTAGGCCGGCATGAACTTGCCGCCGCGCAGCTTGTCGATCACCAGCGCGAGATAGAAGCCGTCGGGTTTCAACAGCTGTTTGATTCCCTGGTCGAACTCGCGCGTCGTCAGGTGGTAGGGGATCGACAGGTCGTTGAACGCGTCGCCGATGATCAGGTCGTACTGCCCCGCACCAGTCGCAAGGAGCTGGTTGAGCATCAGCCGGCCGTCGAAGTTGTACGTAACAATCCGCGTTGAGCGAGGATCCACCCCGAGCTTTTCGTAGACCGTCTGGGTGACCCCAGGGTCGATCTCCATGATCTCCTGGTGCGAGTTCGGATAGGTCGCCTCGATGTGGCGCGGCAGTGTGTACCCGCCGCCGCCCACGTACAGCATCCGCAGCTCCTGGTTCGGCAGCCGCTTGGCGAGCATGTCGGCGACCTCGGCGTACACCTTGATGTAGCCGTACTCCAGGAAGTTGGGGTCCTCGAGCGAGTTGTAGCTGTGCACCAGGTGGTCCAGCACCAGCTGTTTGACGATCTGATCGCTAACCGAATTGACAATGTGGTCGCTGACTTTGATGCAGTAGTAGGCGGTCTCGTGCAGGCAGCCGTTATCGACCGCCTGCTCCCAGCCATCGCTGATCGAGCGCTGCACGCAGTCCATCCGATCCGCATCGGTATCGAAGCAGCCGTACGCCTTCACGTTGCGGGCGGGCACGAGCAGGCCCACGAGCAAGACCGTGGCGGCGAGCGGCCCAGCCGCGGAGCGTGACACCCGCAGCAGGTCGCCGAAGAGTACGGCCATCAGCAGCAGCACCAGGCCGACCCCGAAGACGATCAGCCGGGTGCCAAGCAGCTGCACCAGCACGAACCCGGTGGCGAACGTCCCGAGGATGCTGCCCAATGTGGACAACGCGTACACCTTGCCCACCAGCCCGCCGCTGTGCGCGAGGTCCTGCAACGTGAGCTTGATCACGACCGGCGACACCATCCCGAGGATCAAGCTGGGCGGAAAGAAGATGAGCGTAGTGATGACCACGATGCGCAGGATCAGAATCGCGGCGCGATCGAGCGGCAGCACACCGCCGAGCGTGTTCGAGGGATCGATCAATTGCGCGGTCGGGATCGCCGTCGCGATGTTGATCAGCGGCAGGATCGCCAGACTGGCCAACCCGCCCGCGGCTAACAGGATGCCGAGGGTACGGCGACGCGGCCAGCGGTCGGCGATGCGGCCGCCGAGGTAATTGCCGAGCGAGATCCCGGCCAGCACCACACCGATGATGCTGGTCCAGGTGTACAGCGAGACGCCGATGTACGGCGCCAGGATGCGCCCCGCCACGAGCTCCAGAATCAGCGTGCAACAACTGGCGACGAAGACGACGAGGTAGGCAACAAGACGCGGCATCTGTGTCCCAGGTGCGGATATGCCGCTCATGCTGAGCTTGTCGAAGCATGCCCGGCAGCGGCAAGGGTAGCATCGCACCCCGCGTGGACTCCCCGAATGGCCGCGCCTCGATCGCGCTGCCCGTGCTCGCGACGGCGCTGGCGCTGGGCGCGCTGAATTTCGGACTGGCAATTCTGATAGTCGCCGCCATCGGCGTCCGTACCTTCGCGCCGCTGTGGGTGGGACTCCTGGCCCTCGCGTTAGGCATTGGCCTTGCAGCATTCGCGGTTGGACTCTGGCGCGGCTACGTGGCGGCACGCCGAGCCGGCTGAGACACAACTGCAATGCCCGGTGCTTTCCGGACTCTGGCCGCGTTTGTCTTCCGGCCGCATACTTGCGCGCCCCTTCAGGAGTTAGCAGACCGATGCGTGTAACCGATCTCCTCCGCACTATGGACATCTTCGAGGCGCTGCCCTCGGAGGAGCTCGAGCCGATCGCGCAGCTCCTGCGAGAGCGCCGCCTGCTCGAGGGTGACGTCCTGTGCCGCCAGGGCGAGCCCGGCGATGCACTGTTCATCGTGACCGGCGGTCGCATCCGCCTCTCGACCGTCGACCCCAGCGGCAACGAGAAGGTCCTGACGTACTTCACCGACGGTCAGTTCTTCGGCGAAATGGCTCTGCTCACTGGCGCACCGCGCTCGGCGACCGCCACGGCCGAGAGCGACAGCCAGGTGCTCGTGCTGCAGAAGCACGACTTCGACCTGCTGCTGGCCACCCACGCGCAGATCATGCGCGAGATGCTCAAGGTCGTCTCGCAACGCACGCTTCAGACCAACCAGCAGTTACTCGCGGAAGAGCCAGGGAGCAGCGTTACGGTCGGCGCCGGACGCATTTACGCGGTGTTCTCGCCGCGCGGTGGCGCTGGCAAGACCACGCTGGCCGTCAACATCGCGCTGCAGCAGGCCATGGAGCAGCCGGAGCGAACCGCGCTCTTCGACCTGAACCTCACGTTCGGTCACGCCGCGGCGATGCTCGGCCTGACCCCCCAGACGTCGCTGGCCGATGTCCCCGCGGAAAGCCTGGCGGACTTCGATCGCCGCACCCTGGGCCGCTTCATGGCGACCCACGACAGCGGCTTGCAGGTCCTGGTTGCCGGTACCCGCCCTGAAGAAGGTGAAGTCGTAACCGCCGCCCACGTGCGCGCCGCGCTCTCGACAATGAAGCGTCAGTTCAGTGCCTCGATCGTGGATTGCGGCACCAGCTTCGACGAGCCGACCATCGCCGCGTTGGAGATGGCCGATCGCCTCCTGGTCGTGTGCACTCCCGAGCTGAACACGCTGCGCGACGTCCGCGAGTGCCTGCGGGTGTTCAGCGAGATCATTCACCTCGACGCCGACCGCCTGGTCTTCGTCTTCAATCACTACCAGCCCTTCGCGGTGCTGGCACGCGAGCAGTTCGAAACCGCCCTCGAGCAGCCGATGGCGATCGAGATCCCGCACGCTGGCGAAGCCGCCTACAAGGCAGCCGCCAGGGGCGAGCCGCTGGTGCGGTCGGGCTCCGGTCTGCCGTTCTCCAAGGCGGTCGAAAAGCTGACCAGGTCGCTGATCCCCGCTGAAGCGCGACCGACTCGCAAGCAAGGTATGAAGGTCCTTGGCAGCACCAAGAGGTCTGCCCGACAGTCGGGCGGCCTGATGGGCATGCTGCGCGGCAAGCGCGCGAGCTAGGGAGCGGGACGTAGATGGCCTCCGCGATCGTGGCGCTGTTGCGCAAGATGGACCTGTTCGTCGATCTGCCTGACGATGCGCTGGGCAAGATCGGCCGCCTCCTGAAGGAGCAGAAGTTCGCCGAAGGCGATCTGATCTTCGCCCAGGAAGACGCCGGCGACGCCCTGTACATCGTCCTGCAGGGTCGGGTGCGCATTACGACCAACGACCACTTCGGCCGCGAGCGGGTGCTGGCGTTCTATGGTCCGGGCGAGTTCTTTGGTGACATGGCCGTTCTGACCGATGCGCCGCGCTCCGCTTCAGCAACCGCCAGCAGCGATGCACGACTGCTGCAGCTCCGCAAAGACGACTTCAATGCGCTGGTGAACAGCAACGTCGGCGTCATGCGCGGCATGTTGCGCGTGATGGTCGATCGCCAGACGGCCATGAACACACGCATCTCGCAGGAGGCCGGCGCAACGGCTGGCGATGTGCGCGGACTGATCAGCGTGCTGTTCTCGCCGCGCGGTGGCGCGGGTCAGACCGTGCTGGCGACGAACCTGGCGGTGGCGCTGGCCGAGACCACACCCGACCGCGTGGTCATCGTCGATCTCGATCTCCTGTTCGGGCATGTGGCGATGCTGCTCGACCAGACGCCGCGCACTTCACTGGCGGCGATCTCGCCCGCCGCGATTCGCGCTGCCGATCGCGACAGCTTCAGCTACTACCTGGCGCGGCACCCCGAGTCCTCGCTGCGGCTGCTGGTGGGCACCGTGCGGCCCGAGGAGAGCGAGCTGGTCACGGCCGACCACGTCCGCGCGGTCCTCGAGGTCCTGCGTCGACAGTATGTGCACGTGATCGTGGATGCTGGCTCGCGGTTCAACGAGCCCTGCCTGGCGGCCATCGAAGCCGCCGACCATGTGCTGGTGGTGAGCACGCCCGAGCCAGCGGCTGTCGACGCCGCGCGCCAGACGCAACGCGTGCTGCGTGAGCTGCTCGGGATTTCCGATGACCTCGTCACGTACCTGCTCAACGAGCGGTCGCCGTACGGCAAGATGTCGGCGCAGGAGTTCGGCGTGGCCCTGAACACCGAGTGGGTACACGAGGTGCCGTTCGGTGGTGAAGAGGTCAGCCGCGCCGCGCTGGACGGTTTCCCGCTGGTGATGGGCCGCTCAGGCAACCCTGCCAGTCGCGCGATCGTGTCGCTGGCGCGCAAGATCGAGCGCGCTGGCAAGGAAGCCCTGGCACTAGCCGGCCAAACGTAGACCTCGGTCGCTCAGCCTACGACGCCTTTTTTCCCACGCTAGACGCGCCGCTGCCAACGTACTGCGCGAGGTGCTGGCCGGTGAGCCCGTGTCGGGCGGCGACCAGGTCCGCCGGCAGGCCGTCGAACACGACCCGCCCGCCATCGTGGCCGGCGCCGGGGCCGAGGTCGATGATCCAATCGGCGTGCGCCATCACCGCGAGGTGGTGCTCGATGACGATCACCGACTTTCCCGCGTCCACGAGCCGGTCGAGCAGCGCGAGCAGCTGCGCGATGTCGGCGAGGTGCAGACCGCTGGTCGGCTCGTCGAGCACGTAGATACCGCCGTCGGTGGCCATCTGGATGGCCAGCTTGAGCCGCTGCCGCTCGCCACCCGAGAGCGTGGTGAGCTGCTGCCCGAGCGTGAGGTAGCCGAGCCCGACGTCTGCCATCCGGTCGAGGATCTTCTGGGCGGCGGGCGTCTTCGCCGCGCCGCTGCCGAAGAACGCCAGCGCCTCGGCTACCGACATCGCGAGCACCTCGCTGATGTCCTGGCCTGCGAGCTTGTACTCCAGCACGCTGGCCTGGTAGCGCTTGCCCTCGCACTCTTCGCATACCGTTTCCACGGTGGCCATCACCCCCAGGTCGGTGTAGATGACACCGTTGCCGTCACACGTCGGGCAGGCCCCGGTGGAGTTGGCGCTGAACAGGTCGGGCTTGACGCCGTTCGCCTTCGCGAACGCCGTCCGGATCGGGTCGAGCAGCCCCGTATAGGTGGCGGGGTTGCTGCGCCGCGAGCCACGGATCGGCGTCTGGTCGATCGCGACGACACCCGCCCCCTTCGGCATCGACCCATGGATCAGCGAGCTTTTGCCCGACCCCGCGACGCCCGTGACCACGCACAGAACGCCGAGCGGGATGTCCACGCTCACGTCGCGCAGGTTGTGTAGCGCCGCGTTGCGGATCTCCAGCCGGCTGGTCGGCGTGCGGGTGTCCGGCTTGAGCTCGGCCCGGTAGCCGAGGTGGCGTCCGGTGATCGTGTCACTGGCCAGCAGGCCGTCGACGGTACCCTCGAAGCACACGGCGCCACCCTCGGTGCCTGCGCCGGGACCGAGGTCGACGATATGGTCGGCGATCTCGATCGTCTCGGGCTCGTGCTCCACAACGAGCACCGTGTTGCCCTTGTCCCGCAGCCGCAGCAGCAGGTCGTTCATCCGTTGGATGTCGTGCGGGTGCAGGCCCGTGGTCGGCTCGTCGAAGACGTACGTGACGTCGGTGAGCGAGGAGCCGAGGTGACGGATCATCTTGACCCGCTGCGCCTCGCCGCCCGACAGCGTGCCCGACGGCCGCTCGAGCGAGAGGTAGCCCAGCCCGATCTCCACGAACGAGTCGAGAATGTGTTGGAGCTTCGCGAGGAGCGGCGCGACCGAAGGCTCGTCGAGGCCGCGGACCCATTCGGCCAGGTCGCTGATCTGCATCGCGCACGCGTCGGCGATGTTGATCCCGCCGATCCGCGAGGAGCGGGCCGCCTCGCTGAGCCGGGTGCCGCCGCACTCAGGGCAGGCGCTGAAGGTGGCCGCCCGGTCCACGAACGCGCGGATATGCGGCTGCAGCGCGTCGGGGTCCTTGGACAGCATCGACTTCTGCACCTTCGGGATCAGGCCCTCGTAGGTGAGGTTGACGCCGTTGACCTTCACCTTCGTTGGCTCCTTGTAGAGGAAGTCCTGGAGCTCCTTCTTGGTGTAGTTGCGGATCGGCTTTTTCGGGTCGAGGAAGCCCGACTCGATGAAGATCCCCGTCGTCCACCAGCTGTCCACCTTGTAGCCGGGGATGGTGATCGCGCCTTCGGCGAGCGACTTTGAGTCGTCGAAGAGCTGGGTGAGGTCGATATCGGAGACCGTGCCCCGGCCTTCGCAGCGCGGACACATGCCGCCGGTGATGCTGAAGCTGCGACGCTCCTTCACGGTCCGCCCGGCGCGCTCCATGGTGACCGCACCCGCTCCGCTGATCGAGGGGACGTTGAAGGAGAACGCCTGGGGCGAGCCGACGTGCGGCTGCCCGAGTCGGCTGAAGAGGGTGCGCAGCAGCGCGTTGGTGTCGGTGGCGGTGCCGACCGTGGAGCGGGCGTCGCCACCCATGCGCTGCTGATCGACGCTGATCGCGGTCGTCAGCCCGTCGAGCACGTCGACCTCGGGCCGCGGCAGCGTCGGCATGAAGCCCTGCACGAAGGCGCTGTACGTCTCGTTGATCAGTCGCTGCGACTCCGCAGCGATCGTGTCGAACACCAGCGAGCTCTTGCCCGAGCCGGAGACGCCGGTGAACACCGTCAGCTGGCGCTTCGGGATCTCGACGCTGATGTCCTTGAGGTTGTTCTCGCGCGCGCCGTGCACGCGGATGAGATCGTGCGCATCGGCCGTGTGCACGAGGCCATCGTAGCCCGGTCGGAGCTTGCCGCCCGCGCCATTACGGGCCTTGCTCGATTCCGCCCGTGCTGCGCTGATCATCTCCGTCGTTCCTCCCGTCACATTCGTTGGCTATAAGCCGTCATTGCACTGACGTACCAAAACAGGAGAATGTGACTGATGGACGCCGAGTGGCTGGCGAAACAGTTCGAGGACAACCGCGGCCACCTGCGAGCGGTTGCCTTCCGCATGCTGGGCTCGAACAATGAGGCGGAGGATGCAGTCCAGGAAGCCTGGCTGCGGCTGAGTCGGGCCGACTCTACCGGTGTCCAGAATCTGGGCGGCTGGCTGACGACGGTGGTTGGTCGGGTGTGCCTGGATATGCTGCGCTCGCGCAAGTCGCGCCGCGAGGAGCTGCTGAATGAGCAGGTGGCCGAGCCGGTCGTCGGACGTGAAGACCAGGCTGACCCTGAGCACCAGGCGGTACTCGCCGATTCGGTGGGTATGGCGCTGCTGGTCGTGCTCGACACGCTGGACCCCGATGAGCGGCTGGCGTTCGTGCTGCACGATTTGTTCGGGGTGTCCTTCGACGAGATCGCGCCCATCGTCGGACGCAATCCCGTCGCGGCGCGCCAGCTGGCCAGTCGTGCGCGACGCCGTGTGCAAGGCGCGACGCCGACTGGAGAGGTGGACGTGCCGCGTCAGCGCCAGATCGTCGAGGCGTTCATGGCTGCCTCTCGCGAGGGCAACCTGCAGGGCTTGTTGTCGCTGCTGGACCCAGATGTTGTCCTACGCGCCGATGCGACCGTGGTTCGCCGCCCGCGCGCGGCGGCGGTGCCCGAAGTGTTCGGTGCGCCCGAGGTCGCGGCAGCGTTCTCCGGGCGGGCGAGCGGCGCGCAGCTCGCGCTGCTCGATGGCGTCCCTGGCGCCGTGTGGATGGCCGGCGGCCGCACGCGCGCTGCGTTCAGCTTCAAGATCGTCGGCGACAAGATCGTCGCCATCGACATGCTCGGCGATCGTGACCGTCTCAATCAGCTCGAGGTGGTTCTGCTCAACGACTGACGAGTGTCGCCAGCTCGGCTCGCCCTCAGCTGCTGGGCGAGCCGAGTAGCGAGGGCCGGGGTGAGGGTAGATCAGCGCTTCTTCTTGGCCTTCTTGGACGACTTCGGCGCCTTGGCACCAATGACCTCTGCCACGGCCATCTGCACCGGCTCGTCCCAGTCCACTTCGGGAAAGAGTTTTTCCACGCCGTCGGCGAAGCGTTCTGAATCCGTGATGGTGAGCACGTACTGCGGGTCTTCCGCAAGCGGATCGTCTGGAAATTCGAGCGTCGCCCACCCAGCATCGACGCCCGAGATCATCAGGCGCGTGATCATGTTGCGGAAGATGTCGTAGTTGGTGTACTTGGGCGAGACGCCTTCATACAGCTTCACACCCTGACCGTTGGCGGTCCACAGCCGCTCGATCAGATACGGCACGCTCGGCTTGACCAGATCGGCCCGCCAGCGGCGGGGCTCCCACCACCGCGCCAGCAGCTGGTCTAGCTGGGTCGTTCGGGTGATCCTCTGCTTGCAGCTCGGACAATCGCGAACGATCCCCGCGTGCTCGACCGAGACAGCGGCGCCACACTGCGGGCACTTGAAGTCGATAGGAGTCTTTGACGCAGGCACGGCGCGTAAGCGTACAGGGTTACACGTCGTCGAAGCGATACAGGTTGTAGCGGTCCATCAGCCCGATGAGCTTGCTGGCGTAGCCGGGGTCGGTGGCATACCCAGCGCGGTTGATCTCGCGCGCAAACTGCTGCGGATCGTTCCGCGCGGCCATCGCGGCCGCGTAGCGGCCGTTTTCGACGAAGAAGCGGCCGTGATCGACGAACGACTCGGCAATCGTGTTGTACGCGCGGAACGGCTCCGACCGCACCACGTTGCGCCCGCCGATCACTTCCCAGACATCGAAACTCACGCTTCCCGCGGAGCCCAGGCGGGTCTGGGCCTTGATCCCGAAGTAGTTGTTGGCTTCGCGGGCCAGTCGGCTCGAGCCCCAGTACGTCTCCAGAATCGCCTGCGCAATGGTCACCGACGCGGGCACCCCGGTCCGGTCCTGCGACACCACGGCGGCCTCCGCGATCGAGGCGATGAACCGCTCCTGCGGTGTATTGCCCAATACGGGCAGGGTCCGCACGGGCGCGGCGATTGCCGCCACTGCCTGCTCACCAGGTTTGGGCGCCTCCACGATCTGATCTGGCGCAGGCTGCACGACCACCTTCTGCGGCAGCGGGCGATAGCCACCCGGCACGGCCAGCTTCTGGCCGACGACGATGACAAAGGGCTCGGACAGCTTGTTCGCGGCGACCACGTCCTTGATCCGGGCGTCGTAGCTGTTGGCGACGCTGGCGAGCGTGTCGCCGGGGCGGACCTCGTGGATGAGGCCGCTGTACGGCAAGATGTGCAATTCCTGGCCAATCTCCAGATAGTCGGGATCGGTCAGGTCGTTTTCCCAGATGATGGTCTCGTTGGTGACGCCGAATTGCTGCGCAATCGTGCGCACTGAATCGCCGGCCTGCACCACATAGCTGCGCGTAGCAACCGGCGCATCCTCCTGGACCGCTGCCACGGGCCGCGGCGCATCGACGTATTCGGCCACCGGTGCGCTCACCGGCGGCAGCACAGCCAGAGGCGCCATCGCGGGTGCGCCGTGCTCCCCCTCTTCCTCCACGACGAGTGCCAATTGCTGCGCAGGTGGCGGCACGCGAGGCGAAACCATGGCCGCGCCGCCGCTGACCGCGACAGCGGCACACGCCGCAACATGCAGGATGGGTCGTCGCCAGCGGTGGACGACGTCAGAAGCGCGCTGGACCAGAGCGCTCCGATAGTAAGCAGATGGGACGCCGCGCTGGCAAGGGGTGTGACAATCTTGTGTCGTGCTCGGCCCGTTCGCGCCAGGTGACCTGGCGCTGCTCCTGGACCCGGACGACAAGCACTATCTGGTCACGCTGGCCGAGCAGGACACGCTGCACCATCACCTCGGCGCGGTGCACCACGCCGACGTCATCGGGCAACCCGAAGGCAGCCAGGTGCGTTCGAGTCAGGGTCGCCTGTTCACGGCGGTGCGGCCGCGGCTGCTCGACTACGCGCTGGACATGCCCCGTCGCAGTGGCATCGTCTACCCGAAGGATGCCGGTCACCTACTGCTGTGGGCTGACATCGGGCCAGGCATGCGGGTGCTCGAATCGGGCACCGGCTCGGGCGCGTTGACGCTGTCGCTGCTGCGCGCAGTCGGCGAACGCGGCCAGGTCATTGGTTACGAGCAGCGAGCCGACTTCATCGAGCTGACGCTGGCCAACGTTCGCGCGTTCACCAATAGCACGGGCAATCTGCTGCTGCGGGAACGCGACATCTACACAGGCATCGTCGACGCTGACCTCGAGCGCGTGGTGCTCGACCTGCCCGAGCCGTGGCGGGTCCTGCCGTACCTGCCGAGTGCCCTGTGTGCCGGTGGCTGGCTGGCCGCGTACAACCCGTCGATCGTCCAGGTGCAACAGTTCGTCGACGCGATGCGTGCGACGCGGCAGTACGTGCAGATCGAGACCCACGAGGTGCTGCTGCGTGGCTGGCACGTGCGCGAGCAGGCGGTTCGACCCGAGCACCAGATGGTCGGTCACACGGGCTTTGTGACGGTCGCTCGCTTCATCCTGAACGCAGTGCTCGCTTCATCCTGAACGCAGCGCTCGCTTCATCCTGAACGCAGTGCTCGCTTCATCCTGAACGCAGTGCTCGCTTCATCCTGAACGCAGTGAAGGATCTACGAACGTGACCGTAGATCCTTCGGCTTCGCCTCAGGATGAGGCGGCATTTGTCAGCACACCCGTGATAGAATCCGACTGCAGTACGCCATCCGTGCGAGGGTGGCTTGGCTCCGCGTGGCGTGGAGCGTTTTCGCCGCCAGCTGAGTTCGGGCGGCACCTGCTGTGAAAGGACGCCCCGTGGCCCAGACCAAGAGCAGTCAATCCAATCCCGCCGCCCGCCGAGGCGGGAGCGTGGCCAGCGGTGGACGCGGCAGCGGGCGCGGAACGGCTGTTGGCGGAGGTCCAGGCGGTGGTGCCAGCGCCCCGCCACCCATTCTCGCTGGCCGCGGTCGGCGGACCGCCAACCCATTCGCAGCCATCGCCGCGTTCGTGCGCGATGTACGCTCCGAGCTCCGCAAGGTAGCGTGGCCCACGTCGCGCGAGACCGTCAACCTCACGATGGTCGTGATCGCACTCTCCGTCGCCATGGGCTTGTTCCTGGGCGGCACCGACTTTCTATTCCAGGAGCTGTTCCGCAGGCTGATCGAGCTGACGAGCGGTGGCAGTGCCTAGATGGCTGAATCGATGAGTCTCGCCGAAAATACCAACGGTGCGTCGGACCAGGAGCGCAAGTGGTACGTGATCCACACGTACTCGGGCTACGAGAACAAGGTCAAAACCAATCTGGAGCATCGCATCGAATCGATGGGTGTTCAAGACAAGATCTTCCAGGTGGTCATTCCGACTGAGGAAGAGATCGAGATCAAGGACGGCCAACGCCGCACCGTTCAAAAGAAGGTGTACCCGGGCTATGTCATGGTCGAAATGGCCATGGACGACGATGCCTGGTATGTCGTTCGGAACACGCCTGGCGTCACTGGTTTCGTAGGCACCACGACCCGCCCATCGCCACTACAAGACGAAGAAGTCAAAAAGATCTTGAAGAAGATTGGCCAGGAACCGCCGAAGGTCAAGGTCAGCTTCACGAAGGGCGAACGCGTCAAAGTGGTTGATGGCCCGTTCACCGACTTCATCGGCGTGGTCGACGACATCAACCCCGAAAAAGGCAAGGTGCGCGTGCTCGTGTCATTCTTTGGACGCGAGACGCCCGTCGAGCTCGACTTCCTACAAGTGCAGAGGATCGTCTAAACAAGCGTGGCAAAGAAAGTCAGGGCCGTTATCACGTTGCAGTTGCCGGCGGGTAAGGCGACGCCGGCGCCACCGGTTGGTCCAGCGCTCGGCCAGCACGGCATCAACATGATGGCTTTCCTCAAGGAATACAACGAGCGCACCACCGCCCAATCCGGGACGATCATTCCGGCGCTGATCACGATTTACGAGGATCGCTCGTTCAGCTTTGTCACCAAGACACCGCCCGCCGCCGACCTGATAAGGAAAGCCGCAGGTGTCGAGAAGGGCAGCGGCGCGGCCGGCCGAGCCTCGGTCGGGACCATCCGCCGCGCCAAGGTGCGCGAGATTGCCGAGATCAAGATGAAGGATCTGAACGCCAACGACATCGAAGCCGCGATGCGCATGATCGAAGGCTCGGCGCGAAGTATGGGCGTCTCGGTCCAGGAGTAGCGATGTCGAAACGCGGGAAGAAATACCAGGCCGCCGCCGAGAAAGTCGACCCGGTCAAGCAGTACCTGCCGCCCGAAGCGGTCAAGCTGGTCAAAGAGAGCGCCTTCGCCAAGTTCGACGAGTCGGTCGAGCTGCACATTCGCACCGGGCTCGATCCGCGGCACGCGGACCAGCTGGTGCGGGGCTCGGCGGTGCTGCCAGGGGGCACCGGTCGCACGCAGCGAGTGGTTGCGTTCGCGGAAGGTGACAAGGCCCGCGAGGCCGAGGCCGCGGGCGCCGATTTCGTGGGCAGCGACGACCTCATCGCCAAGGTCCAGGGCGGCTGGACCGACTTCGACGTCGCCGTCGCTACACCCGACCTGATGGGCAAGATCGGCCGCGTGGCCAGGATTCTCGGCCCGCGCGGGCTGATGCCGAATCCGCGCTCGGGCACCGTGACCGCCGAGATTGGTAAAGCGATCAAAGAGGTGAAGGGCGGCCGCGTCGAGTTCCGTCTCGACAAGACGGGTGTGATCCACGTGCCGATTGGCAAGGTCAGCTTCGACGAAGACATGATCCTGCAGAACCTCAGCGCGCTGGTCGATGCCGTGGTCCGGGCCAAGCCCAGCGGCGCCAAGGGTCAGTACATCCGCACGCTGAACCTGGCCTCGACCATGGGGCCCGGTATCAGTCTCGACTTGCAGCCCACACTGGACCTCGCCAGCGCAGAAGCTTAGCGAGGTGTGGGGCGGAGCCCCACGATTTTCCCTTACACTTCGTCCTAACCGCATAGCCGAAGACCGCCGGCGCTTGCTCGCGTGCAAGCCGAAACGCTGAGACGCCCGCTCAGCAGCCCGCCGAGGCGAAGCATCCTCCCTGTGTGGAGCATGACCTTCGATCTCTGCGTGGTCGAAGGTCGTTTCATCTCACGAAGGGAGGTGGTGCATTTGGCAAAGAGCCGAGTCCGCGCTCGGGCCGAAAAGAGCTCGGCGATCGACCTGCTGGCCGATCGGCTCGAAAGGGCTGAGATCGCGATTCTGACCGAATACCGCGGGCTGAGCGTTTCCGACCTGCAGGACCTGCGCGGTCGCTTGCGTCCGGTTGGCGTCGACTACGTCGTTGCCAAGAACACCCTGGCGCGTTTTGCCGCCGAGCGCACCGGTCGTACCAGCATCGTCGAAGACCTTACGGGCCCGACGGCGATTGCCTTTGGCAGCGATCCGGTCGCCACGGCCAAGGCGCTGCAGGACTTTACGCGGGTCAATCGCACGTTTGTCCTGAAGGGTGCGCTGCTGGGCGATCGACGGCTTGCGCCGCGCGAGGTCGAGCAACTGGCGGCGCTGCCACCGCCCGAGGTGCTGCGCGGTCGCATCTTCGGCATGATCGTGGGCCCGCTGCAGCGGACGGTGAACGTGCTGTCCGCGCCGCTGGCTGGTCTGGCGCGTGTGCTGGATGCGCGTCGCAAACAACTAGAAGAAGCAGGCGGCGCTGCCGCGGCAGGAGGTGAGGAGATGGCAAAGAACGTAGACGAGATTGTCGACAGCCTGGGCGAGATGAAGGTGCTCGACCTGGCCAACCTGGTCAAGCGCCTCGAGGAGGCCTGGGGTGTCTCAGCGGCGGCCGTGGCGGCCCCGGTGGCCTCGGGTGGCGGTGGCAGTGGTGATGGCGCCGCAACGGCTGCCGCGCCAGTGGAAGCCCAGACCGAGTTCGACGTGGTGCTCAAGGACTTTGGCGCCAAGAAGATCGAGGTCATCAAGGTGGTGCGCGAGCTCACCAATCTCGGCCTCAAGGAAGCCAAGGACCTGGTCGAGGCGGCGCCCAAGCCAGTCCTCGAAGGCGTGGCCAAGGACGCGGCAGATGCCGCGGCCGGCAAGCTACGCGACGCAGGCGCCACGGTCGACGTCGCGTAGCGGCTAGCGATCGTCCTTCGACAGGCTCAGGATGAGCGGGCAAGAACCACCCGCTCGTCCTTCGACAGGCTCAGGATGAGCGGGCAAGAACCACCCGCTCGTCCTTCGACAGGCTCAGGATGAGCGGGCAAAAAGCACCCGCTCGTCCTTCGACAGGCTCAGGATGAGCGGGCAAGAACCAACCGCTCGTCCTTCGACAGGCTCAGGATGAGCGAGCAAAAAGCACCCGCTCGTCCTTCGACAGGCTCAGCATGAGCGAGCAAAAAGCACCCGCTCGTCCTTTGACAGGCTCAGGATGAGCGGGCAAAAAGCACCCGCTCGTCCTTCGACAGGCTCAGGATGAGCGGGCAAAAAGCACCCGCTCATGGTGAGCTTGTCGAACCATTCTCAGCGGTCGCGGCCGAAGCGGCCGAAGAGGGAGCCAGTGAGCATCGAGCGCGTGCTCGGCAGCGGATTTTCTCCAGCTTCGGCCGTTTGACCCTGCGCGCGGCCGGCTAGCCAGTCCGCGTGCAGCGCGCGGGCCTTCTCGAAGCGCTCCTTGAGGTCGGGGGCGTCGGCGGCGATGGCCTCGCGCAGGGCCAGCAGCTCATCCACGTACAGGTCGAGCCTGCGCACCAGGTTGTCGCGATTGGTCCGCGCGATGTCCGCGAACATCTGCGGGTCGCTGTCGCTCAGGTGGGTCGAATAGGCGAAGCCGCCCGAGGCCAGCGACGCCGTCTCGCGCCACGAACGCTCGCGTCCGAGGTGGCCGATCAACGCGACCGACATCAGATACGGCAGGTGGCTGACCGACGCGACCAGGCCATCGTGCTCCTCTGCATCGAGGAAATACGGCACGGCGCCGAGCGACTCCACCACCCGCACCGCGTCGTCGATGGCGTCCCGCGGGGCGGTCGGCAGCGGCACCAGGCACCACACTGCGCCTTGAAACAGCTTCGCGTCGGCCGCGTCGGGGCCGATATCGGTCTTGCCAGCCATGGGGTGGCCGCCGACAAACCGCACACCGTCGGGCAGCAATTGCGCCGCCCACTCCAGCACTCGCGCTTTGGTGCTGCCGGTGTCCATGACCAGGGCGTCGACCGGCAACAGCGGGCCGATCTCCTCGAACAGCGACTTCATCGCGCCCACCGGCGTCGACAGGATCACCAGGTTCGCATCCGCGAGCGCATCGCGCAGCGAAGCCCGTCGATCGATGGCTTTGACCTGCTGAGCCCGACGCAGGTGGTCACCCGAGGCGTCGTAGCCGACAACCTGTGTCGTGGGCCGCAGGGCCTTGAGGGCCAGCCCGACCGAGGCACCAATCAGTCCGGTGCCGAGGATGGCTACACGGGAAGGATGCACTGGCAAGCGCCCTCCAGCAGCGGAAAGATGAGCTCTGTACCGGTGTTGATGAACCCGTCGACGATGGGTCGCAGCGGCGGCAGGAAGAGCAACGCCAGCAACAGCAGCGGTCCGATCGAGTGCAGCGGCACCAGCGCGACCTTGATCGGTCGCGGCGCGAGACCGTACAGGAATCCAAACCCGTCGAGCGGCGGCAGCGGAATCAGGTTGAACACCGCGAGCAGCACGTTGATCAGGATGAAGACGAGGAAGAAGGCGGTCGGGGTGGGGCCAAGTCCGGGGAGCAGCCCATAGAGCGTGGCGGCCAGAAGGGCCGCGATCACATTGGACACGGGCCCCGCGATGGACGACAGCGCCCATCCCAGGTTGCCATTGCGCATCTCCCGCGGATCGATCGGCATCGGCTTGCCCCAGCCAATCGGGCCGACCAGGATCATGAGCGTGCCGAGCGGATCGAGGTGTTTCAGCGGATTGAGCGTGAGCCGCCCGAACCTGCGCGGGGTGGTGTCGCCGAACTGGGTGGCGACGAAGCCGTGGCTGAACTCGTGCACCGTGATCGCCAGCACCAGCGCGACGAACCGCGGCAGCTCACGCACGAGGAACTGGTTGATACTGCCCGGGCTGGTCAGCCGCAGCAGGCCCATCTGATTGGCGACCAGCAAAACCAGAACCGCCAGCCCAACCCACTGTAGTGGGCTGATGCGCTGGCGGCCTGGTCGATCGGGGGTATCAGAAACCGGCTGGGCACACACGCGCCCGGATTCTAGGCGTTTCCTCTATCAGCGCAGGAAATGTCATCCCGAGGCGAGCCTGCGAGCCGAGGGCGCCGATGCTTGTCATCCCGAGGCGAGCCTGCGAGCCGAGGGATCTCATGTTTGACACCGAGATCCCTCGCAAGCTCGGGATGACCGCTCCCACCGAGATCCCTCGCAGGCTCGGGATGACAAACTCAGCCGTCGCGGAACCGCGGATCGCTGTCCTGACGTGGATCGGCGTTGTCGAACGAGCGGCGGATGTCCAGCCGCGCACCGCCCGGCAAGCCGCTGAAGGCGGACTTGTCATTGCGGTGGCCCTGCGCATCGAACTCGACGAGCTTGCCGCCATCGGTCATCAGGATCTGGCCGTGGTCGCCCACCGTGAGGCCCAGCGGAGCGAGCGCACCTTCGAGCTTCAGCGTGCTGACCTCGGGCGCCTTACCCGCGGCAAGCAGCACGCGCGTGGCCTGCGCCGAGCCGTCGGCGTGGATGATGATCGCGTGTGTGGCGGGGTCCTCCTGGATGGAGATGTCGCCGCCCTCGGCTACGCGCTGGCCCAGTTTGATCGGCGCCGCGGGCAGCAATTCGCCCGCGCTGAACGGGAACAACGTGTCGCCAACCACCGAGATCCCGATGACGACGTCCTGCCCGGCGTCGAAGGCGATGTCGGCAAGCGGTGTGCTGAGCGCGACGCGCCCCAGCACGCGCCCCTCACGACTCAGCGACACGATGGCACTGGGCGTGAGCACATAGATGTTCCGCTCCTTGCTGCCGATGACCAGGCGCCGCGCGCCGTCGACGGTGGTAAGGGCAGTCGAGCGGCCGCTCAGCGGATCGAGCTCCCAGACGGTGCTGTCGCCCTCGGCCAGATACGGGTGCGTGGCCAGAGCGGGATCGATGGCCAGGTCGACCACGTTCCGATTGTTGGCCGCGAAATACGCCGCGTCGACCAGGGGTTGGGAGCCGTCGTCGAGGAGCAGCGGCCATGGCTTGAGCACGTGAATCAGGTTCTTTTCCACCGTCAGGGCGTACGGCGGGTACACCGCGATGTAGCCATCCAGGAAGCCGTGCGAACCCAGGCCGACCACCTGGTCTTGCGCGCGCGGGTACCCGTCGAAGAACGCGACGACCGACTGGACCGGATAGGTCTCCGTCGTGAACCCCGACTGCGAGAAGTAATCATCGCTGGCCGTGGTCGCCGCCGGGTCGCGCAGACCGATTTGCATGTTGGAGCCAGAGCGCGTGGCCGTCGCGAGCGCCAGAGCATGGCCGCCATCGCGCGAGAAACCAGTCGCCTGGCTGCCGTCGTACCAGCCGACGATCGGCTCGACGACCGCGCCATCAAGCGCCGCGCCGGCGATGTCGTTGAGTCGCGGCGACCAGTAGCCGCTTGCCCATGCGTGCGAGACGGTAAAACCAAAGCCGCCGTTGTTCCACAGCCATTGCTGCAGCCCGGTAATGGCGCCGTTACCACCGGTGCCCGAAAATGGATCGGTGCCCATCACCTGGCCCATCTGGAAGATGGCGTTGGTCATCTTGTTGTACTGAGGCTGGGCGGGACCGGCCTCGTGCCCGTAATAGCCCGAGCCGGGCGACATCCACGAGTAGCCGTGGTTGGCGATGTACGTGAGCAGATCCACCGCCGCGGTCGGCACGCAGTACATCTTGCCGTCGTTCGGGAGACCAGGCGTCTGGTTGTTGAGCCATTGACGGCGCTGATCGAGATCAGTCATCTGGCAGCGTTCGTAGCTGTACTGACTCGAGCTCGACCATGCGCTGGTATAGGCGCACGAGCCCGCGTGCGCGGCGGGCGCGGTCAGGCTCGAGAGCGCGAGCAACCCGCCTAGCACACGGGCAGCGATCTTCGTTCGGATCATCGGGAGGCGTCTCCTGCGTCTGAGATGGCTCCAAACTAGGCAGGAGATGCCCAACTGACATGCCTACAAATAGGTATCCGTTACCCTTAGGCGCATGACCGGCCGCAAGCGGGTGGGCGTTGTGGGTGTATCTGGCTACGGCGGTGGCGAGATCTTGCGGCTGTGCGCTCGGCACCCCGCCGTGGAGGTCGCGTACGTGGCGGGTGAGAGCAGCGCTGGCCAGCGGCTGGGCTCGCGCTACCCGGGCCTCGACGGCCCTTCGGCCGAGCTGACCATCCAGGCATTCGATCCGCACGCGCTGCCCGATCTGGACCTGCTCTTTCTGTCGCTGCCAACGGGTCAGTCAGCATCGGCAGTCGCGAAGCTTTCGCCTGACCTCAAGGTGGTGGACGTTGGCGGCGATCACCGCTTCGTCGACGGTTGGGTCTACGGGCTGACCGAGGTGACTGGCGCGGCGTGTATCGCGGAGTCGAGCCGCGTGGCCGATCCCGGCTGCTTTCCCGTCGCTGCCCTGCTCGCGCTGGCGCCACTGGTCAGCCGTGGCCTGGTGGACCCCACGGGCATCATCGTCGATGCCAAGACTGGCATCAGCGGTGCCGGCCGCGGCGGCGGCAGCACGTTTGGTTTCGCCGAAGTCAACGAGGACGTCACGGCGTACAACCTGTTCAAGCACAGCCATGCGCCCGAGATGCGCGAAGCGTTGTCGCGCATGGCTGGCGCGCCCGCGTCGGTGGTGTTTTCGCCACACCTGATTCCGATGACGCGCGGCATCCTGGCGACCTGTTACAGCCGCGGTCGACTCACGTCCGACGATGCGCTGCGAGCCGCGCGCGATTATTACGCCGAGGCGCAGTTCGTGCGGGTGTCCGAGTCGCCGCCGCACTCCAAATGGCCGCAGGGCACCAATCTGGCCTTCGTGTCCTACGCGGCCGATCCCGAAGCTGAGGTCGTCGTGGCCCTCGGCGCCGTTGACAACCTTGGTAAAGGAGCGGCTGGCCAGGCCGTCCAGAACATGAACCTGATGCTCGGCTGCCCCGAGCACCTCGGGCTCGACCTGGTGCCGATGCTGCCATGACCCTCACCTCCGCACCCTTCGCCGTTCTCGCCGACGGCTCCGCCACCAGTCCACAGGGCTTTCGCGCCGCCGGCGTTGCCGCGGGTATCAAGGCCTCGGGACGACCCGATCTCGGTATCTGGGCCTCCGAGGTACCGTGCGTCGCCGCGGGCACGTTCACCCAGAACACCTTCCCCGCCGCACCCGTGATGCTCAGTCGCGATCGTCTGCGGGCACAGCCGCGTGCTCAAGCGGTTGTGTTCAACGCTGGCAACGCGAACGCTTGCAACAGTGAGCAGGGCCTCGCTGACGTACGCGAAATGACTCGCCTGGCGGCTCAGGCGCTGGGCATCGGCGAAGAGCTGGTGCTGGCCGCGGAAACGGGCATTATCGGCGTTCCGCTGCCGATGGAGGTCATTCGCGCAGCGCTCCCGCGCGTGCAGCCGCGCGCTGACGGAGGCCACGAAGCAGCGCAAGCGATCATGACCACCGATACCCGACCCAAGGAGTGCGCGGTGACGCTGCAGGTTGGCGGCCGCGAGGTGCGCATCGGCGGCATGAGCAAGGGCGTCGGGATGATCTATCCCAATATGGCCACGATGCTCGCTTTCATCGGCACCGACGCCGCGCTCGAACCCGCCTTTGCCGGCGCGGCGTTGAAGCGAGCCGTCGACCGCACCTTCAACATGATCACCGTCGACGGCGACACGAGCACCAACGACTCGTGCTTCCTGCTGGCCAACGGCCTCTCTGGCGCACCTGTCTTGAGTGCCCAGTCCGGTGATGCCGCGGCGTTTGAGGCTGGGCTGCAAGCCGTGTGCACCGACCTTGCCCGCAAGATGGCCGGCGATGGCGAAGGCGCGTCCAAGCTCCTGCAAGTCGATGTGACGGGCGCCGCCAGCGAAGAAGATGCCAGAGCGGCCGCACGGGCAGTTGCCGGCTCGAGCCTGGTGAAGGCAGCGCTGCACGGCGCCGACCCCAACTGGGGACGCATCTTCGCCGCCCTCGGCTACTCGGGCGCCCAGGTCGATCCGACTCGCGCCGCGCTCTGGATTGGCTCCGTGCACGTCGCCAACAACGGCGTCAACACGGGCGCCAGCAAGGACGAGGCGCGCGCGCAGATGACCGGCAGCGAGGTCTGCTTCCGAGTCGACCTCGGCCTCGGCTCCAGCACCGCGACCGCGTGGGGCTGCGACCTGACCGAGGATTACGTGGTCGAGAACAGCTCCTACTCGACGTGACCCTGGCGCTCTCGTTCGATCAGAAGACGGAGGCGCTGCTTGAAGCGCTGCCCTATATCTGCGAGTACGTCGGCAAAACGGTCGTCATCAAAGTCGGCGGCTCGGTCGGCGAGGAGGGCACGGTCCTCGACGACGTCATCTGGTTGAAACGCCTGGGCATCAATCCCGTACTCGTGCACGGCGGCGGGCCACAGATTTCAGAGCGGCTGGGAAGGCTGGGGGTGGAGACCCACTTCGTCGAAGGACGGCGGTTCACCGATCAGCAGACGCTGGAGGTAGTGCACGAGGTGCTGATGCGCATCAACGGCGCCTTCGTGGCGTACTTGAATGCCCACAAAGTGCCTGCCTGGGGCTGCAACGGCCTCGACGGCGAAGTTCTAAGAGCACGCTTGCGCGACCAGCGCCTTGGACTGGTCGGCGAGGTCGAAGCCGTGAATTTGAAACCGATCAAGTCACTGGTCGAACAGGGCTACGTCGTGGTGATGGCGCCGCTCGCGGCGGGCCCCGAGTCGCAGCCGCTCAACGTCAACGCTGACACAGTGGCGGGCGAGGTCGCACGCGCTATTGGCGCGGAGAAGTTCGTAATGTTTACCGACGTCCCTGGCGTGCTCGATGAGCACGGCCAGGTGCTCGCCGAGCTCACGCGCGAGCAGGTCGAGCGCATGCTTGGTGACAGCACCATCAGTGGCGGCATGATCCCCAAGATCCAGGCGTGCCTGCGCGCCCTGGACACCGTTCCACGCGTACACGTCCTGGACGGCCGTGTGCCGCACGCGCTGATCCGTGAGCTTTTCACGCGAGAGGGCGTAGGCACTATGCTGACTCCGCGTTCGTCGCGTTCGTCGCGTTCGTAAAAATCTCTACAAGGAGCCGCGGCATGACCTCCGCCCCCGCGAGAGCAAAAAGCACCGCTGACTGGATCGCCATCGAGCAAGCGACGTTCTTCGCCAACCGTCGCCCGCCGGTGGTCATCGAGCGCGGCCAGGGCTCGCGCGTCTGGGATGTCGAGGGTCGCGAATACCTCGACCTCATCGCGGGCATCGCCGTTACGGCACTTGGGCACAGTAGCCCGGTTGTGCAGCGCGCGCTGGCCGAGCAGTCGGCCAAGCTCATCCACATCTCGAATCTCTTCTACAGCGTCCCACAGCTCGAGCTCGCGCAGCTGCTGATGAGCCATTCGCCGTTCAATCGCGTGTTCTTCTGCAATAGCGGCGCGGAGGCCAACGAGGCCGCGATCAAGCTGGCCCGACGGTGGGGCAAGAAGCATCGCGATGGCGCCTTCGCCATCATCACCGCCGAGCACGCCTTTCACGGCCGCACGCTCGCGACGGTGACCGCCACGGGCAAGGAGCAATACACGCGCCCGTTCGCGCCGCTGCCCGAGGGGTTCCCCCACGTGCCCTTCAACGACATGGATGCCCTGGAGCGGGCGGTGGACGCCTCGACCGTCGGCGTCATGCTCGAACCGATTCAGGGCGAGAGTGGCGTCCACATGGCGACCGAGACATACCTGCGCGACGTCCAGGATTTCTGCCGCGCCAAAGACCTGTTGTTCATCCTCGACGAAGTGCAAACCGGCGTCGGCCGCTTGGGCACGCTGTGGGGCTTCGAACGCTGGGGCGTGGAGCCGGACATCGCGACACTGGCAAAGGGATTGGGCGGCGGCGTACCGATCGGCGCGATGCTGGCCAAGGAGTCCATCGCCTCGTTCGAGCCGGGCGATCACGGATCCACGTTTGGCGGCAATCCCTTGATGTGCGCTGTCGCCTTCGCCGTCGTCTCGCACATCCTCGAAAACGACGTGCTGGGCAATGTTCGCCGCGTCGGCGCCTTCCTGAAACGTGGCCTGGAACAGCTCAAGACGGAGCAGCCGCTGATTCAAACGGTGCGCGGCGATGGTCTGCTGCTGGCGCTCGACCTGACCGCCGAGCGGGCGCCCGACGTCGTCCGACTGGGCCTCGAAGAAGGGGTCCTGCTGAACGCGACCGGTCCCACCACCCTGCGCCTCGCGCCAGCGCTCACGCTCACCCAGGCCGAAGCCGAGGAAGGCCTGGCGAAGCTCAAGCGAAGCCTGGCTCGCCTCGACGCCCCCGAGGTCACCCAACCCGCCGCGGGCTAGAGCTCGCGCCAGGTCGGCGGCAACTCGACGGGCGGCCAGCGCCGACGGACACGATCTGACCGCGGAAGACGGAGCGATAGATGGACGCCGCTGGCGCAATCACAGCAGATGAACGCGGACGACGCGGTCGTAGCCGCCGGCGTCGCGTTCGATGCTGATGTCAGCGCCAGGGTAGAGCTGGCGCGCGAGCGCGGCGACTGGTTGCGCTTGCTCTTCTTCGTCCAGCTCCACGCAAAGCTCGCCTGCTTGTGCGAGGCTGCCCCGCGCCTCGTGCAGGAGCCGCTCGATCAGCTCGGTGCCGCGGCTACCGCCGAACAGCGCAACGTGCGGCTCGTAGTCTTTGACATCACGCGGCAGCTGGCGCTGGGTCGGCACGTACGGCAGGTTCGCCAGCAGCACGTGGATCGGCCCGCGCAGCCCGCGCAGCAGGTCGGCTTGCACCCATCGCACGCGTGCCCCGAACGCACAGGCGTTTTCTCGTGCCAGCGCCAGTGCGTCGCGCGACACATCCGTGGCCACTACCGGGCCGCCCGTTTCCAGTGCCAGGCTGATCGCGACCGCACCGCACCCAGTCCCGACCTCTACAACGGTAGGCGAGGCGAAGCGTGACGCCGCCGCGCAGCCGAGCTCGACCAGGAGCTCCGTCTCCGGCCGCGGGATCAACGCGCGGCGGTCCACTTTGAACGTGCGGCCGTAGAACTCGCGCTCTCCCAGCACGTAGGCCATCGGCTCCGCCGCTGCGCGCCGCTGCACAAGCGCTTCGAACGTACGCGCATCCACGGCCCCGACTTGCCGGTCCGGGTGCGCCAGCAGCTGCTCGCGCGTCCAGCCGGTCACGTGCTCCAGTAGCAGCCGTGCGTCGAGACGCGCGAGCCCTGCCCGCGCCGCTGCCTCGAGCACTGAGCGCGCCGATGTCCGATCGACGGTCACTCCGCGGCGGTGGGTTCTTCGGCTCGCTCTGCTTCGGCCAGCGGCTCGATGACCACGTCTAGCTGGCCCTCCAACACACGGTCTAGCGTGTGCAGCGTCAGCCCGATGCGATGGTCCGTGACGCGGTTCTCGCGGAAGTTGTACGTGCGGATCTTGCTCCCCCGCTCCCCCGACCCCACCTGCCCGCGCCGCAGGGAGCCAACCTCCTCTTGCTGCTTGCGCAATTCCTTTTCGTACAGCCGCGAGCGCAGCACCTCCATCGCCCGTCCCTTGTTCTTCAGCTGCGACCGTTCATCCTGGCAGGTCACCACTTCGCCAGTCGGCAGATGCGTGATCCGCACCGCCGAATCCGTCGTGTTGACGCCCTGCCCACCGTGGCCGCCCGCGCGGTAGACGTCCACCCGCAGATCCTCGTCCCGAATCTGCACGTCGACCTCCTCGGCCTTGGGCATCACGCTAACCGTAGCCAGCGAGGTGTGGATACGGCCCTGGGTCTCGGTCTCGGGCACCCGCTGGACGCGGTGCCCGCCGCCCTCCCACTTCAGCCGCGAGTAGGCACCGCGACCGTGCACTTCGAAGATCACTTCCTTGATCCCACCGAGATCGGTCTCGCTCGTGTTGAGGACCTCGGTCTTCCAGCCCTTGAGCTCGGCGTACTTCATGTACATCCGCATCAACTCGGCCGCCCACAGGTTGGCTTCTTGCCCACCCTCAGCGCCCCGAACCTCGAGAATGACATCCCGTTCGTCATTCGGATCGCGCGGCCGGAGAAACTCCTGCAGGCTGGCGACGACGTCGTCGACCTGCGGCTCCAGCTCCGCGATCTCGTCATGCGCCAGGGCGCGCAGGTCATCGTCGGCGCCATCTCGCAGCAGCTCCTCAGCCTGGTCGACCTGGTCCACGAGCGCGCGATAGCGCTCGTAGTTCTCGACGACCGAGGCCAGCTCGACCTGCTCTCGCCCGAGCACCGCCGCGCGCCGCGCATCGCCGAACGTGGCCGGATCGGAGAGCTCTTGCGCTAGCTGTTCGGCTCGCTCGCGTGCTTCGTCGAGCCGCTTCAGCGCCGGCTCAGAGAGTCTCGCCATGATCGGCTCTCAGCTCGGCCAGCAGCCGGTCTTCGGGGATCGTCCGCTGCTCGCCGCTGCGCAGGTCCTTGAGGGTAACGGTCTGGTTCGCAAGCTCATCTTCACCAAGGATGACCGCAAGCTGCGCGCCCGCGCGATCCGCGCCGCTCAGCTGCTTGCCGAGTTTGCGGTCTCCGTACGCCACGTCGGCGCTAAGCCCCGCGGAGCGAAGTCGCTCGGCCAGCCGAAACGCCTGACGCTTGCCGCGCTCGGACTGATGCGCGAAGTACACGCACGGACCCTCTGCACCGGGAACCGAGATGCCCTGATCCTTGAGCTCCAGGATGATCCGCTCGACGCCGGTTGCGAAGCCTACGCCAGGCGTCTGCTTGCCGCCGAGCTGTTCCGCGAGCCCATCGTAGCGGCCACCGCCGCCGACGGTGCTCTGGGCGCCCTGAACCGGCGGCCAGACCTCCCACACCGAACGCGTGTAATAGTCAAGCCCACGGACCAGGCGAGGATTCACGGTGTACGTGATGTCAGCGGTCTCGAGGTGGTCGACCCAACCCTCGAAGTGCGCGCGGCAGTCCGCGCACAGGTGATCGGCACTATGCGGCGCGCCATCGAGCACCGCCTGGCATTCCGGCCGCTTCTCGTCGAGCAGCCGCAACGGGTTAGTTTCCAGCCGCCGCCGACAGTCCTCGCACAGCCCGGACAGGTGCTCGCGGAAATACTCGGCTAGCCGCTTGACGTACGCCGGTCGGCAGTTGGCGTCGCCGATGCTGTTGATCTGCAGGCTCAGGTTGCGCAGGCCAAGCGCCGAGTACAAGCGCTGTTGCAGCCCAACGAGCTCGGCGTCGACGAGCGGGTCGGCCTCGCCGATCGCCTCGAAGTCGATCTGGTGGAACTCGCGGAAGCGGCCCTTCTGCGGCCGGTCGTACCGAAAGGCGTTCAAGAAGGTGAACAGTTTGACAGGCTGCGGCCGACCACCCAGTGAGCGCTGCAGGTAAGCGCGCACGATTCCCGCGGTGGCTTCGGGGCGCAGCGTCATGCTGTCGCCGCCCTTGTCCTGGAACGTGTACATCTCGTTGTCCACCACGTCCGTGCCGACGCCTACTCCGCGCGCGAACACCGCCGTCTCCTCGAAGGTGGGAGTGCGGATCTCGCCGTAGTTGGCCAGCCGCGCCTGCCGACGCGTCTCCAACTCGACATAAGTCCAGTACGGCGCATCCTCGGGGAGGATGTCCTGCGTTCCGCGCGGAGCCTGGAATTGGCTGGAGGCCATGGTCGACGTGACATGATACGGCCATGCTCCGCGTGCTCGTGCTCGCGCACCCTGGCGCCCGCAAGGAGCGCGTCGACGCGCTGGCCGACGACAGCCTCGCGGTCTGGGTTCGTGCCCGCCCAGTCGAAGGGCAAGCCAACGCCGCCCTGGAGCGGGCGCTGGCGGATGCGCTGGGCCTGCGGCCGAGTCAGGTGCGCATCGTCAGCGGTCTGCGAAGTCGCCGTAAAATCGTAGAGATCGATCTGGCGGACGTGGGCAGCCTGCGAGAGCGATTGCTGGCACACGCTGTGCGGTCGAGCTGAGTGTCCATGGCCATCGTCGATCGTGAATCGCTTGCGGCTGGGCCGCGTGTGCGCGTCCGCGCCTTTACCCGTGGCGACGTCGATGCGTGGCAGACGTGGCCCGACTACACCGATCCGCTGCTGGTCGGTACCAGTCCACGCCGCATGGCGCCCGAGCAGCGCATGCGCTGGTTCGAGGACATCACCCAGCGCCAGCGGCAGCTCCCATTCGCGATCGACGACGAGTTTGGCGAGATGATCGGCCGCATCTTCCTGCGCCACGTGCGGCGCGACGAATCCTCAGCCGTACTGGGCATCGATCTGCACGCCGAGTACCTGGGCCGCGGGTACGGCACCGAGGCACTGCGGGCATTTCTGCACCACTACTTCGGCGACATGGGCTTCGCACGGATGCTGCTCAGCGTCGCGGCGCACAATGCGCGCGCTCGACGCTGCTACGAGTCACTCGGCTTTCTGACCAGCGGCTCGCACTGGGACGCCCACCTCGGGCCGGATGTCACCCGCGATCCGAAGTTCGGCTTCGTGCGCCACCTGTTCCGTCGTGGCCCGCTCGGCCTGGAGACGCTGTTCTACGACATGCGCCTCGACCGCGGCGAGTGGCGCGCCCACCTCGACGCCTAGGTACCGCTCAGCGATCGCCGTCCGGTAAACGGCACGCGCCGCCGTAGCCGCGCTCAAGTTCCACAGGTAGCGTTGCATTGTGCAGTACGCCTTAAGCCTGCCCAACGCTGGTCCATGTGGTGACCCGCGCACACTGGCCGAGCTCGCCGCCCTGGCTGAGGCCAGTGGTTGGGACGGTTTGTTCCTCGAAGACTACCTCGTGTACCAGAACCAGGTAGGGGTACCGACCTACGACCCATGGGTGTGTCTCGCGGCGATGGCCACCCGCACGCAACGCATTCGACTGGGCACCGCCGTGACCCCTGTGCCACGTCGGCGCGTGCAGAAGCTCGCCGCCGAAACCGTCGCGCTCGACCACCTCTCAAGTGGGCGGCTCACGCTCGGCGTTGGCCTGGGTGACCAGTGGGACGCCTCACTGTCAGCCTTCGGCGACGCCCGCGATCCACGCGCTCGCGCGCACGCGCTCGACGAATCCCTCGAGGCACTCGTTGGTCTGTGGCGCGGCGAACCGTTCAGCTACTCAGGGTCCGTCGTGCACATCGACAACGTGACGCTGGTCCCGAAGCCAGTACAGCAGCCGCGCATTCCGATTTGGGTCGGCGGCCTGTATCCCAGGCGTGGCCCGATCGAACGCGCGGCCCGCTGGGATGGCTCCTGCCTGTGGAAAGCCGCGAGCTACTCCGCCACCGAAGCTGTGCAACTTGATTGGACACCCGAAGACATCCACGCCCTGCGCACCGAAGTGGCCAAGCGCCGCTCGCTCGATGGCTATGACATCTCGGTCGGCGGCCGCGAGCGCAAACCCGACTGGAATGCCGAACGCAGCCTGATTCGCAGCCTGGCTGACGCGGGCGCGACGTGGTGGATGGAATGGATCAAAGCCGCGCCGCGCGAAACGATGCAGCCCGCGATCGAGCGGGGACCGCTGCGCTAAAGGGCGCGGAACATCTGGGGCAGGCCCTGCTGAATGAGCTGGATCACCAGCAGGGCAGCCAGCGGCGAGAGATCGAACATCCCGATGCGCGGAATGACCCTTCGGAACGGCGCCAGGACCGGCTCCGTGATCTCGAACAGCACGCGGATGATCGGGTTGGAGGGGTCGATCGGGAACCACGACAACAGGACGCGGATCAGGATCGCGATCCACAGAATCTGCAGCAGGAGTTCGGCGAAGGTCAGGAGTGCGCTGGGCAACATCGTCCCGAACGGTTAGCGACGCGGACCGAACAGGGCGGTCCCGATCCGCACCTGGGTCGAGCCTTCCTCGATCGCGCTCACGAAGTCGTCACTCATGCCCATCGACAGCACGCCGAAGTGTACACGCGGGAACGTTTCTGACAGCTTTTGTTTCAGCCCGCGCACCGCGCTGAATGCCTGCCTGGCGTCGCCACCGAGCGGCGCGATGGTCATCAGTCCCTGGACGCGGATGCCCGGTGTGGCGAGGATCGCGCCAGCGGTGTCGATCAAGGCATCGGGTCGGATCCCTGGCCGCTCGGGGTCGTCGCCAACGTACACCTCGAGCAGTACCGGCAGATCGGGCAGGCCGTGGCGGCGGGAGCCGATCGCCTGCGCCAGATGCACGCTGTCGACGGAGTCGATGCAGTCGAACGCACCGAGCGCCGCCTTGACCTTGTTGGTCTGCAGGTGCCCGACCATGTGGGCCGTGAACGGCGTGCCGCCGAGCAGCTCGCGCACGCTCGTGAGCTTCGCTGTCGCCTCCTGCACGCGGTTCTCGCCAACGTGCTCGACACCCGCCCGAATGGCTTCGGCCACGACTTCCGCCGGCTGGGTTTTGCTCACGCCGACGAGCGTGATCTCTTCGGGCTTCCTGCCGACTCGAACGGCAGCCTCGGCGATCTGGTCGCGTACGCGCGCGAAATTGCTGGCGATGTCGGCCGATGCGCTCAGCACGCGAGCCGAATGAGCGCCGCGAAGCGGCCCGCGGGCTGGCCATCGTTGGCGCGATGCGAGAAAAAGCGATCGGACTGGCACTGGGTGCAGATACCAGCGACCTCGACGTTTTCCTCGGGCACGCCAGCTTCGACGAGCGCCAGCCGGTTGCTCTCCCACAGGTCGAGACGGCCTTGTGCGAACAGTTGCGGCCGGTCGGCGAATGCCCGATGCACGTCCTCGCCCACCTCGTAGCAGCACGGCCCGATGGCTGGGCCAACACCGGCCACGATGTCCTGGGGGCGACTGCCGAACCGCTCGATCATCGCTTCGACCGCTGCCGCGGCGGCGCGCACGGCGCTGCCGCGCCAGCCCGCGTGGACTGCCGCCACCGCCTGCTGGCGTGAATCGGCTAAGAGCACCGGGGTGCAATCCGCGTAGCGCATCAACAATGTCTTGCCCGGCGTACGCGTGATCAACGCGTCGCACCGCTCGCGGAGTGGCGTGCTCGCGTCCACCACGGTCACCGCTCGGCCGTGCACTTGATACGGCCACACGAAGCTGTCGGGTTCGGCACCGACCGCGTCGGCCACGCGCCGCAGGTTCTCGTCCACGTTCGCATCGGCATCGCCCACCGTATAGCTGACGTTGAGCGACTCGCAGCGGCCCTCGCTCACGCCACCGGCGCGGGTCGACACCGCGTGAACAACGCCAGGGATCGCCGAGAGGTTCTCGAACTGGAAGAGGGGTAGGCTCACGCGGCTCCGCGCTCAGCGTGAGCTGGTTGAAGCCCGCGCTCATCCTGAGCCTGTCGAAGGACCGCGGCCGCAACCAGCGCCGCGGCTTTCGGCGGCAAGTCAAGCAACGGTACCTCGAGGCCACCGATGCCACGCGCGCGGCCAAATTCCTGCTTGAGGTACCACTCGGGCACCCCCGTCGACACCAGCGACCAGGGCATGATGCCGTTCGGGTCCATCGCGCCGAGATAGAAGTCCGGCTCGAGACCGTGCCGCTGCATCACCGACTCGAACTGCTGCAGCCGCTGGGTTTCGAGCAGCACCGGCGCCAGGCGGCGGTCGCCGCGGGCAAGGATCGCCTGCACTCGCTGTGACGCTGGTGCTTCGAAGCGCACGTCGATCCCGCGTGGCCCGAGCGCGCGCTGGACGAGCTTGATCCGTCGCTCGCTGAGCGCTACCGGCGCCATGGGCTCCCACTGGAACGCGGTCTGCGCCTTGGGCACGTGCGGCGACAGGTTGACGGCGACTCGTGCACGGCGGTTGTGCTGCTGCATCGCGGCCAGAATCTCGGCCGAGAGCGCCGCCAGCTCCTCGATGTCCTGATCGGTCTCACCCGGCAAACCGACGATGAAGTACAGCTTGGCTTTGGGGATGCCGCCGCGGCCGGCCAATTCCGCGGCGTGCACGATCTGCTCGTGCGTCAGGCGTTTGTTGATCACATCGCGCATGCGCTGGCTGCCAGCTTCAGGGGCCAGGGTGATCGTGTTGGTGCCGCTGCGTACCAGCGCTTCAACCAGGAACGGCGTGATGCGGTCGATCCGCAGCGATGACAGCGAGACCTCCGCGCCTGCCTCGAGCATCTTCTCGAGGAGCGTTTCCAGCTGCGGGTGATCGGAGGTCGCGGCCGAGATGAGCCCCACGCGCTTGCGGAACTGCAGACCGTGCTTGACACCTTCGATGAGATGGCCGACCTCGCGGTGCCTGACTGGCAGGGAGGTGTAGCCGGCGAGGCAGAACCGGCACCCTCGCGCGCAGCCGCGCGTCATCTCCAGCAGGAACATGTCGCCCAGCTCGATGTCGGGGCTGAGCACCGCCGACATCGTCTGGAACTCGTTCACGTCCCGCGCATTGAGCCTGGCCACGGGCAGCGCCACGTCCTGCGCACTCGGACGCACACCTGTGATTTGACCCTCGCTGCCGTACTCCACCGCGTACTGCGACGGCACGTATACCCCGGGCAGCCGCGCTAGCCGCTCGATCTGCTCCTCTCGAGTACCGCCGCCTAGCAGCACCTCTTGCAGTCCGGCCATCAGCGGCTCGACCTCGCCGATCACCACCGCGTCGAGCAGCGGTGCGACCGGCTCGGGATTGCCCGATACCGCGGGTCCACCGGCGATCACAATCGGGTCTTCCTCAACGCGCTCAACGGCGAGCGGCGCGATCCCCGCGCGGCGCAGCAGATCGCCGATGTTGAAGTAGTCCAGCTCGAACGACAGGCTGAACGCCACCACGCCGAAGTCGCTTAGCGGTCGCTGCGACTCAACGCTCAGCGGCTCGCCGAGTGCCTTCAGGCGGTTGTCGATGCGGTACCGATCGTCACCGGTCCAATCCTCGCGGCCCGCCGACCGACTGCCGACCAGCACTGGCTCAGCAAAGACTCGCTCGCACACGAACGCTTTTTGGGCGTTGAACAGGCTGTACACGCTCTGAAAACCAAGGTTGCACATCCCGACCGCGTACGAGTTCGGGTAGCACAGCGCGATCGGCACGCGGCCGCCCCAATCCTTGCGGATAGTGCCCTGCTCGCGGGCGAGCCGCTTGCGCTGAATGTCGATGTCTTGTGTACGAATGCGGCCCATACGGGTCGCGCAGAGTCTAACCGACTAGCGCCGGCGGCCCCGCAGGAACGGCGGAATGTCCAGATCGTCCTCAGCCTCGAACACGGGCTCCGGCAAGGCCCCGATCGAGCCCACCCGAATAGGCCCCTGCTCCCGCTCGGGCGGGCGATCGCGATCCCGCTCATCCACCGGCCCCAGCGAGCGTTCCCGCCCAGAGGGCGGCGGCTCCACAGCAGCCTGCGGCTCAGCAGACGCGTAGCGGCGTCGGAAGCTCGGCAAGCCAGGCGTCCGCGGCTGCCGAAGCGCTGACAGATCGAACCCGGTGGCAATCACGGTGATCTTGATCTCGTTGTCCAGCCGCGGGTCGATCACCGCGCCAAAGATGATGTTTGCCTCCGGATCGGCCGCCTGCGCCACCACGTCAGCGGCTTCGTTGATCTCCGACAGCGCCAGGTCCGTCCCACCCGTGATATTCAGCAGCACACCCTTGGCGCCGTCCATCGAAACATCCAGCAGCGGCGACGAGATGGCCATCCGCGCCGCGTCCTGCGCGCGCGTATCGCCCGTGCCGCGTCCAATCGCCATCAGCGCGCCGCCAGAGTCCTGCATGATTGACTTCACATCGGCGAAGTCGAGATTGATCAACCCCGGCTCAGTGATCAGCTCAGAGATCCCCTGGATACCCTGGCGCAGCACGTCGTCGACTTCCATAAACGCCTGCTCGAGCGTCGTCTTGCGGTCGATGACTTGCAGCAGCCGATCGTTGGGGATCGAGATCAACGTGTCGACGCGTTCGCGCAGTTGCACGATGCCCTCGTCGGCATTCTTGGCCCGCTGGCGACCCTCGAACGTAAACGGCCTGGTCACCACGCCGACCGTCAAAGCCCCAGTCTCTTTGGAAATCTGGGCGATGATCGGCGCCGCGCCGGTGCCCGTCCCACCGCCCAAACCGGCGGCGATGAACACCATGTCCGCGTCCCGCACCAGCTCCGCGATCTGCTCGGCGCTTTCTTCAGCCGCCTTTTCGCCGACGGCCGGCAAACCGCCGGCGCCCAGCCCGCGCGTCAGTTTCTCACCGATGCGAATGCGCGTACCTGCTTCGGACCGCGCCAGCGCCTGGGTGTCGGTGTTGATCGCGACGAATTCCACGCCGCGCACCCCCGACTGGATCATGCGGTTGACCGCGTTACTCCCGCCACCGCCGATGCCCAGGACGACGATGCGCGCAGCGCCGTCCAGGGTGGTGTGTCCGTTCATCGAGTGCACTTTGCCACCCCCGACCATCTCGATCAATAGCTTCTATGCCTGCAGGTCATCCCGAACGCGTTGGGATGACACGATTACGGCAAGAAATTTCGCAACCAGTTGGTGACTGCGCTGCCGAGTCCCGCAAGCGGTGTCCCGCTGCGCGCCGTGGCAGGCTCGAATTCTTGCTCGAGTCCCCACTTCAACAGTCCCACGCTGGTCGCGTAGGCAGGTGTGGAGATCTGATCGGTCAGGCCATAGATGCCGGTCGGCGAGCCGACGCGGACCGGGGCGTGGAAGACCTCCGCGGCGAGTCGACGGATGCCGCCCAGCTGCGCGGTGCCGCCGCACAACACGACCCCCGCGGGCAATCCGCGGATGTCGGCTCGCTCGAGCTGCTCGAGCACGAGCTCGAAGGTCTCCTCGAGGCGCGGCTCGATGATCTCGCTCACCTGACGCCGCGATACCGGTCGACCATCGCCCGTATCAAACGAGGACACGTCGATCATACGATCGTCCTCGAGCAGCTCCGGCAGTGCGTAGCCGTGGCGGATCTTGATCTCCTCGGCCGCGGCAAAGGGCGTGCGCAGCCCCACCGCCAGATCGTTGCTGACCTGGAAGCCCCCGACCGGTATCACGGCCGCGAAGACAAGCGCGCCCTCGACGAACACGCCGACGTCGGTGGTGCCGCTGCCAATGTCCACGATCGTGACGCCGATCTCGCGTTCGGCCTCGGTCAGCACCGCCTCGGCCGCGGCAACCGGCTGCAGCACGAGCGAGTCGATGCCGATGCCCGCTCGCTCGACACAGCGCACCAGGTTGTTGACCGACGTCATCGCGCCCGAAACGATCGTGGTCTGGACTTCGATGCGGTGGCCGAGCATACCGACGGGGTTCTTGATGCCGTCCTGGCCGTCGACGATGTAGTGGCGCGGCAGCACGTGCACGATCTCGCGGTCGGCAGGCACCGTCACCACGCGCGCGGCTTCAAGCGCCCGCTGCACGTCTTCGGGCGAGATTTGTCGATCGGGATGGCGCACCGCGACCACGCCCTGGCTGGTTTGCGTGCTGATGTGCCCGCCCGAGATGCCGACGAATGCGCTGACGATCTTGAACCCGGATTGCTGCTCCGCCTTCTGGATGGCGCTCACGATCGAGTCGACCACTTCCTCGGGATTGACGACGACGCCCTTTTTCATGCCGCGCGAGGGCACCAGGCCGACGCCGATTACTTCCAGGTGATCGTCTTCGGATACCTCGGCGATCAGCCCGGCGACTTTGGTCGTACCGACGTCGACGCCGACGACGATGCGGTCGTTGCTCATCGGTAATACGGCCTGTCGGCGAAGCGAACGTCAATCACTTCCGCCTTGGCGTGCGTCGCCGCCAGGTGATCCCGAATGGTGAGCAGCGTCCGCGCTTGCTCGCCGACGTCGCCGGCGGTGTTGAAGCGCACGCGCCAGCCCTCGCGGGTTGGCACCTCCAGGCCTTGATCGGCGCTCCACTCGAAGCCCAGCGGCAACACACCTACGGTCGGCAGCAGGCGGCCCAGCTGCGCAGCGCTTTCCAAAGCCCGCGCGTCTACCCGCTCGCCAGCAATAAGCGGCGGACCATCGAGTTGCACGACCGTGGGCAAGGCGGTGAGCCGCGGGTCGCACGGCTGCCCCGCGCACGCGCGCGCCTGTTGAGCTGCGGCGTCTACAGGCTTCAGAATAACTCCCTCGCGGTCGACCAGATAGCTTCGCTCACCGCTGATCCAGAATGCCGCGGGTTGACGTTCCACGATGCTCACGTCGACGCCATCGGGGAGGGTCGGCGTGATCTCGGCGCGCTCCACGAGCGGGAGTCGGCGCACACGCTCGGCCGCTTCGGCTCGATCGATCCAGAAGACATTGGCGCCCCTGACTGCGATCGCGCGCTCGACTTCGGCTTGACTCAGCAGCACGTTGCCCTGGACGTGGATCGATTGAACCTGGAAGCGATCGGACGACGCGGAATCGTACACGATCCAGCCGGCGCCCACGAGCACCCCCACTGCCAGCACACGTCCCACGACCCAGACCAGAAACGGCGGCAGCACGAACGGTCGCGGCGCCGCCGCCGCCCGCAACGCCCGCTCCGCCGCCTTGGACGTCCGATGCAGCGTCCCTCTGCGCCCTGCGCTCACGAGCCTACCCATGTGCGAGCGCCTCCTCGCCCTGAAGCGCCTGCCGCTGCTCCGCTGACCATCGCCCGAACAACTCGATTTCGGGCCGCAGCCAGACGCCGCTGCGCTCGAACACCACCCGCTGTGCCTGGCGTATCAACGCGTACACGTCCGTAGCCGTCGCCCCGCCAAGATTAACGATGAAATTGGCGTGTTGCTCCGAGATCTGCGCCCCGCCGATGGTCGTGCCCTTCAACCCCGCCTCTTCGATGAGCTTGCCCGAGTAGTTTCCCTCGGGATTGGCAAACACACTGCCGGCCGACGAAATGCGCGGCTGCGACCGCATCCGCTGGGCATTGAACTCTTTGACCTTCCCGTCCGCCTCCAACGGTGTGCTTGCCAGCAACCTGAAGACCGCCGAGACGACCGCGACATCGCCCAGCTCGCGCCGCTTGAGCACGCTGGTGCGATACGCATACCTGAGCTCCGATCCAGGAAGCTGCCGCACGTGACCCGCGGCGTCGACAACGGTGGCGCTTACCAGATAAGAAGCCGTGTCACCGCCGAACGCGCCAGCGTTGTTCACGCACGCTCCGCCGACCGTCCCGGGTACGTTCGCCGCCCACTCCAACCCGCCGTAGCCCTGCTTGGCCAGCCGCCGCGCCAGATTGGCGATGGTCACCCCCGCGTCCGCGGTCACGCTGAGCCCGTCGACCGACCAGCGCGCGGCAGCGGCCTTGATCACCAGCCCTTCCACACCCGCTTCAGACACCAACAGGTTCGACCCACCGCCGATCACCCGCACCGGCACCCCACCCGCTGAAGCCCAGTGCAGCCCGTCCACGAGCTCAGCGGCCGAGTGCGCCAGCAGAAAGTAGTCAGCCGCGCCGCCAACCCGCAGCGACGTGTGCGGCGCCAGCGACAGACCAGGATCCAGCTTCAAAGCCGCTCCACGAGCAGGTCCGACAGCCGTGTCACGTCGCCGGCGCCAACCGTCAGCACCAGATCCCCAGCTCGAGCGCCACCGGCGATGGCGGCCATCGCCTCGTCAAACCCGGCGACCGCGCGAGCATCACCGCCCAGCCGCTGCACGAGGTCCGCCGACGTCACTTCGCGCGCTGCCGCCTCGCGTCCGCTGGGTTTGTAGATCGGCAGCACCAGCACATGCTGCGCAGCGCCGAACGCCTTGGAAAAATCGTCGAGCAAAGAAAACGTGCGATTGGTCGTGTGCGGCTGAAAGACGATCCACACCTCGCCGTCCGCCGCGTCCCGCGCCGCCTCGAGCACCGCGGCGACCTCGCTGGGATGATGCGCGTAGTCGTCCACGATCCGAATGCCCCGCGGCTCGCCCTTTGTCTCGAACCGCCGCCGCGGCCCCTCGAAAGCCTCGAGCGCCGCCAGGCAGGTCCGCAAGCCAACTCCGAAGTAGTCCGCGACCGCGATCGCTGCCGCCGAATTGCACGCGTTGTACATGCCCAGCAGGGGTGACTCGACCTCCCAGCTGCGCCCGTCGCTGCTCAAGGTGAACCGCGAGCCGGCCGCATGCGCCGTGTACGCGCTTAGCTGCCAGTCGGCGTCGTCGGCGAAGCCGTACGTGGCCCGTTCCGCATCCGTGCGCATGCTCGCCGCCCACGGCTCATCCGCGCACGCCACGAGCCGCCCCCGATGGGGCAGTCGTTCGACCAGCTCTTGGAACACCGCGCGAATCTCGTCCAGGTCGCGAAAGTAGTCCAGGTGGTCGGCCTCGATGCTGGTCACCACCGCCACCTCGGGCCAGTATTCGAGGAAGCGACGGTCGTACTCGTCCGCTTCGATCACCATCGGTCCATCGCCCGCGCGTGCACCCAGCGGGAAGCCAGGGCTGTCCGCACCGATGAGCGCTAGCGGATCGAGGCCACCCGCTTGCAGAAACGCGCTCACCAGCGTCGTCGTGGTCGTCTTGCCATGCGTGCCGGCAACCGCGACGCAGACGCGGCCGCGAATCAAACCAGCTACGGCCTCCGCCAACTTGTGCGTGGGCACCCCTCGCTTGTGCGCTTCGGCGACCTCCACGTTGTCGGCGGGCACCGCCGCCGAACGCACGACCAGGTCCGCACCGCCGATGTGCTCCGCCGCGTGGCCCGCGTACACCGTCGCGCCCAGGGTCTGCAGCTGCTGCGCCGAGCCGCCGATCTGGATGTCGCTCCCCGAAACCTGCTTGCCCATCTGCAGCAGCAAGCTCGCCAGCGCACTCATGCCCGAGCCGCCGATGCCCACGAGATGCACGCGCTCAGCAGCGAGCAGGTCAGGCATACCGTGGCCTGGTTTTCCTCCCCAGCCTCGGCACGTGGTCGCCTAGCCGCACGTCGGGCACGGCTTCGGGCTCGCCTGCGCGCTGCACCGCGCGATAGCGCGAGATGTTCAGCAGCAGGCCGACTGCGACCAGCGAGATGACCGTCGAGGAGCCGCCAAACGACACGAGCGGCAGCGTGATCCCGGTATAGGGCAGCGAGTTGGTGGTGACCGCGATATTGACGAGCGCCTGCAGCGTCAACATGCAGGTCAAACCCGTCGCGAATAACCTGCCAAACGGATCAGGAGCGCGCCAGGCTATCAGAAAGCCGCGCCAGGCAAGGATGCCGAACAGGCACAGCACGCCCACGCACCCGACAAAGCCCAGCTCTTCGCCGATGATCACGAAGATCGCGTCGGTGTGGGCGTTGGGCACCCAGTAGAACTTCTGCAGTCCATTGCCCAGGCCCTGTCCGAAGGGTCCGCCCGAGCCGAGCGCGATCAGTCCCTGGGCGGTGTGCCAGCCGCTGCCCTGGACGTCGCTCCACGGGTCGAGGAAGGCGCGGATCCGATCGAGCTGGTAGCCGCTCAGGTGCGCCATCAGCGCGATGGCTGCGCTCACGCCGATCGAGCCCAGGAGGGCGATATGCAGCAAGTTGGCGCCCGCGACGAAGAAGATGCACGCCGCCGTGCCGACGATGATCGAGGTCGTGCCGAGATCGGGCTGCACCTCGACCAGCCAGGCGACCAACCCGACGATGATCGCAAACGGCAGCAGTCCCTTGAAGAAGTCGGCCACGATCGAGGCGCGGCGCGAGAGCCAGTCGGCGAGGTAGAGCACGATCGCCAGCTTGGCCAGCTCGCTCGGCTGGATCTGCAGGATGGGCCCGAGCCTGATCCAGCGCATGGCGCCATAGCTGCGAAAGCCGAGCCCCGGCACAAGTACCAGCACCAGCAGCACGATGACCAGGAGCATGATCGGCACCGACCACTTACGCCAGAACGGGTAATTCACGCGCATCACGAGCAGCAGTGCGCCGCCGCCGATGACATCCCACGCCAGCTGTCGAACCAGGAAGTAGGCGTCGTCGTTGAACTCGTTGTGCGCGACCGCGAAGCTGGCGCTATAGACCATCAGCGTCCCCAGCACCAGCAGCGCGATGGTGCTGGCCATCAGCCAGTAGTCCGGCCGCCGCACCTCGGTCACAGCGCGTGCACCGCGCGGGCGAACTCGCGGCCCTTCTCTTCGAAGTCCTGGTACATGTCGTAGCTCGTCCCACCGGGCGACAGCAGCACGA
>WNGB01009543.1_pt1 | contig 38595 bp, 36 predicted proteins | sample 5400681 | NCBI WGS metagenome assembly WNGB01 (sample SAMN13153367, study PRJNA577476) | soil metagenome | isolation source: 115 cm soil or saprolite under grassland replicate 2 | place: USA:California | collected 2016-06-15 | reverse complement strand
ACCCAGGACGACCCGGAAGACCCCGAGCAGCTCGCGACCGAGCTCGGCAAGATCGTCGAGCACGAGTGCCGCGCGCAGGACGTCGCGGTCCCGCGGCTGTCGATCGAGCCCGGCCGCGCGATTGCAGGCCCGGCGATGTGCACCGTCTACACCGTCGGCACGGTGAAGGAGGTCGCGCTGGACGCGGGCGCCTCCCGGACCTACGTGTCGGTGGACGGCGGGATGAGCGACAACATCCGGACCGCGCTGTACGACGCGGACTACTCCTGCACGCTGGCGAACCGTCGTACCGAGGCCGCCCCGACGCTCGCTCGGGTGGTCGGGAAGCACTGCGAGGCGGGCGACATCCTGGTCAAGGACGAGTTCCTGCCGGCCGACGTGGCACCCGGCGACCTGCTCGCGGTGCCCGGCACGGGCGCCTACTGCCGGGGCGACCTGCTCGCGGTGCCCGGCACGGGCGCCTACTGCCGGTCGATGGCGAGCAACTACAACCACGTGCCGCGGCCGGCGGTGGTCGCCGTACAGGACGGCCGCAGCCGGGTCGTCGTACGGCGGGAGACCGAGGACGACCTGCTGGCTCTGGACGCGGGGGTGGAGTGATGACTGGCAAGTCCCTGAAGGTGGCGCTGCTCGGCTGTGGCGTGGTCGGCACCGAGGTGGTGCGGATCCTCACCGAGCAGGCGGACGACCTGGCCGCGCGCGTCGGGGCCCGGCTGGAGATCGCCGGCATCGCGGTACGACGACCGGCCCGGGCGCGGGACGTCGCGGTCGACCCGGCGCTGATCACGACGGACGCGCAGGCCCTGGTCGCGCGACCGGATGTCGACCTGGTGATCGAGGTGATCGGCGGGATCGAGCCGGCCCGGTCGCTGATCCTGTCCGCGCTGGAGAACGGCGCGTCGGTGGTCACCGCGAACAAGGCGCTGCTCGCCGAGGACGGCTCGACGCTGTTCACGGCGGCCGAGAAGCACCAGCGCGACCTGTACTTCGAGGCCGCCGTGGCCGGTGCGATCCCGATCCTGCGGCCGCTGCGCGAGTCGCTCGCCGGTGACGACGTGACCAAGGTGATGGGCATCGTCAACGGCACTACGAACTTCATCCTGGACAAGATGGAGTCGACCGGCGCGGGCTTCGAGGAGGCGCTGGAGGAGGCCCAGGCGCTCGGGTACGCCGAGGCCGACCCGACCGCCGACGTGGAGGGCTTCGACGCCGCCGCGAAGGCCGCGATCCTGGCCAGTCTGGCCTTCCACACCAGGGTTTCCATCGGCGACGTGCACCGCGAGGGGATCACCGAGGTGTCCGCGACCGACATCGCCTCGGCCCGGGAGATGGGCTGCGTGGTGAAGTCGCTGGCGATCTGCGAGCTGGACGCCGACACCGACGCGGTGAGCGCCCGGGTGTACCCGGCGATGATCCCGGCCAGCCACCCGCTGGCCTCGGTGCGGGACGCGTACAACGCCGTGTTCGTGGAATCCAAAGCGGCCGGGCAGCTGATGTTCTATGGTCGTGGTGCCGGCGGCGCCCCCACGGCCAGCGCAGTCCTCGGGGATCTGGTGTCCGCCGCACGCAACCGGCTCAAGGGTGTGCCGGGGGTCGGCGAGTCGTCGTACAGCCAGCGGGCGGTCCGTCCGATGGGCGACATCCTGACTCGCTACCACGTGTCGCTCGACGTGGCCGACAAGGCCGGTGTGCTGGCGGCCGTCGCGCACGCCTTCGCCGAGCACGACGTGTCGATCCAGACCGTCCGGCAGGAGGGCCGCGGCAGCGACGCCCAGCTGGTCGTGGTCACCCACACCGCGACCGACGCGGCGTTGTCGGCGACCGTGGAGGCCCTGCGGGACATGGACATCGTCCGCGAGGTCAGCAGTGTGATGAGGGTCGAAGGGGAATAGCACCATGGCTCACCTATGGCGTGGCGTCATCGAGGAGTACCGCGACCGGCTGCCGGTCTCCGCAGACACGCCGGTGGTGACGCTCGGGGAGGGCGGCACACCGCTGGTCGCCGCGCAGTGGCTCAGCGAGCGGACCGGCTGCGAGGTGTGGCTGAAGGTCGAGGGCGACAACCCGACCGGCTCGTTCAAGGACCGCGGCATGACGGTGGCTATCTCGAAGGCCGCCGAGGGCGGCGACAAGGCCGTCGTGTGCGCCTCCACCGGGAACACGTCCGCCTCGGCCGCCGCCTACGCGGTGCGGGCCGGGCTGCTGCCGATCGTGCTGGTCCCGGCCGGGCGGATCGCCCGCGGCAAGCTGGCCCAGGCGATCGTGCACGGGGCGAAGCTGGTCTCGATCGACGGCGGGTTCGACGACTGCCTGCGGATCGTGCGGGAGCTGGGGGCGAACTTCCCGGTCGCGCTGGTGAACTCGGTGAACCCGGTCCGGCTCGAGGGCCAGAAGACCGCCGCGTTCGAGATCTGTGACGCGCTCGGCGACGCCCCGGACCTGCACGTGCTGCCGGTCGGCAACGCCGGCAACATCAGCGCCTACTGGAAGGGCTTCACCGAGTACGCGAAGGACGGTGTCGCCACGAGGACGCCGCGGATGTGGGGTTTCCAGGCCGAGGGCGCGGCGCCGATCGTGCGCGGCGCGGTCGTCGAGAAGCCCGAAACGGTCGCGACCGCGATCCGGGTCGGCAACCCGGCCTCCTGGACGCTCGCCGAGGCGGCCCGGGACGAGTCCGGCGGCCGGATCGACATGGTCACCGACGAGCAGATCCTGGCGGCACAGCACGAGCTGGCGTCCCGTGAGGGCGTGTTCGTCGAGCCGGCCTCGGCGGCCGGTGTGGCCGGGCTGCTCGCGGCCCGGGCGGCGGGCGAGCTCGACGGCGGCCTGACGATCACCGTCACCGTCACCGGCCACGGCCTCAAGGACACCGAGACCGCGCTCCAGGCCACCACCGCCGACACGGTCGTCACCGCGCCGGACGTCGACGCCGTCGCCCGGGTGTGCGGGCTGGCATGAGCGGCCTCGTGTCGGTCCGGGTGCCGGCGACCAGCGCCAACCTCGGCCCCGGCTTCGACGCGTTCGGCCTCGCGCTCTCCCTGTACGAGCTGGAAGCGCTGGGGGAGCCGGCCGCGAACGGGCTGGAGCTGCGGTGCGTGAACCGGATCCCGCACGGGCGGGGGCTCGGGTCGTCCGCGGCCGCGATCGTGGCCGGGGTGCTGGCCGCGTTCGGACTGACCGGTACGCCGGCCGACCCCGCGCGGGTGCTGCGGATCGCGGACGAGATCGAGGGGCACCCGGACAACGTCGCGGCCTGTGTCTACGGCGGGTTCACGATCGCCTGGCGGGACACCGGCGACGACGCTGGCGGTGGCTCCGGCGGTGGCTCTGGCGGTGGACGGGCTGTGCGGTTGGAGCCGGCGGCGGGGCTGTCGGTGGTGGCGTACGTTCCGGCGACGGCGCTGGCGACCGAGGTGGCGCGCGGGTTGCTGCCGGCGACCGTGCCGCACGGCGACGCCGCGACGAACTCGGGCCGGGCCGCGCTCCTGGTGACGGCGATCACATCGCGGCCGGACCTGCTGCTGGTGGCGACCGAGGACCGGCTGCACCAGTCGTACCGCGCGCCGGCGATGCCGGACAGCGCCGCGCTGGTGGACCGGCTCCGGTCGGCGGGCGTCCCCGCTGTGGTGAGCGGGGCCGGGCCGACCGTGCTGGCGTTCGCGCCGGACGGCGGCGCGTCGCTGCCGTCGGCCCCGGAGGGCTGGGCGCGGCTCGCGCTGGCGATCGATCCAGTGGGAGCACAGGTATGGTCCGGCAGTCTGGAATGAATTCCCGCGAACACGCGTTGGAACGATCAGAGTCGTGCTCTGACCCGTAGGTGGTGCTAGTCTCGACTTCACCCGATCCCCCTCCAGGTGATCGGCGTAACTCTCGCCACGACCCCGGGCCGCCCTGCCCCCGGCTGCTTCGGTGGCGAACCCCTGTGGAACCCGACGCGGCGGTGTCGGGGGCTCATGGTGGTCCAGGATCAGCGAGAGCTTTGTGCCCACGTACCCGTTCCGTTGGTCGTGGGCGATGCCTCAGGGCGATGGGCTATTCGACATCGTCCATCCGTGTGGGAAGGACCTCACGTGACAGAAACAGTCGACACCTCCACCGGTGTTGCCGGCGATCAGTCGGCACCGGCGAGTGACGCCGCGCCCACCCGGCGCCGGCGCAGCGGAGGAGGCCTCGAAGGCATGCTGCTGCCCGAACTCAAGCAACTCGCGGGCACGCTCGGCATCAAGGGTGCCGGCGCCCTGCGCAAGGGCCAGCTGATCGAGGCCATCAAGGCCGCCCAGGGTGGCGGCGCGTCCGGTGGCGCTGGCACAGGTGCCGCGGCCGTCAGCCAGGGTTCGAACGGGACCGCCGTACCGGCGACCCAGCCGACCCTCGTCGACGCCGGCGACCAGCCGGCGGCACGCGGCGCGAACGCGCCGCGCATCGAGGCACGGGGTGATGACGTGCAGACCGAGACCAAACCGGACAGCCCGGACTCCACCGAGAGCCGGCCGAACCGCGAGCGCGGCGAGAGCCAGGGCAATCGCGAGGACCGTGGCGAGAACCGCCGCGAGCGCGGCGACAACCAGGGCCAGCGCGACCGTGGCGGCGAGAACCGTGGCGGGGACAACCGTGGCGGGGACAACCGCGGTGAGAACCAGCAGAACCGCGACCGCAACGAGAACCGCGGCGGCGAGAGCCAGGGCAACCGCGACAACCAGGGCAACCGTGGCGGGGACAACCGGGGCGGGGACAACCGTGGTGGTGGCGAGGACGGCGACGGCCGCCGGCGCCGGCGGCGCGGGCGTGACCGCGGCCGTGACAGCGGTGGCCGCGACAGTGGCCGCGACGGTGGCCGCGACGGTGGCCGCGACGGTGGCCGCGGTGGCCGTACGGGTGGCCGGGACCGGTTCGACGTCGAGCCGGTCGTGACCGAGGACGACGTGCTGGTGCCCGCGGCGGGCATCCTGGACGTGCTCGACAACTACGCCTTCGTGCGCACCGGCGGCTACCTGCCGGGGCCTAACGACGTGTATGTCTCGCTCGCGATGGTGAAGCGCTACGGGTTGCGGAAGGGTGACGCGATCACCGGCGCGGTGCGGCAGCCGCGCGAGGGCGAGCGCAAGGAGAAGTTCAACCCGCTGGTCCGGATCGACACCGTCAACGGGTCGGACCCGGACGCCGCCAAGCACCGGCCGGAGTTCCAGAAGCTGGTCCCGCTGTATGCGACCGAGCGCCTCCGCCTGGAGACCGAGCCGCAGGTGCTGACGACGCGGATCATCGACATCATGGCCCCGATCGGCAAGGGCAACCGTGGCCTGATCGTGTCCCCGGCCAAGGCCGGCAAGACGATGATCCTGCAGTCGATCGCCAACGCGATCACGACCAACAACCCCGAGGTCCACCTCATGGTGGTGCTGGTCGACGAGCGGCCCGAAGAGGTCACCGACATGCAGCGCACGGTCAAGGGTGAGGTCATCGCCTCCACCTTCGACCGGCCCGCCGACGACCACACCACGGTCGCGGAGCTGGCGATCGAGCGCGCCAAGCGCCTGGTCGAGCTCGGCCACGACGTGGTCGTGATGCTGGACTCGATCACCCGGCTCGGCCGCGCCTACAACCTGGCGGCGCCGGCGTCCGGCCGGATCCTGTCCGGTGGTGTCGACTCGTCGGCGCTGTACCCGCCGAAGCGGTTCTTCGGCGCGGCCCGCAACATCGAGGACGGCGGCTCGCTGACCATCCTCGCCACGGCGCTGATCGAGACCGGCTCGAAGATGGACGAGGTCATCTTCGAGGAGTTCAAGGGCACCGGAAACATGGAGCTGCGGCTGCGGCGTGAGTACGCCGACAAGCGCATCTTCCCGGCGATCGACGTGGACGCGTCCAGCACGCGGCGCGAAGAGCTGCTGATGAGCAAGGACGAGCTCGCGGTGACCTGGAAGCTGCGCCGGGTGCTGTCCGCACTGGACGGCCAGTCCGCGCTCGAGCTGATGATCAACAAGCTCAAGGACACCAAGTCGAACATCGAGTTCCTGCTCCAGGTGAACAAGACGACGCCGTCGGCGGGCGGCCGCCGTACCGACGACGGCGACTGATCCGCAAGGCAGGAATAGACGGCCGATTCGCGTGGTTACGCCTCGCGATGGCAGACTTGTCTGCTGGTTCCGGTTCACCCGTACATCCGCGCGGGACCCGGGCCGCCTTTGACTCGAGGAGACCCATGAAGAGCGACATCCACCCGACCTACGTGGAGACCACGGTGACCTGCACCTGTGGCAACACGTTCACCACGCGTTCGACCGCGGAGAACGGCGTGATCCACGCCGACGTCTGCTCGAATTGCCACCCGTTCTACACCGGCAAGCAGAAGATTCTGGACACCGGTGGCCGGGTCGCGCGCTTCGAGAAGCGGTACGCGAAGAAGAAGTAGCTGGCTCACGGCGCCGGTCCGCGAACCCCGATGGTGGTTCGGGACCGGCGCCGTTGCCTTGCCGTCAGTTTGTCGAGAGGGAGGTGCCGGCGGTGTTCGAGGCGGTTGAGACGCTGCGGGACGAGTACGCCGAGCTCGAGAAGCGGATGTCCGACCCGGAGCTGCACGGCGACCAGGCCGAGGCCCGCCGGGTCGGCAAGCGGTACGCCGCGCTGGCCCCGGTGGTCCGCACCTACGACGAGTGGCGCCAGACCGGCGACGACATCGAGGCGGCGAACGAGCTGGCCGCAGACGACCCGGCCTTCGCCGAGGAGGCGTCCCAACTCGCCGAGCGCCGCGAGGAGCTGGCGGAGAAGCTGCAGCTGCTGCTGGTGCCGCGCGACCCGAGCGACGACAAGGACGCGATCCTCGAGATCAAGGCCGGCGAGGGCGGCGACGAGTCCGCGCTGTTCGCCGGCGACCTGCTGAAGATGTACCTGAAGTACGCCGAGACCCAGGGCTGGAAGACCGAGGTGCTCGACTCCGCCGAGTCCGACCTCGGCGGATACAAGTCGATCACCGTCGCGGTGAAGGCGAAGGGCACGCCCGAGCCGGGCGAGGCGCCGTACGCGAAGCTGAAGTTCGAGGGCGGCGTGCACCGTGTCCAGCGGGTTCCGGTGACCGAGTCGCAGGGCCGCATCCACACCTCCGCGGCCGGCGTGCTCGTGCTCCCGGAGGCCGAGGACGTCGACGTCGAGATCGACGGGAACGACCTGCGCATCGACGTCTTCCGGTCGTCCGGCCCCGGCGGCCAGAGCGTCAACACCACCGACTCCGCGGTCCGGATCACGCACCTGCCGACCGGCATCGTCGTCTCGATGCAGAACGAGAAGTCGCAGCTGCAGAACCGCGAGCAGGCGATGCGGGTGCTGCGCGCCCGGCTGCTCGCGGCCGCGCAGGAGGAGGCCGACCGCGAGGCAGCCGACGCGCGCCGGTCGCAGATCCGCACCGTCGACCGGTCCGAGCGGATCCGCACCTACAACTTCCCGGAGAACCGGATCTCCGACCACCGGGTGGGCTACAAGGCCTACAACCTCGACCACTTCCTCGGCGGCGACCTGGCCGCGGTGATCCAGGCCCTCACCGAGGCCGACCTCGCCGAGCGCCTCGCCGCAGTCGACACCTCGCGATGAGCCGTCCAGGTGTCGCTCCTGGGGGAGTGAGGGTCCGAGCCCATACAAGATCCGCGATCGCGATGGCGGATCTCATATGGGTTCGCGGGGTCCTTTCCCCGAGGCTGCCATGATCGCGGCTCGGGTCGTGGTCGCCGATGCGGCACGGCGGCTGGCGGCGGCGGGCGTCGCCTCGCCCGAGTACGACGCTGCCGAGTTGCTCGCGTACGTTTGCGGCACTACCCGGGCGCGGCTGGCGCCGCAGGACGTGACCGCCGGGCAGCGGGCGGCGTACGACGAGTTGGTCGAGCGGCGTGCCAAGCGGGAGCCGTTGCAGCATCTGACCGGCACGGCCGGCTTCCGCTACCGCGAGCTGGCGGTCGGGCCCGGGGTGTTCGTGCCCAGGCCGGAGACCGAGGTCATGGTCAGCTGGGCCCTGGAACGTCTTGCGGGTGAGGAGAAGCCGGTCGTCGTCGACCTGTGCGCGGGGTCCGGGGCGATCGCCGGTGCCATCGCGACGGAGCGCCCGGGCAGCGTCGTGCACGCGGTCGAGAAGTCGCCCGAGGCGTGTGCCTGGGCCCGGCGAAATCTGGGCGGGACAGGGGTCACGCTGTACGAGGCGGACATCGATGGTTGCCTGGAGCAACTGGATGGCATGGTGGACCTGGTCGTCGCCAACCCGCCGTACATCCCTTTGACTGCGTGGGAATCGGTCGCGCAGGAGGCCCGCGACCATGACCCGGCGCTGGCGCTGTGGTCGGGTGACGACGGGCTGGACGCGATCCGGGTGGTCGCGGCGACGGCGGCGCGGCTGCTCAAGCCGGGCGGCTGGTTCGCCTGCGAGCACGCCGACGTGCAGGGGGAGTCGGCGCCGGCGGTGTTCGCCGCGACCGGCGACTTCGCCGAGGTCCGGGACCGGCCCGACCTGGCCGGCCGGCCGCGGTTCGCCACCGGGCGGCGGGTCTGAGTCATTCGTAGGTGACGAGCTCCGGGCGCGGTTTCAGCGCGAGCACCTGGGCCGGGGTCATCAGGGTGCTGTTCCGGGTGTCCTCGTCGTAGAAGAGCTTGAAGCCGGTGTGGACGCCCGGTCCGCGGGTGGGGGTGAGCCGGTTCCAGGTCTTGATCTTCTCAGCGCGCGGGCCGATCCCGTCGACGGACTTGACCACGACGAGGCCGGGGTGCGAGCGCAGCGCCTTCTCGTCGCGCACGATCCGCGGGGACAGCTGGTGGAACACGAAGACCTTCTCCGGCAGTGGTGCGGCCGAAGACCTCGCCGGGTACCTGGTGCGGGCCGACCGCCCACTCGGGGTCGAAGGCCAGGCCGACGTCGGGCATCGAGAGCCAGCGCTCGTAGCGTTTGATCTCGCGCAGCGGATCCGCCCGGCCGGGCTGGACGTCGATCAGCAGCAGCATCCGGTGTCGCCGGGCGACGGCGAGGTAGCGGTCGACCTCGGCGTCCGCGATCCGGGCCCGGTACAGGCCGTCGGGGCCCCGGCGGGACATCGCCACCACCGCGATCAGCTCCATGACCGGCAGTGGTTCGCGGCCGGCGGCGTAGGCGCGCGCGACGCGTTCCAGCCGGGCGGCACGGGCATCCAGGTTCGAGTCGAGCGGGCCGAGTGCGGGGGCGCCGGGCATGCCGACGTACGCGACAAGCCGGTGCTGCGGGAACACCGTCCGGCCGCCGCGCGGCAGCCCGCTCAGTTCCTGGGGTGTCGCCGTGGGACTGCGCGGCGTTTCGTTGGGCGTGGCGGGGCTGCTCTGGGCCGCGGGTTGCCCGGGCTGTTCCACCGCGCAGCCGCCCGCGAGCAGCCCGAGGACGGTGAGCAGGGCGGTGGTCATGCCCGGGGAACGGCGGCGCACCCGACCCAGTGTGCCGTCAACGGCGCGCGGTTCGCTCCCCCCGGGGTGTCGAGCCGGCCTTGGGGAGTCCCGCGATGAAGGCGTCGAGGTCTGGTTGTGCGCTCATGTGAGTGGAATCGTACCGAGGCACGGGGATCCGGTTGTCAGCTTCCTACCGCTCGAGGAGCCTTCCGATGCGACGTCCCGCCACTGCTCTCGTCCTGACCACCGTCGCCGCGCTGCTGGTCCCGGCCGGCGCGACCGCCTACACCCCGACCCAGCCGGGCGACTACCGCCCGGTGCGCGGGCCGTCCGCGCCCGAGGAGCACCGCTACTTCCAGAAGACGTCGGGCGCCGACGGCCTGGCGCGGCACGCGTACGCGACCGCCGCCGCGCAGGCGCTGCAGATCCCGGCGACCGCGAACGACTGGCGCCTCGTCGGCCCCACCAACATCGGCGGCCGGCTCGTCGGCCTGGCGCTCGACCCGCAGCACCGCGACGTCGTGTACGCCGCGTCGGCCAGCGGCGGGTTGTGGAAGAGCACCGACGCCGGGCAGGTCTTCGCACCCGCCTGGCCGGCGCACAGCACCCAGGCGATGGGCGCCGTCGCGACCGCGCCGGACGGCACCGTGTTCGCCGGCACCGGCGAGCCGAACCCGGGCGGCGGCAGCATCACGTACGAGGGGACGGGGATGTACGTGTCCCGCGACAGCGGCGCGTCCTGGAAGTTCACCGGGCTGCGCGACTCCGGCGCGATCAGCGCGATCACGATCGACCCGCGGGACCCGAACCGGATGTTCGTCGCCGCGGCCGGCTCGCTGTACAACGGCGGCGGCCAGCGCGGCGTGTACCGCTCGACCGACGGCGGCCGGTCCTGGGTCCGGGTGCTCGCCGGGGCGAACGACTTCACCGGCGCCACCGAGGTGTTCCTCGACCCGCGGGACAGCCGGCGGATGTACGCCGTGCTGTGGGATCACCGCCGTACCCCCAGCCTGCGCCAGTACGGCGGGGTCGGGTCGGGCGTGTTCCGGTCCACCGACGGCGGCTCGACGTGGCAGCGGCTGGACAGCCTGGTCCCGTCCGGCCCGCTGGTGGGGCGGATCGGGCTCGGCCTGGCGCCGAGCGACCCGGACCGGCTGTACGCGATCCTCAGCAAGGGCAACACGGGTGCCTCGTTCTTCGACGGCTTCTACCGGTCCGACGACGGCGGCTCGACCTGGAGCCGTACGCCGGACTCCTCGGCGCTCGCCGACTCGCAGTCCAGCTACCCGTGGTGGTTCGCGAAGATCTGGGTGGACCCGAACGACCCGGACCACGCGCACGTCGCCGGTATCAGTCTGCTGACCACGAGGAACGCTGGCCAGAGCTGGCAGGCCGACGGCCGGTCCATCCACGCCGACCAGCACGCGATGGTGTGGGACCCGCGTTACCGGGAACGGGTCTACCTCGGCAACGACGGCGGGTTGTACCGGTCCGACCATGACGGCGACAGCGGCTGGGTGAAGTCGACGTACCAGCCGTTCATGCAGTTCTACAGTGCCGCGATCACGCCGCAGGACGGCACCCGCTACTCCGGTGGGACGCAGGACAACGGGTCGCTGCGGTCGTGGGGCGCCGACGGGTTCGAGGAGTACCTCGGCGGCGACGGCGAGGAGAACCAGATCAACCCGCAGAACAAGAACAACGTGTTCGCCTGCTACCAGTACGGCAACTGCTTCCGCTCCACCGACGGTGGCGACAGCCTGTCCTACTTCACCGGCGCCACGGTGTCGTCGCGGCGGAACTGGTTCACGCCGGTCGTGCTCGACCCGGTGAACCCGGCGGTCGTCTACACCGGTGGCAACCGGCTCAACCGGTCGACTGACGGCGGCGTCACCTGGACCGTGATCAGCCCCGATCTGACCGGCGGCCCCGGCCCGGAGGCGTACCCGTTCGGCACCATCACGACGGTCGCGGCCAGCGGCCCGGTCGTCTACGCCGGCACCGACGACGGCCGCGTCTGGGTCACCCGCGACACCGGCGCCACCTGGACGCTGGTTCGGGACGGCGGCATCTGGGTCTCCCGGATCGCGGTCTCGGACACCGACCCGGGCCGCATCTGGGTCACGCTGTCCGGCTACCGCGCCGGCTCGGACACGCCGTACGTGCTGTCCTCCGGCGACTACGGCGCCACCTGGACCGACCTCAGCGGCAACCTCCCACAGGCCCCCGTCAACGACGTCATCCCCACGGCCGGCGGAGCCCTGTACGTCGCCACCGACCAGGGCGTCTTCGTCAGCCCCGACGGCACCGGCGTCTGGTCCCGCGTCGGCTCCAGCCTCCCCATGGTCCCCGTCGACGACATCGAGTACGACGCCACCTCGGGCCGCCTCGTAGCCGGCACCTTCGGCCGCGGGCTGTACCAGACAACAGTCGGCTAACACCTTTGGCGTTCATTCGTCGCTTCTCGTGGCGTCTGTGGACAACGCGGTCAGGTGCACGCCGGCGGTCAGCTGACCGCGTTGTCCACAGACGCCACGAGAAGCGACGAATGAACGCGTAGGTGGGGGTGCCACCCCCGCACCGGACGGAGGTGGCACGATGCGTGTCGTGAGTGAGCGCTTTGTGTTCAGCGGGGACGACGTCTGGGCGGCGTACTCGGCGGCGGTCGACGCGGTCCTGGACGGTCAGCTCATAGTGTTCCCGACCGACACCGTCTACGGCATCGCGTGTGACGCGTTCAAGCCGGAGGCCGTGCAGCGGTTGCTGGACGCGAAGGGGCGCGGTCGGGACATGCCGCCGCCGGTGCTGATCTCGGCCGTCGAGTCGCTGGACGCGCTCGCGACCTCGGTCAGCGAATCCGGCCGGACGCTGTGCGAGGCGTTCTGGCCGGGCGCGCTCACGGTGATCTGCCACGCGCAGACCTCGCTGATGTGGGACCTCGGCGACACCAAGGGCACCGTCGCGCTCCGGGTGCCCGACCACGAGAACACCCGCGAGCTGCTCAGCCGTACCGGCCCGCTCGCCGTCTCGTCGGCGAACGTGAGCGGCAGTCCCGCCGCCACCGATGTCTATGAGGCCGAGCGGCAGCTGGGCGAGTCCGTGCGGGTCTACCTGGATGGCGGCCCGATCGCGGACAGCGCCGAGAACACGCTGCCGTCGACCATCGTCGACCTGACCGGCGACGTCCCGTACGTCGTCCGGCAGGGCGCGATCAGCCTGGAGGAGCTGCGCAAGGTGGCCCCGGAGGTGATTGGCGCCGACGGCGAACCGGCACCTACCGTGGAGCCCGCTGAGGCCGCGCCCGCCGCGCCCGCCGCGGAGGAACCTCCGGCTGACACGGCGGACGCGAAGCCTGCTGAGGGGTCCGAGTCCTAGCCCATGCGTGAGTATCTGCTGGTGATGTTCGTCGCGGGTGCGACGACGTTCCTCCTGACCGGTGTCGCGCGGCAGTTCGCGTCGAAGGTCGGCGCGGTCGCGAAGGTGCGGACCCGCGACGTGCACGCGATCCCGATCCCGTACTTCGGCGGCGTCGCGATCATGGCCGGGCTGTCGGCCGCGTTCCTGGTGGCGAACCGGCTGCCGTTCCTCGGCAGCGACCGGCAGGTCGGGATCGACTCACGCGCCGTGCTGCTCGGCGGCCTGGTGATCTGCGCCGTCGGCGTGGTCGACGACGTGCTCGAGCTGGACGCGATCACCAAGCTCGCCGGCGAGGTGCTCGCCGTCGGCGTGATCGTCGCCCAGGGCGTACAGCTGTACTGGATCCCCTTGCCGGGCGGCATTCTCGCGCCGCCACCCGCGCAGCTCGCGGTGATCACGGCCGGCATCCTGCTGGTCTCGATGAACGCGGTGAACTTCGTCGACGGCCTCGACGGCCTGGCCGGGGGAGTCGTCGCGATCGGCGCCGGCGCGTTCTTCACGTACTCGTACCTGCTGAACGTCGAGGAGGGCCTGACCCGCGCCACCACGGCCTCGCTGATCACCGCCGCGCTGACCGGCGCGTGCCTGGGCTTCCTGCCGCACAACTTCTTCCCGGCCCGGGTGTTCATGGGCGACTCGGGCGCGCTGCTGATCGGCCTGATGCTGGCCGCGTCCACGATCAGCCTCACCGGCCAGATGGACTCGAAGGCGATCCGCTACGAGCCGGGCGGCTCCAGCCTGCTCCCGACGCTGTTGCCGCTGGTGCTGCCGGTCGCCGTACTCGCCATCCCGGCGCTCGATCTCACCCTCGCCTACATCCGGCGTACCAAGGCCGGCCGTTCACCGCTCGCGGCCGACAAGCAGCACCTGCACCACCGCCTGCTGGAGCGCGGCCACTCGCACCGTCGCGCCGTCCTCTTGATGTACCTGTGGACCGCGCTGATCGGCTTCGGCGTGGTGGTCCTCGGCCTCTTGCTGTCCTGGTGGACCATCCTCCTGGTCCTGGCCGTCACCGTCACCGCCATCTACCTCACCACCGGCCACATCCCCGGCCGCGCCAGACTTTCTTAGGCGGAGCGGGATTCGAGTACGACGAGGTCGTGCGGCCGCACGTTCAGCGGCTCGACGCCGGTCTCGGTGACGACGACGATGTCCTCGATCCGCGCGCCCCAGCGGCCGGGCAGGTAGATCCCGGGCTCGATGCTGAACGCGGCGCCCGGCTCGAGCACCTGCGTGTTGCCGCTCACGATGTACGGCGACTCGTGCACGTCGAGCCCGATCCCGTGCCCGGTGCGGTGGACGAAGTACTCGCCGAATCCCGCGGCCGCGATCGCGTCCCGCGCGACCGCGTCGACCGACTCCGCGGTCACGCCGGGCTGGACCGCGTCGACGGCCGCCTGCTGCGCGGCCTGGAGTACGCCGTAGGTGACGGCCACATCCGGATGCCGCGGCTCACCGACCGCGTAAGTCCGGGTGGAGTCGGAGAAATATCCGTCCGGCATCGGCCCGCCGATGTCGACCACAACCACGTCGCCGGCCTCGATCACCCGGTCGGAGACCTCGTGGTGCGGGCTGGCGCCGTTCGGCCCGGAGCCGACGATCACGAAGTCGGCACGAACGTGGCCCTCGGCAACAATCGCCGCGGCGATGTCCGCGGCGACGTCCCTCTCGGTCCGCCCGGCGCGCAGCCACTCGCCCATCCGCGCGTGCACCCGATCGATCGCCTGCCCGGCCCGCCGCAGCGCGTCGATCTCGGCGGCGTCCTTGCGGATCCGGACCGCACCGACCACGGGCCTCGCGGTGAACTCAACCGGCGCGAGTGCGTCCTGCAGCGCGAGCAGATCCCGCGCGGTCATCACCTCGCTGACCGCGATCCGGCGACAATCGCTCAGCCGGCCGGCGACGAGCCGGTACGGATCGGCCCCGTCCTGCCACGCGACGAGCTCGGCGCGCAGGTCGCCGGTCGGCATCCGCGCGTACTCGGGTTCCTCCAGCTTCGGTACGACGAGCAGCGGCGCACGGGCGGCTGGTACGACGAGTGCCGCGAACCGCTCGTGCGAACCGCCCTCCAGGCCGGTGAGATAGCGCAGATCCGTACCTGGCGTCACGATCACCGCGTCGCATCCGGTGGCGGCGAGCTCACGTCGTACCCGGTCGAGGCGAGCGGTGAACACGGTCGAGTCGGGCATGGGCGGATCCTACTTGGCGAACCCCAGGTGCGGCGGTGGTAGACCAGTGCGCATACTGGTAGCTCGTTTTGCAGCAGGAAGATCGCTTGTGCTAGTTTTCACAAGCACGCAGCGGTACCCAGTGAAAACTGCACGAAACCTGACCCCGCCCACCGCGACGACTGACATACCAGCCAGGTCGCCAGCACGGACGGAACCACCAGATGGCTCCTCGCGACAACGCCGGACAGGCGACGCGGAACCCCGCGTTGGCCATGCTGCGCGGTGCTTTTCTCGCCGCCGCCGTGGTCGGATTCAACGCCGCGGTGATCGCCGGCATCGCGTCCGGCATCGACGGTGTCTGGGGCGCGCTGCTCGGACTGCTGATGGTGGTCGTCTTCTCCGGTCTCGGACTTCTCGTCCTGCACGCCTCGCGGCGGACCAGCCCGACCACGCAGCTCGCGATCGCGCTGGGTTCCTACACCGGCCGGATCGGGGTTTTCGGAGTACTGCTCGCGCTCGCGCTGAGGTCCGACTCGCTGGCTGCGAACGTCGACCTCACGGCGCTCGGAGTCACCGCGATCGTGGTCGCGCTGGCGTGGACCGCGGGCGAGATCTGGGCCTGGTCGCACGCGCGGATTCCGATCTACGATCTCGACAAGCCGGTCGTCGCATGAGCACCGCGGGTAACGCTTTCCGGCGTGTGTCGAGGGGCACCCGCGTCGAGGTGACCCGGCGTGTCGCCGACTGCTACGGTTCGAGTGCCAATGAGCAAGCAACCAGCTCCGCCGTCGTCACAGGGACCGGACGCGTCCATGGACGGCTGGAGGGTCTTCTCCTACCTGGTCGGCGGGACCGCGGTGTACGCCGGTGCCGGGTGGCTGCTGGACCGCTGGCTCGGCACCTCGTTCTTCCTTCCGGTGGGGCTCGTGCTGGGCGCCGGCCTCGCCGTACTGCTGGTGTACTTCCGCTACGGCCGAGCCTGAGCCGCAGCGGGTTTGTGAGGACCGCCCGCCATGTTCCTGATCACGTGGAACACGACGTGAGTACGACGCGAGAGGAGACCCGGTGAGCGCCGGCGTTGCGACCGAGGGCTTCACCCCGCCCGGTCCTGAGGATTTCGACCTGCCGCCCGTGTTCGAGGGCGCGGGCATCGACTGGCTGACGAAGCCGGTCCTGGTCGCCGCGCTGTCGGTGATCGTGATCGTCTGGTTCTTCTGGGCGGCGTCCCGCAAGTCCGCGGTTGTTCCGGGCCGGCTGCAGTTCGCCGGTGAGCTGGGATACAACTTCGTGCGGAACTCGATCGCGCGCGACACGATCGGCAGTGCCGAGCACATGAAGTACGTGCCGTACCTGGTCGCGCTGTTCTTCTTCATCCTGATGAACAACGTCGCCGCGACGATCCCGTTCATTCAGTTCCCGACCTTCAGCCATGTCGGCTGGGCGTACGCCGCCGCGGCGCTGAGCTGGATCGTCTTCAACGCGGTCGGCATTCGCAAGCACGGCCTGTGGGGCTACTTCAAGCACCAGACCATGCCCGCCGGCGTGCCGGTCTGGCTGATGCCGTTGATGATCCCGATCGAGTTCATCTCGAACATCCTGGTCCGGCCGGTGTCGCTGTCGTTGCGGCTGTTCGCGAACATGTTCGCCGGCCACATCCTGCTGCTGGTGTTCGTCCTCGGCGGCGAGTACATGGTGCTGCACTCCGGCAGCATCCCGCTCGCCGGCGTCGGCATCCTGACCTGGATCATGGGCCTCGCGATCGCGGGTCTGGAACTGTTCGTCCAGGCCATCCAGGCCTACATCTTCACCGTCTTGACCGCGCAGTACATCGGCAGCGCCATCGCCGAAGAGCACTGATCCACAGTCCTGCACCACAACGGAACGTCCGTACCGAAAGGAACCAATTCCAATGACCGCTCTCGAGATCACCGGTGACATCGCCGTCCTGGGTTACGGCCTCGCCGCGATCGGCCCGGGCGTCGGCGTCGGCCTGATCTTCTCGGCCGTGATCAACGGCACCGCGCGCCAGCCTGAGGCGCAGAGCAAGCTGCAGGCCATCGCCTGGATCGGCTTCGGTGTCACCGAGGTGCTCGCGATCATCGGTATCGCGCTCGCCTTCGTGTTCCGCGGCGCCTGATCCTCTCCCACTGACAGGACGCAGACATGTTGACGACAGTGATCGGACTGGCCGAGCCGGCCGCGGAGGCGGAGGGGCCGAGCCCGCTCGCTCCGCACCTGGCCGAGATCATCTTCGCGCTCGTCTTTCTGGCCCTGCTCTGGGTCGTCTTCGACAGGGTCGTGTCGCCCAGGTTCGAGAAGGCGTACGCGGAGCGGACGAAGGCCATCGAGGGCGGCATGAACGAGGCCAAGCAGGCCCAGGCCGAGGCGAAGGCCGCGCTGGACCAGTACAACGCGCAACTCGCCGAGGCCCGGCAGGAGGCGGCACGGATCCGCGAGGAGGCCCGCGAGCAGGGTGCGGCGATCATCGCGGAGATGCGTGAGCAGGCGGTCGCCGAGTCGCAGCGCATCGTGCAGCACGCCCACACCCAGATCGAGGCCGAGCGCACCCAGGCGGTCGCCCAGCTTCGTACCGAGGTGGGCACGCTCGCGACCGGTCTGGCCGGCCGGATCGTCGGTGAGTCCCTCGAGGACGAGGCGCGCCAGCGTCGTACCGTCGAGCGCTTCCTCGCCGAGATCGAGGGCGCCCAGCCGGTCGGGACGGACAGCTGATGCGTGGGGTGTCCACCGAGTCGTTCGCCAGGGCCCGTGAGGCCCTGGCGACCACGACCGGCGACGACACGCTCGGCAGCGAGCTGTTCTCGGTCGCGCGGCTGCTCGACACGAACGGCACGCTGCGCCGCGCGCTGACCGACCCGTCCCGGCCCGGCGAGGCCAAGTCCGGGATGGTCGAGCAGCTGCTCCGCGGCAAGGTGTCCGACACGACGCTGTCCGTGGTGAGCGCCGCGGCGGCCGGTCGCTGGAGCTCGAGCCGGGACCTGCCGGACGCGCTCGACGACCTGAGCGTCGAGGCCGACGTGGCGTACGCCGACGGCCAGGGCAAGCTCGACGACGTCGAGGACGAGCTGTTCCGGCTGGAGCGGGTGATCGCCCGCGAGCACGGCCTGGCCGAGAAGCTCGGCGACCGCAACCTGCCGGTGGAGAACCGTCAGGAACTGCTCCGCGGCCTGCTCGAGGGCAAGGCCGACGGTACGACGATCCGGCTCGCCGAGCGCGCCGTCGCCGGCCGGGGACGCAGTATCAGCGGCGCCCTCACGTCGTACCAGACCGCGGCGGCGAACCGCCGGAACGCGAGCATCGCGACCGTCCGGGTCGCCAACGGCCTCAGCGAGGAAGAGCGCACCCGCCTGACCGCGGCGCTGAGCCGGCAGTACGGCCGCAACATCCAGGTCAACGTCGTGATCGACCCCGCCGTCCTGGGCGGTGTCCGGGTCGACATCGGCGACGAAGTCATCGACGGCACGATCGCCGCACGGCTCTCGGACGCGCAGCGGCGCATCGCGGGCTGACACCAGACATGAACTGACTAGGCAGATAGGGACCGAAGACATGGCGGAGCTCACGATCAGGCCGGAGGAGATCCGGGAAGCCCTGGATCGCTTCGTCTCCAGCTACCAGCCGGAGACGGCGACCCGTGAAGAGGTCGGCACCGTTGTCGACGCCGGTGACGGCATCGCGCACGTCGAGGGCCTGCCCTCGGCCATGGCCAACGAGCTGCTCGAGTTCGAGGACGGCACCCGCGGGATCGCGCTGAACCTCGACGTCCGCGAGATCGGTGTCGCCGTCCTCGGTGAGTTCCGCGGTATCGAGGAAGGCCAGACGGTACGGCGTACCGGCACCGTGCTGAGCGTTCCGGTCGGCGACGGGTACCTGGGCCGTGTCGTGGACGCGATGGGCCAGCCGATCGACGGCCTCGGCGAGATCACGGACTTCGAGGGCACCCGCCCGCTCGAGCTGCAGGCCGCCGGCGTGATGGACCGCCAGGGCGTCAACGAGCCGCTGCAGACCGGTATCAAGGCCATCGACTCGATGACGCCGATCGGCCGCGGCCAGCGGCAGCTGATCATCGGCGACCGCAAGACCGGCAAGACCGCGATCGCAGTCGACACGATCATCAACCAGAAGGAGTTCTGGGACTCCGGCGACCCGAAGAAGCAGGTCCGCTGCATCTACGTCGGGATCGGCCAGAAGGGCTCCACGATCGCGTCCGTCAAGGGTGTGCTCGAGGAGGCCGGCGCGATGGAGTACACCACCATCATCGCCGCCCCGGCGTCCGACCCGGCCGGCTTCAAGTACGTCGCGCCGTACACCGGCTCGGCCATCGGTCAGCACTGGATGTACCAGGGCATGCACGTGCTGATCATCTTCGACGACCTGACCAAGCAGGCCGAGGCGTACCGCTCGATGTCGCTGCTGCTGCGCCGCCCGCCGGGTCGTGAGGCCTACCCGGGTGACGTCTTCTACCTGCACTCCCGCCTGCTGGAGCGCTGCGCGAAGCTGTCCGACGAGCTCGGCGGCGGCTCGATGACCGGCCTGCCGATCATCGAGACCAAGGCGAACGACGTGTCGGCGTTCATCCCGACCAACGTCATCTCGATCACCGACGGCCAGATCTTCCTGCAGTCGGACCTGTTCAACGCCAACCAGCGTCCGGCCATCGACGTCGGTATCTCGGTCTCCCGGGTCGGCGGCGCCGCGCAGGTCAAGGGCATGAAGAGCGTCGCCGGCTCGCTGAAGCTGGACCTCGCGCAGTACCGCGCGATGGAGGCGTTCGCGATGTTTGCGTCCGACCTGGACGCGACGTCCCGCAGGCAGCTCGATCGTGGTCAGCGCCTGGTCGAGCTGCTCCGCCAGCCGCAGTACTCGCCGTACCCGGTCGAGGAGCAGACGGTCTCCATCTGGGCCGGTACGACGGGCCTGATGGACGAGGTCCCGGTCGATGACATCCTGCGGTTCGAGCGGGAGTTCCTGGAGAGCCTGCGCCGTGATGGCAGCGGCGTGCTGGACGCGATCCGCGAGTCGGGAAAGTACGACGAGGACGCCCAGGCGACCGTCGCGAAGGCGCTCGACGAGTTCAAGAAGGGCTTCCAGACGTCGGGGGGCAAGCTGCTCGCCGGACGCGAGGAGGTCGAGTCGCTCGAGGAGGAAGCGGTGGAGCAGGAGCAGATCGTCCGGCAGAAGCGGGGCTGACCGACCATGCCAGCAAGTCTGCGTGAGCTACGGCAGCGGCGGAACACGGTCACCACGACCAAGAAGATCACCCGCGCCATGGAGCTCATCGCCGCGTCGCGGATCGTCAAGGCGCAGCAACGCGCCCAGGCGGCCGCGCCTTACGCCCGCGAGCTGACCCGGGCGGTGTCGGCGGTGGCGACGTTCTCGAACGTCGACCATCCGCTGACCACGGAGCCGGAGAACCCGCGCCGGGCGGCGGTGCTGCTGATCACCTCCGACCGAGGCCTGGCCGGGGCGTACTCGTCATCGGTGATCAAGGAGGGCGAGCGGCTGACCCAGCTGCTCAAGGGCTCCGGCCGGGAGGTGCTCCCGTACCTGTCGGGCCGGAAGGCGATCGCGTACTACGGCTTCCGCCGGCGTTCGGTCGAGCAGTCCTGGAGCGGATTCTCCGACAGCCCGTCGTACAACGACGCCAAGACGATCGCGGACACTCTCATCGACGCGTTTCTGAAGCCGGCCGAGGAGGGTGGTGTGGACGAGATCCACATCGTCTACACCCGTTTCGTGTCGATGCTGACCCAGCGTCCCGAGGTGATCCGGATGCTGCCGATCGAGGTGGTCGAGGGCACCGAGCCACCGCCGCCGGACGAGGTGCTCCCGCTGTATGAGTTCGAGCCGTCGGATGTGGAGGTGCTGGATGCCCTGCTGCCGAAGTACGTCGCCAGCCGGATCCACTTCTGCATGCTGCAGGCCGCGGCGTCGGAGCTGGCCGGCCGGCAGCGGGCGATGAAGTCGGCGACGGACAACGCCCAGGACCTGATCGAGCGCCTGACCCGCGAGGCCAACCAGGCTCGCCAGGCCGTAATCACCCAAGAAATCAGCGAGATCGTCGGTGGCGCCAACGCGCTCGCCGAGGCAAGCGCCGGCCATGAGTAATCGTTTTGGGAGTGAGAGATGACTGCCACCGCTACTGAGAAGAACGAGGCCCTGCCCGGCGGGGTCGGCCGCGTCGTCCGGGTGATCGGCCCGGTCGTCGACGTCGAGTTCCCCGCCGACGCCATGCCGGACATCTACAACGCCCTCGAGGTCGACCTCGGCCTCGGCGGCGACACGTCGAAGATGACGACGATCACGATGGAGGTCGCGCTGCACGTCGGCGACAACATCGTGCGCGCGATCTCGATGAAGCCGACCGACGGCATGGTCCGCGGCGCCGAGGTGCGCGACACCGGCGCGGCGATCTCCGTGCCCGTCGGCGACGTCACCAAGGGCCGGGTCTGGAACGTCACCGGCCAGTGCCTGAACCAGGACGAGTCGCAGTTCGAGATCACCGAGCGCTGGCCGATCCACCGCAAGGCGCCGGCGTTCGACCAGCTCGAGCCGAAGACCGAGATGCTGGAGACCGGCATCAAGGTCCTCGACCTGCTGACGCCGTACGTGCAGGGCGGCAAGATCGGCCTGTTCGGCGGTGCGGGTGTCGGCAAGACCGTGCTGATCCAGGAGATGATCTACCGGGTCGCACGCAACTTCGGTGGTACGTCGGTGTTCGCCGGTGTCGGCGAGCGCACCCGTGAGGGCAACGACCTGATCACCGAGATGACCGAGTCCGGCGTCATCGAAGACACCGCGCTGGTGTTCGGCCAGATGGACGAGCCGCCGGGCACGCGGCTCCGGGTCGGGCTGTCGGCGCTGACGATGGCGGAGTACTTCCGCGACGTGCAGAAGCAGGACGTGCTGCTGTTCATCGACAACATCTTCCGGTTCACCCAGGCGGGTTCGGAGGTGTCGACGCTGCTCGGCCGGATGCCGTCCGCGGTGGGTTACCAGCCGAACCTGGCCGACGAGATGGGCACCCTGCAGGAGCGGATCACCTCGACCCGCGGTCACTCGATCACCTCGATGCAGGCGATCTACGTGCCGGCCGACGACTACACCGACCCGGCGCCGGCGACCACGTTCGCGCACCTGGACGCGACCACCGAGCTCTCGCGTGAGATCGCCTCGCGAGGTCTGTACCCGGCGGTCGACCCGCTGTCCTCGACGTCAGCAGATCCTGCAGCGCAACAAGGAGCTCCAGGACATCATCGCGATCCTCGGCGTCGACGAGCTGTCCGAGGAGGACAAGATCGTCGTCGCCCGGGCCCGCCGGATCCAGCAGTTCCTGTCGCAGAACACCTACATGGCGGAGAAGTTCACCCAGATCCCGGGTTCGACGGTGCCGCTGAAGGACACCATCGAGTCGTTCAAGAAGATCTGCGACGGCGAGTGCGACCACATCGCCGAGCAGGCGTTCTTCAACGTCGGTGGTCTCGAGGACGTCGAGCGCAGGTGGGCTGAGCTCCAGAAGGAACTGTGATGAGTCACCTGGACGTCGCCCTGGTGGCGGCGGAGCGGACCGTGTGGTCGGGCCAGGCAAAGATCGTCATCGCCCGCACCACCGAGGGCGACGTCGGCATCCTGCCCGGGCACGCCCCGTTGCTCGGGCTGCTGAAGGCCGGCGTGGTCGAGGTCCGCACCACCGACGACGAGTACTACGTCGCGGCGGCCCCGGAAGGCTTCATCTCGGTCGCCAACGACCGGGTCTCGATCCTCGCCGAGCACGCCGAGATGGCGCACGAGATCGACCTCGAGGAGGCCAAGCGCGACCTCGAGCGCGCCCACGCCGCGGGCTCGCACGAGGAGGACCACGAGGAGCACGTCGAACGCGCCGAGGCCCGGGTGAGGGCCGCGGAGCTGCAGGGCTGACCGGTTCTGCATAATTGAACATCGTCGTTCTACGGCGAGGTGCCCGGGCGGGCGCCAGAAATGGGGTCGGCAGGACATGGGTTGGGTCCTCGATGTGCTCGGGGTCGTGATCGCGTGTTTTGTGCTGCTCGTGCTCGTCTTCGCGTGCCGCCGTCGCTGGATCGCCAGGGACGGCGGCACGTTCGATTGCAGCCTCCGGCTGGCCCGGCACCGCGACCCGCACCAGGGCCGTGGCTGGGCCCTCGGCCTGGGCCGGTACGTCGGTGACGAGTTGCAGTGGTTCCGCGTCTTCAGCCTGTCGCTGCGCCCCAAGCGCACCCTGAACCGCCGGAGGTTGGGAGGTATCCGCCACCGCCGTCCGGTGGGCAACGAACCCCTCATCACCTACGCCGGCCACGTGATCGTCGACGTCGAAACCCCCCACGGCTCGACCATCGAACTCGCCATGACCGAAGACGCCCTCACCGGCCTCCTGGCCTGGCTCGAATCCGCCCCACCGGGAACCCAGGCCTACTCCGGCTGACCTTTCTCAGGCGTTCATTCGTCGCATTTCGTGGTCGCTGTGGACAACGCGGCCACGTGACCGCTGGCGTGCACCTGACCGGTTGTCCACAGCGACCACGAAATGCGACGAATGAACGCGTGGGGGGTGGCGGGTAGGTTCGGTGGCATGAGTAGCCGGACTTTGCTGGAGCTGGATTTGACGCGTGGGGTGGTCGAGCCGCCGCCTACGACACCGATCGGGATGCTGCGGGCGCGGCACATGCCGTCGCTGCGGCAGTTGGTCGGCGGGCTGCGTAAGGCGGCGGAGGATCCGAAGGTGGTGGGGCTGGTCGCGCATCTCGGCGGGCCGTCGCTGACGCTGGCGCAGACGCAGGACCTGCGCGACGCGGTGGCGCGGTTCCGGGCCGCGGGGAAGCCGGCGGTGGCGTGGACGGAGTCGTACGGCGAGGTCGGGCCTGGCACTGTGCCGTACTACCTGGCCAGCGCGTTCGAGGAGATCTGGCTGCAGCCGTCCGGCGAGCTCGGCGTCACCGGTGTCGCGGTGGAGGCGGTGTTCGTCCGGGACGCGCTCGACAAAGCCGGGGTGATACCGCAGCTCGGCAAGCGCAAGGAGTACAAGACCGCCGCGGACACGTTCACCGAGCGGGAGCTGACCGGCCCGGCGCGCGAGATGGCGTCGCGCCTGGCGGCATCGTCGTACGAGCAGATCGTGGACGGGATCGCGACCGCGCGCAAACTCAGCCCGGAGCGGGTGCGGGAGCTGATCGACTCCGCGCCGCTGTCGGGGGAGGAGGCGCGCGAGGCGGGGCTGGTCGACCGGCTCGGCTACCGCACCGACGTGTACGACGCGCTCAGGCGCAGGCTCGGCGAGACCGCACCCAAGCTCGTGGAGCGGTACCACCGCCGCCCGCCGGTGCGCGACCTGGTGCCGCAGCGGAACAAGCCGGTGGTCGCCGTCGTCCAGGTGTCCGGCGGGATCGCCCTCGGCCGCAGCGGCGGCGGCCGTCCCGGCGGGGGACCCGGCGCCGGCTCGGACACGATCGGCGCCGCGCTGCGCGCGGCCCGTGCCGACGACGACGTGCGAGCCGTCCTGCTGCGCGTGGACAGCCCCGGTGGTTCCTACGTCGCGTCCGACGCGATCCGCGACGAGGTGCTGCGGTTCCGGGGCACCCGCCGTCCGGTGGTCGCGTCGATGGGCAGCGTCGCGGCGTCCGGCGGGTACTTCGTGGCGATGCCTGCGGACCTGATCGTGGCCCAGCCCGGCACGATCACCGGCTCCATCGGCGTACTGGCGGGCAAGGGCGTGCTGCGGGACGCGTTCGCCAAGGTCGGGATCGTCCGCGAGGGGGTCGCCGAGGGGCGGAACGCGCGGATGTTCTCCGCCCAGCAGGAGTTCTCCGACGAGCAGTGGCAGCGGCTGGAGGAGATCCTGGACCGGATCTACGCGGACTTCGTCGGCAAGGCGGCGCACGACCGCGGCCGCTCTGACGACGAGATCGAGAAGGTGGCCCGCGGGCGGGTCTGGACCGGCGCGGACGCGCGGGAACACGGCCTGGTCGACGAGCTCGGCGGCCTCGACCGTGCCATCGACCTCGCCTGTGCGCGCGCCGGCCTGACGCGCGACGACGTGGCCCTGCGCGCGCTCCCGCACCGCAACGTGCTGGAGCGCCTGAAGCCGCCGGAGTCCACCGACGACCTCGCCGTCTCGGCACCGGCCTGGATGCCGTCAGCCGACGGTGTCGCCGCGTCGGTCTACGCCGCCCTCGGCCTCCCGCCGACCGGCGTCCTCACGATGCCGATGACCTGGCGCCTGCGGTAGGGCGTCACGGGGAGGCGGGTTTCGGGTCGCGTTCGCCGCCGGGAACCCAGAGGACGTCACCGCCGGATGAGAGGTTCGCGACCCGGGCGAGGATGAAGAGCAGGTCGGACAGGCGGTTCAGGTAGGTGATCGCGGGCAGGTTCACCGCCGGCCCGTGCGCCTCCACCGCGGCCCACGCGGAGCGCTCGGCACGCCGTACGACGGTCCGCGCGACGTGCAGGTAGGCCGAGCCCGTGGTGCCGCCGGGGAGCACGAACGAGCGCAGCTTGGCGAGGCGCGCGTTGTACTGGTCGCACAGCTCCTCGAGCCGGTCGACGTAGTCCTGGGTGATCCGTAGCGGCGGATGCTCCGGGTTCTCCGTGACCGGCGTGGACAGGTCCGCGCCGACGTCGAACAGGTCGTTCTGGATCCGGGTCAGCAGCCTGATCAGGGTCGCGTTCAGGTGGCCCTCGGCGATCACGACGCCGATGGTGGAGTTGGCCTCGTCCACGTCTCCGTACGCAGCGAGCCGGGGGTCGGTCTTGGACGTCGTACTCATATCGCCCAGGCGGGTCTCACCGGCGTCGCCGGTGCGGGTGTAGATACGAGTCAGGTTCACAGCCATGGGACCGGACTCTACGCGCACCGGCGGACAGTGGTGCCGTACAGTCGCCGGGTGGAACGGTTCAGGATCGCAGGTGAGGCTCGGCTCGACGGCTCCGTCGAAGTCGCCGGCGCGAAGAACAGCGTGCTGAAGCTGATGGCGGCATCGCTGCTCGCGGAGGGTACGACGACGCTGCGGAGCGTGCCCGGCATCCTGGACGTGACCTTCATGGCGCAACTGCTGGACACGCTGGGATGCAGCGCGAAGGTGGACACGGACGCCGGTACGGCGACGATCGCGGTGCCGGCCGACGTGCGGCATCAGTGCGACTACGAGCTGGTGCGGAAGCTGCGGGCGTCGATCTCGGTGCTCGGACCGCTGCTCGGACGGTGCTCGCGGGCCGAGGTGGCGCTGCCCGGTGGCGACAACATCGGCTCGCGCGGGCTGAACATGCACGTGGCCGGTCTGGAGGCGATGGGGGCGAAGGTCCACATCGAGCACGGTTTCGTGGTTGCCGAGGCGCCCGCCGGGCTGCACGGCGCCGAGGTGTGGCTCGACTTCCCGAGCGTCGGCGCGACCGAGACGATCATGATGGCCGCGGTGCTGGCGAACGGCTCCACGGTGATCGAGAACGCCGCCCGCGAGCCGGAGATCGTCGACATCGCCTCGATGCTGACGGAGATGGGCGCGACGATCGAAGGCGCGGGTACGCCGCGGATCGTCGTCACCGGCGTCGACCGGCTGCAGCCGGTCGACCACCTCGTCGTACCGGACCGGATCGTGGCCGGAACGTGGGCCTTCGCGGCCGCCATCACCCGCGGCGACATCACCGTGAGCAACGGCCGGGCCGAGCACCTGGAGCTGCCGCTGGACAAGCTCAACCGAGCCGGCGCGCAGATCTCCGTCGTCGACGGCGGCGGGTTCCGGGTCCGGATGGACGACCGGCCGCACGCGGTGGACGCGGTGACGCTGCCGTTCCCCGGGTTCCCGACCGACCTGCAGTCGTTCATGATCACACTGAACGCGATCAGCGACGGTGCCGCGATGGTGACGGAGAACCTGTTCGAGGGCCGGTTCACGTTCGCCCAGGAGCTCACCCGGCTCGGCGCCCACGTCCAGACCGACGGCCACCACGCCGCGATCCGCGGTGTCGAGCGCCTCTCCGGCGCCCCGGTGGTCGCCACCGACATCCGCGCCGGGGCTGCCCTCGTGCTGGCCGGCCTGGTCGCCGACGGCGAGACCCGCGTCTCCGCCGCCCACCACGTCCACCGCGGCTACACCGACTTCGCCGGCAACCTCCGCCGCCTGGGCGCCGACATCGTCGTAGAACCCGACGACACCGACCTCTACTGGTCCTGACACGAGCCCCCAGGCAGACCCCAACCCCAAGGCGTTCATTCGTCGCATCTCGTGGTGACTGTGGAAAACGCGGTCACGTGACCGCAGCCTGCACCTGACCGGTTTTCCACAGTCACCACGAGATGCGACGAATGAACGCGGGGGTGGACGCTGTGCGTGGGTGGACTACAGCGGCGCGACGTCGGTGATACGGAGCGCCAGCTCGCCGGATTCGTCGGACTCGGCGAGGTCTACGGTGGCGTGGATGCGCCAGTCGTGGTTGTTGTCGGGGTCGGCGAGGATCTGCTGGACGTCCCAGCGGTCGGGGTGTTCCTCGACCAGGAAGAGGCCGGGGCCGCGGGCGTCGGGACCGGTGCCGAGCGCGTCGTACTCGGCGTAGTAGGCGGTGCCGGCTTCGGCCCAGCGGCCCGCGTCCCAGCCGGAGTCCGAGTCCAAACCGCCGAGCTCGGCCCAGCGGTGCAGGGCCATCAGCTCGACGCGGCGGAACATCGCGTTGCGGACCATCACCCGGAAGGCGCGTGGGTTCGCGGTGAGCTTGCGCGGCGCGGACGGCGTCACGTCGACCACGGCCACGTCCGAGGTGGGGTTGGTGAGCTCCTCCCACTCGTCGAGCAGGCTGGAGTCGGTCTGGCGGACCAGCTCGCCGAGCCACTCGGTCAGGTCGGTCAGCTCCTCGGTGCGCGCCGACGCGGGCACGGTCTGCCGCAGCGCCTTGTAGGTGTCGCCCAGATACCGCAGCACCACGCCTTCCGATCGCGCCAGGCCGTAGTACGACACGAACTCGCCGAACGTCATGCCGCGCTCGTACAGATCCCGTACGACGGACTTCGGCGACAGCGGCGTTTCCGCGATCCACGGATGGCTGCCGCGGTACACCTGGTAGGCGTGGCCGAGCAGGTCCTCCAGCGGCTTCGGCCAGGACACCTCCTCGAGCAGCTCCATCCGCTCGTCGTACTCGATCCCGTCGGCCTTCATCCGCTCGACGGCCTCGCCGCGCGCCTTGTACTCCTGCGCCATCAGCACCGGCCGCGGGTCCTCCAGCGTCGCCTCGATCACCGACAGCACGTCGAGCGCGTACGTCGGCGACTCGGCGTCGAGCAGTTCCAGCGCCGCCAGCGCGAAGGTCGACAGCGGCTGGTTCAGCGAGAAGTCGCGCTGCAGGTCGACGGTGAGCCGCATCGTCCGGCCGTTCTCGTCCGGTGCGTCCAGCTGCTCGACGACACCCGCCGCGAGCAGGCTGCGGTAGATCGCGATCGCGCGCCTGATCATCCGGTTCTGCCGGATCGGCTCCTCATGGTTGTCCCGCAGCAGTTGCCGCATGGCGGCGAACGCGTCGCCCTCGCGGGAGATGACGTTCAGCAGCATCGCGTGGCTGACCCGCATCCGCGACACCAGCGGTTCGGGATCGGCGGCCACCAATCGCTCGAACGTGTCCGAGCCCCAGGTGACGAAACCCTCCGGCGCCTTCTTGCGCTGCACCTTGCGCTGCTTCTTCGGGTCGTCGCCTGCCTTCTCCAGCGCCTTCACGTTCTCCACCACGTGGTCCGGCGCCTGCACCACGACGAAGCCCGACGTGTCGTACCCGGCCCGCCCGGCCCGGCCCGCGATCTGGTGGAACTCCCTTGCCTTGAGCAACCGCTGGCGCCGGCCGTCGTACTTGCTCAGGCCGGTCAGCACCACGGTGCGGATCGGGACGTTGATGCCGACGCCGAGGGTGTCGGTCCCGCAGATCACCTTCAGCAGCCCGGACTGGGCGAGCTGCTCGACCAGCCGGCGGTACTTCGGCAGCATGCCCGCGTGGTGCACGCCGATCCCGTGCCGGACCAGCCGGGACAGCGTCTTGCCGAACCCGGTGCCGAACCGGAAGTCGCCGATCAGGTCGGCGATCTTGTCCTTCTCCTCGCGAGTGCAGACGTTGATGCTCATCAGCGCCTGGGCGCGTTCCAGCGCGGACGCCTGGGTGAAGTGCACGACGTAGATCGGCGCCTGGTGGGTCTCGAGCAGCTCCGTGAGCGTCTCGTGCAGTGCGGTCGTGACGTACTTGTGCGACAGCGGCACCGGGCGCTCGGCGGACGTCACGATCGCGGTGGGACGTCCGGTGCGGCGGGTCAGGTCCTCCTGGAACCGCGAGACGTCGCCGAGGGTGGCCGACATCAGCACGAACTGCGCCTGCGGCAGTTCGAGGATCGGCACCTGCCATGCCCAGCCGCGGTCCGGCTCGGAATAGAAGTGGAACTCGTCCATCACCACCTGCCCGACATCGGCGGCGGCCCCCTCGCGCAGGGCCTGGTTGGCGAGCACCTCGGCGGTGCAGCAGATCACCGGCGCGCCCGGGTTCACCGACGCGTCGCCGGTCAGCATCCCGACCTTGTCGGCGCCGAACACGTCGCACAGCGCGAAGAACTTCTCCGACACCAGCGCCTTGATCGGCGCGGTGTAGAACGTCCGCACCCCGGCCGCCAGCGCCGCGAAGTGCGCGCCGGTCGCGACCAGCGACTTACCCGAGCCGGTCGGGGTGGACAGGATCAGGTTCGACCCCGTCATCACCTCGATCAGCGCCTCCTCCTGCGCCGGGTAGAGCGTGATGCCCTGTGTCCCCACCCAGGTCGCGAACGCGTCGTACAGGGTGTCGGGATCGGGCTGCGGCGGCAGGTGCTCGGTCAGTGTCATGGCGCACCCATCCTCCCCGGCCGCCCAACACCGCCCACCGGCACCCCAACGGCTGTTACTGCTGGAGGGAGCGGATGACGTCGCGGGCGGCGTCGACGTCGGCGGGCCAGACGTAGACGGTCCAGCCCTTCGTGGTGCGCGCCGCGGTGGCCTTGATCCGCGCGCGGGTGAGCGCTTCGACGGTCTTGCGCGCGTCCGTGTACGACGGGGCGGACTGTACGTCGGTCAGCAGGCCGAATCGGTCTGGCTCGGCGGGCGGCCGGTCGCCGCGTCGTACGAGGGAGTCGCCGCGGGAGAACGCCCACCGCAGCATCAGCACGAGCAAGCCGAGGAGCGCGAGCACCAGCAGCGGCCCGAAGAAGTACTCGACCGATGTCACCCCTCAAGTCTGACCCTGATCGGGCCGACACGCCGGGACAACCGGTGCATGTGCGGCCAAGGGCACCTACGGTGGACGGCAATCCCGATCCGACACCGAAAACTGGTCGACTCTTCACGGCAACCTTACGGATGCCGATGGAGTCTTAACGGCAAGAGTTTCCCTGGCCACTGGCCGACGGCGCTGCCGCCCCCTGCACGGCGGCGCCGGACGAGGCCGACCCGACAGGAGCATGACTATGAATGTGACGACGCAGCAGGGCCCCGCGACCACCGCCGCCGAGAACGTCGTATGCCTGTCCGGGCACCTGGACGTGCGCAGTGTCGGCGACGTGCGACAGGAGTTGAACGACCTCATCGACGCCACTTCGGGCGACGTGATCGTCGATCTCGGCGCGGTGGACGTCGTCGACGCGACCGGTCTCGGGCTGCTCGTCGCCGCGCACCGCCGGGTCGAGCGGCTCGGCCGCAGCCTGGTGCTGCGGCACCCGCTGCCGCCGGTGGTGCGGATCCTGGCCGTCACCCGGTTGTCCCGGGTGCTGCACGTGGAGCGCGGTTTCCCGGTGCCCGCGCTGTGATCTAAACCGCTGGTGACACCGGTCACGAGAGGCGGACTCACAAGCGCACACGGACCTACTCTCGGGTTATGGGTGAGCAGAAGAAGGACCGGCCGTGGGTGATGCGGACGTACGCCGGGCACTCCTCGGCGGCCGAGTCGAACGCGCTGTTCCGGCGCAACCTGGCCAAGGGCCAGACCGGGCTGTCGGTGGCCTTCGACCTGCCGACACAGACCGGGTACGACGCCGACCACCCGCTGGCGCGCGGCGAGGTCGGTAAGGTGGGGGTGCCGATCGCGCACCTCGGTGACATGCGGGCGCTGTTCGACCAGATCCCGCTGGCCGAGATGAACACCTCGATGACCATCAACGCCACCGCGATGTGGCTGCTCGCCCTCTACCAGGTGGTGGCCGAGGAGGAGGCGACGGCGGCGGGTGCGGACCCGGCCGAGGCGCCGCACGCGCTGACCGGGACGACGCAGAACGACATCGTCAAGGAGTACCTGTCGCGCGGGACGTACGCGTTCCCGCCGGAGCACTCGCTGCGGCTCACCACCGATCTGATCGCGTACACGGTCGCCGAGATCCCGAAGTGGAACCCGATCAACATCTGCAGCTACCACCTGCAGGAGGCCGGCGCGACGCCCGTGCAGGAACTGGCGTTCGCGCTGTCGACCGCGATCGCGGTGCTGGACCGGGTCCGCGACTCCGGCCAGGTGTCGGCGGAGAAGTTCGGCGACGTGGTGCAGCGGATCTCGTTCTTCGTCAACGCCGGCGTGCGGTTCATCGAGGAGACCTGCAAGATGCGGGCCTTCGTGAAGCTGTGGGACGACATCACCCTCAACCGGTACGGCGTGACCGACGCCAAGGCTCGCCGGCTGCGGTACGGCGTACAGGTGAACTCGCTCGGTCTGACCGAGGCGCAGCCGGAGAACAACGTGCAGCGGATCGTGCTGGAGATGCTCGGCGTGACGCTGTCCAAGAACGCCCGCGCCCGCGCCGTACAGCTGCCGGCGTGGAACGAGGCGCTCGGCCTGCCGCGGCCGTGGGACCAGCAGTGGTCGCTGCGGATGCAGCAGGTGCTGGCGTTCGAGTCGGACCTGCTCGAGTACGACGACATCTTCGACGGCTCGCACGTGATCGAGGCGAAGGTCGCGGAGCTCGTCACCGGCGCCCGGGCGGAGATCGACCGGGTGCAGGCGATGGGCGGCGCCGTCGCCGCGGTCGAGTCGGGTTATCTGAAGCAGGCGCTGGTGGCCTCGCACGCGGAGCGGCGCCGGCGGATCGAGTCCGGCGAGCAGGTCGTGGTGGGCGTGAACGCGTACACCAACACCGAGCCGTCGCCGCTGACCGAGGACCTGGACGCGGCGATCCAGACCGTCGACCCGGCCGCGGAGTCGGCGGCGGTCGAGTCGCTGAAGGCCTGGCGGGCGGAGCGCTCGGACACCGAGGTCGCCGAGGCGCTGGACGCGCTGCGCGACGCCGCGAAGGGCACCGGCAACCTGATGCCGGCCACGCTCGCGTGTGTTCGCGCGGGTGCGACCACCGGGGAGTGGGCCGGCGTGCTGCGCGAGGTGTTCGGTGAGTACCGCGCGCCCACCGGCGTCTCCGGCTCGGTCGGGGTGGCCGACGGCGGCGCTGAGATCGCCGCCGTGCGCGCGAAGGTGGCGGCCACGTCCGACGAGCTCGGCGGGCGGCTGCGGTTCCTGGTCGGCAAGCCGGGGCTGGACGGGCACTCCAACGGCGCCGAGCAGGTCGCCGTACGCGCCCGCGACGTCGGTTTCGAGGTGATCTACCAGGGCATCCGGCTGACGCCGGAGCAGATCGTCGCGGCCGCGGTCGCCGAGGACGTGCACTGTGTCGGCCTGTCGATCCTGTCCGGCTCGCACATGGAACTCGTGCCGCAGGTCGTCCAGGGGCTGCGCGAGGCGGGCCTGGACGACGTACCCGTGGTGGTCGGCGGGATCGTCCCGGACGCGGACGCGCGGGCGCTCCGCGAGGCCGGCGTGGCCGCGGTCTACACGCCGAAGGACTACGACATGACCGGCATGATGTCCGACATGGTCGACGTCATCCGCCGCGCCAACAGCCTGAACTGATCACTGTGTTCGCAGATCGCCTGGCGAAAAGCACTTCGCCCGGCGATTCGTGAACACATACGCTCGGCCGGTGGATGAGCGCATCGCCGTGGCGGCCCGCGAGCTGACCTTGCAGTCGCTGAACTCGGACGTGGCCGTGGTGGCCGGCGTCGCGTGCCGCCGCCTGCGCGGCATCGACGAGCCGTGGGCCTCCCACGCCAGATGTACGACGCTCCCGTCGCGCGCGTCGCTCGACCAGGCCCTGAGCTGGCTGCGCGAACGCGCTGAGCAATGGACGGTCGTCGTACCGGGGGAACTGGCCGGCGACGAGGTGTTCGCCAGCCTCGAGCCGTGGCTCACGCTGCCGGTGATGATCAGGCGGGAGTCGTTGCCGGCGGCAATGGTGCCCGGGTTGACGATCCGGCCGGCCGCGAACCCGGCCGAGTTCCTGTCCGTGTACGGCGAGATGCTCGCGCCCCTGGTGACTCCGGACCACCGGGCCGATCCGGGCCAGCGATACCTGGTCGCCGAGGAGGACGGCCGGGTCGTCGGGTGTGCGATCGCGCGGCGCCTGGGCGACACGTCGTACGTCAACGGCGTGACGGTGCTGCCGGACGCTCGCGGTCACGGCATCGGCACCGCGATCTCCGCGGCGGCCGCGGACGCCTTCGGCACGGACCTGGTCTGGCTCGAGGCGCTCGCCAAGGCCCAGCCCGTCTACCGCCGCCTCGGCTTCGAGGTCATCGGCGAACACGTCCTGCTGGCCGCGACCTAGCCGGGCATGCGGTAGGTCGGCTTCGGCCACGCTTCGGCCACGCACTGCCACCGCCAGCCAGCCCGGCGACGCCGCCGAGAATGTCAGCACCGTCGGCTAACCTCACCCACGAAACAGGAACTGCGGGCCGCCCGTCGATTTATCCAGAGCCAGATGGCAGGTGGCGGTCTGGATCGGGATCTGAGCAGCGGAAGGGGGCAGGGTGGCCACATTTGTCTTGATCCACGGCGCTGGCGATGTCGGCTGGTACTGGCATCTAGTGGAGGCCGAACTGCATGCGCGAAGCCATGACACCATCTCGCCGGACCTTCCATGCGACGACGACTCGGCCGGCCTGCCCGAGTACGCAGACACCGTGGCCGGCGCGATCGGCGACCGGACCAATCTGATCGTCGTCGCGCAATCGCTCGGCGGCTTCACAGCCCCGCTTGTCTGCGACCGGGTGGCGGTGGAACTGCTCGTCCTGGTCGCGCCCATGATCCCCGCGCCGGCAGAGGCGCCCGCCGACTACTGGGCCCATACGAGATACGACCAGGAGGTGCGGGACCGCTACGACGATGCCATCGCCCTGTTCTACCAGGATGTCCCGCCGGAGCTGGCCGCCGAGGCGCTGAAGCGGGCGCGCGCCCAGTCTGAGACCCGGATGGGGGAACCGTCGCCGCTCAGGGCCTGGCCCGACGTCCCCACCCGGGTCCTGATCTGTCGCGATGACCGCCTGTTCCCCACTGGTTTCCTTCGCCGCGTCGCCCGGGAGCGCCTGGGCATCACCCCCGACGAGATCGACGGCGGGCACACACCCGCGCTGAGCCGCCCAGATGAGCTGGTGGACCGCCTCGAGGCCTACGCCGCCGAGCAAGGACTGCTCGGTGACCACTAGCATCGCGGCGTGCCTCCCCATGCGCTCAGGCGGTCTTCGACGAGCTAACCGGCTCCAGGGGGCTGAGTGGCAGGGTGCCATCCATGATGGACGCCGGTGAGCAACAGCGCCCAGGCGACCCCGACCGTTGGGAAGAGGCCGCGGTGCGACACGCCGCAAGCGAACATACGCCCGGCCCCAGCGGCTACGACGCCGAACTGCGGCGGTACAACCAAGTACTGCGCCGGGCCTGTGGCGTCCAGCTCCACGACCACGTCCTAGACATCGGATGTGGGACCGGGCAGACGACCCGAGAGGCCGCGCGCACAGCACAGGCAGGTAGTGCGCTCGGGGTCGACATCTCCGCACCCGCCATCGAGCGTGCCCGCGAGCTCGCCCGGGCGGAGGGGCTCCGCAACGTCACCTTCGAGCACGCCAACGCACAGGTCCACCGCTTTCCGCAGGAGCGCTTCGACCTGGCAATCAGCAGGTTCGGCACGATGTTCTTCGACGACCCCGTTGCCGCATTCGCCAACATCAGGCGGACGCTGCGTCCGGCCGGGCGCCTGGTGATGATGGTCTGGCAGCCCCATGAGCGAAACGAGTGGGACGTCGCTATCCACCAATCCCTCGCAGGACCCGAGCCAGTGGCTTCCCCGTCAGCCCAACCGGATCCGTTCTCGCTCGCCGACCCCCCAACCGTGAAGCAGATCCTGGGCGCTGCAGGGTTCGCCGACCTCGCCTTCACCGACGTCCACGAGCCGGTCTACTACGGTCCGGACGTGGCCACCGCCCTCGACTGGGTCCGCGGCTTCACCTGCACCAGCGAGGTACTGAGGCGGCTGGACCCCGCCGCCGCGGCGCGCGCGGTCGGGCGGCTGCGCGAGACACTCTCCGCGCACCTGAGCGACGACGGTGTCTGGTTCAACTCCCGCGCCTGGATCATCACCGCTCGTCGCCAGGGTGCGAGATGACAACCATGAATCCTGATCAGCCCAGGCGTGCCTACCGCTCATACGGCGGCGGACACCAGGTCGAGGACTTCGTCGGCGCAGCCCCAGGAGAGGGTGACGCCGGCGCCGCCGTGGCCGTAGCAGTGGACGAGCAGGTGGCCGTCGGTCTCGGAGGCGTCGCAGCGGACGGCGGGCCGGGAGGGGCGCAGGCCGACGCGGTGGCCGAGCACCTCGGCCTTGGCGAGCTGCGGGACCAGGGCGGCGGCCCGGGTCAGGATCGACTTCGCCGTCCGGGGATCCGGGGTGAGGGTCCAGTCGCCGGTCTGGGAGGTGCCGCCGACGACCACATCGTCCTTGCGGGGTACGACGTACGTGAGGTCGTTCGGACCGCGGTCCGCGATCAGCCACTCGCGGAGCCCGGGCTGGCGGACCCGGACGATCTGGCCGCGGACCGGGACGAGGCTGTCGTCACCGGCCATCCGGCGCGCGCCGAGCCCGGTGCAGTTGACGACCACGTCCGCCGAGTTCGGCAGCGCGTGCAGTGCGGCGCGGGTCATCGTCCCGCCGGCCGCCTCCAGGCGCGCGACCAGGTACGGCAGGTACCGCGGCATCTCGACCACCGGGGCGGTGAAGCTCCAGCCGTCACCGAAGCCGCGCGGCGGTGTCACCCGGTGCAGGTCGGGTACGGCGTCCGCCCACCACGGGTCCGGCGCCTTCGCCCGCAGGTACTCGACGCCGGATCGCAGCCGGACCGAGCTCTCCTCCCTGGCGAGCCGCACCAGCTCGTCGTACGTCGTCCGGGACCACTGCGCGACCCGGTCGCGCGGGGCGGCGAGGTACGGGTACCAGACGGCGGCGGCGACGGCGGACGTCGTCTCCAGCGGCAGGTCGCGCGCGAGCACGGCGACCTCGTACCCGCCCTCGGCCAGCCGGACCGCGCAGGACAGCCCGACCACCCCGGCACCGACGACGATGACCCGCATCCGCCCATTCTGGCGGCATCTACCGGGTCAGGCGACCGGAGCCTTCGCGCGCAGGATCTGGACGAACTCCCGCATCCACGCCGGGTGGTCCGGCCACGCTCGCGCCGACACCATCAGCCCGTCCACGACCGCCTCGTCGTCAACGAACTCCGCGCCGGCGGCACGCACGTCCGGAGCCAGCGCCGGGTACGCCGCGGACCGGCGGCCCTCGAGCAGCCCGGCGGCGGCCAGGGTCAGCGCGCCGTGGCACAGGTGCGCGAGCGGCTTCTGCTCGTCGACGAAGTGCTTCAGGATGCGCTGGCAGTCCGGGTCGTTGCGGATGTACTCCGGCGCCCGCCCGCCGGGCACCACGACCGCGACGTACTCGGACGGATCGACGTCGGCGAACGCGAGGTCGGCGTCCCAGGTGTGCCCGAGCTTCTCGGTGTACGTGTCGAACGTGTCGATGAAGTCGTGCACCACGAACTGCAGCTTCTTCTTCGACGGCGCCGCCACCCGCACGTCGTACCCCTCCTCCTGCAGGCGCTGGTAGGGGTAGAAGAACTCCAGGTCCTCCGCGCCGTCGCCGGTCAGAATCAAGATCTTCGTCATCTGCAAAGCCTCCCAAGACCAGACGGTTCCACTACCGCCCACGCTTGTCCGCTCGCGGCCGGTGGTCAACACCAGGTGGTCACCGGTTCGGCATCGCCCGGCGTGTCGTCGTACATCGGGGTTTTGCGGCGCTGGTTGACTCGGGTGTCGTGGACGAGATCGTGCTGATGGCGGACCCGCGCGTGGCGTCGATCGCGGTGCAGGAGTGCGGTGAGCCGCTGGTCGTCGTACCGGATCTGGCGGTGTCGGAGCTGAAGGCGGAGCTCGGCGCGGACCGGCTGCACGTGCGCGCCGGGGTGGCGGACCGGCTGGCCGAGGCGCAGCGGTTGCTGCCGGACGGGGTGCGGCTGCTGTTCGTGGAGGGGTGGCGGGCGCCGCTGGTGCAGCGGCACTACTTCGACTCCTACCGCGACACGCTGCGCGCCGAGGGGATCGAGCCGGCCGAGCTCGACCGGCTCGCGAGCCGCTACGTGTCGCCTCCGCAGCTCGCGCCGCACACCGCGGGCGCCGCGGTCGACCTGACGCTGGGTACGGCGGACGGCGCGGAGCTGGATCTCGGCACCCGGGTGAACGCGTCGCCCGAGGAGAGCGACGGCGCCTGCTACACCGCGGCGGCGAACATCAGCGCCGAGGCGGTGGCCAACCGGGCGATCCTGTCGCGCGCGATGGAGCAGGCCGGGTTCGTGAACTACCCGACGGAGTGGTGGCACTGGTCGTACGGGGACCGGTACTGGGCCCTGATCACCGGGGCGCGGGCGGCGGTCTACGGCGCCGCCGCCCGGCCCTGACGACTACTCGACGGTGACGGACTTGGCCAGGTTGCGCGGCTTGTCGACGTCGTGGCCGAGCGCGACCGCGGCGTGGTAGGCGAGCAGCTGCAGCGGGATCGTCAGCAGGATCGGGTCCAGCTCCGGCTCGTTCTTGGGTACGACGATCTCGGCCGCGGCGATGTCCGGAACCTCTACGCCCGGGTGCGTGACGACGTACAGCGGGCCGGAGCGGGCGGCGATCTCGTGCAGCGCGCCGACGTTGCGGTCCAGCAGCTCGTCGTCCGGGGTGATCGCGACGGTCGGCACGTCGGGTGAGATCAGCGCCAGCGGGCCGTGCTTCAGCTCCGAGCTCTGGTAGGCCTCGGCGTGCCGGTACGAGATCTCCTTGAACTTCTGCGCACCCTCGCGCGCCACCGGGTAGCCGCGGGTCCGGCCGACGAAGAACAGGCTCTCGTGCCGCGCGAGCTTCGTGGCGGCGGCCGCGAGCTCCGGCTCCTGCGCGACGATCGAGGCGATCTGCTCCGGCAGCTTCTTCAGGCCCTCGATCAGCCGGCGGCCGTCGGCGGGGGAGACGTCGCGGATCCGGCCCAGGTGGATGCCGAGCATCGCGAACGCGACCGCCATGTTGGTGAGCGCCTTCGTCGACGCCACCGACACCTCCGGCCCGGCGTGCAGGTAGATCCCGCCGTCCACCTCGCGCGCGATCGACGAGCCGACCACGTTCACCAGGCCGATCACCCGGCCGCCCTTGCGCTTCAGCTCCTGGACCGCGACCAGCGTGTCGAGGGTCTCGCCGGACTGGGACACGGCGA